>Ga0213826_1000102_pt1 | contig 114240 bp, 118 predicted proteins | sample MC6MC0899MG_FD_180668 | JGI IMG/M metagenome (GOLD analysis project Ga0213826, IMG submission 180668) | Enriched soil aggregate microbial communities from Iowa State University, Ames, United States - MC6-MC0899-MG | ecosystem: Environmental > Terrestrial > Soil > Unclassified | place: USA... | reverse complement strand
TATACCATACGCTCTATTCAAGCATCTCGTTCTTTTCCAAAAGGATACCATTATAGCAGGAAGGATACAATCATATCCTATACTCAAGCGCACTCAAGCGCCACAAAGAAGGTTTAGATATTGAAAAAACTTTTCTTATTAGCCTCAATCATGCCAATATTAGGATGCAGCCACTTTCAAGCTAATCCAAATGAAGGTTTACATCAATTTATTTCGTCATGGAAAGCATTGCAGTGCCGTGCAGTTAGTTATAAATAAAAGCAGCAGTCATTTTTGACTGCTTTTTAAGAATTATTTTTTGTTTTATTGAATAAACACTTATAAGAAACCTTTTTGCTTGCAATATAGTTTAATATTAAAGAAAATACATAGGGACTCTTCAATTTTCTAGAAAGTGAAAAAAAGATAGGTTGGTAGAAAAAATGGCAAAAGAGCAGACGAGGAGAACGTTTCTAAAACGTACATTTGGTTCATTTCTAACCGTTCTAGGGTTGAGTTCGGGAGGGTACCTCTATGCCCATCGAATTGAGCCCTCATTACTCGATATTCAAGAAAAGCAAATCAAACATCCATTTATCCCAAAAAGCTTCGAGGGAATAAAAATGGTTCAATTTAGTGATACCCACCTTGGATTTCAATACAATCTTTCCCAATTTGAAAAATTAGCTGCTAAAATTAATAACCTGCAGCCTGACATCATTTTATTTACCGGCGATTTAATGGACGAGCCAAATAAATATACGGAAGTGAATAAATTAGTACCAATTTTAGAAACATTACATGCCCCTCTGGGGAAATACTGCATTTATGGAAACCATGATCATGGTGGCTATGGGTCCGAAATTTATCGTAATATTATGGAGACCACTAATTTTACCGTCCTTTTAAATCAATCCATCCCGATTAAATTGAAAGATGGCAACAGCATATACCTGCTCGGAATCGATGATGCGATGTTAGGAAATCCCGATTTGCCGTTAGCCTTAAAAAAAGTACCGAATAACCAATTTACGCTATTATTATCTCATGCTCCTGACCTTGCGGATTCGGCATTACAATATCCAATCCATTGGCAAGTCAGCGGACACAGCCATGGCGGCCAGGTTAAAATCCCATTTATCGGAGCACTCGTCATGCCTCCATTTGCCCAAAAGTATCCTGAAGGACTTTATACGATTGGGGAGGAAAATCAGTTAACCCTCTATGTAAACAGAGGAATTGGGACAACACGACTACCCTTTCGGTTTATGGCAAAACCTGAATTAACCATTTTTACGTTTAAAACAGTTTGAGGAAAGTAAAAAATCCTTTTTCATTAAAGAATAAGGATTTTTATTTTTTCATCTGTACTAAAAATTGCTGCTCAAGATCCTCGACAGGAAGTGGTTTTGAGAAGTAGAATCCTTGGATTTTATAACATCCAGCACTAGCGAGAAATTCCACTTGACTATAATCCTCTACCCCTTCAGCAATTACCTCAAGATCTAGACTTCTTCCTAAGTGTATAATCGTCGATGTAATCGCTGCATCCTTTTTATCAACAAGAATGTCCCTAATAAAAGATTGATCAATTTTCAAAACATCTATTGGAAATTGCTTTAGATAATTTAGCGATGAATACCCCGTCCCAAAATCATCAACGGAAATGGAAATGCCTAGATTTTTCACTTTCGTTAAAATTGGTATCGTTTCCTTCGTATCACTCATTGCCCCTTCAGTAATTTCAATTCCCAAAGAAGTTGCGGGTATTTGATATTTTTCAAGCATTACCTGAATAAACGGAACAAGATTTGGGTGCTGAAATTGCTTTGGTGAAATGTTTATTGCCACACGAATATCGTCTAAACCCTTTCTATTCCAAGACTGAATTTGCCTGCAAGCTTTTTCAATTACCCAATATCCAATCGATATAATTAATCCTGTCTCCTCCGCCAATGGAATAAACACAGTAGGTGATATTGCTCCAAATTCACTGTCATTCCAACGTATTAAAGCCTCAAAACTTTTTGCCTCACCAGTGATGACGTCAATTTGTGGTTGATAAAACAATGAAAGTTCATTTTTATCAATCGCTTTTCTTAAATGTGTCTCCAGAGCTACCACATTGAAAAATAAGGAATTCATTTCTGTTCGGTAAAATTGATAATGGGCCTTACCTTTTTCTTTTACACGGAAAAGTGCCTCATCAGCATTCTTGATCAGCATTTCAGCATCCTTTCCGTCAATAGGAAACAGGCTAATACCAATGCTGGGGGATATAAAATACTCTTGTGAATTAAAATAAAAGGATTGCGAGAAAATAGAAAATACCTTTTTTACAAAAGTGGTTGCGGTCTTCCGATCAGCAGAAAGAAGCAAAATTGTAAACTCATCCCCGCCTACTCGATAAATAAAGCATGTTTCATTTTGAAATTGTACTAAACGTTCGGCAACTCTTTTTAATGTTTCATCCCCCGCCAAATGTCCAAGTGTGTCATTTAAATGTTTAAACCGATCTAAATCGATTGAGATTAATGCAAAATCTTGCATCTTCTTAGAAGGTGGAAAAATCTGTTGATTAATATGTTCAAGCAAAGCTCTTCTATTCAACAAACCCGTTAATTGATCATGAAAAGACATAAACTTAATCATTTCCATATTTTTCGACTGCTCAGACAAATCCTTAAATATGACATAGAGCCCGTTTATGCACCCATGAATTACAATGGGGACAGTTTTTATATGTACAATGAGTAAATGTCCTTTTGTATGTATAATTTTACAATCCAGTGACTCTAGTGCATAACCTGAACAAGTTTTCTCTATAAGAGTTTTAAATTTATCTAAATCATGATCATGAATGACATCATATATGGATCGATGTACCATTTGTTTTTCAGAACATCCCGTTATGTCAGTCGCCGCAGGATTCGCTTCAAGTATTTTACCCTTAGGGCTAATCGTAAAAATCGCATCCAAGTTATTATCGATAATGGAGCGATATCTTTGTTCACTTTCAACAATTTTATTTTTCTCAATTGACCATTCGGTTACATCTCTCGTTACAGCAACAACATAACGAATCGAACAATCCTCGCTAAATATTGGTGTTAAGATCGTTTCCCCATAAACTTTCTTTCCATCATTAAAATAAAATTGATCATCAAATAAGACAATTCCATTTCTTTTTAAAACCTTCTCATACTTTTGCTGAAGCGAACGGGCAAATTCAGCAGGGAGAGCTTCTTGAAATGTTTTTCCGATTGTTTCAACTGTAAGGTTCGCTCTTTTCATCCCTGATTCATTCACAAATAAATACCGAAAGCGTGCCCCCTTCTCCACCTTCATTACAAAAACCATATCCTGAACATGTTGAAAAATGATGTCAAATATGATTTTCTGAATCTTCCCACTAGTCTTACCTGATTCCAATTCAGCTGTTAATAAATTATGTAATTGATTCATTCCCTCATCCTTCAGTCAAAAAAAGTTCTGATTTTTCACAATAATGTTTTTACATTCTAGTAGTTCTATTTTACAATGAAATTAGCCGAAGGAAAGTATTTTATAGAAAATAATGATTATTTTGCCAAAATTTTTATTGATCCATTCATAGTATAGGATTAACTTGTTATGCTAATTAACATTTTCGTTAATAATGGATGAAGAAAAGGAAAAAACCTCTGCTTTATTTCTATTTTCTCGAAAAAGGGGTATAATGTAGATGTTTTAAAAGAATGAAAGGAGAACATATGTTGAATCACGATCAGAAACATCCCCTAACAAATATAAGTCTAAACATTGAAAACCTCGCACAAGCTGTCTTTATCGTGAATCGTCATGCAAAAACAGCACCAAACCCCAAATTTTTGTACAAATTGAAACAAGAGTCATTAAAAAAATTAATTAATGAAGGCAAGGCAAGAAAAGTAGGTCTCCATTTTTCTGAACATCCACGAAATAGCCAACAGCAGTCCGATGTGCTTGTTGAATGTGGTAGATATACATTCCATATACCTCCAACCAAAACAGATTTTCATGATCTCCCCCATCTTGGCAAATTAGATGGAAGCGTAAGAAACCCAAGGGCTACACTATCACTTACGATGGCAAAAGCATTGCTGCAATCCTATACTGGAATAACTGAAATTGAGAATCCACCATCGAATCCTCAAAAAAGACATCGAACCTATCAAAAACCGATTTTCAAAAAGTTAGGCGAACGATACTCTTAAAATCAATGGAAAAAGTCAGGAAAAAGGTTTCCTGACTTTTTTTATTTCCTACAATCAATAAATTGATTCGGATGACTTATTTTTGCAACATCTTCTTGAGGATTTTGTGAACACCATCACAATTGTATAGACGTTACCTTCCATCCGATTTAAAATACAGACATAAGGTGTAGAAATTAAATACACAGCAATAAACATTAAAAGAGGTGCATTTGCATGAAAGGAACTGCGATTCTTTTTCAAAAGCAAAATATCACGTTTATAGAAGATGTTGAACATTCCTTCTTCAAAGAAATCAAAGAGCAATGTGGTTGTGATCATTGCAGCTGCAAGCTTGATAATAAAATGGTTAATTTCGGCTCCGTCTCACCTGTTTTCTGGCACGAAGATGAAGTTGACTGGGATTATGGCTATTAATCATACTCTTTAATTTGATATATACTCCCCTTTCTTTTAGCGGTCCCTTAAAAAATCTCGGGCCGTTTTTTATTTTCTCTTAAATGGCCTTTCTTAAAAAAGTAGAATCTTTTGCCCATTATAGTCTATAATCATACTATTCAAGGAGGCAGAAGATCCTTAAAGTGAAAGGTCGGAAAAAATTGGAGCATTTAATTAATCAACGAGTTAAATCGATCGAAATCTCTGGAATAAGAAAATTTTTTAATATGGTTGCCCATATAGATGACCTGATTTCTTTTACCATTGGTCAGCCTGATTTCCCTACCCCTGAGCATGTGAAGCAAGCTGGGATTGCTGCGATTGAAAAGGACTATACTTCCTATACGCACAATGCAGGTACCCTGGAATTAAGAAAAGCAGCAAGTGATTTTGTCAAAAAGAAATATGGGTTGGACTATACTCCCGATTCAGAAGTGATTGTGACAATGGGAGCAAGCGAAGCGATTGATATTACTTTTCGAACAATTTTGGCAGAAGGATCAGAAGTTTTATTACCAGGCCCTATTTATCCTGGCTACGAACCGATTATTCGGATGATGGGTGCCGTCCCCGTACATGTCGATATTCGCGAAAATCAATTTCGTTTTACAGTAGAGATGATTAAACCATATATTACAGATCAAACTCGCTGTATTGTCCTGCCATATCCATCCAACCCGACAGGAGTAAGCCTTTCAGAAGAGGAACTGAGAGAAATAGCTGACTTTTTGAAGGATAAGGAAATTTTTATTCTGGCGGACGAAATATACAGTGAACTTACTTTTGATCAAAAGCATACGTCAATTGCCAGCTTTTTAAAAGAAAAGACAATCGTAATCAACGGGCTCTCCAAATCCCACTCGATGACAGGCTGGAGAATTGGCTTTTTATTTGCCCCAGAAAACATTACAAAGCATATTTTAAAGGTCCACCAATATAATGTGTCTTGTGCAAATTCGATTGCTCAGAAAGCGGCCTATGAAGCGTTAACTGCGGGAATTGATGATGCACTTGCGATGAAAAAGGAATATACAAAAAGGAGAGAGTATGTTAATAACCGTTTAACTTCAATGGGGCTCCAGATTGTGAAGCCTGACGGTGCATTTTATTTCTTTGTCAAAATACCTGAATCTATTCCACTTAATAGCTTTGACTTTGCTCTTAGGCTTGTAAATGAAGCAAAAGTAGCTGTTGTACCAGGCAGCGCTTTTTCCGAGTATGGTGAAGGGTATTTTCGGCTTTCTTTCGCTTGTTCAATGGAATCTTTGGAAATCGGCCTAAATCGAATGGATCAATATTTAAAAACATGGTCATAAGTTCAACAGAAAACCCTCACCACTAAAAGTGAGGGTTTTCTGTTTTAGGGATTATTGTCCTTTATATTTACCATTATTTTTAGGAGCTTTTTCTTTTTTTGCTTTGTCTTTATGAATTTGATTTGTGGCTGCTGACCCCATTTCATGGGCAAATTCTTCATTTAAAACAGCTGAATCAAAGCCCTTTTTGTTTTTTTGCTGTGCATCGTTTTTTTTCGTTCGTTTAGCCATAAAAAATTCCTCCTATCAAGATTTCTATCATAGTTTCTTGATGTCCGGAGGAATTTATTCTTACCAGTTTGTGGCCAATATGGGACTACTTTTTCCAATATTTATAAAGTGCTTGCGTACCGCTATTTTCTTCACCTGTTTCTGCTAATAGATCATATAAAGATTTCGCAAGCGACAACCCTGGTACATCCATATCCATTCGCTCTGCTTCATCTAACGCGATTTTCATATCCTTAATAAAATGCTTTATGTAAAATCCAGGTTCAAAATTTCCATTTAACATTCTTGGAGCAAGATTCGATAATGACCAGCTTCCTGCTGCTCCCGTCGTTATACTTTTTAAGACATTTTCCGGATTTAATCCTGCTTTTTCGGCATAAATAATGGCTTCACAGACTCCAATCATATTCGAGGCAATAGCTATTTGATTGCACATTTTTGTATGCTGGCCCGCACCTGCCTTTCCTTGATAAATAATATTTGTTCCAAGATATTCAAGTAGCGGGCGAACCGCTTCAAAGACCTCCTCTTCGCAGCCAACCATAATTGAGAGCTTCGCTTCCCTTGCGCCTACATCACCGCCTGAAACCGGAGCATCGATGGCATGGATCCCTTTCTTTTTCGCTTCATCATAGATTTTAACTGCTAGTGAGGGTGCGGAGGTTGTCATATCAATAAAATAACTTCCTGGACTCCCGTGTTGAAGCAAACCGCTATTACCCAAAAACACCTCCTCAACATCTTTTGGGTAACCAACCATAGTGAAAATAACTGTTGCCTTCTCCGCAACTTCTTTTGGTGTGTCAGCCCACAATGCTCCACTTTCCAATAGGTCATTTGCCTTTTCTTTTGTTCTAGAATATACAACCAATGTGTAACCAGCACGTAATAAATGTCTTGCCATGCTTTTGCCCATTACACCTGTTCCAATAAAACCAATAATCGTATTATCTGGAGTAAGCACTCTAATTTCATCCCCTCATTTAAATTTTTCTTTTATTTTAGCACTTCTCCTAGTTTTAAGATAATAAAAAGGACCGTGACGTCCCAGCCCGTCCGGTCTTTCCGTGCTCCATCTCCAAATTTATGCACATTCTAATGTTGTCCCTTAATGTTTAAATATAAACCATTTTTATAACTCTGATGAAAAATTTGTTAGGTACGTTCGACCAAATACTTCTTCATCGTTAAATACTTCAATGGACACAGCATGGTCCCTCTCAATCAAATTCTTTAGCTCTTGAATATGTAAATCTTTTTTTAGTGGAAGCGGGTCCATGAAAATATATTTTTCACTTTTTCCTTTTACTTCTAAATAATCCCCGTTTATTACTTGATCTTCACCGTAGATTATTTCCCTTTTTCCTACTGCAGCAGCCAATTTGTCATCGTGGATGGTGACTTTCACCTTATATAATTGCTGGCCTGCTAATATTTCATTGTTAATCCGAAATCGAAATTGGAGTTCATTATTTTTTGTAAGTAAGGCATCTGCATACCGGTTAACGATTAACTCATTTGAAAATAGCATTCCACACCCGCTTAAAAAAGATGAACCAAACACCATCAGGATAAAGACTATGACCATTAGATATTTTTTTCGCATTTGTAACACTCCCTTATATTTTTACCATAGCCAAAATACATTGGTAATAAACGTTAAGAAAGGTTAGATAAGGAGAAATAGTTCCTATTAAATTGCTTTTACCATACCGCCATCCACAAGGAAGGAGCTGCCAGTCATATAAGAATTCGCATCAGATAGCAAAAATGCTGCGACATTAGCAAATTCCTCAGGTGTTCCATATCTTTTTAACGGGATCCCTGATTTGGCTTGTATTTCGACCGTTTCCCGGTCAACGTTAAACTTGTCTGCATTCACTTGATCTAAATGCTTTACACGGTCTGTGGCAATGCGTTCAGGGGCAATTGTATTGACCAAAATATTATAGGGTGCCAGCTCGGAAGCAAGCGTTTTTGAGAGTCCTATTATTCCAGTCCGATATGTATTAGAAAGAATCAATCCGGGAATAGGTTCTTTTATCGAAGAAGAGGCGATATTTAGAATCTTTCCTCCTTGTTGTTTTAGGAAGGGTAAAGACTCCCTAATTAGTCGAACGTAAGATAATAGATTTAACTCAAATGTGGCTTGCCAATCTTCATCCGTCAGTTCTTCAAATGAAGCAGCCGGCGGGCCTCCTGCGTTATTGACAAGCAGTTGAATGCTGCCAAATGTTTCTGCCGTAACAGCTACTAGCTTTTTTATATCACTGGCATTGGTTATATCAGCTTTATGATAGGCAACTTTACCTGTACCGACTGATTCAAGTTCGCTGACTTTATGTTTTAGCTTCTCCTCTTCCCGACCAGAAATCATTACATAAGCCCCCTCTTTCACAAGTCTCTCAGCAATGGCAAAGCCTAATCCTTGGCTAGAAGCTGCGATTAGAGCAATTTTTCCAGATAAATTTAATTCCATTATCAAATCATTCCTTCTTCTAGTTATTTACTATCATTATACAGGATTTATAGAGGGAATACTTGGTAATTGGCTTACTACAATAGAAAAAGACCGGCATTTACGCCGGTCCGAATCTAAATTAGTTTTTAGTTGTTGCTGAATTAACTGCTTCGATAACCTGTGAAGTAGTTTGCATATTTAGTACTTCTTGTGCAAGCTTCTCCATGTCGGACTTTTTCAAATTCTTGATTTGTGAGCGAGCTTTTAAAATGGATGTCGCACTCATCGAGAATTCGTCAAGACCAAGACCAAGAAGAACTGGAATGGCTGTTTCATCTCCGGCCATTTCCCCACACATACCAGCCCACTTACCCTCGGCATGTGCTGCATCAATGACCATTTTAACCAATCGTAAAATAGATGGGCTATATGGCTGATACAAATAAGATACTCGCTGGTTCATCCGGTCTGCTGCCATTGTATATTGAATCAAATCATTTGTGCCAATACTAAAGAAATCTACTTCTTTAGCAAATTGGTCAGCTAAAATTGCAGTTGACGGAATTTCAACCATGATTCCAAGTTCAATTTTCTCAGCTACTGTTTGACCTTCTGAAAGAAGCTTTTCTTTTTCTTCTTCAAGAATGGTTTTAGCAGCACGAAACTCGTCCAAAGTAGCAATCATTGGGAACATAATTTTTAAATTACCAAAGCTGCTTGCTCGTAAAAGAGCACGAAGCTGAGTCCGGAAAATTCCTTGTTCTTCTAAACATAAACGAATTGCCCGGAAGCCAAGGAATGGATTCATTTCTTTTGGCAAATCCAAATATGGAAGCTCTTTATCTCCGCCAATATCCAATGTACGAACAACAACAGGCTTACCAGCCATTCCTTTAAGAACAGCTTTATATGATTCAAACTGTTCTTCCTCAGATGGCAGTTGGTCTCTTCCCATATAAAGGAACTCGGTTCGATATAAACCTACACCCTCGCCGCCATTTTCAATAACCCCTTTTAAATCATTGGGGATACCGATATTGGCAGCTAACTCTACGTGATGTCCATCATTTGTAAGGGTCGGTTCATTCACAAGTTTGGCCCACTCTGCTTTTTGAACTTCATAATCTTCATGGACTTTACGATAATCTGCAATAAGTTCAGGTGTCGGGTTAATATGTACTTCCCCTTTTAGTCCATCGACAATCACAAAATCACCATTCGTAATTTCCTCTGTTGCCGTCTTTGTGCCAACAACTGCTGGAATTTCCATTGAGCGTGCCATAATTGCTGAATGAGAGGTACGTCCGCCAATATTTGTTGTAAATCCTTTAACAAAATTTCGGTTCAATTGTGCTGTGTCTGAAGGAGTTAAATCCTCAGCAACAATAATTACTTCTTCAGCAATCATACTTGGGTTTGGTAATTGAACGCCTAACAAATGGGCAAGAACACGTTTCGTAACATCGCGAATATCCGCTGCACGCTCTTTCATGTATTCATTATCCATTTGTTCAAACATCATGACAAACATATCTGCCGTTTCTTTAAGCGCAGACTCGGCATTCACTTTGTCAGATTGAATTTTATCCTCTATTGGAGCATTTAGTTCAGGATCACTTAGGACTAGAAGATGTGCTTCGAAAATTGCTGCTTTATCAGCCCCGAGGTCTACTTTAGCCTTGTCACGTATAGCTTCAAGTTCGGATTTTGATTTCTCCATTGCCTTCTTGAAACGTTCCACTTCAGCAGCAGCATCTTCAATGGTTTTCTTTTCAAACGATAAATCAGGTTCAACTAGACGGTATGCCTTCGCGATGGCAATCCCGTTTGATGCCGCTATTCCCTTTAAGAAAGTCATTATTCTGCCAATCCTTCTTTTTTCAATGTTTCTTCTAATGCGTTGAGTGCATCATTAGCATCGCTGCCTTCTGCTGAAATTTTAATATCAGCACCTTGGCCTACACCTAGAGACATTACACCCATAATAGATTTTAAATTCACAGTTTTACCCTTATATTCTAAATTAATTTCAGAATCAAATCTGCTAGCCGTTTGAACTAATAAAGTTGCAGGTCTTGCATGAATACCTGTTTCTGCGATTACTTTAAATTGCTTTTCTGCCATGCTAAATCAAACTCCTTTAATATAAAATAAAAATTAAACTTTCTTTATTAAAAATAAACATTTCTCGACATTTAGTCAACTAAATCAATACTGGACTAAAGAAAACAAATCAATTCTTTTCAGCTTATTTTCCCCAAAAATAAGAACAAACATGTACTGATTTGAACCGATATTTTCAATCATACAAAAGCTAGAATAGCATTTTCACCTATTTCAAACAACTAAAAAACTTATATTATGGTATTGTTCACAAAACTGTCAAAAAACATTTAATTTCTCCCTAAAACTCTAAAAGAAAAGAAAGCTGTTGCCAGCTTTCTGGTTTCTTTTTATATTCCACCTACTGCACGAGGAAAATGTTCTTGTGCATCCACAGGGATAACAGTTGATTTTATCGTATCTTCCAACAATAATGTATATTTTTTCTTTTCCTTTTCCGTCCAATTTAGCTTATCAGTCATGTAATCAATCACTTGCTTCTTCCATTTATTCACTAAATCAATATTAAACAATATAGCTCCAGTTCGACGATTTAAGAAATCAATTGGGGTTGCAACCATCTCCTCTTCTATTCCATAAGCAAGCTTAGCAAATAAAGAGAGAGGTAAATCATATTTTTCTGCATCAGCTTGGTTCAGTTTTAGCAGGTTAAAAACCAAATCAACGTTTGATCCATACATTCTTGTTAATTGTTCAGCTTCTTCACTGGTTAGATTCGCGTCTACTCCCTTTGCAATCATAGACGCTACATAGGTATTAAAATTTTTCGAACCGCCAACGTCCCCCCCTGAAATTGGCACTGATTTAGTTTCGCAAGCAGGAAAATCATTCCCCTCTTCCAACTTAAATTTTGATGCTATTAAATCTACTATTGTTTCGGCCATTTTTCGATAGCCTGTTAATTTTCCACCCGCAATCGTTATTAAACCAGAATTTGACTCCCAAATTTCATCTTTTCGAGAAATTTCAGACGCGTTCTTTCCTTCTTCGTAAATAAGAGGTCTTACACCTGCCCAACTGGATTCGATATCTTTTTCGCTTATTTTCACTTCAGGGAACATGTAATTAATGGCATTAAGAATGTAACTGCGGTCACTGAGTGTCATATTTGGAGTAACCGCATCTTGATCATAAAATGTATCTGTCGTCCCCACATATGCTTTACCATCCCGCGGGATGGCAAACACCATCCGGCCATCCGGTGTATCAAAATATATGGCTTGTTTTAATGGGAAACGAGACTGATCAATAACTAGATGAACCCCTTTTGAAAGCTGCAATGTTTTTCCTTTTTTTGAATGGTCCATTTCACGGATCGAATCAACCCAAGGCCCTGCGGCATTCACAATTTTTTTGGCATGTACCTGATAGGTTTCGCCTGTCAATTGATCTTCCACTAATACACCTATTACTTTTCTATTTTCGTAGATAAGCTTCATAACTTTTGCATAATTACATGCAACTGCCCCATTTTCAACTGCTGCCTTCATCACTTCAATTGTTAGCCTGGCATCATCCGTCCGGTATTCCACATAATAGCCTCCGCCTTTTAATCCTGATTTCTTGATTAGAGGCTCTTTTGCTAAAGTTTCATCAACTGATAACATGGTCCTCCGTTCTGATTTTTTTACACCCGCCAGAAAGTCATAAACTCGTAAACCGATCGATGTACTAAATTTGCCAAAGGTTCCTCCTTTATGCAGGGGGAGCAGCATCCATTCAGGTGTCGTCACATGGGGGCCATTTTCATAAACAATCGCACGTTCTTTACCAACTTCTGCCACCATTTTTACTTCAAATTGCTTTAAGTATCTTAGACCGCCATGGACTAATTTCGTTGACCTGCTAGATGTTCCAGCTGCAAAATCCTGCATTTCAACGAGTGCCGTTTTCATTCCCCGTACAGAAGAATCAAGTGCAATCCCCGCTCCAGTAATTCCGCCCCCGATCACCAATACATCAAATTGTTCATTTTTTAACTTATTAACAATTTCCCTACGATTTAGATTAGAAAATTTCATGGTAATTCCTCCCGGTTATGAAGCATTATTATTTAATATGCAAAAATTTAGTAATGGGAAATAAGAAAAGACCACAAAATACATTACCGATTCCGATAATGATTTTGTGGTCTCTCCGATTTCTCCAGCCATTTTATTAACTTAGTTTTAGTATACCATACTTTTGTTAGAATGAGAATCTAAATTATTTAAAAGCCATTGCCGCCTTAACAGCGCGTTTCCAGCCATCATATAAACCAATTCGGTTTTCTTCTGCCATTTTCGGGGTAAACTGTCTATCAATAGCCCATTGCTTTGAAATTTCCTCTTGGCTTTCCCAGAAACCAACAGCCAGCCCTGCTAGGTAGGCAGCTCCTAGAGCCGTAGTTTCATTGATTATGGGTCTTTCTACTGGGACATTAAGGATGTCGCTTTGGAAATCCATTAAGAAATTATTTTTGACAGCACCGCCATCGACGCGAAGCGTTTTAAGTTCTATACCAGAATCAGCTTCCATTGATGATAAGACATCTTTTGTTTGATACGCTAGTGATTCAAGCGTAGCGCGGACAAAGTGTTCTTTCGAAGTTCCACGCGTTATCCCGAACATCGCTCCGCGGACATCACTGTCCCAGTATGGAGTACCTAGGCCAACAAATGCAGGAACAATATAAACACCGTCTGTAGACTCAACCTTTGATGCATAACTCTCGCTGTCCTTGGCATCCTTCAACATTCTTAGCCCGTCACGAAGCCATTGAATTGCTGAACCAGCAACAAAAATGCTGCCTTCAAGCGCATATTCTACCTTGCCATTTAATCCCCAAGCAATCGTTGTTAATAAACCATGCTCAGAGCGGACTGCTTTTTCGCCAGTATTCATTAACATAAAGCACCCAGTACCATAAGTATTTTTAGCCATACCTTTTTCAAAACATGCCTGCCCGAATAATGCAGCTTGCTGATCACCGGCAACCCCTGCAATCGGTATTTCTTTACCAAAGAAGTGATAATCAACAGTCTTGGCATAGACTTCAGAGGACTGACGAACCTCTGGCAGCATGGATTTAGGCACACCCAAGATATCTAATAATTCATCATCCCATTTGAGTTCATAAATATTAAACATGAGTGTGCGTGAAGCATTTGAGTAATCAGTCACATGTGCACGACCACCGGATAGTTTCCAAATTAACCACGTATCAATCGTTCCAAACAGCAATTTCCCTTCAGTTGCCTTTTCACGAGCCCCTTCTATATTATCCAGTATCCACTTCACTTTTGTACCAGAGAAATAGGCATCAATGAGTAAGCCTGTCTTTTCGCGAAATAGGTCATTAAAGCCCTTTTTTTGTAGCTCATCACAAATTTCACTTGTTTGCCTGGATTGCCACACAATAGCATTGTAAACTGGTTCACCTGTTTCTTTATCCCAGACAACCGTTGTTTCACGTTGATTGGTAATTCCAATTCCCGCAATTTGTTCAGGTTTAATACCTGATTCGGATAAAACGCTTGCAATTACCGACAGAATTGAACCCCAAATTTCATTAGCATTATGCTCAACCCAGCCCGGTTTTGGAAAATGCTGTGTAAATTCTTTTTGAGCTGTATGAACGATTTCTCCACTTTTATTAAAAAGAATTGCCCTTGTGCTCGTAGTTCCTTGATCTAAAGATAAAATGTACTTTTCCATGAAAATTCCCCCATTTCCTTATTTCACAATATTTTAAGCTACCTGGCTTGATTGATTAATCGTAGAGGTCTGCTTTTTAGTCGCTGCATATGAAAGAAGTAAGATAACGATATTGGCAGCTAAAACCACCCAAAGTGAGCCAGACACTTTTCCAATAAAAACAGCCTTGTAAAATACAGCTCCCAAACAACCTCCCAAAAGTGGGCCTGCTACAGGAATCCATGAATAGCCCCAATTAGATCTGCCCTTACCTGGGATCGGTAACAAGAAGTGCGCAATACGGGGACCAAGATCACGTGCCGGATTAATCGCATAACCCGTTGTTCCCCCTAAAGACATCCCAATCACAACAATCAATAATCCAACAGCTAGTGGATTTAACCCCTCTGTAAATTTATTTGCTCCAATAAATAATAGACCAAGTACTAGAATAAATGTACCAAAGATTTCACTTATCAGATTAGAAAAAGTATGCGGGATAGCAGGACTTGTTGCAAATACACCAAGCTTTGTAGCTGGATCATCTGTCGCCTTCCAATGCGGTAAGTAATGTAAATAGACAAGTACTGCTCCTAGGATTGCTCCAATCATTTGTGCAAGAATATAACCAGGAACTTCAGACCATGGAAAATCTCCATTTAACGCTAAAGCTACAGTTACTGCTGGATTTAAATGGGCACCGCTTACAGATCCTACTGCAAAAACCCCCATTGTTACTGCCAGCCCCCAAGCAATTGTAATGACAATCCATCCGGCATTATTAGAGTATGTCTTCTTTAATGAAGAACCAGCTCCAATGCCGGCTCCGAATACGATTAGAATCATTGTTCCAATCATTTCTCCAACAAATGGTGACATTTTTTCCCTCTCCCTTTGAATAAATTTACGAAAAAAAAGGAGATTCACAACAGAATTACCCCAAAATGGGCATCTGTGTGAATCTCCTTATCTCCGTCACAAAAATATTAACTTGTTAACAAGAGTATATTAAGTTATGAAAACGGTGTCAACACTTTTTAGTGTAAAAATGATTATTACTGTTTTAACCTTGTTTTTCGTACACCTCCCAAAGCTCACTTTTAGATGTAGTAATTGCATCTGCCCCCGCCTCTAATGCAGCTTGAACTTCTTTTACGGTTCGAATCAACCCTCCTGCAAAAATGGGTGTTTTAATCCGATCTTTTATCTCTGTAATCATCCACGGCATTGCACCTGGGAGCACCTCAATATAATCCGGTCGTGTTTTTTCAATCAGCCTGTAGCTTTTTTCAATCGCGTGTGTATCGATGAGAAATATTCTTTGGACAGCGATTACTCCTTTTTGCTTCGCCTTTTGAATAACGCTAGCCTTCGTGGATATTAAACCATATGGCTTGAATTCTTGGCAGATGTATTCGGTTGCAAATTCATCATTTTTAATGCCATGGATTAAATCAACATGATAAATCATTTTCTTCCCTTTTTGCTTGGCCATCATGTTGATATTTTTTAATTGAGCAATATGCATATCTAAAAATACGCCGATTTCATATGAGCTTTGCAAAAATCGCTCGAATTCCTTCATGTTAGCTGATGCAGGCAAAATCCTTTGTTCCATCCCTTCCAATCCCCTTCGTAACACTTTTCCCTCTATCTTAAATAGAACAAGTTGTTTATACAATACTGAATGTCAAAATACAAACAGTAATAATATAGAACGGTTAGTGCTTTTCTTTTTGGTTACTTTTGATTTCTTTTAATTGTTGCTTTAAGCGGCGAATTTCCGTTTTCATCTGGGTCTGTTCCTCATATGATGAGGTACCGCCGCCATACCTAACTTTTTCATAGATTGCAATCGATTCATTCGTACCTAATAATCCAACTCTTTTCCACCATTCTTCAAGCGTTTCAAAGGGAAGGCGGCCTAATTTTAGTTTGTGAGCATATTTTTCTACTTCAAATATTTCCTTTCTAATAACATCCTCAGGAGGCTTCATCCTCCAACGGGATAGGGTTGATTCCCCAGCTTCAAACAATCCTTCGGAAACGGAAACAATAGCGGAAGAATCGATTGCGAATGTCTTTGACTTTAGTTTCTTTTTATAAAACAGGTAAATAATAAAAGCAAGCACTCCCAGGATTAGAAGGATATACAGGATTTCCTTTGTCATTTCATACGAAGGGGCCTGGTAGTTATCTGCTCCGTCCCGCAAATCGCTGCCGCCTTTGAGATTTGCTTTTTTTCTTCCCTCATTCCCAGCCAGACTAAGAAGGTATTGTAGGAAGCTAAAAAGAGGTTCCGCAACACTAGTAAAAAGCAGTACGAAGAATTGTAGGATACCAAATAAAATGAATTGAATGTATTTTAGTAAAATAGCTAGCGTGGCACCAATCACAATAATAACTGCGTTAATTTTAATAAAATACAGGGCAAACTTTGATTTATCTTTATTAATCGCGTTCCATTTTCTAAAAAAACCACCCATAAGTACAATTACCAGTTGTATGATAAGCAAATAGATCATTTCACTTTGATATGGGTAGTTACTCATAGCTGAATAAACGATAGCAATTAAACCAATTAAAAAGGAAAACAGCAGCAAGAGGGTTTCAGAATGGTCTGAAGAATCATCAAACAAGGAAATCCCCCTCCAAAATACAATCACTCCCAGTCCAATTCCTATAAAAAGTGACCAGTCTGCCTGATGCCAGATTCCTAAGAATAGGGGGAATACCGTAATAAAATAAAGCCATTTCCCCTTATTGTGAAATTTTACAAGAAGCAATAAGAAGAGGATGAGGCTGACGATACACAATGTACCCAATAAAAAAATAGGAGGCAGCTGTTTTTTATTGATAAAGAATAAGAATAAAAAAAGAATTCCTAAGATTAATTCCAATATAAAGTGGTAGATCACGGCCGCAACACGATTCATCATAACTGCGCCCTTCTTTCATGATGAATAACCAATTCACTAAGTAGGCCATGTTCCTGCTCAATTTTTAGCTGGAACATGCTGGCACCTTTTTTTGATATGTTTAATAGCATTCGATTGGTATCTTCCGTCATAATTCCAGCGTGAATGAAAAAGGGTTGATATTCTAAATGTCTATTGTAGAAAGAAAGCATATATTCATATGGTAAGCTCGTATTTTGGGTACTAATCGATGCGAGGGTTTCCAACACCTTTTGCAAATGCTCTTTCCCTTCTCCTTTTGGAAGATAAAGAAAAGGAGTGCTTCTGGCGGTTCGAACATTAATGCACAAGGAAAATGGAATTTGCTTTTGATAGGCAACATAGGCAATCTCAGTAATACTGCTAAGCAATTTTTCAAGATTACCTGTTATCGAATGACCATCTGAAATGTTTAATGCAATATTCCATCCCTTTTCAGAAATTTTTTCATATATTTTCGTTTGCAATTCTTGTTTTCTTGCACTTGCCTTCCAATGAATTCGGTTAAAGGGATCAGACGGAACATAGTCCCTGGTTCCTAACTGTCCAAGCCGGTCCTCATAAACGGAATAGGGAACAACATTTACTCCCTGAAGAACGGTTATTTGTTCCTTTAAACCTATTACGGGAATAGGATCAGGATAGACTACCGCTTGTTGTTTTAGAAAATATTTAGATTCTAGGACCGTTTCCCCAAATCCTATTAGACTTGGAATATGAAATTCTAGCTTTCGAATTTTGGCAATTCCCCTTCTTTTTGCTGAAAAAGAAATCATAATTGTTTTTGTTTGCTTGGTGTAGATGGTAAATGGGATAGAGACGTCATTCATCGATAGACTGGATTCCAAATTCTCTCCTTCAGGAGCCACAATTTGATCAAAATAAACTTTTAGCACACCTTTTAAAATGGGATCACCATTGTTTCGAAACGTCAATGTCCATTGTCCTTTATCGTTTACAAAATAACGTTGTTTTTCACTAAGATTTACAAAAATCAGCTTATCTCCAGCCCTTTTTAAGTATAGTTGATTACAAAGGACTACAATAAGAAAAAAGACGGCTAGAAACAATAGTAGCTTCGACTGAATATAAAGGCTTACAATAATGAGCGAAATGGCAGAACCAGTTATTCCCGGAATCTTTTGATCTTCGACCGAATATTTATTCCAAATCATTCATTTGCTCCCGCTTCTACTGGTACAGGGATGGAATCCAGGATTTCACTGATAATGTCTTCAGGTGTTTTTGTTAATGACCCTTCAATCGAAAGAAAAATTCTATGGCCGAGAACATAAGGGGCAACTGCCTTTACATCATCTGGTGTTACATATGTACGGTCATTCAAAATGGCTTTTCCTTGTGAAGCCTTCATGAGTGCTAATGTTCCTCGTGGACTGACACCAAGTTCAATGCTATTATGTTCTCGTGTCTTTCTTACAACGGTTAAAAGATAATCTTCAATCTCTGCAGAAATATGGGTTTCACCTATGGCTTTCTTTAATTGGACAATTTCAGAAATGGAAATGACTTGAGCAATGCAGTTCATTTTTACATCCCCACGATGAATTTGCATAATTCTTTTTTCGTCCTCATAAATGGGATAACCGACTTTTAATTTTATGAAAAATCGATCCATTTGTGCAACTGGTAATGAAAAGGTGCCTTGCTGAGATTCTACTGGATTTTGAGTTGCAATCACCATAAAAGGTTCTTCTAACGGGACGGTCATACCATCAATTGTTACCTGCCTTTCTTCCATTACCTCCAACAAACTTGACTGGGTCCTGGGTGTTGCCCGATTGATTTCATCCGCTAAGACAATGTTTGCCATAATTGGCCCAGGTCGTAGTTCAAATTCTTGAAGCTTTGGATTAAAAAACTGAATTCCGGTTACATCGCTTGGAAGAACATCAGGCGTAAACTGGATGCGGGAAAATTCCCCGCCAATGGCGGCCGCAAAACTTTTTGCCAGCATCGTTTTGCCTGTTCCGGGAACACTTTCAAGCAAAATATGGCCATTAAATAACAATGAGATTGCCATTAATTCCACTTCGATTTCTTTTCCGACAATCACTTTCCCTATCTCATGCTTTAATCTATCAATCTTTTCAGTTAATGCCATTTCCTCATCCCTTTAGACATGATATATATTTCTATAGTCTTTTTATTTTATCAAATTTTTAAATTTTTCCAAAATCTTAATAAACTTAACAAAAAGAGGATTCCCAGTAGCATCAGGTCATACCCTTCCCGAGACATCCTCTTTCATCGTTTCACTAGCTTCTAGGTTCTTTAAGATATTGATATAATACATCTCCACCGCGTTGGCCTATGCCACGGAAATGCTTGAAATCGTTTCGTTTTACTAAAACCTTCCGGAAATCCATAAAATCCTCATTCTTTACGTAGTAATCCGAAATTTCTCCAGTCATCAAACGATTTAATATTTCGGTAATCATTTCTTCCTTCATCAAATTGCACCACCTTTTCCATACATTATTTTATCTTATCCGCAAATGATTAAGTCAACTTTTCTTATTCCTCATACTCTATTATTGTAAGCTCTTTTCATACTTCAAATGCTCCTTCAATCATATAATAAAATAATTAGTAAATATTAACCAAATTGTCAAACAAAAGCCTTTACGAATTTGAAAAAGTAGTGCAAACTGTTATTTAACTGGATTTTATTAATAGTTTTTAAGGCAAAGGAGAGAGACTAATTGAAAAAAGCAGAAGTAGGAAATATCATAGAATTCCGTGGTGGCCTGCAAGGGATCGTTGAAAAGGTAAATGAAAATTCTGTAATAGTCGACCTAACATACATGGATAATTACCGTGATTTAGAATTAGATCAGCGGACAGTTGTCAACCATAAAAACTATAAGGTGGTAAAAGAAAGCGCTTATTAATGTAAGAGTTTGAAAGAAAAGGCAGTCATTCTCTGCCTTTTCTTTCATTATTATTTACCTTGATCCGTTTCTTTAGTTAACTGCTTTAAAGATTTTACTTTACCATGAGGATTTTGGTCCTGCTTCCTGACTGTCCATTCCCTCTCTTGTTGACTCCTTGATTTACTCATGATTTTCACTCCCTTCTCCATTATTTTTTTCAACTTTTAAGGTTCTTATCATAAGAATTGGTTAAAATGTTTAATGCAATCATTTCCTTTTCCGTGTCTTTTTTGTTAAAGTATATTTTATTGATTCTTAAAGGGGCAAGACATGATGAAACAAAACATTCTCAACATTCGCCTTATCGCATCCTTAATCATTGCGCACGGACTGGTATTTTTTTCATTCCATGATAAAGCAATATTTTGGTATATCTTTACTGGATCGGTGCTCGTGTTAATCGCATTTGCCATGTTCCAAGGGGATGTCGATGATGAGGCATCCTTTATCCAATATATTTTCCTAGGTGTCCTTTCAGGATTATTGTTATATTTTGTTTTTTGGTTAGGATTTCAAGCAATCCAAGTTCTCCATTTTCCTTTTGAGAAACCAATAAAAAAACTATACCGCTGGTATGCACCACACGTTTTCTGGCAGTATATTGCTCTCGTTTTGGTTGCCGGACCTGGAGAAGAACTTTTTTGGCGGGGATTTATTCAAAAAACTTTATTGAAGCACTTTAGTCCAATATGGGGAATTTTATCAGCTGCGTTACTTTACGCCTCAGTCCATATTTATTCAGGCTCATTTTTACTAGTCTTCGCGGCCTTTTTTTCAGGGTTCGTCTGGGGCTTGCTATATTTTTGGAAAAAGAGTATGCCGCTTGTGATTGTTTCCCATATCATTTTTGATATCATGATTTTTATCATTTTACCTTTCAAATAGGAAGAAGCAGCTGCCCTTTGACAGCTGCTTCTTCTTTTATTGCTTACTAGGAGAAAATGGTTTCATCCATAATAATATAAAAAAGGTCATGCAAATATAGCCGAACAGGGGATATAAGTAAGAAAGCAGCGTACTATAATTCACTAGACTAATCAGGTATGAAACAGCAAAAATAACCGTAACCGAAACAATCGTTGGAACGGGTACATATTGCTGCAGCTGTCTGTCAAGCCCAAAGACATTTCCTATCACAGAAGTAAATATTTCCCCATAAATCACAAGTACAAAAATCCAGTAAAAAAACGGAGCTAAGTTTTTCATAATAATTGCCATTGGAATATCATACAATTCCAGGTTAGGCAGCATAATCAAGGTAAAATGGCTGCCAATTAAAATTATAGTTAAAGCAACTCCTCCAATAATTCCTCCCCATTTAATAGTCCAGTCATCCTTAACTTCAGTCGCAACGGGCACTAATACGGCCTGTGCCAACCCCAAATTTAATGCTGCATATGAAAATGGAGCGATCACACTCTTCCAGCCATCTGTTGCATGGGGTATAAACAAAAAGCGATCTAAAAAGTGCGGTATTCTGAGTGATAAAAACATCAAGATTAAACTAAAGGTAATCATTAATGGAACAACGAACGTATTTACAGCAAAAAGTCCTTTTGTGCCAACCAGCATAACAAGATAGGAAAGGAATATGGTTAGAAACACACCAAGATTTTTTGGCAGCCCGAGCTGTTCTTCAAAAACTGCCCCAGCCCCGGCTAGCATTACTGCACTAACTCCAAGTAGCATAAATAGCATAAAAATATTTATAATACTGCCTGCCCATTTTCCAAATAAGTGCTCGTTAAATTCCTGATAAGATTTTGCCTCAATTTGAGCCGCCATACGCATCAACTTTGAACCAATCGTGACAAATAAATACCCGCTCATTAATATACTAATAAAGCCAAAGAAACCAAATCGTGAAAAAAATTCAACGATTTCTTTTCCAGTGGCGAATCCAGCTCCAACTACTGTGCCTACGTAGACTGCCGCAATTTGAAAGGCTTGAGTCCAATTCTTCTTCACACCATCTCCCCCCTTATCATCAATATATGAGTAAATGGACAAACAAAGACGAGCTTTTTTCTTTAATTGGTAACCATTACTCTAAACAAATCACTTGAAAGTCAAAAAAGGTCAGAGTATACTATGGTTATAGGTCAAATATAGTCAAAGTCAAAAAGATAGAAGCAAATAACAAGGAGGTTATGATAAATGCTTTGTCAACGATGTAACCAAAACCATGCAAATGTACAATTAAGTATGAATATTAACGGCCAACGCAAGGAAATGAAACTCTGCCACGAATGCTATACAAAAGAAAAACACTCGTTGGGTGCTGGCTATAGTCAGCATATGAATGAATTTCCAAGCTTTCCATTTGAAAATTTATTTATGTCAAACGGGTTTCCACAAGGTCAAGGTATAAATGGACAGCATGCCTCTCAAAGTGGAGGTAATGCAGCACATAACGGCTTTATTGACCAATTTGGCCGAAACTTAAGCACCATGGCAAAGGCTGGTCTGATCGACCCTGTAATTGGCCGTGATGAGGAAATAAAACGAGTGATTGAAATTCTGAACAGAAGAAACAAAAACAATCCAGTATTAATTGGTGAGCCTGGTGTTGGAAAAACAGCCATTGCCGAAGGTCTTGCTATGAAAATTGCTATTGGGGATGTCCCAGGCAAACTACTAAATAAAGAGGTATACTTGCTCGATGTCGCTTCTTTAGTTGCCAATACTGGCATTCGCGGTCAGTTTGAAGAACGAATGAAGCAATTAATTTCAGAATTGCAAGAACGAAAAAATATAATTCTTTTTATCGATGAAATTCATTTACTTGTCGGTGCTGGATCTGCTGAAGGCTCCATGGATGCAGGGAACATTTTAAAACCAGCTCTTGCGCGTGGTGAATTACAAGTAGTCGGTGCAACAACTTTAAAAGAATACCGTCAAATTGAAAAGGATTCCGCGTTAGAACGCCGTTTCCAACCTGTACATGTCCTTGAACCGAATTCAGAGGCAGCGATTGAAATCTTAAAAGGAATCCAAAAGAAATATGAGGACTATCATGACGTCACCTATTCAGATGAAGCAATTAGGGCCTGTGTTCAACTGTCTCAGCGTTATATTCAAGACCGCTTCTTACCCGACAAAGCAATCGACTTGCTTGATGAGGCCGGTTCAAAAATAAACCTAAATTCTGATTATAAGAGTAATGAACAAATTGAGAAACGTCTAAAAGAGATTTCCGTTGAAAAGGAAGAAGCTCTTAAAAGTGAACAATATGAAAAGGCAGCAATCTTGAGAGATGAGGAAGCTAAACTGGAAAAAGTTCTAAATAATGATTTTAGCTCAGAAAGACCGATTGTTACTGTCTCCCACATTCAAGAAATCATCGAACAAAAAACAGGAATTCCAGTCGGAAAACTGCAGCAGGACGAACAGCTTAAGATGAAAGCATTAGAAGCAAAACTTAATCAGAAGGTCATCGGTCAGGAAAAAGCAGTAAAAAAAGTAGCAAAAGCGATTAGACGGAGCCGTGCGGGCTTAAAGTCTAAACATCGACCAATCGGCTCCTTCCTCTTTGTCGGCCCTACTGGAGTCGGAAAAACAGAGCTAACGAAAACACTTGCCGAAGAATTATTTGGAACAAAAGATTCAATGATTCGTCTCGATATGAGTGAATACATGGAAAAACACAGTGTATCAAAATTAATTGGGTCACCTCCTGGCTATATTGGTCATGATGAAGCCGGTCAGCTTACGGAGAAAGTACGCAGAAATCCATACAGTATCATTTTATTGGATGAAATAGAAAAAGCTCATCCAGACGTTCAGCATATGTTCCTGCAAATCCTTGAGGATGGACGTCTTACTGACAGTCAGGGAAGAATTGTTAGCTTTAAGGATACTGTCATTATTATGACCAGCAACGCAGGTACCCGGCACAAAACAGTTCAAGTTGGTTTTGCCACAAATGAAGCCATTGAAGAAGCAAGCATTCTTGACTCACTTGGCAGCTTCTTTAAACCTGAATTCTTGAATCGATTTGATAGTATTATTGAATTTAATACGCTAACACAAGAACATATATTGACTATTGTCGATTTAATGCTGAGCGAATTACAAGAAACATTAAAAGAGCAAAGCATTGACTTAACAGTCACGAATGAAACTAAAGAAAAATTAGCTGAGCTTGGCTACCACCCTGCTTTTGGTGCACGCCCACTCCGCAGAGTCATTCAGGAACTGCTGGAGGATAGGATTACTGATTTTATTTTAGAACAGCCAGTTGCAAAATCATTAGCTGCCATTGTTGAAAATGGGGAATTGAAAGTTGTTGATGAAGTAGTAACCGTAAAATAATAAAAAAGCGAAGCCGCTGTTTTTAAGTGGCTTCGCTTTTTGGTTGTTAAAGTTTTTGATCATCCACAGAATTTAACCAGTTTTCAATGACTCCAACTACCGATTCGACACAGCCATCCTCAAATGGTGATATTAAATTGGCTGCCTCGACAAGTTTGGTGAATGACATGCTGCCGCCAAGCTTACAAAGCTTAACATAATCTGCCCAGGCCTCTTCTTGGTTCTCTCTTGAACGCTTCCAGAATTGGAAGGCACAAATCTGTGCAAGTGTATAATCAATATAATAAAACGGTGAATTAAAAATATGGCCTTGACGCTGCCAGAAGCCCCCGTTTTCTAAATACTCGTTGCCATCATAATCTTTATGCGGCAAGTATTTTTTTTCAATTTCACGCCATTGTTGCTTACGCTCAATTGGAGTTGCCTCGGGATTTTCATATACCCAGTGCTGGAATTCATCAACCGAAACTCCATACGGCAAGAATAAAAGTGCGTCACTTGAGTGTGAGAATTTATATTTATCTGTATCTTCTTTAAAAAACAATTCCATCCACGGCCAAGTAAAAAACTCCATACTCATAGAATGAATTTCACATGCCTCATATGTTGGCCAATTGTATTCCGGAATCTCAAAATGACGGCTAGAATAGACTTGGAACGCATGACCTGCCTCATGTGTCAGTACATCAATGTCACCCGATGTTCCGTTGAAATTAGAAAAAATAAATGGTGCTTTGTAATTTTCAATAAACGTACAGTATCCGCCACCGGCTTTTCCTTTTTTCGCAACAAGATCCATTAGCTTGTTATCCTGCATAAACCGAAAAAACGTGCCCGTTTCGGCAGAAAGATCTTCATACATTTTTTGGCCGTTTTCGATAATCCATTCTGGGCTTCCCTTTGGTACAGCATTTCCACTCAGAAATTTAAACCCTTCATCATAATATTTTAATTTGTCGAGCCCGATTCTTTCCTGTTGACGTTTTTTTAATTTAGTTGCAATGGGCACGATAAAATCCTTGACCTGCTCGCGGAAATTCGCCACCATGTCAGCATTGTAATCCGTTCTCATCATTCGATAATAACCAAGCTCCACAAAGTTTTTATAGCCAAGCTTTTGTGCAATCTCTGTTCTTACTTTAACAAGATCATCATAAATGCGATCGAGTTCCACCTCATGATCTGCTAAGAAGCCAAATTTCACCTCACTTGCCTTCTTTCTCATTTCTCGGTTAGTCGACTCCACGAAAGGCTCCAATTGGGCCAGAGTTCTTTCTTCCCCTTCAAAATCAATTTTAGCTGAAGCAAGCAGCTTGGTATATTCCGTCGATAACCGATTTTCCTTTTGCAGTAAAGGAACAATCTCCGGCTTAAATGTTTTAAGTTGTCCCTCTGCCAGAGCGAATAGCTGTCTTCCCCACTTTTCTTCCAATAGATTGCGGAATTTTGAATCCACAAGTGCTTGATAATATTGGGACACCAAGCCTTCAACCTCTGGCTGGATTTCATCCATAAAATCTTGCTCTTCCTTATAAAACTCATCATTCGTATTGATTGAATGGCGAATATAGCAGAGATTGAACATTGTACCAAGATCGTTTCTAAGTTTATTTATCTCATCCATGACCCTACTTTGTTCTTCAACAGAAGCAGCATTTTTGAAGCGTTCAATCTCAACAGCAAATTTTACGGTAACCTCACCTAAATTTGGACGCTCGTATGTATAATTTTCAAAGTTCATGAAAACATCCTCCTATTAAAAATTTTCCAACTTTCAATTATTTCGACACTATTCATTACTATTCCTTCAAAAAAAAATACGACCAATGGCCGTATTAAAATTTACCTGCAGGTAACCCCAACTTTTTCAGCAGGCTAATCGCTTCCGTTTTTTCTGAATCAGTTAGACTCGACATGAGCGCATCGATTTGCTTCGCATGTTCAGGAAAAATGTCCTGAATAAACCTTTTCCCCTCGTCTGTAATTTGGGCATATGTCACCCTTCGATCTTTCGGGCAGGCTATTCTTTGAAGCATTCCTTTTTGTTCAAGCTTGTCAACAACGTAAGTAATACTGCCACTAGCAAGCAAAATTTTTCCGCCGATTTGCTGCATCGGCTGGTCGCCTTTATGATAGAGAAGCTCTAACACAGCAAATTCTGTTGGATTTAAACCATTCGCCTGAATAACTTTATTTACATGCTCATTGATCGCTTTATACGCTCTCGAAAGGACAATAAATAGCTTTAATGATTTAGTTACTGAATCATTTTCCATAAAAAACGCATCCTTTTATGTTTTTGATATCATGTATCCAGTACTGGATACACGTCTTAAAATTATCTCGATTTCAAAGTTATTATAAAAAACTTTTCAATTCCTGTCAATTTCCTCTTATACAACAGGAATATATCGGAAAGTAATCGAAACATCTGATATAATAATAACGTTTATTAATTAAAGAGTAAATTGGGGTACTTACATGAAAATTCGTAAAGGCAAAATTTATATCTATGTTATTGTTGTTGTACTGCCTGTCTTTATTTTAGGTTCATACTATTTTTATTATATTTTAAAAGGAAATGACTCGGAAAGAAAAAAAGAAGCACTATGGGTTTCCTCGATTTATCAAAAGAACTGGGAACAATTCATTAGTGAAACGAAGACTAGCTTAGATATACTTTCTCTATCTGCCAAAAAAGACTTGGATTTTCCGGAAAATATGGAACCGTTATTAAAGCAAGTAAAACAACATGATCCTCGATATGGAGGACTATACTTACTTGACAGTAAAGGAAATTTGTTAACAGGTTCAGTTCCATTACGAAATGATGCCGATTTTAGCAAACTCTCATTTATTCAGGAAGTCATCCAAACAAAAGATTTCATCATTTCTGATCAAGTAGAAATTCTAAAAAACAACCAAAGTATTATCGAACTTGCTACTCCTGTTCTTGATGAAAATCGCGAATTAAAGGCCATTCTCATTGCGGATTTGCGGATTGATTATATGAGGAACCTGATGAAGGTTCTAACGCCTGAAACCAAGCTAGTTATTGTGAATGGTGGGAAGAATGCTATCCTTGAAATGAATGTTACCAACAATGACATAAGGGATAATACCCATTGGGTTACTACACAAATGGACCGAATACCATGGAGTATACAAGTGAAAATTGCAAAACGGAATTATAAAGAAATTGGTAAAGCATTGGGAGAAGCATTACTTATCATTCTTGTTATCACACATATCCTTTATTTACTAATTGAATATTTCTTATTAAAAAGATTTACACTTAAAGAAAGAAAGCAAAATGAATTACAGAAGCTCGAATTAGTAGGCACTTTAGCTGCAAGTACAGCACATGAAATTCGAAACCCTTTAACCGGTGTAAAAGGATTAATACAGCTCCTAAGTGAAAAGTATACGGATTCAGAGGATCGCTATTATTTCGATGTTATTAACTCTGAGCTGAAACGTATCAATGAAATCGTCAGTGAGTTTTTAATACTTGGTAAGCCAACTGCACAAATGACCGATAACATTAATATAGCTGGGACACTTCAAGAATTGAAACCAATCATCATGTCAGAGGGAAATTCACATAATGTAGAATGTATCTGGCAGCTTCCTAGTGAACAAGTCATTGTTAAATGTGTAAAAGACGAAATGAAACAAGTGATCTTAAATATTACAAAAAATGCGTTTGAATCATTCGAAAAACCGGGAGTTCTTGAAATTAAGCTTCACCCATATGATGATTTTTGTAAGCTTGAAATTAGAGACAATGGTAAAGGAATCGCGAAAGATGCTTTAGAAAAAATATTTCGTCCCTTTTATACTTCAAAAGATACAGGAACAGGTCTAGGCCTGGTCATTTGTAAGCGAATCATTCACTCATTTGGCGGCAGTATCGAAATAGAAAGCGAAGAAAAGCTTGGAACCACCGTTATTATTACACTGCCAAAAGGTAAATAAAACGAGACCTGGTTGGGTCTCGTTTTATTTTATAATATTTTTACAATCGCTTCATTTTGAATGACTCTTCGCCGAATATTCTTTAAAATCTGATTCAACCTCTCGTTTCTATCTTCAGGTGCGATTTTTTTATGAAATACTGAGAAAAGCGTAATGTCTCGTAGCTTTAGAAATAGTGGCAAATGCTCTTGCCAATTCGCAGGCAAGGAATTGCATTCTTCATATCCCTTATTAAAATAAGTTAGGAAATGATGGGCAAACTCGGTCTTCTCATCCTCACTCGAACCATCAAATCCGTAGAAAATAGAATAATACAAGGGAATGGCTATATCGGATGCGAACCAATGGTAACTGCAATCATCAAAGTCAAACACATTGACAATCTCACCATCATAAAAAAAATTCCCAGAATGAATATCTGAATGAACCAGTCCAAAATTATCACGGTTTTGTGGAAGATCGATTAATTCCTTCATTAACTCACCAGTACGTTGAATAATCTCCAGCTCATCAGGAAAATATTTTTCTACTTCAAGCAGCTCCTCCTCGTGCCATAATGGACGTAATTTCTCTTTTTCAATCGGTTGATAGTGCTTCGTGACCGCATGCATTTTCCCGATCGCTTTACCCCAAGCCTGGAACAAATGGGCATTGAATTGCTCAGAGTTAATTTTAACAGGCGCACCTTCTACCTTTGAATACAGGCAGGCGTAAAAAAACGAACCATCAGAAGCCCTCATACATTCGATTAATTGTCCATTTGAAGACTTGAAGACCTTCGGACAATTCACACCGTTTTGATTCAAGTAATTCATCCAATCAAGCTCTGCTTCAATCTCGGCCATATTTCGATGGGAACTATGTGTAACCCTTAAGACCAAGGGCGTTCCACCTCGGTAAACCTCGAAGACATAATTCTCAAAATCCCCCAGTTTTTTAAGGTTTACACCTAATTGAAAACTTGCTAAAAATCCATTTATAACTTGGTTGGTAAATAACACATCAACTGAATTTTCCATATATCCCCCTAATTACCATCTATTTTTCCTTATTATAATTTAAATATTTCGAAATCGGAAATAAATATTTCTTATTTTGGGCATTCAGTAGTAAGATAAAATAGAAAAATAGGAAGATATTAAAAAAAGAGGGGATTCAATGAATCAACAAGCAGCTTTAACCGCGAAGGCTCCAAAGGCCTCTGAATCAACCATGTATAAAATTCTTTTTATCATCGGGCTATGCCATTTATTGAATGATGCTATTCAAGCTGTTGTACCGGCGATGTTCCCAATTTTAGAAAAGTCAATGGGTTTAAGTTTTACTCAGCTCGGGATTATTGCATTCTCGTTAAATATGGTCTCCTCAGTTATGCAGCCGATGGTCGGAATGATAACTGACAAAAAGCCAATACCCTTTGCCCTGCCAATAGGACTCACTTTTACATTATTCGGTATCCTTGGGTTGGGGTTTGCTTCAAATTTTGCAATGATTGTCTTGGCAGTCCTTTTCATCGGCCTCGGTTCGGCGGTTTTTCATCCCGAAGGTTCAAGAGTAGCTTACATGGCTGCTGGGAATCGGCGTGGGCTTGCCCAATCCATTTATCAGGTGGGAGGAAATACTGGTCAGGCATTAGCCCCGGTTATTACTGCTCTGATATTAGTTCCACTTGGTCAGATTGGCGCATCCTGGTTTACGATTGTTGCCGCACTTGCGGTTATTTTATTAATCTATATCGCCAATTGGTATAATCAGAGATTAATAACTTCTCCAAATCCAGTAAAGAAAAAGATAGTAAGTGGTAGTAAGAAAGAAGGTTTATCCAAAGAGGTAAAAAATACATTAGCCTTGATTCTGTTATTAATCTTTGCGAGAACTTGGTATACTTCCGGTATTACCAATTTCTACACATTTTTTGCAATTAAAGAATATGCTCTTACGATTAAAGAATCTCAAGTCTTTTTATTCGCATTTTTAGTTTCCGGGGCCGTCGGTACTTTCTTTGGCGGGCCGCTGTCAGACCGATTTGGAAAGAAAAACATTATCTCTTTTTCGATGTTAGCGACCGTGCCTTTTTCTATTCTAATTCCTTATGTTCCGCCAACCGCAGCCTTTATCTTCTTAATACTAACCGGCTTTATTTTAATGACTAGTTTTTCAGTTACAGTCGTGTATGCACAAGAATTAGTCCCGGGGAAAATTGGCACGATGTCTGGCTTGACTGTTGGCCTAGCATTTGGAATGGGTGCAATTGGTTCGGTAGGTTTAGGGTACATTGCAGACTTGATTGGACTTCAGTCGATGATTACGTGGCTTGGGGTATTGCCATTACTAGGATTAATCGCTTTCTTGCTTCCAACTGATCAAAAGGTTTGGGAATGGAATCAAAAATAAAAAAGGATGGGCTATAAAAGCCTATCCTTACTTTATTTCTTGGATTTTTTGAAATAATTCTGTCTTTTCTTCATTAGTAAGCATTCTTTCTGCCATCGGGAACAACACATTTTCCTCTTTGGAGAAATGTTCTGTTAATATAAAGTAAGCGTTGTGAATGAATTCCGCTAGTTTTTTCTTTTCATCTGTTGATGCATTACCCGCTTCTGCCTTCGTTAGAAAGACATTGATATTTGATTTGGCTTGATCATGCTCATATTCCATCACCGCAATTGGACCTGAGGTTGTTCCAATATAAACGCCCATCATCGGAAAAAGGACACCTTCTTCTCTTTCTGAATGCGGGTCAAGAGCAGCCTTAAATTGTTTCACTTTTGTGATTAATTCGCTAAAAGGATGATCTACGTCTGTCTCTAGATCAATTTGTTTTGTTAATTCAAATAATCCCTCTAATTGTTCTAATAACGGAGGATGTTCACTTTTTAATTGTTTCAGTCCTTCGCTTAATTCAACCAGAGGCATACCTCCTAAACCACTCATGCAGCCACCCATTTACAATCACTCCTACTGTTTTTTATTTTCCTCAAGTATAAAATTAACGATTATTTAATGTAGTGACTTCAGTCACATAGATACAAAATTGTTAGTGGTATGCAGGTTTTTGACCATTTTATGAAAACTTTTTATTTTTTTGAAAAATTTTAACATTTATCACTCAAAAAGATTTAAAAGTTTCATATAATATAGATAAACCATAAAAGGGAGGGCAAAACAATGAAAACCCCAAACTATCATGACTTTTATCCACAGGAATTAATACCAATTGGTTTTAATGATTTAATGGCACTTAAAAATTCTGACGCTTATAACTCAAGTTCACCATCCACGCATTGGCTCATTGCTGTAGAAGGGATACAACTCCCGCACCCAAAGATTTACTATCACTGGAAAGTGAGTGTGTATCCAGCTGACCGTGAAGGCGATTTTAATTGGAAGAAGCCTTATTATTGTTCAGCAAATATGAAATTAATTGATGATGCCATCGCCCTTGCTTCAACATTAGCAGCATCAAGCAATAAGGATGAACTTTCCTCCGGTGCTCTATTAGAGAAAATAAGCTAAACCTCTAAAATACTTACCTTCTGCTTCACCTTCTTTTTATCCTCACTTGTGAAAAAACCTACATATGTTGTATTTAAAGTGGAAGCTCCTGTTGGCACAAGAGCCAGAATTTTCCTGAATGACAAACATTTACTATTCTATCAATAAAAAAGTGCTGCTTGCACAATGCAAACAACACCATTTCATTTAAGAGTTATGCAAGTCGAAAAACAATCCCGTGTCCGCCTTTAGGATATTCCCATTTGATATTTTGATATGGACAGCCAATTCGACAGCTTCCACATTCATGACAGCCTTCGTATCCTACCTGCATTCGGGTTCCTTCCCACTTATATACTTCTGCAGGGCAAAATACTGTACAAATTTTATCGGGACATTGAGTCATACAAACATCATGATCGAGCACAGTCAAATGAGACTTCGTATCACACTTAAACCTGAGAAGATACTGTTTTTCCTCGATATTCTTCGTTGACATTATTTCACCGCCTTCCAAGCACGATAAATATCTTGCAATACTCGAAGTGTTCCTTTTTCAGCTGTTACACTCTTCATGATCTGTTTTTGTTTTTCACGTTTTGGGGTACCATCAACTGTGAAGAATTTACTCATTGCTTTATTCATCATTGGAACATACTCATTAAAGTATTGCGGATACTTCTCAAACGTATGGGCAGCATCTTTGTATTTCTCTAAGTCTTTAATGATAAAGCTTTCGTAAAGCTTCTCACGGTAAATATTTAAGTTTGCCTCAGTAAAGTCGCCACGGTTCTTAGCCTCAAGGATGGATTCAGCCGCCAATAGTCCTGAATGCATCGCCATGTTCGAACCTTCACGATGGATGGCATTAACAAGCTGCGCAGCATCCCCCACGACAATAACACCATTACCGGCCACTCTTGGCACGGAACGGTAACCGCCTTCTGGAATAAGGTGGGCAAGATATTCCGCCGATTCCCCGCCCGCTATCAACGGTTTAACCATTGGGTGATTTTTTAAGTAGTCTAGAAGCTCGTATGGCTTTAATTTTGCTTTAATCATACTTGAAAGGGTTGTACCCACTCCGATATTTAAGCTGTCCTTATTCGTATAAAGAAATGCTGTCCCAAGGTTCCCCTTTGTTGAATCTCCGAAAATCTCGATTGTACAACCTTGGTTATCCTCTAAGTTAAAGCGGTCATTAATTTTTTCTTTTGGTAAATTAATTACTTCCATTACCGTTAGGGCGACCTCATCTGGACGAAATTCTTTATGGAAGCCTAATTGTTTGGAAAGCAGCGAGTTCACTCCATCAGCAAGCACGACAACATCCGCATAAATCTCGCCATCAGGACGGTCAGTACGGACACCCACAACCTTGCCGTTTTCAACAATACATTCTGTAACAACTGTTTCGTTTATGAGCAGGGCTCCTGCTTCGACAGCTTTATTCGCAAACCATTGGTCAAATTGCGCCCGTAAAACAGTAAAATTATTATATGGTTCTACGGCCCATTCAAGACCTTTATAGCCGAATTGAACGACTGATTCTTTATCCATCATCCAGAAACGCTGTTCAATGACAGGTCTCTCAAGCGGAGCCTCCTTCCAAAACTCGGGAATTAACTCTTCCATTTGCTTGCGGTACAAAACCCCGCCCATTACATTCTTAGCCCCAGGGTATTCCCCTCTCTCAATAAGCAAAACATTAAGCCCATTCTTTGCACAAGTAAGGGCACAAGATGTACCTGCAGGGCCAGCCCCTACAACGATGACGTCAAATTTTTCAGGCATAGCTTATTTCACCGCCTTTTTCAGTTCTAAGCTGCTTAAATTGCTCGATTAGTTTTGGGAGGATTTCCATTGCGTCTCCTACGATTCCATATGTTGCAACATCAAAAATTGGCGCATTCGGATCTTTGTTAATGGCGATGATGAACTCGGAATTTTTCATGCCGACTACATGCTGAATCGCTCCTGATATGCCAATGGCAAAATAGATTTTCGGTGTAACGGTTTCCCCGGTTTGGCCAACTTGTTGCTCATGGGGCAACCAGCCTGCTTCTACTACATCCCGCGTACCGCCGACACTTGCACCAATCGTGTCTGCTAGTTCATAAATGAGTTGGAAATTTTGCAAATCCCCCATTCCTTTCCCTCCACAGACAATCACATGGGCATCCGCTAAATTAACCTTTTTTGTTACATCATTCACAATTTGTAACACTTTTGTGCGCATATCTTCTTCTTTTAAATCTATTTTCTCCTCAATAATTTTTCCAAATCTGCTGCTGTCCGGCTCCATCGCCTTCATAACCTTTGGTCTGACAGTTGCCATTTGCGGACGATGCTTCTTACAAAGGATTGTCGCCATAATATTACCACCAAATGCCGGCCGGCTTGCCTCCAGCAATCTTTTGTCTACATCAACATCAAGCATCGTGGTATCTGCTGTTAAACCAGTACTTAAATCTGTTGCCACGGCACTTGCTAAGTCCTTCCCATTCGGTGTTGCGCCGTATAATATGATTTCCGGCATATATTTTTGAGCTAGCAGCATAACACCCAGCATATAAGACTCTGTCCGGTAATTTTTCAGGACAGGATGATCAATAACATAAACTTCATCAGCACCATAGGAAATGACTTGGGTCGCTAATGGTTTAATTTCGCATCCTAGTAAAAATCCTGCAAGTGGAACTTGTAACTTATCAGCTAGCTTTCTACCAGCGCCAAGCAATTCTAGTGACACACCTTCGATTTTAGCATCGTTTTGTTCGATGAATACCCAGACACCACGATAATCGTCTAGATTCATGTAAACCCCTCCCTGACCAAAAGATAATCTTTATTATTTAGATGACTGTAATGTTAACAGGTCCTTTTTCTCCATTAAGACTTCCATGAGCTGTGCCACTTGCTCATCAGCGGTACCCTCGAGTCTTTTACCACCCTCTGGTCGTGGAGGTGTAAACATTTTACCAACAATGGTTGGTGAACCTTTTAATCCAAGCTGAGATCGATCAACATTTTCAAGATCACTTACCGCCCAAATAATAGGATCATACCTAGCAGCTTTAATCATGTTCGGCATTGGTGAATATTCGATATTATTAATTTCTTTCTCAACAGTTAACAAGCAAGGCAGTTCCGCCTGAATTAATTCATGACCGTTTGTTAACTTCCGTTTAATTAATACCGTTTTTTCCTTTTGATTGACTTCCGTTACTTCGATTACATTGGTAACAGGAGGAATATCCATTCTTCTTGCGATCCCCGGTCCAACCTGCCCGGTATCTCCATCAATGGCATGTTTTCCACAGATAACTATGTCTACATGGAGATCATTGCTAATTTTTTCTAGTGCTTTAGATAAGGCATAACTAGTTGCAAGTGTATCCGCCCCCGCGAAGGCACGATCAGAAATTAAATAACCTCTATCTGCACCTATTTCAATACTCTTTTTAATTACAGCAGTTGCTTGCGGCGGTCCCATTGACAATACCGAAATCGTACCACCCGTTATTTCCTTGATTTTTACGGCCTCTTGAACAGCATGGGCATCGTAAGGATTCAAAATGGCTGGCGCACTTCGACGGTCGAGTGTGTTTGTTTTGGGATTAATTTTAATGATTTTTGTATCAGGTACTTGTTTGACACATACGACAATGTGCATGTAGGACTTTCCCTCCTCCATATATTCTAAGATTGTTGAAAGCGCTTGCTTTCTTTGGTTATAAAATATGCCTTTATTAACGATATATGAATCGCAACACAAGCATAGTACCAAACAATGATTGTTTTCTTTTTTTCTCACTTGTTTAAACTAAATTTTAGAATCATGGGAAATGCTTACAGCCTAATTTAAATTCAATGAAGTGGTTTCTACAAAATAATTGTAGTTGATATAATCCCTAGCTGAGGTAAGTTATGTAGTTAATCATGATGTGAATTTTCAAAAAGTGATACTAATATAACTATATGAAATATTAAGATATAAACAATGATAAAAATCACAGCTTATGTCAAATATTGTGGATATTTTTCATTGGGGATTTTAAGATGCGATTAGAGCAGTATACAGAGAGGAACATGAAACTTGAAATTTAATCGCATTCACAATGGGTTTTCAAAATACGCCGGAAGGCCTTCATGTCGCTTTATTTTAAATATATCAACAAATTAGATAATCGAAGACCTTCATTATAGCATCCTTAATCGGGCTTAAAATGTTCTTTAAACCAAAATTTTGGGCCAAATCATAATCATTTGTTTAAAGGCAAATTTTACTTCTTCATTTGATCTTGAAGTTTGCCCCATGGTCCTTTGGTAGTTATTAATTAATTCATCTAATTCTTGGCTGTATTTTATTGTTTCTTCACTCGTGAAGCCCAGTTTATTCGCGCTATTGATCATCAGTTCTCGTTTGACTTTTATCTCTTCAATCATTTCAGATTGACTACTACTATGCTTGTACAATGTTATCCTCCTACTCTACACACACATACTGGAATCTGCTAAAAAAGTAGACTACTTGAAGAATTATGACAAGAATTTCTTTGAAAGTAAATACATTCGCAAAAGTAGACAAAACATTCTATTTCTTTTGTTTTTCGACAAATTCCTCATTGACTTTCTTGCAAATACGACAACAGCCACTTGGAATAATAAGGAATTTTCATAAAGAAAACTGGCTAGCAGGAGCTGCCAGCCAGTCTTTTTCTTATAAATTCACTTCTTCTTTTTCATAAATAGGCACCCAGCCTTCAGATGTAACAAAGATTCTTATAGCAACAACTTTTCTGTCTTCTTCTAGCGTAAAGTAATGCCTTGTATTTTCCGGAACTGAAATCAGGTCACCCGGATTTAAATGTACATCGAAAAACTCGCCATTTTTTCCTTGGATGACAAACACCCCATGGCCGCTCACAATAAATCGGACTTCATCATCTGTATGATGGTGCTCATTTTTAAAATTTGTGAGCAGAACGTCAAGATTTGGTGTGTTTTCAGACAAGGAAATCACATCTTGAGCTTTGTAGCCTCTTCTCTCGGAAATATCAGCAATTTCTAATGCAAAGGTAGATAAGATTTCTTCCTTTTCTTCATCGCTTAATAGATATTTTTCAACAAGTGCCACAGGAATTTTATTAATATCCCAATTTTCATAAATAACTTCTTGAGCTGAAAGGAAGCTTGCTACTGCCTCATGTTCGTGAATTTGCTCCTCTTTGTTATGGAATGTAATATATGCCATTATTAATCAACCTTTCCTTAATTATTATACTACCTTAAATAATTGATATGGTTTGTGTTCCAGTAGACGTAATTGATAACGAAATAAAAATTCAGAAGCTTCAAGAACTTTCTTCGCCTCAAAAGCGTTCCTTCCCCACGCTGTAATCCCATGGTTACGAATCAAAATAGCACCAGTATCCCCTAATACATGCTCCGAAAACTTATTCGCAAGCGTCGGGATATGGGCATAGTTCCGTATGATGGGAATAGTTAAAACCGCATCTTCGTCCCACATATCAAAGGCTTTAATCAGCTCCTGCCCCTTAAATGTAACTTCGCCATTGTCCCCATAAACTTCAGAGATGACATTATTATCAATTGTATGAACATGGAGGCTGCAGCCTGCATTCGTCTTGCGGTAAATTTCAACATGAAGAAGTGTTTCTGCTGAAGGCTTTAAATGTGTTTCACATGCAGCACGGCCGAATTCGTCAACTAACAAAAAGTCCTCGTCCGTTCGCTTCCGCTTATCCTTACCACTTGCCGTCACCAAAAATTGAAGCGGGTAGTCGCTCACTTTAATCGCAAGGTTTCCGCTTGTTCCCATAAACCAGTCACGCTCTGCAAGCTCATCCTTTACATCAGCTAATTCAGTCCATCTTTCCGTTAACATGTTAGCTCTCCCACCTCAATTCTTTTTTTTATTTCCTCGATACAATCGAAGAATGTATGAAACCCTTGATGGTTAATACCCCATTCCAGGCACTTTTCCTCAAGTAAATCCCTTGCCATTACAAGGTCAGCATACTTGGCTGCTTCAAGATCGGTTACGGAGTCTCCAATGACAATTTTGAAGCTGTCCTCCCGATGGGTTAATTTACGAATAATACTTGGCTTACAGCAGCCGCAATCATTATCACACATTGAATCACATTTATTTGGCCAAAGAATTTTGATTGTCTCTCCTGAAAAATCAGATTCATTACAGTAGATTCCCGCAAACGGTGCATATTCTGCTAAAATCGGTTGAACAAAAAAGTCAATACCCCCACTAACGATATAAAGTGGTATTCCTGTTTCATATAAAAATTCAACAAACTCTTTGAAGCCAGGGCGAATCTTGGCATTCTCAATAGCAAAGGCAGTAATTTCTTCTTTCAAGTTACTCGGGATTAGGGAAAATAATTTTCCTACTCCCTCATTGATAGAAATTTGCTGGGAAAGGATTTGGTCTTTGAGATTAACCCATTCTGGAGGGGCAAATTTTTTCATAATGGCAATAATGTTATCACTTTCAGTAACGGTCCCGTCAAAGTCACAAAAAATAACAGGCTTTGTCATTTATACAATCACCTCGGCATTCCCCCAAAGCTGTAAGGCCTGTTTGAGTTCAAGGTACTTGTCGGCCCCTTCGAGAAGCAATTTCCCATCGAGGTTCGTTTCAATCGCTTGTCGGAAGGCAAGACCACCGCCTCGGGCACCACCCGGATGTCCATGTACCCCGCCGCCTGCATTGATGACGGAGTCAATGCCAAAATCACGAATTAATAATGGTACCAGACCAGGATGAATCCCCGCTGACGGAACAGGAAAAGTCTTTTTAAAGACATCTTCCTTCGTTAGATCACCTGCAATCGAAAGGGCTAAAGGTTTTTCTAAAGCCACTGTTCCATATGGTGAGGGGAACAATGACAAGTCTGCCCCAGCATAACGGAGAAGCTTTCCAAGTAATAAGGAATGAGAAAAGCCAAACTCATGTGAAGAAGTTAAGGCACCGCTAACCGCAGGATGTGCCATAAGCGGCAGGGCGATTTCCGAATCCTCCCTTAACTCCTGCAATACATCTAAGCCATAAGAAAATACATTAAACAGCAGAAGGTCCGCACCGAGTTCATCTGCCTTCCTTGCTTTGTCCTTTAGCTGGGATGTCCGTCCGGTAAGGTTTACTGCATATAATGTCCGGTGTCCAGTTTGTTCCTTCACCTCTTGCAGGACAGCCTTTCCGGCAGCAATTCTTTTTTCAAATGGTGTAAATTCATTTTCAAAAAGGATTTCATCATCCTTCACGAGATCAACACCGCCAAGAGCTTGCTGCTTTAACTGTTCGGATAAAAAGGTAAGGTCTTTGCCCAGCACCCCTTTAAAAATGCTCATTAACAGCGGCCGGTCGTAAACATTTAGTTTTTGGCGGAGCCCCTCGATCCCAAACCTTGGCCCTGGTAACAAACTCTTTAAGCCTTCATCAAAATGTACATCTAACAATTTTATTTTCCCATCCAAAGAGAGTTTTCCAAAAACAGTTGTTAAAATCGCGGGCAGGTCATTCGAAAAATTAATGGTTGGATAGGCAATCCTGAGGAGCGATTGATCTCCATTTACGTCTGTTAATCCTTCAATTGAAACGACTCTCCCTTTATGCTTGCGCATTTGACTTTGCTCTAATTCTGGCAGGTTCGTCCATGATCCAACCGTTAATCCGAGTGCAATTTCCTCTGCTTTTTTTTCTGGATTCTTTTCATCATGTAGTAGATATGTAGCGATTATTTCACTCAATTTTGATCTTCCTTCCGTAAAAACATAAAAAACCTCTTCAAAAAGAAGAGGTTAGCATCACAAAACTAACATCTTCTCATCTTTCAGCATAAAGCTGCAAGATTTAGCACCGTGCTTAAACACTAGTTTAAGTCGGTTGCCGGGCTTCATCGGGCTTTTCCCTCCGCCTGCTCTTGATAAGAAAACGATTCGTAATTATTCACTTTTTCATATTGTTTAACTTTATTTTGGATTATGTCAAGAAATGAATAAATTGTCAATCTATTTTTTAAAAATATCTAATCTACTTATTCTTCTGACAGCTTCAGCTAACCGTTGCTCCGATGATAATAAACCAACACGAACATAACCCTCGCCAAATTCTCCAAAGCCAATCCCTGGCGCGACCATTATATGTGCTTCTCCAAGCAAAATATTGGCAAATTCCTCAGATGAAAACCCGTCTGGAACCCTAAGCCAGGCAAAAAACGAGCCCTTTGGTGCAGTGACAGTCCATCCAAGCGAATGAAGACCATCGATTAATACATTTCGTCTATGTTCATATAGGCGGTTTAACTCGTTAACACATTCCTGGGGGCCCGTTAATGCTTCCGCCGCTGCCTCCTGAACTGCTCCAAATAAACTGACATACAGATGATCTTGAAGAAGTTCAATTGCAGAAATCACACTCTTATTGCCAACGGCAAACCCGACACGCCAGCCTGCCATATTATAGGTTTTTGACAAAGTATAAATCTCGATTCCAACATCTTTTGCTCCTTCAACCTGCAGGAAGCTTAATGGTTTTTCACCATCAAACCCAATTGCACCATAGGCGAAATCATGAACCACGCAAATATCATTCACACTTGCCAGCTTAACTGTTTCTTTAAAAAAGTCTGAAGTGGCGGTCGCTCCTGTTGGATTATTCGGATAATTAAGGAACATTAGCTTTGCTTCTGACAGAATCTTAGCAGATAATTCATCGTAATCAGGCAAAAAGTTATTTTGTGCTCTTAAAGGCATTGTCACCATTCCCGCTTTCGCTAGTGCGACCCCTGACAAATAATCAGGATAGCCTGGATCGGGAACCAGGATGGTATCACCTGGATTTAATAAACACTGAGGAATTTCAACCAGTCCTGATTTACCGCCAAATAAAATGGCAACTTCCTTATCAGGATCAAGTATTACTCCGTATTCTCTAAGATAAAAATCAGCAGCAGCCTGTTTTAAATACCGATGTCCTTGGAACGGTGAATATTTATGGTTCAGAGGATTTGCTGATGCTTCTTGTAGCTTTGTAACAATGTGTGCTGGTGTTGGCTGATCAGGGTTACCCTGACCTAAATTAATCACATCATGTCCCTCGGCAATATATTCTCCAACCTTCTTGACAAGTCCTGCAAAAAATTGTTTAGGAAGACTTTTCAAAAGGTCTGATGATGGAAATTGCTTCATCGTTTTCACCCGCTTAATCGAAATCATATTTTTCTTGAAATTCTAGTCACAAATGATATAACTTTTATAACAGCTTGTAAAGGGAAAATTCCGAATTTAAAATGGGGTGTTCAATTATGAAATTAAAAATTTCTTGTATTCAAATGGATATAGTCTTTGGGAATCCGATCAAAAACTATCAAAGTGCCACTAAGCTGATTGAAAAAGCAATGAGTGAAAATCCTGATATAATTGTCCTTCCTGAGCTATGGACAACAGGATATGACTTAACACGGCTCAATGAAATTGCCGACCAAAACGCAATAAAAACAATTGAGTTCCTTCAAGAGGCAGCAAAAAAACACCAAGTCCATTTTGTTGGCGGCTCTGTTGCTAATCGTATTGAAAATGGAGTATTAAACACCATGCTCATCATTACTAAAGACGGTCAACGGGTTCAGCAATACAACAAGCTGCATCTTTTTAAGCTTATGGACGAGCACCTTTATTTAGAGTCAGGTGCTGAAAAGGGATTATTTCAACTAGAAGACCGATCATTTGCAGGAGTTATTTGTTATGATATCCGTTTCCCTGAATGGATTCGTGCCCATACATCAGAAGGCGCTGAAGCACTGTTCGTGGTTGCCGAGTGGCCTTTACTGCGCTTGGAACATTGGCGCGCTCTATTAATCGCACGAGCGATTGAAAATCAGTGTTATGTCATTGCTTGCAACCGTTGTGGAAGCGATCCGAGTAACAAATTTGCCGGACATTCGATGATTATTGACCCATGGGGAGAAGTGATTGCCGAGGCTTCAGAAAATGAAGAAATCATAACCACTGAAATTGATGTGGATCTTGTAAAGGAAATCCGTAGACAAATTCCTGTTTTTGAAGATAGGAAACCAGACTATTATAAATAATTTTCAAAATATATTGACACTAAGTTTATGAACCTGTTATTATTTTTATCGTATTGAATAAATTTACTCTTATCACGAGCTGGCTGAGGGATTTGGCCCTTTGAAGCCCAGCAACCGACCGTTATCCATTGGTGAAATGGGGCGAAGTTTTCGCAAGGATTTTTTTTCTTTTTACGGCACGGTGCTAATTCCAACAGAAGGATCATCTTTCTGAGAGATAAGAGGTGTGATAGACACGATTGTCTTCTAGCCTCTTTCAGATGAGAAAGAGGCTTTTTTTGTGCCTCACTGCACTTCCAAAGCCTCCAAAACTAAGGGGGAAAAATATGATGAATCAATCAAAACAAACATATTACGAGCCATTAACAGTAGATGCCGCTATTAGCCTGGCAATAAGTTTAAATATTTTCACCGAAAATGCTGCACTCTCCTGCAGGGAGATTGGGGATGGGAATTTAAATCTAGTTTTCCATATTATCGACGAGCAGGATGGAAAAGGCATTATCATCAAACAAGCTCTACCATATGCCAAAGTTGTTGGCGAAAGCTGGCCGTTAACAGTAAAACGGGCCAAGATTGAAGCAGATGCCTTAAAGACATTTGGTCAGCTTGCACCAGATTACGTCCCAAAGGTTTATTTCACAGATGATGTACTTGCCGTCACTGTAATGGAAGATCTATCCCATCTGTCAATTGCCAGAACAGGATTTATTAACGGGGAAGGTTACCCTTTACTGTCTAAACATTTGGGAGAATACCTTGCAAAAACACTATTCTACACATCAGATTATGGCTTAGGCCCCTCTGAAAAAAAAGCTTTGGTACAAAAGTTCATCAATCCTGAACTATGCAAAATCACCGAGGATTTAATTTTCACAGATCCATTTTTTGATGCGGACACAAACGAATTCGAAGATGGCTTACGCACTGACGTTGAAGCCTTGTGGCAGGATGATAAACTGAAGTTTCATGTGAATGTGTTGAAAAGAAGCTTTTTAACGGATGCAGAAGTTCTTCTTCATGGTGACCTTCATACCGGTAGTGTTTTTGCCAATAATTCAGAAACCAAGGTAATCGATCCTGAATTCGCCTTCTACGGCCCTGCGGGATTTGATATCGGCCAAGTAATTGCAAATCTGCTCTTCGAGGTAATTGTAAACGTTCCAAACCGTGATCTGTTTTTACATCATATTGAAACCCTATGGAATGTCTTTAAAGATGAATATACACTTCTTTGGAATACGGAAAATAAAGAGGATTTAGCCAAAACTGATGCATTCTTAAGCTTTAATTTATCTAAGTTTTTCGAGGACTCCATCGGATTTGCTGGCTGTGAATTAATCAGAAGAACGATTGGACTCGCACATGTTGCTGATTTAGATAGTATTAAAGATGAACAAACTAGATTAGCCGCTAAAAGGAATTCGTTAGAATTAGGGAAAGTCCTCATTAAACAACGAAAAGAAATTACCAATCTTGCCGCTTTCATTGAGAAAGTTATAGATGTAATTTAATAACAGAAAAGCAATCCGAAACACCTTCGGATTGCTTTTTATTCTGGCTTAGCCCACATTTCTTCTGGATTCAGTTCGTAAATACTATTTTCTCGATACATGTAATGATTAATAATAAATTCTCTACGAATTGTCGCATAATCATCATGAAATTGTTTAATATACTCATTTAATTCTTTTTCATCATATTTTTTGCCTCTTTTTAAGCCCCGAACAATATGTTCAAACACCATTAATTTTTTCTTCCTTTGCGCTGGAATGGTTTTCAACTTTCCTTCCTTTGTAAAAAAATTATCGATTATTTTTTGCCTATCTAAACTTGATTCCACCATATCTTCCAGCTCCTCCCCTCTTTTTTCAAGCAACTGGGTTAGCACTTGTGCCTGCTGTTTAATCATTGAATTATTTAAATAGAAATAAATCGTATTTTTATCTCTTCGTTCATAAACCACATGAATATCCCGTAACTTTTTGAGGTGATGTGTAATCGTGGGCGCGGTTAACCCCAGTTTGCCTGCAAGCGCCTGCCCATGGAGAGGTCCGTTTGCTAAAAGTGCAACAATCCTGACTCTTGTTGGATCTCCCATTGTTTTATAAAAAGCAACAATACGGTTCAGTTGAATCATGCTCTTTCAAGCTCCTTAATATTATATGTATCTAATTAGATATATATCAAAACAATATTGTATTGTCAATAGTAAAAAACACTTCCAAAAGGTGAGAAAGTGTTTTTAATCCCTATAGTTACTTTTATTTACGGCTAATGGGCAGGTTTATGTAAAAAATGGTGCCTCTTCCTTCTTCACTTTCAATGCTGATGGTTCCTTTATGTTCATCGATGATTCTGTAGCTTACCATCAAACCAAGACCAGTTCCTCGATCTTTTGTCGTGTAAAACGGTTCACCAAGCTTTTTTATCTTCTCCTTCGGTATCCCTGTTCCTTCGTCCTGGATTTTTATCTGAATTTGCTGATCTTCCATTTTCTTAATGGTAATCGTAATATTCCCACCACATGGCATTACCTCAATGGCATTCTTAATTAAATTAATAAAGACCTTTTTCATTTGATTTGGTTCACAAAAAACAAGTGGAAGCCCGTCATCATATTCTGTTACAAATTGGACATTGTAAAGGACGGCCTGCGCATTCAACAGGTCAACAGTTTCCTTCATAATTTGATTTATATCCTTCTCCTGAAATCTAATTGCCTGAGGTTTTGCAAGGATTAAAAACTCATTTATAATCGAATCAATTCGTTGTAATTCAGTGGTAATAACTTGATAATACAACGAATGTTCTTTTGTAATACTGCCTTCGAGTAATTGAATGAAACCTTTCAAGGCAGTCATTGGATTTCGTATTTCATGGGCAATTCCTGCCGCCAACTCACCAATCACATTTAATGTATCTGATTTCCGCAATTGTTCTTGCAATAATACTTTTTCTGTTACATCCTTAAATACTGTTAAATTCACTCCCTCGACGATATCCAGTTTTGAAGAATATTCAATATATTTTTTGGTTCCGTCCTCCATTTCAAAACTGATTGACGAAGTGGTTTGTCCATTCGTAAGAAGCTGATCAATATGTTTCAATATTTCTTGCTTTTTCTCCCCTAACTGAGATCGAGGATCATATACCCTCTGTCCAATTAACTTTTTCTTTGGTAGACCAATCATTTTTTCACCTGCAGTATTTATATCAACAAAACGATGATCATGATCCCAGAGGATAAGGCCGTCAATAGAATCTTCAAAAATCTGTCTGTATTTTTGTTCGCTCTCCTGCAAATCAGTTTCTTCCATTTTCATTTCATTTATTTTATGAGGTAATGTATCCTTTTGATTGAACTGCTTCTTCAACTTATAGCACCTCGCGAACTTCTATAGCTACGCAATAACATTAAGACATATATTCTACATAATACGCATAAATCCCTTTTCTTCCGACACCAAATTTTTCACCATTCGCTAAGATCAACCAATATCAAAAAAAACAAAAACGCAAAGCACAAAAGTAGTGCTTTGCGTTTTCTCTATATTTACAGCATTGGATTTTCGTGTTTAGCTTTTAGGCGCTGCCATCTTTTTTCAACTTCAGCTTCAAATTCATCTAAAATTGGTTTGTTTTCGTCTTTTAGAAGATGTTTTGTTTTACCCATATATTTTAACCATTCGGTGAGTGGAATACGTTTGTGCTTTTCTTCTGGATTGTACGTAATCGTTGTGACTCCTTGCTCCACTTCATAAAGCGGGAAGAAACATGAATCAACTGCTGTTTCGACAATTTTTGTACCGAAACGGTCATCAGATTTCCAATTTAATGGACATGAAATGAGAAGTTTTCCGTAAACTGTGCCAACATTTTGTGCATACCATTGTGCCTTGGCACCTTTTTTAACCAAGTCCTGCGGGAAGGCCTCGGAACCTGTAAATACGTATGGCATATTTGTCGCTGCCATGATTTGTGCTGTATCTTTATGGTGGAAGACTTTTCCGAGCTGGTCCTTTCCTACACCTGATGTGCTTGTCATATGCCCCAATGGTGTAGAGTAAGACATTTGTGAGCCAGTATTCATGTAGCCCTCATTATCATATTCGAGCATAATCAATTTATGACCTCTTAGCGCCGTTCCAATCGCAGAACCCATACCAATGTCCATCCCGCCATCACCAGTGATCATCACAAATGTTGCATCGTTAGAGACTTCGATTTCACCACGGCGTTTTAATTCCATAAACGCCTCAAGCGTACCGGATAATGTTGCCGCGCCATTTTGGAATAAATTGTGTATCATCGTTTGCTTATGTGAGGTGCTAGGATACCCTGTTGTTGTTACATAGGCACAGCCTGTTTGGAAAAGGGTAACAATATCACCTTCTATTCCTTTGAAGAATAGCTCTAAACCAGCAAATATTCCACATCCCGGGCATGCCCCGTGACCTGATGCAATCCGTTTTGGTTTTCCGGTAAGCGCACGAAGTGGTGGTATTTTCACCTTTAATTTGTTTGTTTCGTTATCCATTTTTACATCAATTAAACCTGACTTGAATACATCCCCATGCTGTGGCAAAATGACAGGTTTAAGAATTTTCTCAGGGTTGCCAGGAATATGACCATAATAATCAAACGGCTTTTCTGCATGGTCCTTTTTCATTGCCTCTATTGTCATTTCAAAGAAAGCCTTTGCATCACTTGCATAGAAATCCTTACCGCCAAGGCCAAATACCCGGCTTAACACGATTGTCTTGTTATTCTTATCATCCTGAAGCGCTGATTTCACTTCATGTGTTAAGTTAGGGCCACTTGCACCATAAGAATCGGCACGCTCACCAACTAATAATGCTTTCACATTTTTTAGGGCTTCGCGAATCTCTTTTGCTGGGAATGGACGGATAATATTTGGGCTAATTACCCCTGCCTTAATTCCTTTTTCACGCAGCTGGTCGACCACATCTTTCGCGGACTCGGCTGCAGAGTTTAATAAGAATAATGCCACATCTGCATCTTCCATCTTATATAAATCAAGAACAGGATATTCTCTGCCAGAAATTTTAGCATATTCAGCAGCAACTTCTTTAAATACCTCACCAGCATTGTACATCGCTTCTGATTGTTGGAAGTGATTATTGATGAAATCATCACCACTCATATGTGACCCGATGGTTACCGGCTTGCTCAAATCCCTGACAAAGTTGTAATCGGTTGGACATTCTCCAACAAATTGCTGCACAACATTGCGGTCCTTAAAGAATTCAACCCTGCGTTTTTGGTGTGATGTAAAAAATCCATCATAAGCAACAATAACAGGCAGGCGAACTTTTGAGTGTTCGGCAATTTTCAATGCCATAATATTCATATCATAAACAGCTTGTGGCGTTTTGGCTGTTAAAATTACCCATCCGGTATTCAATGCATAATAAAGGTCGGAATGATCTCCCCGTATATCAAGCGGTCCGCTGACAGCACGAGTAACAAGATTCATAACCATTGGAAAACGAGTACCTGATTGAACAGGCATCTGTTCAATCATATATAAGAATCCGTTTGCACTCGTAGCATTAAACACGCGCGCACCTGTTGCTGCTGCACCATAACAAATACCTGCTGAGCCGTGCTCTCCATCTGCAGGTATCAACTTGATATCATGCTCGCCGCGAGTTTTCATTTGATCTAAAAATTGGGCTACTTCGGTTGAAGGTGTAATTGGAAAATAGCCCATGATATGATAGTTAATTTGAGCGGCAGCAGTAGCAGCCATTTCATTTCCTGACTCAAATGTTGAAATTTGTTCTGCGATCCCTTTGGTGGTTAATTTATCTTCTAAAATGGCCATTAGAGAATCCCTCCTGATACATAAGGAAAGTTTTGTTTCACTCGATGTTCATCAGCATATCCCAGCAATTCACGAAGATCACCAAGTGCATCGGTTGGACACGCTTCCACACATTTTAAACAGCCCTTACAGTATTGATAGTCAATTCCTTTAAGGAACATTTGCTTTCTGCCGCGTTTATCTTCTCCCTCTTCCCAAACAAAACAATAATCCGGACATACATTATCACAGGCTGCACAGTGAATACATTTTTCTTGTTGTAACTCGGGAAGGAATCCTTGACGTGAACCACTTAAATCTTTAAAAATACTATTTGCTTGTGAAACCATGACACCGCCAATTTCCTGAGTCATATAGCCAAGACGAGGCAGCTGGCGTGTGAAGGCTTTCCCTTCAGCACCTTCTGGCACTTCATATGTTTTAAATTGAACTTCATTATAACCGCGGTCAAACGTACGGATATTTGGTTCAACTAGATGAGGATATTTCTTTGTAAAAGTTTTCCGAATCACATCTCTCATTGATTCCGGATCTAGGAAATCACAAATACGATATAATGCACCAAGCATCGCTGTATTTACCTTTGTTTTTTCCTCAACCGCAATCGTTAAGGCATCAACAATAGCAAGTGTACCGTATTCCAACTGGAGATCCTTTTTCACATCATCAAAATCTCTTGCAGTATTTACTAATACAATCCCTTCAGCATCCAAGCCGCTGACAACATTAACTGTTTTATATAATGCTTCATGGAAAACGCCCACAATATGTGGTTGTTCAATTGGACTATGATCTCTAATCTCTACATCGGGATCACAAAAACGAATGAAACTCTTTACCGGAGAACCTTTCTTTTCTGATCCATAGGATGAAAAATTGGAGCCTTTTAATCCAAGGCTAAATACACCAGCTTCCGCTAACATTTTTCCTGCTAAGTTTGCACCTAGGCCACCGATTGATTCAAGCCGGATTTCAAAAAATCCAAGTTCGTTTTTTTTCGGTAAAATAGACATAATGTCCCTCCCCCTTTTCGTTCAAAAAATTACACGAAAAAGACATAAAATTTTTACTTCCCCAAAGTTATTGTAGGACAATAGATTTTAATAAGCTGTGACAAATGTTAAACATCAGGGAGAAATTTTTATAACACATTACTATTTCGTAAAGTAACCGTTAATATAACTGACTTTTTCAAGCTATTCAATTATACAACAGAACTTTTTTTGTTATATAACAGATCTTTTATTGTTGAGAAATCTATTAGGGCATTTCATAATGCTTACTTGACAAACAGTTTGTTCGCTATCATTTTGGTCTAAAATAAGATATAATTATTCTTTGTTTTATTATCGAAAAGGAGCTTTTTTATGAATGTTATTTGTTCTACTTTGAATGCAAAGTTCATACATACAAACCTTGCCATACGTTATTTAAAGGCTTTTGCCGCGCCAGAATTTACGATCCAAATGAAAGAATACACGATCAAGGATCCAGTTATGAACATTGTCTCAGACCTTTATCAGGCGAAACCAGCGGTGATTGGGTTCAGCTGCTATATTTGGAACATCGAAGAAACGCTAAAAGTGGTGAATATGCTGAAAAAAATTGATCCCTCCATCTTGATCGTATTAGGCGGACCTGAAGTAACCTACGATACGGCTGAATGGATGGAAAAATCTCCTGATGTCGATTTTATTGTCATCGGCGAGGGGGAACAAACCTTTAAGCAGCTGCTAAATGAAATCGAAACGACACAAAATTATCGAAATGTCCATGGAATTGCCTATCGTGAAAAAGGCCGTGTGATGATGACACCCCAAATGAATAAACTTGACCTTAAAGATCTTCCATCACCATACCGTTTCCCGGAAGATCTTCGGGATTTAGGCAAACGAGTCACCTATATTGAAACAAGCAGGGGATGCCCATTTAGCTGCCAGTTTTGTCTTTCTTCCATTGAAGTCGGGGTAAGATATTTTGACAGGGAAAAAATAAAATCCGATATTCGCTATTTAATGGATCATGGGGCAAAAACCATTAAGTTTGTTGACCGTACCTTTAATATCAGTAGAAGCTATGCAATGGAAATGTTCCGTTTTCTTATTGATGAACATCTACCCGGAACCGTCTTCCAATTTGAAATTACTGCCGATATAATGCGTCCAGAGGTAATTGAATTTCTAAATCAAGAGGCACCAAGTGGACTCTTCCGTTTTGAAATAGGCGTTCAGTCAACCAACGACTATACGAATGAGCTCGTTATGCGTAAGCAAAATTTTTCAAAGCTGACCAGAACAGTAACGATGGTTAAAGAAGGTGGCAAAATTGACCAGCATCTCGATTTAATTGCCGGGCTTCCAGAAGAGGATTATTTATCCTTTCGCAAAACGTTTAACGATGTTTTTGAGATGAGACCTGAAGAATTACAATTAGGTTTTTTAAAAATGCTTCGTGGCACAGGATTACGTCTGCGCGCTGCAGAACATCAATATGTATACATGGATCACTCTCCATATGAAATCTTGAGCAATAATGTCCTATCTTTCGACGATATTGTGAGAATTAAACAAGTGGAGGATGTACTAGAGAAATATTGGAACGATCATCGAATGGATTATACGGTAGAATATTTAGTAACCAGAGTATTCGCTTCACCATTTGATTTCTTCCAAAAGTTTGGTTCCTACTGGGATGAACGTGGCTGGTCTAGAATCGGTCACCAGCTGGAGGACCTGTTCCGTCGATTGTACTCCTTTCTCGAGCAGCACCAAGTGGATCATCTTGATGTGATAATTGGTCTTATGAAGTATGATTATTTAAAAAACCATAAATACAAACCAAGAAAGCCTTGGTGGGAAGCAAGTTTTGATAAAAACAAACGAACGAAATTGTATAAACAAATACTAGAGAATCCAAACCTTTTAGGCCAAGATTTCCTAGAACTGAACCTGGATGAAAAAGAATTGTTTAAGCATACGATGATTGAAGAGCTTACCTTTGATTTAGGAAGCTACTTAACAACCGGAGAATTCGAAAAGCTTCCGGCAAATTTATTGGCCTACTTTGACCCGATCAATAAAAGAACCCTTCTTTTTCCATTTAAAGAATTGAAATAAGCCGGACATCTCCGGCTTATTTTCCTATCCTATCATTGTTTTTTAGAACTTTTTTCTTATTATAGAGCTTAAGCCCATTTACCTCGCCAATTTCAATACTGAATTCCTCAACCGGTATGCGCGGGGGAGTTTTACGACGGCTTCCCATTAACTTCTACCCTTTTTGCCTAATTTCGAATTACGGTTTGCAAACCTAATGGCATTATTATTATCGGTAAATTCTGCTGAAAATTCACTTTCCTGAACGTTTTTATGCGGCGTCTTTGAATATTTAGTCACTGCATCAAATTCAGCCTTACGTTTTGCCATATGACATCCTCCTCTTTATATTTCGTACATCTATAGTTTTAAACAAATTAATGGGTATCATTCCTTTCCTTATTTTTCATAAATAAAATGGACTTTTAGGCAGAAAAATAAGAGAAAAAGGAGTGAACAACGATGAAAAAAGCAAAAAATAATCAGTCCTCCGAAAAGTTAACAATTAACGAAACAATGCCACATCAAATAAATGCACCAAGCTTTAAAGGTACCGGCATAAAAATGGAGGCTCCCTTTATCAATAAACATGGTGTGACCATTGGTGACAGTATGTACGCCTCCGAAAATTCCCCATTAGAGAACTGGACGAAGGATACAGACCCATCAATCATGGCTGGCGACGAATGGGTGCATCCTACAAATGATATTGGCTGGAACACAACAGAAAATCGTGAACTGCTTGAAAGTAAAAGAAAACCGCAGGGATCACCCTTTATGCATCCTACAAAAGACGTTGGGAAAGGGACAGATTAACCAAAAAGCTCCAGCTCATAGGCGCTGAAGCTAGGTTCAAATTCCAGTTTGGCAAAACATTACCACTTATGAATAGAGTTAAGAAAATAAATAATACATTTACAGAGGTTAAGAATCTCTGTAAGAAAAAAGGAGTTGAACAACATGGCAAATAGCAGCAACAAATTATTGGTACCTGGAATTGAGCAGTATTTAGATCAGGTTAAATACGAAATTGCCCAAGAATTTGGCGTTCACTTAGGTTCAGATACAGTTTCAAGAGCAAATGGATCCGTAGGTGGCGAGATTACGAAGAGACTTGTACAGCAAGCACAAGCCCAAATGTCTGGGCAATTTACCAAAGAATAATTATATAAATATGGAAAAAAGTCCGGTTTTTATCGGACTTTTACTTATTTTTATGATCCTTTTGATTCCATTGATTATGCTGGTTAGTATCATTTTGTTTCTCTTTTTGTTTCCACTTATTCTCCTGGCTAGAATCTTTCTCTTTTTGACCCTGATTTCCCTTATTTTGTTGGTTTGTATTTTCCTGTTGTTGATATTGCTTTTTTAACTGCCCATTGTTTTGGTTCCAGTTTTCTTCATCCTTTTTTATTTGCCCAGAAGGAATCGCTTTTCCTTCTGATTGATTCGTTTCGTTTTTAGGTTTATCTTCAATTAATCCCGAGTTTTGCATAGTGTTGTTTTCTAACTGTTTCTTCAATTGTCCAGGTGGGATCTTCTCTTCATGCTCTGCTGAAAGAGAATTTTGTTTCTGCACTTTCTCAATAGTCTTTTGTTTCTCCTTTTGAGATGACTGACTCTTAGTTTCTTGGTATTTACCCGTAGATATTCCAAGTTTTTGTGCTTTTTCCCGTTCTTTTTCAGTAGCTGTTAGCAATGTCAAATCTGCATGCTGATTATTTACCGTTACTTTGATCTTACTCATATTCTTTTGCAGTTCTTTTTCCGCCCTTTCCTCTGGCTGTGTTGTCCGTACAGTAGAAATAATGATATGTTCATTATTTCTAATAAAACCAGCATTTTTCATTTCAACGAAAATGGCAGTTGTTAATTCAGAGACATCTTTTTTCTTCCAATCTTTAAGATTTGAAATGATTTTCTTTCCTTCTTTATTGAAACCAGTTAACTCAACAACCTGCATTTTTTTATTTACACCTATCTCGATGCTCTGATTCGCATCAATCGTCATATAGGCATAGGCTTTATTATTTTGATATAATGGGATAAATGAGCCAATAAATAACAATAGGGCTGTCATAACAACCCAGACCGTTTTCAATTTAAAAATATTCTTAAATGAATCGAATGATCTAGTTGGTTTAACACTTTCAATCGAAAAAAAGTGAATCTCTTCACCGATCGTATAAGGGTGATCTTGTCTTCTTGTACGGAAAAACTCACCTTCGGGGGTTAAAAGCGTTAAATGAACATCATCGATTTCCATTATAATTCCTTTTTTCATGATTCTAGCACCCCCTTAATATAATCCTTCATATACACATAATCATTGGCTAATATAAGTGCAATTGCAATTATATATTTCCTATTTCGTTCAATTGTCTTTCTGCTTACCTTCACCATTTTTTCTAATTGTTTAATCGGAAGCCGCTTTTTTTCAAATAATAATTCCTTCAGCTCCTGATTGTCGACTAACATTTTCGCCGTCATAATGGCGCTTTTCCGTGCATCTGCATGCTTAGGAGAATTCTCAACCAAGTCACTAAAGCTTAAGTCAAAGGTGGTTAATAATTTCTGAAAATGGAGAATTTCATCTCTTCTTAATTGTTCATCGTTCTTTTTATGATAATCATCAAGGGAAAGCTCATTCACTATGACTGTTCCTGCTGATTCATCTTCTTGACTAGCATTGGTTATATCGATACTTATATGTTGATTTTTCGTCTGTTTGCGAATATAGTCAATTACTCTTCTTCTGATAATCACTTCTGAAAAACTCAATAAAGAGCTTCCCCGCTCTGAAGAATATTTTTCAATAGCTTCATTAAATGCGATAAGACCAATGCTAAATTCATCATCGGATTCATATATATATCGTCTACAAACGGAAGATACTGTTTTTGCAATAAAAGGCTTATACGCATCAATTACTTCATCAAGCAAGGATCTGTCACCTTGTTGAATTAAAAGGACCGTTTCTTCTAGAGTTCTTTTTTTCTTCTTAGTCATAAACAATAAACTTAGCATTTGCTCACCTCTATTCGACCAATTATAACATACGACTGTTACATTGGACTTTATAGGTTAAGCAAATTGAAAAAAATAGCCTCCATGAATGGATAAATCTTCCTTTTTTTTAAAACTAATATGAGTTCTTTTTTACCAATGTGTCATTTTTTCAAAATCCCCTCAGCATTGTAATTTTTGCAGCCGCTTTTACTACAAAGGTACGTTTCATCTGAAATAGTTTGTGGGGGTTTATAAATTTTTTTTAAATAAAAAATGCTTCAAACCAGAAATCCTGACTTGAAGCATTTAGACAAATTATTTAGTGTGTAGTTTTTTAGCCAATAAAAATTTAATTAGAAACCCAATAACCAGCCCTGGAAGTAAAAATAGCATCGGTAAAAATACAGGACCTGGATGAATTTGGAAGATTGTCACATTTGGCGAAATCATTAATCCAACCGTGACAAAATACGCACAAAAAACAAAAGGCAAATAGGAATATTTTTCATCCTCCGGCATGGCTGAGCGATAACCATCCCACATCGAAAACATATAAACACATGGATAAAACATAAGCCATTGGTAGTTAGCAACCGCCTCAGCCTTGTCGATTTCGCCTAAGAAGCTGTACATAATTGCCTGGTTAAAGTGGCTTTTACCATTCATGATAAATTCTAAGACAACAAACAATACTCCCTTGATATAATTGCCTATTAACAATTGACTAAAACCAGGAAAAGCTATATTCCATAAAACGGCTTCTAATTTGCTTATTTTTCTCATTGTACAATCCCGCTTCTATATGGCAATTTTAGAATAAAAAAACTCCTCAATTTAGCTTATCCATTCCTATGCCAAAATACCAAAGGACGTATCAGTTTTTCTATTCGTTCTGGTCCATTGGATTGTACAGTTTGACGTTTGGATTTTTTTCTTGGAACCATCTTAGTGCAAAGTCGTTTTCAAATAAAAATACAAAATGGTCATACCGATCTTTCACCAACAGGCTGCGTGAATTAGATAGGTTTTCATCCACTGAATCGTTTTCAACCCAACGAGCAATTTTGGAACCCATTCGTTCCATTAAAACCTCCGCATTGTACTCATTTCTCATCCGGTGCTCAAATACTTCAAACTGAAGCTGTCCAACGGCCCCTAGTAAATACTCTTCCATCCTTGCTGTTTTATAGAGCTGAATTGCACCTTCTTGGACAAGCTGCTCAATGCCTTTATAAAATGATTTTTGTTTCATCACGTTTTTAGCTGAAACCTTTACATATAATTCTGGTGTAAACTGCGGCAATCTCTCATATTGGAAATCGTCCTTACCGGTTGTCAGTGTATCACCGATTTGATATGTGCCTGTATCGTATAGCCCAATAATATCTCCACTAACTGCTTCGTCAACTGTATTTCGTTCTTCAGCCATAAAAGAAGTAGATTGGGAAAGCTTTAATTGTTTCCCTAAGCGCGGGATATTAACGGTCATCCCGCGCTCAAATTTCCCTGAACAAACACGCACAAAAGCAATCCGGTCACGGTGTGCAGGATTCATATTGGCTTGAATTTTAAAGACAAAGCCAGAAAACTGTTCTCCTAAAGGATTAATTTCTCCAATCGTTGAATTACGCGCCTTTGGCGGCGGAGCAAATTTTAGGTACGATTCAAGAAAGGTCTGGACACCAAAGTTTGTTAACGCACTGCCAAAGAATACTGGTGTCAATGTCCCTGCAGCCACTTTTTCAGCTGAAAATTCATTCCCAGCTTCATTAAGCAGCATGATTTCATCTAGTGTTTGATCATACAATCCAGACGATTTTAATGGATGGTCTCCTGCAATTTCACCATCCTCGTTTAATGAGATAAATCTCTCTTCCTCACTTACACGAAATTGTTCAACTCGATTGTTAAAACGATCATAAATTCCAAGGAATTCTTTTCCCATTCCAATCGGCCAGTTCATCGGATACGATTCGATTCCGAGAACTTCTTCAAGTTCAGCCAGCAGCTCGAGAGGCGCCTTTCCTTGTCTATCCAGTTTATTCATAAACGTAAATATAGGAATTCCACGCATACGACATACTTTAAATAACTTAAGTGTTTGTTCCTCAATCCCTTTAGCCGAATCGACAATCATAACAGCACTGTCTACAGCCATCAACGTTCTATACGTATCTTCACTGAAATCCTGGTGCCCAGGAGTATCTAAAATATTGACTCGGAATCCTTCATAGTCAAATTGCATTACACTGGAAGTAACGGAAATTCCACGTTGTTTTTCAATTTCCATCCAGTCACTTGTGGCAAATTTCCCTGTTTTTTTCGCCTTTACAGTTCCGGCATCACGAATAGCTCCACCAAATAATAATAATTTTTCAGTAAGTGTCGTTTTACCAGCATCCGGGTGGGAAATAATTGCAAATGTCCGACGCGATAAAACTTCTTCTTTAAACTTTTTACCCATTTCGTTTTCCTCTCTTTGACAATAGATAATTTTTGTCCATAAGTTCAATCTTATCAGAGCAAACGTAAACTTTGCAATATATCAATTGATTGACGTTGATTTTTTCTTTTATCCCCTATGATAAAATAATATAATGTTGGTATACGGAAATATAATATGATTCCCCCAGGAGGAAATATGGAAATTAGTCATTTTGATCAACAGACATTAGCATTAATACATAAGGCGTTCGAAATTGTCTTACAGCAAAATAACGTAACATTTAATAAAATTGGTATTGCCGAAGAAGGTGAGCAGCTCTTATTTTTGTATGAAGGAAAAGACGAAAAAGTTCATGTTTTTAAATGGAATAAATCATCGAGCCTTGGGGTAAGCATTGGTGTCCTAGCACAAAGTGTACTAATGCCGATCATTCCGCATCTTCGCTTATTATCATAAACTCCAAAAACACACTTTCCTTATTCAGGTAGTGTGTTTTTTAATTGATGCATCCGCTCTTTATCTTCCACCGATTCCCACATCCATTTTTCTGGGAGTTCCTTTATAATAGAGGATGACCCTGTTAAAGGAGATGACGTTAGATGAATCAAAGCAAAAAAATAGTTTCAAAGTTTATCCCGTTGTTCATGGTGTTAATTTTTGTCGTTGCAGGGATCGTGTGGTATGTTCAAACTTCAAATAATGAGGTCGCCATTCCCTTCTCTTCAGTTGAAAAAACGATAAAAGCTCAAAATGGTAAATCAGTTACACTTACTGAACGAGCTGATGGCAGCATAAATATAAAAGCAGGAAAATCAGAATACGTTTCCCATGTACCACCAAACAGTCAAATGATTGATAAACTGGTTGAAAAATATAATATCGAATATTCTTATTCCACTAGCAGCCGTTATGGAAAGTGGATTATGGGCGGTGTTGTGCTATTACTTGCGGGAGCCGCATATGCCTTACAAAAAACAAAGGGTGGATTCGGGCTTTCTAATTCAATGAAAAACAGCGTCTCTAAGTCACGCCCCCTTCCTACAATAAGTTTAGAAGAAGTAGGTGGGCTCGGAGAGGAAATGAAAGAAGAAATAATGCAAACACTCTCTACGTTAAAGGAGCCAGGACGAGCTATAAAATTAGGGATTAAACCACCAAAAGGAATATTGTTATACGGACCTCCCGGAACAGGTAAAACCTTACTAGCTCAAGCAATCGCACGTGAATTAAATGCAGCCTTTTTCTCTGCAAGTGGATCTGCTTTTAATGAATTGTTTGTTGGTGTCGGTGCCAGCCGCGTACGGTCCTTGTTTCAAACTGCAAGAAAACAAGGTCCTGCTGTTATCTTTATCGATGAAGTCGATGCCCTAGCAGGTAAACGAAAGGCACATGGCGGTGAGGAAGCTGAAAAAACTTTAACTGAACTTCTCGTTCAGCTTGATGGCGGTCATTCTAATGACGGAATTTTGTTTATTGCTGCTACAAATAGAAAAGACATGCTTGACGAAGCCTTCCTGCGGCCAGGAAGAATTGACTTCTCCTTTCATGTACCACTACCTGATACAAAGGGCAGAAGAGAGATTATCGATATTCATTCAAAAGGGAAAGCTCTTGCAGATGATGTCCTTGCTTTCTTAGATGAGCTCGCTGAAAGTACTTCAGGTTTTTCTGGAGCTGAACTTCAGTCACTTTTTGAAACAGCCAGCAGACGAGCTGTAAGAAATGGCCAGGATATGATTCACAAGCATGACCTAGATTATGCCCTCGACCGGACCATTCTAGGAAGCACCTCTCGTTCCTTACAAGATCTTGATACGAAACGAAGGGTTGCCATCCATGAGGCGGGGCATGCTATTGTCGCATCTTTAACGAAGCCTGGATCAGTTAGAAAAGCGACCATTATCCCTCGCGGAGAGGCTCTCGGTTATGTAGCACCCATTCCAAAAGAGCTGCAGTTATCAACCACCTCTGACCTGCTCGACCGTGTTGCCATGGTTTTGGCAGGCGGTGTTGCAGAAAGAATGTTTCTTGGTGAACATAGTATAGGTGTTAGCGGCGACGTACAGCAGGCAAAACATATCATCGAACAGATGGTGGATACCGGAATGCTTCAAGATGGTTTTACTTTAACATTTAATAAACAGGATAAAGAATCAAAAATGCAGGAACTCTTTGCAAATGGCTTAGAAAAGGCGGAAATTCTTATTAATGACCATCAACATCAGTATCAGCAATTGGTTGATGCTTTATTAAAGAAAGAAACATTAGAAGGTTCAGAAGTGGAAGCAATTATTTGGGAAAGTTCAAATAATATCACTGAGAACCTTGTGTTAGCTTAAATTGGAAGCAGCCCGATATTTTTCCATACAAAAACCCGCTGGTTAAGCTTGGCGGGTTTTTTGTGATGTTCAATTAGAAAACTTCAAAACTCCAGCGCTATTGCACTGGAGTTTATCTGATTACCATCTAAAACAAGCAGCACCGACAATAATCAGAAGGATAAACAATACGACGATTAAAGCGAAGCCGCCGCCAAATCCGAATCCTCCGCCATAGCCACAGCCACAGCCACCATAGCCGTAGCCACCAAATCCACCATATCCAAACATTATATTTCCTCCTTTTTTATATTAATAGAATCCGCAACCCCAAGAAGCTCCGATAATGATTAACAAAATAAACAAAACGACTAGTAGGGCAAATCCGCCGCCATAGCCAACTGCTGCACCAGACATTTACATTACCTCCTTTTTCGATTTCCTTATATCCTATTCACCTAGATAAAAATGTGCGATAGACACATATCCATATTAATAAGTTTTGAAAAAAAAGAATAAGCCCATTCTTAGCATAGGCTTTTATCTATATTGGACGTTTGTCCTTTAATATCATTCACATTTTGGTTCAATTATAGGCAGCTGCTGATAGGTTAAGTACAAAAATAAATAAGACAGCTCCCTAAATGAGAGCCGCCCAGAATAATTATATGAAAACAATATAAATGATCAACGCTAAAACAATTCGATATATAGCAAATGGTAATAGTTTAATTTTATTAATTAGCTTTAAGAAAAAGCGAATCGATAATAACGCAAAAATAAAGGCACTAATAAATCCAGCAATAAATATTGGCAATGCATCCATCGTCATATATTCCCAGTTTTTCAATAAAGAAAGAAAGCTAGCCCCGGCCATAATCGGAACTGCCATAATAAAGGTAAAGTCAGCAGCAGCTCGATGGCTCATCCCCATCAGTACCCCGCCTGAAATAGTCGAACCAGATCGAGAGAACCCAGGCCAGAGTGAGAAACATTGAAAAAGACCAATCGCTAATGCTTGTCCGTAAGAAATTTGATCAACGGTTTCTGTTTTTGGGTTCTTTGAGCCAATGATATCCGCAAGAATCATTAACACAGCACCGACCACTAAGCCAATAAGAACTGTAGACGTGGAAAATAAGTGTTCGTCAATGTAATCATTAAAGAGAACCCCAAGAACTCCGGCAGGAATTAAACCAACAATTACTTGGGTTAATTTAAGACTGCCTCCACTGCCAACTTTATGCTTATTAAGGTGCCCCAAGCTTAACAAATTGATAAATCGATCTTTAAATGTAACAACAACAGCAAGAATTGAGCCTAGCTGAATGACCACTTTAAAGGTGTTGGCTCCATGCTTAGTTAAAAACTTTTCGGATTGAAGCCACATATCATCAACAATAATCATATGGCCAGTTGATGATACTGGTGCAAACTCTGTTAAACCTTCAACTAATCCTAAAATAATTGCTTTAATCATCATAAGTAAATCCATCTAGTCAAATCTCCTAACTTTATTTGCGGCAGAACAAGTATATAACTCTCCTAATTTCCTATTGACTAACTTGACTGGCAAAATTAATTATTTTTATTATTTTGGTTAACATTAAGTATTAACGCAATAAAGTCTTCAAAGTTTCAGGAATCTTTTCAAACAAAAAAAATGTGGCCAATTAATAATGCCACATTTTCGAAATAAAATAAACCTCTTCTTGATTACTTCAGTCGATTATTCCCATTCGAATCGCTTTGACAGCTACTTCTGTCCTATTTTGCGCATTAAGTCTTTTCATAATATTTGAGATATAATCTCTTACCGTAAATTCACTTAAATAAAGCTTTAATGCCGCCTCTGCAGTTGAAGCACCATCCGCTAAAAGCTTGATAATCTCCGTTTCTCTTGGTGACAAAGAGATGGAATCTCTTTCTGGCAGTTCTTGCTTTTTAATATCTGCTTCGATAAACTTTGAAAGTAACTCTCCGGAACTTTGCCTAAATTTCATCAACGCAGGAAATAGGCTTGTATCCACAATAAAATGTTTGCCTGGACCTTGATCCAAAACGACCCCGCCTATTATTTTTCCCTCCTCTGGAACATAGATAGGTACAATAATTAAAGAAGTAAGATCAAATTTTTTTACATACTTTTCTGGAAGATCATGTTCTGCAAGGGGGATATAAATTGGCTGAAAATTTTTCATTTCATGTCCTTGCGATTTCAATTTCACAAGGCTTTCATTCAATACAGGTATATTAGTGATTTTTTCTGCAATTGCTTGAATCTCGTCAGTATTTAAATGATGACCAAACAAGCCAACCCCTACACTTTCCTTATTGGTAAACTTAAAAAGAGCACACCGTTCAAAGGGAAGAAAATAGCCAAAGCCAAAGCAAATATCCTCAACTGACTCCTTAAAATTTTGCGAACGAATAATCCACTCATTAAATAAGATAACCGCATCCTTCCAAATACTATAATTCTCTTTTTCTGAGTGAAAAAGCAGTACTTCACTAATTTTTGAAAATAAATAATGGACAGAGGGATGTAGTTTAGATGAGTAAGTGATCCTCGATTTTAAAACCTTATGTGCAGCGTTTTCCAACAAATTAAGATGGAAGATCAGTGCTTCTGGTTCCGGACGTCGGTGAAAATGTGCAAACCACTCATCCTGAATTTCCTTTAACATTCTCTATATATCACCACTACCTGAAAAATAAGGAAGAACTTGCATATTTGAAGGCTGTTTTAGAAAATATTTTAAATAAGACACCTCAATAAGAAGAAGCGATGCCATGCATCGCCTCTTTTTTTATTTACTGGCTAATTTCATATTATGTTACATTTATATGTCAATGGTAATATTCGGATTAATTATAAATTAATGTTCAATATATAAAAAACCACAATCTCTTAATTTCTTATGGAGATTGTGGTTCTAACTTTTATATAGGATTTTTATGTTAATCAAAGTTGCTAATTCTCCTTATTATTTATACTAGCTCTGAGTCTTTACAAGTTCTTTAAAGCTGTTCCTTCCTCGTTCTACAAGGTTTAGATGAGTATTTCTTGCTTTCTTAACATATTCCTTTCGTACCTGAAACCATGCATTTCTGCGGTCACGTACATAGGCTACACTTGATTTTGCATTTTTCTCAAAATTATCTTCTAACTGATCGACTATGTTGAAGAAAGATTTGATTGGAGTAAGAGCAAATTTTTCCAATTGTCCTGAAACCTCTTTTAATTGGTTTTTTAGTTCCTCACGATCATGAATCTGAACTTCTTCTTTACCTGTGTTAAATTGACGCATCAATTCAGAAACCACATCTTTATTTGTTTTTTTCGTTTGATCATACAATCTTGCGATCGATTTACGATATTGCTTATTGAACTGGATGACCTCCCTTACTACATTAATATAAGCATCCTCACGGTTTTCTCGAATATGCTGTGCACGTTCGCGTGATTGCTCATACCGATCCCAAAATGTGATAACAAATGAACCTACGGCTGTTGATTCCTCATCTGTAGGAATGACTTTTTCATTAGTAGCAACCGTTTCACTTTTCTTCTGTGCCATCGTTCTTCCTCCTCCTACTATTATTTACTTTCTCTATTGGATCCCTCTTCTGAAAAGAAGGAATATAGAGCTCAAGAAAACTGGAATACATCTTAAAGAATTGATCTAGGATCGATTGATAGGTTTCTAATTGATTGGCATAGCCCTTTAAGTATGTAACGCCAGCTTTTGTAATAGAATACCTTCTTTTAGCAGGTCCGCTTCCTGTTGTATCCCATTCTGATGAAACTAGTTCATCCTTTTCAAGTTGTCTTAGCATCCTGTACAAGTTCCCTTGATCAAGGGCCTTAAATCCGAATGTCTCCAGCTTTTGGCTAAGTTCATACCCGTGAAGAGAGAACTTACTAAGAAGCAATAAAATAAATGGCAGCACAAAATTTTTTGATGGATTGACTGATTGTTTATCTTCGTTTACCATATCTTTATCACCTCACTTATATGTATTTTACACCTATAGGTAATAATTTTCAATATGGAAAATAAATATATCTAAAATTAGTAATTAAACGTTTACAAGTTAGTGAACTTGGTTATAAACTTAATAAAAATGAAAGCTGGTGTAAAATGGAAAAGGCTAAAATCAGCAAATCAGGAGTGCATTACTTGCATTTAGGTAAAGGGGAACCACTACTGCTTATCCATGGCTTGGGTGAGGTTAAAGAAGGATGGCAAAACCAATTTGAATTAGCCGATCAATTTGAGTTGATTATTCCTGATTTACGCGGTCATGGGGAGTGTACCAAAACCGATGGTATATCTATTCAGAACTTTGCCTCTGACATGATTGGCTTATTAAAAGAGTTAAAAATTGAAACCGCTCATATTCTAGGTCTGTCAATGGGTGGAGCCGTTGCACAGGAAATCTACCGTCAGGCACCCTACCTCTGCCGCTCACTCATGTTAGTTAGTACATTCCACTTTTTTCCTAATCAGCTTAAGGGTTTATTATTTAGGCATCGAAAAGCAAAGTTTGAGGCCGTTACTACTGCGGGAAAACAATCAGAATACCTTGGACGTATGGCATTATACTCCTGGAAAAAGGACATGATGGAAACATTCAGTTCCTATTTTCGCCCAAAACATCAGATTTTTCTTGAATCCTTGAAAATGTGTCTTGAAGTCAATAACCGAACCTTATTACCGAAAATAAATGTTCCAACCCTTATTATTGGCGGACAATATGACTCCGTTTTACCTGTCTGGATTCAGGCATGCATGCACAAGCTGATTCCACATTCTGAATTTATTATCATGAGGAATACCGGCCACCTTGCCAAACTGGAAGCAAAAGACCGGTTTAACCGCCTATTGAGGAGGTTCCTCGATCAGCAAAAAACTGCCGTGTAATCATGATTAACGGGAAGAAACAGGTCCCCGCCCATCTTCCCGTTAATCGTTTAATCATGTTTCTGAAATTATCCAAGTGCTTTTTTTACTTCATTTGATCTCGTTGAAAGCCATTTGTCGGCACAAATTGCAAACTTGCCCGTAAGCGCCAATGAAACATGCCCACCTTCAAATACCTCATAGGTTTTATCTTCACTTGCAATCATCTCCATAACCGGGAGGCTCTGCTGCTCTAAAATAAGCGTATCTCGTGATGTTGAGAAAACAAAAACAGGGCATTTAATATTTTTTAAATCTACGTCCCTGTTTCCGATTGTTAGTTCTCCCTTTAAAAGTTTGTTATTTTTATATAAATCATTTAATAGTTGTTTGAACGCTGCCCCTGCAAATGAAGCAGTATCCTTAGTCCATTTATCCATCCTTCGCCATTTTTCAACATAGTCTTCCTCATGGGCACGGGTGATTAAATTGATCCAAGGACTCAGATAAACTGGTGATAGCCCTCTAAACATGAGGTACATATATTCAGAAGGAATTACACCGTAAATATCCGAAAAGCGATCAAAGTTAATGAGTCCTTTTTGAAGTCCTTTTAACCACTTATCTGGCACAATACCAACACTAAAATCAATTGGTACGGTAGCAAGGACTAAATTAATTATCGGTAGTTTGGTTATGGAAGTAAGGATGGCTGAAATCGTCCCTCCTAAACAATATCCAACCATCGAAATTCCTTTTTCTTTCGAATGTCGTAATGCCCTTTTAACAGCATTTTCTAAATAATCCAGGATATAATGATCCAAGGTAATATCACGATCTTCATATCCTGGGGAGCCCCAATCAAGGAAATAAACATCATATCCCCGTTCTGTAAGACCGCCTACGACACTGCTGCCCACTCCAATGTCTAAAATATATGGTTTATTCAGAAGTGAGTAGACCAAGAACAATGGAATTTGATATTTTTTTTCCTTTGCAGGGTGATAATATAAGGTTGATTTATTCTTTTTCCAAATGATTTCTCTAGGTGTCGGCACAATGTCCGGCTTAGGTTCTGTTAATACTTTATAAATTTGATTCCACCTGACTGTTTCTTTTTCAATGTCAAAGAGTGGAATAAAGTTCGTTCCCGATGCTTTTGCACTCATCTTCTTATACTCCTTTCACTATGATTTGGCAGCGCCAGCACCAGTGAGGACTAGCTCTTTTTCTTTTTCCTTCTCTTTATTTTTATCTTTTGACTTCCCTTTGGAGAGCAGATTTTTCAATGTAGCAATTTCAGCTTTAATATCTGTTAATTGGGTAACCTCTTTCTTTAATTCTTGTAGTTCAATCTTCATCTGCTTGACAACATTTACTACTTCTTGGAACATCTCTAAATTCTCTTTATTTAATAAACTTATATTGTCCTGTAAATTCCAAATTTGTTCTTCTAAAATATCAATTTTTTCTTCAGTCTGGACAGAAAGCTTTGCAACATTTGCAACGTCCTTTTTCGTCGGTATATTCATTATACCTGCCATAAGCTCCTGATTTTTTCTTAAAAGGTCCATGTAACGTGCATGGCTTTCTGTACCAACCTTTAAGAGCCGGACGAACTCATTGTTGTCAGTCATCATATATAACAAACCATTTAGTTGTTTTTCCCACATTTCACTCATTTGCTTAAACCCTTCAAAAGGATCATAGGTTTTATCTTTAGTCATCCCGCTTCTCCCCTTAAGTATTATGATTTTGTAAGTTCTTCGGTTTTCTCCAAATATTTATTTAATGGGTACATTATCGTTTGAATTTGACTGGTAAAAAGATTCACAAATCCCTTTTGATTTTCGTAAATTAAGTTCCCTGCTTGCTTAACGGTTCTAATATACTGCTCCCTGCCTTTTTTACGAAGGGTAATATATTGGTCAATCAATTCAAGGTATTTATCCATCGACAGATTGCCTGCTATCCATTGACAAGGTGTTGCAAGAATCGTCAATGTCCTCTCTTGAATTTGATCCATCTTCGCATTTATATCTTCATAGGACTTAAGCGGGAAAAAGTGCTGTAAACTGGTGGTTGACATTAATAATTCTTCTCTAGTCGTCTTTTCCCATGAAGAAAATTCTTGGTAAAATTGTGCAGCTATTTCTATTGCGTTTCCTTGATTACGCTGAACACTTTCAGCAAAAAGCTTAGCCTCTTTCAAGAAAACTTCATCACGAAAGTCAGATCGCTTTGCCCATTCGTTTAACTCACCAAACGCATGTCTCCAAAGTAAATCTAAGCTTGAAAGCTGTTCCTCGGTTACTTCTTTTTCCGCAGCTTTCTCAGCTGTTGGTTTTGACTCAAGCACTGGCTCTTCTGCCTTTTTTTCGATTGCTTCACCCTTAGGTACAGGTTCTGCTTTAGTTATTTGTGATGCTTCAACCTCTAATACTCTTTTTTTGATATTTGTCTCTTTCACTAAATCTTTTTCGTTTTCCTTTTTGTCAGCCATCTTATTCGCATCCTTTTATTAAAATTTATAACTTTCAACCTGTTAAATCTCCACCATAGTGTGGAATTCTGCCAGAATTTCAGCAAAATCTAAGGCAAGCCGTGCCATTTGCCTGCGGCTTGCATTGATATTCATCAATACCTGATAAAGGGTATCATCCAACCGATCTAGACGATCCTCATTCCCTATTATTTTTATCGCTATATCGGCGATGTCATCCCTACTAGGAAGACCATTGCAATCAAGCCATTGATTCGTAAATTCTCTAGCAGCCACTAAGTAATTTATGTGCTCCTCAATAGCTGTACCAGTCATCTTGATAAAAGATAACGAATTTGTTTGAGAGAATATTTTACAATTAATATCGTCTTCTATTTTTTTGCAGAGATTTCTTAAATCCTGGTCGGATGATGATAGCATATGACCCTCCATATCTAATGGCAGAAGATAAACATCTTGAAATTTATTTGCAATGATGATAATAAAAATGAAGGAACTCCTTATTCCAATAGCTAGTATTTAATAGTGGCGATTTTCTTTGAAGTAGTTCGGTAGAATAGATATAAGCGATTCTGCTTATTCTTGAGGTATGTTGTTTTATGCTTGAATTTTTTCTTGCTCTTTACGTAACATTCTTCTCAATAGCTTTCCGATGGAGGACTTTGGAAGCTCATCAAGTATTTCAATTTCTCGTGGCATCTTATATGGCGCAAGATTTACTTTTGCAAATTCAATTAGTTTTTCCGGTGTTATAGCTGCACCTGGTTTTAGCTTAACAAATGCCTTTACTGTTTCCCCGCGGTATGTGTCAGGAACCCCAATCACAATGGCTTCCTCTACCGCTTCATGCTGGTACAACACTTCTTCAACCTCACGCGGGTATACATTATAGCCGCTGGCAATAATAATATCCTTCTTGCGATCCAATATATAAAAGTATCCATCTTCATCCATCTTGGCGATATCCCCGGTAAATAACCAGCCGTCTTTCAACACCATTTCTGTATCTCCAGGACGTTTCCAATATCCTTTCATTACTTGCGGTCCACGGAGGATTAATTCTCCGGCTTCACCTACAGGTACATCTACAATGCCTGATGGTGTTTCTTCCACGATTCTTGCCTCTGTTCCCGGTAGTGGGATGCCCACACTTCCCAATTTACGCGGCAGGAATGGAGGGGTGGAAATAGCAGACGGTGCTGTTTCTGATAGTCCGTAACCGTCTGATAATCTTGTCCCTGCTCTTTTTTCAAACGCTTTAACCTGTTCAACAGGGAGTGGTGCACCGCCACTGTTCAAATAAAAAATATCACCAATGCTGCTTTCTTCTAAATGCGGATGACTATTCAAGGCAAATATCATCGTTGGCACCGCTGTCATTTGGAAAGGTTTCTCCCGCTTAACTAGCTCTAACACCTCATTCACATCAAATCGAGGCAAGATGAGCTGGTTACAACCAATTCTTATCGCCGATAGGGCATTACATGAAAGTCCATAAACATGAAACATTGGCAGGACACTAACGATTTTAAAGTTTTCTGGTTTCTCCTCAACAGCATTATAGGTAAAATCGCATACCTGGATAATGTTTGCCAATAAATTATGATGGGTAAGCATTACCCCTTTAGAGACACCTGTCGTTCCGCCAGTGTATTGTAAAATTGCTACATCTTCATGTATGTCAATTGGAATGTCAGGAATCACATTATCATGTGTAAGAAAGTCTTCAAAATATAGATCCCCATCAGCCAGTTGAATTTTGTCACCACCAAATCCAACAACAATGACCTTTTTCAGGGAGGTTTTTGGCTGCACCTGTTTTACTCTAGGATAAAGGGCTTCAAATACAACCATGTATTCTGTACCGGAATCATTCAGGACATATTCAATTTCTCTTTCTACATACATTGGATTTACTTGAACGGCAATACCGCCCAATCGGAATGCGGCAAATAGACTTAAAATATAGTGCGGGCAGTTAGGCAGCATGATTGCCATCCGAACTCCCTTTCTAAGTCCTACCCGATAAAATGAAGCAGCAAGCCATTCAGATATCATTCTTGCTTCTTTATAGCTCCAAGATTTTCCGAAAAATGTAAGTGCAGGCTTGTCATTATGAATATTTGCTGCCTGCTTTAAAAGGTCAAATAATGAGTTGTACTCAATTGATACATCCTTACTAATTCTAGGATCATAAAACTTTAACCATGGTTTTTTTTGATATATCACTTTTATCCCCTCCTTATATTTTGATTATGAAGTGATCTCACACACCCAAATATGCTTTACGATAAATGTCAGCAAGTTCGCCAATAAATGGCTGTTTAGGATTTGCAATGGTATCCTGGTCGTCAAAGGCATGTTCAGCTAGTTCGGTAACTTTCCTCTCAAATTCTTGTTTATTGACACCATTTGCTTTAATACTCATTGGAATATCTAGTTCCTCAGCAAGTGTAACAATTGCCTTAATTAAACTTTCGATCCCTTCCTCAGTAGAGCTTGCAGGGAGCCCCAGCATTTTTGCAATTTCCGCATAGCGGACATCCGCAATAAAATGTTCGTATTTAGGATATGTCATGAATTTATTTGGTTTTGCCGCATTATAACGGATTACGTGTGGTAAAAGAATGGCATTTGCTCGTCCATGTGGAATAGTAAACTCGGCTCCTAATACATGGGCAAGACTATGATTGATTCCTAGGAATGAGTTAGCAAAAGCCATTCCAGCAATTGTCGAAGCATTGTGCATTTTTTCACGAGCAAGTTCTTCGGTTCCGTCCCGGTAAGCCATTGGTAAATATTCAAATACTAGCTGAATGGCTTTTAGGGCCAGTCCGTCCGTATAATCATTAGCCAAAACCGATACATATGCTTCAATCGCATGGGTCAAAACATCCATCCCGGTGTCGGCGGTAACATGCTTCGGAACAGTCATGACAAACTGCGGGTCAACAATCGCTATATCAGGTGTCAGCTGAAAGTCTGCCAATGGGTATTTCATATTGGTCTTTTTATCTGTTATAACTGAGAAGGAAGTCACCTCTGATCCTGTTCCTGATGTAGTTGGAATCGCTATAAATTTTGCTTTTCCGCGAAGAGCTGGAAATTTCACTACTCTCTTTCTCGGATCAAAGAATTTTTGGGTTAAATTATGGAAATCAGTATCCGGATGTTCGTAGAATAGCCACATAGCTTTTGCTGCATCCATTACGGAACCACCGCCAAGGGCAATGATGCAATCCGGCTGAAACTTTCTCATTCTTTCTGCCCCATTCATGACAGTCTCAATACTAGGTTCTGGTTCAATATTTGAAAAAGTTTCACAATAGATAGGACTATCATTCTTTTTAAGATAATAGAGAACCTTGTCGACATAGCCATTTTTTGATGAGCTTTTGCTTGTGACAATAAAAGCTTTCGAGATGCCGGGAACCTGTGCCAGCATTTGGATGGAATTTTGTTCAAAGAAAATCTGTGATGGTACTTTAAACCATTGTGTCATATTTCTTCTTTTGGCTACTTTCTTGATATTGATTAAATTTGCTGCACCCACATTTTGCGACACAGAATTCCCGCCATACGTCCCACATCCGATTGTTAAGGACGGTAATGATGTGTTATAAATATCCCCAATTGCTCCATGGGTTGAAGGTGTATTGACAATAATTCTGCCTGCTTTCATTCGACGGGCGAATATATCTACTAAATTCTGGTCAGCTGTATGGATTGCTGCGGAGTGCCCAAGTCCGCCGTATTCTAGTGTTTCCTCCGCAATTAGCAAGCCTTCGGAAAAATTTTTTACCTTATAGCAGGCTAAAAGCGGACTTAATTTTTCACAAGAGAGTGGATATTTCGGACCTACGCCGTCTAATTCGGCAATAAGGATTTTAGTACTTACAGGAACATTTACTCCTGCCATTTTAGCAATCAAATAGGCAGGCAATCCAACAATCATAGGATTGAGGCAGCCTTGCTTTGGATCGATAGCAATCCGTTCAACCATCTGCCGCTCTTCTTCATTTAGGAAATAACAATTGTTTGTCAATAATTCCTGCCTTACCTCATCATAAATCTCATTATCTATAATGAGCGCCTGCTCAGATGCACAAATCATCCCGTTGTCAAAAGTTTTTGATAAGATAAGATCATTGACAGCCCGTTTGATATCAGCTGATTTTTCTATATAACAAGGAACATTCCCAGCTCCAACACCAAGTGCCGGCTTTCCTGAACTATAGGCAGCAGTTACTAGGTTAGGCCCGCCTGTTGCAAGGATGAGGGAAATCTTTGGATGTTTCATCAGCGTTTGAAACGCTTCATGGGATGGACTTTCAATCCACTGGATGCAATTCTCAGGTGCGCCAGCCATAACTGCTGCTTCTCTTAGTAATTCGGCTGTAATTGTACAGCATTTTTGAGCATAACGTGGAAAAGCAAAAATAATTGGGTTTCTTGTTTTAAGTGAGATTAACGATTTAAAGATAACTGTTGATGTTGGATTTGTAATGGGAATAATTCCAGCAATAACACCGACGGGCTCGGCCAGTTCAACCATGCCTTCATTCTCATTTTCACTTATTACTCCTACTGTTTTCATATCTCTAATATTGTTATAGATACACTCAGTAGCAAACATATTTTTAAAAACCTTATCCTCGTATATCCCTCTTTTTGTTTCTTCTACTGCTAGTTTCGCTAAGTACTTATGATTTTTAAGCGCTTTAAGAGCCATCTGCCTAACAATTTCGTCAACCATTTCTTGATTGAAACAGCGGAATTCTCCAAGTGCTTTTGCGGCGTTAAATGCTAACGAATCAATCATCGCCGGAACAAAATGCTTTTCTTGGGCCACTTTTTCTTTTACAGCCATTAATAATCCCCTCCAGAATCAATAATCTTTCGCGTGTTAATGAGAATTTAGACGATCCTGAGCAGTAAAAAAATTTTTTAAATTCACTCCTTTATTTTTCTAATGGCTAAAATATACCATGTGTGTTAATGGGAATAATGTCGAATTCTGCGTAAAAATGAATGAGTAACCATTCATTTTCTAATAATTCACAAAATGTTCAAAATTCACTATAACCAATGAAGTTAATACGATTCAATATTGAGCGCTATCAAGTTAATAAAAAAAAGCGATAACCCTTTTTGGAAGGGTTTTATCGCTTTTACAGCACGATCAACCAGTATTCCGTAACCCTGCAGAAATGCCGCTAATGGTAAGGAGAACCTCCGTTAAGAGTTCTTCATTCGCCCCATCCTGTTTCCGTAGTTCTTTAATGAGGTCAACCTGTAAAAAGTTTAACGGATCTACGTATGGATTACGTCTGAATACTGAATCTTTAATGTTTGGGGTGTGATCAAGCAACTCTTTATCCCCGGTGATTTTAAGTAGAATTGCTTTTGTTTTTTCATACTCTTCAAGAATATTGGCAAAGATCCTTTCGGCAATTGTTTCATCTTCAACAAGCGACAAATATTCCTTGGCAGTGGTAATATCTGCTTTCATTAATGCCATGTTTAGATTATCAATGGTTGATTGAAAGAACGGCCACTTTAGATACATATGCTGCAGGAGTTCCAGGTTTTGCTCACTTTTTGCAGCAAAGTCTTCTAACCCGGTACCAGCAGCATACCATGCAGGAAGGAGCTGGCGGCTTTGTGTCCAAGCAAATACCCATGGAATGGCCCTCAAGTCTTCAAATCGTCCTCTATTTTTACGACTCATCGGTCTTGAGCCGATATTTAGATCCCCAAGTTCTTTTAATGGCGTAGCTTCAATAAAATAGGTAAGAAAATCAGGGTCACCAAATACAAGTGATTGATATTTTGCTAAGGAAGTACTAGCGATTTCCTCAATTGCTTCCTCCCAAACCTGTTCACGTAAATTCCCTTGCTCAGCATCTTTGGAAACATGGGTCACAGCAAGTATCAACGTTGATGTCGCCTGTTCCAAACTCCGATAGGCAATATCCTCTAGCAGGTACCGTGAAGACAGTACCTCACCCTGTTCGGTAATTTTGACACCATCCCCGATTGTTTCAGCCGGTTGTGAAAGGATACTTTTATTTAATGGACCACCGCCTCGTCCTAACGAGCCCCCGCGTCCATGGAAAAATTTAAGGCCAATCTGATACCTTTTTGCCATTTCATGAATTTCAATCTGTGCTTTATAAAGCTTCCAATTGGCCGTTAATGTGCCCCCGTCTTTACTACCATCTGAGTATCCAAGCATAATTTCCTGCTGGTTTCCCATGATTTGCAAATGTTTTCGGTAAACCGGCATCTTGAAAAGAGTTTCCATGATGGCTGGACCTGCAGTTAAATCATCGATTGTTTCTAGTAATGGTGCCACATGCAAATGACTTTCTAACGTACCGTCTGCATGAAGCCGGTAGATACCGGCTTCTTTAGCTAAAACAAGCACCTCTAACAAGTCACTCGGAGATTTCGTCATGCTGACAAGGTAAACAGAAATCGACCTTTTTCCAAATTCCTCATGAGCCTTTTTAATCATTTGGAACACTTTAATCATTTCTTGCGTTTCCGCTGAATAATCTTCATTTAATAAGAGAAGCGGGCGCGGGTCCAGGAGGATATTTTGTAATATTTCTACCTTTTCCTGTTCAGATAGCGCTGCATAATTTTCTGCAATACGGACCTTGCGCAATATTTCAGTTATAGCTGCCTCATGCTCACCACTATGATTACGGATATCAAGTGTGGCTAAATGGAAGCCAAACAGCTGGACCTGCCGGATCAGTTTTTGAATAATTTTTAATTCGTGTGCCGTTGGATGATGCTGTTTTAAGCTATTGTTAATCATGAACAAATCGGCTAATAATTCATCAGCAGATTGATAACCAAGGTCAGATTTGCCGACCTGCCGTATTCTTTCAATGATAAGTGCAAAGACACGACGGTAAGCTTCAGTTTTTATCGGCCATTTTTTCTCTTCAGGTAAAAATAATTCTTCTTTTTCCTTAAGGAATGTCAGGAGTTCGTCACTAACCTCAACCCTTGTCGTAGAATGACTGTATCGTTTCATTAAATCAACTAAAACATTTTTATATTTTTTTAAGACAAGCCTTCGCTGTCTTTCTAATGTCTCCCAAGTTACATCATGAGTAACATTTGGGTTTCCATCACGATCACCGCCAATCCAAGAACCAAAGCGAAGGAAGTTTGGAACCTCCCAAGAAGTGTTTGGATAATTTTTTTCAAGACACTCTGCTACCTCCTGATGAATTTCAGGAAGCACCTCAAAAAGGGTCTGATCAAAATAGTACAATCCATTTCGTACCTCATCCAACACTGTCGGCTTATGTTCACGCAATTCATCTGTTTGCCAAAGAATCGCCACTTCATTAAACAAGCTTTCTTCTAGCTTTTTTTGTTCTCTTGTCGATAGTAACGGATGATCAAGTTGTTTTAATAAAGCTGCAATTCGCTGTTGAATTTCAAGAATGGAACGTTTTGTAGCTTCTGTAGGATGTGCTGTTATGACTAGTTCAAGTGATAATGTATGTAGTGCATTTTGAATAATCTCTTCATTAATCTCGTTTTCTTTCAGTTTTAAAATCGCACTCTCGATCGAGGCTGGCTGCACGATGTTGTCTTCTTGAAGCTGATACTGTCTTCTCCTCCGAATTCGGTGGTTTTGCTCTGCGGCATTGATCAAATGGAAGTACATTGAAAACGCTCTAATAACTTGTTTCCGCATTGGCGAGCTTAAGCCTGCAATCTCCTCTTTTAAGGCAGTATATATCTCTTGGTCAAAGTGAGTCCTAAGTGTTTTGCACATAAGTCTTATTTTTTCCACTTTTTCAAAAAGACCTTCACCACCATGATTTACAAGGATTTCTCCTAACATTTTACCAAGTAATTTTACATCGCGGCGCAATGGAAGACTGCTGTCATTCACTTTCAAATCTGCTATCATATTTATCACCTTCCTATAATTCAAAAGATTCGCTAAATTTTTATATAAATATAACATAACTTTACGCTTCTTGTGCAGTATTTAACTTACTTTATCACTTAAAACTGAAAAAAAACAATAAAACCTGCACAATCGGCAGGTTTTCATCATGCAAAAATGTTTTAATTTGTATGTAGTTATTTTTTATCAAGGGTTGTGAAGTTGATTCGTTATTTATTTTTAAATTCTTCTAACTTTGAAGAAATCGCAACCGCTACTTCTTCATCCGTTATTTGGATTGCTTTTTTTAAAAGGGAATTTGCTAACGTCCCTATTGGCCCTGTTGCATTAATTTCTAGAAACCCTGTTACCCTTGTTTTATTTCTGTTTATTGCCCTTGCTTCAAAATATCCTTCACCAATATACTTTTCGTTCTTCCGTTTTAATTCAAAGCATACCTTATTTGGCTCATTCCATTCCTTAATATCAATTAAAAGAGTAACCTTTTTTTTCATAACGACAAGGTCGCTTTTAAATTCCCAGCTTATTTGCCGGTCATTAATTTTTTCATGCTGAATATAACCAGGGACAAGAGGTGCCCAATTATTTTCGTCCCTGATGAAGTCCCAAATCACCTCAATCGGGATATCTACTTCTACATGTTGTATTTCACTTGGCATTGTTGTATCCCTCTTTCATTGTCAAAGTTAAAGACCTTCAAATAGCAGAAGGTCCTATTTTAAAAATATATGTTATATCTTTGGTTTATAGAAGAAACATATCATCTTTAACATAATTGTTAAAGATGATGGCTTGGTGATCGGTTTTTTTGAGCCGGATCCGTTTAGTTGTTAATCACTTCTAACCATAATTCATATTTACTATTGAAAAAAGTGGAAACTCATTTTAAGATATGTAGATAGGTTTTAATATTCAGAAAAATCAGCCGGATTAATGGGGGTAACTGGAGTTGAAACTTTTTCAATATTTTTTATTCTTTTTGGGATTAACCTTTTTTGGGCTGGGTAATGCCATCGCCGTTAAAGTTAAATACGTTGGTCTGCATCCATGGGAAGTACTAAATGTGGCACTTTATCAGCATTTTGGTTTAACCATTGGAACATGGGGCGTGGTATGCGGGCTCTTACTGATTATCATTTCCCTGTTTGTTGCCCGGAGCTATATTAGCATAGGGACGATCTTAAATGCTCTTTGTATTGGACCAATCATGGACTTTTTTCTCTGGTTAGATATTCTTCCAAAGGCAACGAATACATGGATTGATTATCTTATCCTCCTTTCTGGAGCTATTATTACAGGGATTGGCGGTGGAATGTATGTGGCAGCGGGGATCGGAGCCGGACCTAGGGACGGCTTTATGCTTGCTATCTCTGACAAAACTAGGTTATCGGTAAGCCAAGCGCGTATGATCGTTGAAAGTATCGTTTTAGTGATTGGGTTTTTAATGGGCGGACCTGTGTTTATCGCCACTTTTGTTTATACCTTCATTCAAAGTCCGGTTTTTCAACGGTCATTAAAACTTTTTAAGACATTAGTAAGAATTGTCCAAAAGAAGAAAACCCGGAACCAAGAAGGTATAGTTTTATAATCAATAGTGTGCCCCTTGCTTTATTGTTTAAGGCAGGGGTTCTTCCTTAGATTACTTCTACTCTATCGGAACAATATTCCTGGTAATAACTTTGAACATAGGATGACAGCTTCCCTTCGTATATTAATTCAAGAGATTCCAATTCCTTAATATCTTGAGGGGTAACAAGAGAAAGAGGTTTTTGTTTTTTTATTGGAATACCTGATTCTTCTAAGAGGGCCGCTACAAAGTGGGAGCAAAAGTAGGCATTCTTTCGATTAATTTCCAGGTTTAGCATCACAGCAATCAAACCAAGGAGATTGTACCTGTATTCTTCCCTATGTTCTTCCATTTCCCTTAATTTAGCAATAATCTTTTGAAATTGTTTTTCTGTAGTGGTGATACAATAGATGGCACAATCGGCATTTCTAAATAAACCACCGCGAATGTTCTCCTGTACGAATCCTGCCATGAAAGGATTCCTCGGATTTCTTCTTCCAAAACTATAAACTTTATTAAAATGGTCATCTATCACAATTGAGGCATGATTGTGGGGTTTTTTCGTATATAGCTTGATTATTTTTGTAAATATAGTGCCAGTGTCTGTTAGAAGTACGTATATTTTTCTATTCATAATAAAAACCTCCTGCAAAGCTCAGTTTCAATTGGGAGGAGTAAGTAAATTTTTAATTTACGCTGACTTTCCCTATAATTAGTCTAATCGGCACCGCATTAATATGGAACAATCTCAGGTTTTAATTTCAACTAAGACCTGGGCCCTAGATGCAAAAAAGGAACCATCAAAAAATAGATCCCCGTTAAGTTAATTTTGGTACGTATACTTTTTTTAACCCTTTTAAGGTGAAAAAGCTTGCAAAAATGATTAGTGCAAATATCAGAAAAATATAGTTTACGCCAACCTTAGAAATAAGAATACCTGTTGTTAAAGCTGAAGTAGTTTTGACAATCGAGGCTATCATCGCTCTTAATCCTACCACGCGACCGATATATTCTTTGGTTGAATTTAATTGAATTAATGTTTGGGTAATAATTAAGTGCGCCATGGTAAACAATCCAAGCATAAAAATCAAAATGGCCGCTGCTGTTTTGTATTGATTTACATGTAACAATATAGATGATAAAGCCATCCCTGTCATCGTAAAAATTATTGCCTGTTGTTTATATTTTTTCAAATAGACGGTGACGATCATCCCTGCCAATATACCTCCAAATGCAAATGAAATATCAAATAATGAATAAAGGCCGCTCCCGCCATTAAACACCTTTGCTAAAGGCAGAAGAATAGTTGTCGTCATTTGTATACTTATGCTATTTAAAATCGATAAGAACAATAGGTATTTCATTCCGTTCCGCTGATTGATAAATTTCCATCCTGATATGAGCTCTGAAAAATATTCAATTTTGCTGTGTTTAATTTGTTTAGCATTCATGTGCTTCACAAGAAAATAGAGAACCGCTGCTAATAAGAAAGTCAGCGAGTTAATCAAGAAGCTTAACGATAATGACAGCTTGATAAGAAAAACGCCTGAAACGGCAGAGCCGGCAATCATTGCACCTTCATTAAGTGAAGAAGATTTAGAAATGACAAAGGGAATGTCTCGATCAGCAAAAGACTCTTTTATAAAGGATTGTTCAGCAGGTTTATACACGGTATAACAAACAGCAAGCAGGAACTGTAAGAAATACACGAGAATAGACGACTCAATCTTAAAAAAAATCAAAATAGACATCATTAATACAATAAAGAAGCGTAGGATATCTGTTGTTACCACGATATTCTTTGAATGATGGTGGTCAACATACACAGATACAAACGGGGTTAACAAAATACTTGGCAAATAATAAATGGCAATCATGTAACCGATCGCAAGTGCTTCGCCTGTTAAGTGATAGATGTACCACATAATCGTGATTTGTTGAATCCCATCGCCAAAATTGCTAATCATTGAACCTAATAAATATGGTATTTTATTTTTCACCATAAGTGCGCCCCCTTTTTCTACCTCCTTTATTTTAAAGCCAATTGTTGATAAGGAAAATGACGAGTTATTTATATCTAGTCTTAAGAAAAACTTATAAAAAAAAATAACAGGAGAAGCACAAGGCTCCTCCTGTTATTAATTCACGAAATTGTTTATTTTTTACGAAATGCAAGAATAAGTGCCACTAACGATAATAATGCTGCTGCACTTGATAAAATAAGTGGAAGAGAATCGGATGCTTCATCCTCTTTCTCATTCGCAGTTGTTTGTTCCTTATCTGTTTTTTCAGCATGTTCTGTCGTAGCTGTATCATGATGATCGGTCGATGTCGCCGTTACAATATCGGTAATGGAATGCGGAGAATCAGAACCTTCATCACCAGTCCACTCGACGACACTGCCATCTTTGTAATATTGAAACGCATCCCATGCTGCCTTTGTTGCCTTGTCAGGATTTTTCGCTACAAAAACAAATTGTTGAAATTGACCAGGTAATATCCCTTCACCAGTCGCTTCAAATGTGAAGGTTTTTACTTTACCATTAGCATCTTTTTCAGAAGAGTATGTCCATCCAGGAACTGGTTGGTAGGACATTACCTCTACTCCTTCAGGGGCTTTAACGGTAACTTTTGTTGTTGCCAATTCTTTTTCAACCGGAACCTTTAATGTATAGGTTTCCCAAGCACCTGTTGCGGAGGTTTTTGGCATTACTGTTACGTGCGCACTTACGATACTTGAAAAGAAAAATAAACTGATTATTGCTGGAATAAATACTTTTGAAATCTTACCCATCATTTTTTTCATAGGGATTCTCCTCGAATATTTTTATTGGCTGCCAGCCAAAACGTTAAAATTGGCATCAATGCTTTCTAATGATTTTGTCAACACGTGAACTTGGATGTTCCAATCACCCGCCATACTAAAATGCAAACCTCGCACCTCGTATTTTCCCTCGGCTGCTTTTTTCAAATTAACCGTTTCTTTTCCCATATCCATATCAAGCATGGTAAAGGTTAAGTTTATTTGTTCAATTTCATTAATTGGCTTCCCTTGACGGTCTTTAAGTGTTACTTCATATAAATTTTCTCCAATACGATTAGGGGTTACTCTTAATGTCACTTGATTGCCTTCTATTACCTTAGAATCCTTAAATGGTCCTGGAGATTGCATCGCTGTTGGTAAATTGGTTAGGACAACAGAAAGAATGAGAATGATTACTCCAATTGAAAGCTCACCCCATATTGAAGCTGCCAGGCCTCTTTCCTGTTTTCTTTTTCCCTTCAAAAAATTTGCAGCTGCCAGGATGAGCATTAACAGGAACAAAATAACTTTACAAGCTAACACCTTTCCATAGTTCGTTTGAACAAGGGATGTAAGGTTTGGAATGTATTGAAAGCTGCCAAATATTCCTGTAAAGGATAAAAGAACGACGAGTATGACACCCCATTTAGAAAATCGTTTGACCATTAATAAATAATCTTGCTTCGAATTAGAATTTTTTCGCCATGGCAGTAATACTGCAAAACCAATTAAGCTTCCTATCCAAATGGATGCAGCAAGCAAATGGAAAAAATCCATTGATATCGCTAAAATTTGGTTAGTCCCAGCGGCAGCATGACTTGTTAATGCCTTTGTCAGCAGCAATGCTGTTCCTAAACCGAAACAAGCCCAAAGAATGACCTTTTTTGTACTTTCAGCCATCCAAATAAATGAAGTGATAAAGCCTAATGTAATTAGAATGACGACCTGGAAAATCCACGTTTGTCCAAAGGTCGTATACGATAAAATATTTTCGTATATTTGAAAGCTAAACACTTCACTCCACGGTAAACCAGCTTCAATCGTTGCTTGCAGCGGTAAACTTAACAGGATACTTATGAATAAAAGTGCAAAACTTATCCCCGATAGTTTAAAGAATAACTTATCCGCCGAACCATATTGCTTTTTTCCATTTGGCAAAATTACCATATAAAAAAAAAGGAGACCGACATAACAGGCATTACTGAGATATTGCAGCCATCGGATGATAATTAGATCTGCTTTCGGTGTATAGCCTTTCGTCTCTTTTTGTACTTCAGCCGCGTTTTGTCCTGCAGATCCAATTTGGAAAGGGATGACTCCCTCAACCGGATGGCCATCGCTTGAGACGACCTTCCATTTTATTCGATATGTACCATCTGGAAGGTTTTCCTTCAAGCCACTTTTTAAGATTGATGGCTGCTTAGGATCTAGTCCTCCATTTTTTTTATCAACCCGAATCCCTTCCGAATCAAAAACCTCAATAGAATGAAATGCCGGCTGAATCGATTCATCAAATTGAATCGTTACCTCTTTTGGTGATTTTTCAATTGTTTCATTTTCAAATGGCGACGATTTTTTAATATAAGCATGGGCGGAAAAAATAGACGGAAATAAAAATAAAAAAAGGGATACGATTACCATGAACATGCTGAATTTCATCTTTTTATTCAATTTATCACTCCCCTTTAAGAACAGTTAGTTATTATTTACATGAACATCCCGAGGCACCGGTCATCCTTTTTTGAATTTCTTCAATAGCATCTTCAAATCGCATCACTACACCGCCAAACCCCTTTTGAAATTGCTCCGCTTGCTTTATAGATTCAAATGTTAATACTTGTGGCTGGCAGCAATTCAAATTGAAATCGGTGTCCATTAGATAATAGGCCATTTTTGCACTGATTGTAGAATTCTGAAGAAAATCTCGGCAGATAATTTGTGAGACATCTTTCTCAATATCCTTAAACCTTAATAAACCACAATGTGGACAGCATAATTGCTCCACTTTTAAATCATTGGTAATGATTTGAACGGGATGACGGCTATTTATTTCTTTTAAGCAATACTGACAAGTATTTGATGACACATTTAACACAGGTGCTAACGAGATACCGCCTGAAGTTTTGGTAATTACTTTTTCCTCCAATAAGGGTTTAATGTCTCTGTAAACCGTCATTTCAGAGACATGTAATCTCCTGCTAATCTCTGCGATGGCTAATGCTCCCTCTTCCTTCAACCAATTTAACAACTGCTGTCTCCGTTCAATCGGTAACATATCCATCCCCTCTTCATCTAAAATACCTTTTCCCCTGAGGTTAAGTTTAATCGACATTACCAATATAAACAATATAACTATATGAATAATTTGTGAATAATTGTTGAACTTTCACATTTTTAAACATTAAATAACAACATCATTATATTACCCTTGCAAACTTTTTAAGAAACAAAAAGGGCCACTATTTATCAAAATAGTAACCCTCTTGATTCTATAAAAAACTGAAACCTACATATTCATATCCTGGACTGATATAATCCCAATCTGTAATTAAAAAATTATCATATTTTCTGTTTTCTTGTCATAGGACAAATAAAACTAAAAAACCGCATGGGGCTCACAAACGGTTTCTTAATTATTAATATTCTGACCAGGCCTCTTTCAGAACTTCTCTGAATAATTGATCCAGTATAGGAGTAATATCCTCTTTCGATACGTTCAACGTCTTCGTATATTCCTCTAACCGAATGATTTCTCTTTCTAAAAAGTCATTAATAGCAGTGATCTTTGGTTCATGGTTTAACTCATCCCCTCTAATTTTCCTCTCTAACAGGGTAAGGATTTCATCTTTAAGTTGTCCTTCTTCGAGGAGTTCATCCACCAATATTTGAAATTCAATCGGGGGAACGGTATTATGCTTCTCAATCCAAATGCAGGCTAATATTGGGCGTAGGGCATAAAAGTATTTCTTAATTTTAACTTGATCCCTATGGAGGTAATCACGAAAGTTCCCCTTTCCCATATTCAAATAGTGATAGAGTGCCGCCTGCGGTAAAAATACTTTCTCTTGAATAGCCTTCATTTTGTCCACAAGGGAATACGCTTGATAATAAACAATTCCTGAATGAAGCCATTCCATTAAGGGAGGATTTGACTTTTTAAAAAGTCTTAAGGCTTTGCGCAATTCCCAGCCGTTAATATCAAGGAGTTCATTAATTGGTAGTTCGATGACATCTCGTTTTTGGTCTATCGACAAATACCAATCTTTTTTATGTACATAAATAAATCTGACATCATAATCACTGTTCCTGGAAGGAAAGCCCCACGCCCTGCTTCCGGACTCTACTGCATAACAAACTTTCACTTTATATTGCTCTTCAATTCGTTTAATTTCTGCAAGAATTTTATCTTTCAACCGAACCCACTCCTTTCTCAATCATAATACATAAGTTCTTCCTCCGAAGAAAATTAGAATTGAGCTATAGCTGAAACAGCCAAGAATCCCCAGTCCAATGGATTGGGGATTCTTTTTTAGAAGAAGTAGGTTCGTTAGTAATTGATTTACGAAATGTTCTTTAATTCCTCTGTTAGTTTAAGGAATAATTCCTTGTCCCCATCCAGTAATGATTGGTCGATTTCCTTGAGGATTTTCTCTCGCTTAAATTCATGAAGGACATTGTTTAGGAACATCTCAGCAACTGCAGCATCTGTATACTCGTCCGAATGTTGTGGTGAATTAAGTAATTTCTTTTCCATGGAAATCAACTCCTTGAGCTTTTTTTTATTATACAAGTAGTTTTCTAAAAATTCAAATATTTTATTTCGAAAATTAAATAAAAATTTTGGAAATAAAAAAGGGTGTAACAATATTTGATTTCTTATTATCAGTTTTGCAAGTTATACATTAATTCCATCTATTCCACTAATCTTTCCATAATATTCATATGGTGTAAGCATTGCAAATTAGGGAATATTAATTTCAACTATTTATTTACAGGATTAGGAGGAAGAATGTATGGAGCAGGCTGTATTTACCGGCTATCAGCCAATAAATAATATTAATGTTTATTATGAATTTTACCCACATCAAACATCGGAAAAAACATTTGTTTTATTGCATGGTTTTCTTTCTTCCACCTTCACATTTCGCCATTTAATTTCGCTTTTGAAAAAAGAATATCAAGTGTTATCTGTTGATCTTCCCCCTTTTGGAAAAAGCTCGAAATGCAATCAATATGTGTATTCCTATAAAAATCTCGCCCACACCGTTATCAAACTGACAGAATCTTTAGGATTAAAAAATATGACCTTTATTGGACATTCAATGGGTGGACAAATTGTTCTTAATATCCTACACATGATGCCAGAGCTTGGTGATAAAGCCATTCTTCTTTGCAGCTCTGCCTATCTAAAACGCTCAAAATTGCCATTAATCATCTCCAGTTATATTCCATATTTCCATTTATTTGTGAAATATTGGTTTGCTCGAACCGGAGTGAAAAAAAATCTTCAGGATGCACTCTACAATCACTCCATCATAAATGAGGAAATGATTAACGGTTACCTGCAGCCATTTTTAGAGGATGAAATTTTCGTGGCCCTCACAAGAATGATTCGTGACCGTGAGGGAGACCTTCCAGTTGAAGTTCTTAAGCAAATCAAAACCCCATGCTTATTGATTTGGGGTGACCATGATAAATCGATGCCGCTTAAAGTAGGAGAGCAGCTGAATAAAGATTTAGCAAACTCTGAGCTGATTATTTTAAAAGAAACCGGCCATGCTCTTCCAGAAGAACGCCCCATCGAAGTGTATGAATACATCAAAAATTTTGTAGGAAAATTTCAAACGGCAGCCAATTAATGATGGTTTCGTCTGCCGTTTAGTTTCTTCTTGGAACAAGAGAAAAGTAGGAAAGGACTGCTCCAGCTCCAGCACAAAAAATAACAATTCCCATTGGTATAGCTGTGTTCTCTCCCCCCATTCCAACTAGCGGAGCTACAATTGCACCCATAGCAAGCGATAAAACCCCTAAGAGAGCAGAGGCACTGCCTGCATTCTTTCCTTGCTTTTCCATGGCAAGTGAAAATCCTGACGTACTTACCACCCCAACACTTGAAACGACAAAAAATAATGGCACCAAAATAAAATATAAGCTTGCATGTAAATACAGCAGAACAAGTAATACGATTCCCCCAAGTAAGGATGTACACAATCCAAAGACAAAAAGCGTAGACACATCTATTCTCCCAGCCAACCTCCCTGTTGTTTGGCTGGCTATCATAATACCGATCCCATTAATGGCAAAAATCAGACTAAACATTTGTGGAGAACCGCCGTAAATGTTTTGCACAACAAATGGCGAACCAGAGATATAGGCAAACATAGCAGCAAACACCAGTCCTTGAGCAAGGGCATAACCGATGAAGCTGCGGTCTAAAATAAGGTTTCGGAAGGTATTAAATATATTTTTTATTCCTCCCGCCGATCTTCTTTCATTCTTAAGGGTCTCCGGTAAACCGAATAGGACGACAAAAAACATCACTAATCCCACAATACTTAATACCACAAATACCCCTTGCCAAGGAACTATTTTTAGCAGCTGTGCACCAACAACCGGTGCCAATATTGGGGCTACCCCATTTACTAAAGCAAGCAATGCGAAGAATTTTGTTAATTCGGGTCCGGAATATAAATCGCGGACGACTGCCCTTGAGATGACAATCCCTGCAGAACCTGCTAACCCCTGGACAAACCGTAATCCAATTAGTGTCCAAATAGAAGGACTAAATATGCACAAAAGTGAAACAACAAAATAAGTAAACAAACCAATAAGGAGCGGTAAGCGGCGGCCGCGCACATCACTGATCGGTCCTGCCAAAAGCTGTCCAGAAGATAAACCGAGTAAGAAAAAGGTTAGACTCAGCTGCACAAGTGATTGACTTGCATGATAATCTTTTCCAAGCTCAGGAAGTGCTGGCAAATACATATCAATGGATAAAGGGCCGAACCCTGCTAATGTTCCTAACACAGCAGCCATCCATAGCCTTTTTGAGCGAGAGATTCCCTCACTATTTATAACTGTTTTTAAAGGTTCTCCCATTAAGTGATCAATTCCTTTCTAATTTTTATAAACAGTGGATGATAGCCGAGATTATCATCATTTCATCTCAATAGAAAAATAATATTATACTTTTCAGAGAAATAAAACTATTATACACTTCAAAAAAATTAAGGTGGTTTTTTACGGTGACAGACACCGTAAAAACCACCTTATTTAAACCAGCCTTTTTCTTTTGAGTGAGTGATGGCTTCGATCCGGTTTTTTACCTCGAGTTTATCTAAAATAATGGAAATGTAGTTGCGAACAGTACCTGTTTTGATGCTAAGCTCTTCGGCAATTTCTTTCGTGTTCTTTCCGTCAGCAACAAGCTCCAGCACTTCTTTTTCCCGGTCGGTTAGTGGATTATCTTCACCATACACATCATCCATTAATTCCGGAGCATAAATTCGCCTGCCAGCCATCACGTTTCGGATGGAGCTCGCCAGCTCGTCACTTGGACTATCCTTCAACAAATAGCCACTCACACCAGCCTTTAATGCACGCTGAAAATAACCTGTTCGGGCGAAGGTTGTTAAAATGATTACTTTACAGCCTAGACCTTTAAGCTCTTCCGCTGCTTCGAGGCCGCTTTTTCCAGGCATTTCAATATCCATAATGCAGATATCGGGCTGAAATTTCTTTACTAGTGCTACGGCCTCTGCTCCGTTTGTGGCCTTGCCGACTACTTCCATATCATCCTCTAAATTAAGAAGGGATCCAAAGGCTCCTAAAAGCATTTGCTGGTCTTCAGCAATAACAATTCTAATCATTTTCATCCTCCTTATCCAATGGTTTGATATCATTAGGTACTCTTATCATTAAAGTTGTTCCATCTTTTGTCAAGAGTTCAAGACTGCCATTAATAAATTCCAGCCGTTCTTTCATGCCAATCAATCCATGGCCCTCGGCTAAAATCCCTGTTTCACCCTTAAAAACACCATCATCACGAATCGTCATTACTGTTTCCTTCCACGATTGCTCGATGGAAATGAAACATGTTTTGGCTTCACTGTGTTTCACTACATTGTTTACGGCCTCTTTCAAACACATGCTTAAAATATTCTCCGTTAACAGTGAAACATTTGCCAAGGTGAAGTCTCCTTCACTTACAAAATTAATTTGTGCCGCATTAATCATTTGTTTAACCCGAAGAATCTCATCCTTTAAGCGGATACCGCGCATCGAAGAGACCATTTTTCTAACCTCACTTAACGCCGTCCGTGCGGTTTGCTGCACATCTTTTAATTCCTGCCGTGCCAACTCAGGGTCCTTTATAATTAATTTTCGTGCTAAGTCTGACTTCAATCCAATAAGTGAAAGTTTTTGCCCTAGTGTATCATGAAGGTCACGAGCAATTCTATTCCGCTCCTCAATTTTGACTAGCTCAGAAATCCGTTTGTTTGCATCCTCCAGCTTTTCTTCTAGCTGTCCCCGCTCCTTCCGATTATGAATGCTAAATGGAAGAAGAATGACACTGATCCAAATGATAATAACAAAGGGCAGTTGTTGTAAAAATAATTTCTCATGTATGACAATGTTATAGTTGATCGCTGCAGAGGTACTGATCAAATGAATAAAATACAAGGTAAAAAAGGGAATACGGTCTTTAATATTTCCAATAAAATAGGCTAAGAAAAATGCGAAATAAACATAGCTGAAAAGGCTGGATGCTGTGATTGAGATTCCAATTAGAATCAACGTCCATAGATATACCGGCCAGCCTTTTGAAATAAACGCAATCCGGTAGAGAATAAAGAACACTAAAGTAAGTAATATCCCCACGACAATTTCAATGGTGGAAGGGGATCGAAAAATAAAGTAAAAAGGTAATATGCAAAGAATTGTCCAAATATACGGGGCGATGCCATTATTTTTTTGGAATGTCATATATTTTTTAATCATAAAAAAAACCTCATTTGCCATAGAATGCCTTATTCCTTCTATTTTACCTTACTGTGCCTTCATTTTTTCCTAATACATTCTCTATTTTATCTAAAAATCTTACATCTTTAAACCTAACAAACCTATTGCTCTGCTCATCCCAGAAATGGAATTTCAACGAACTTAAGCTTGTACTTAACGTAATAGTCGGTACTGTTTGCAATGGTGGCGTATTGTTATGGGCCTCCTCAAGCTTATAGTTTAGGTTCATCAATAGTTTGATTTCCTTTTCTCTTCTTAATTATCTCAAAGTATAGAAAAAGAAATCAACGTGAAAAAGTCATACGTGTCATGTACAAACCATGATAAATGTCATGGTTGGGACCAAAAGTTAATATCAGGTACTAACAATGTCCTTTATTCTTTAGTCTTTTAAGAGGATTTTTAAAATAAGTATCATGCTAATTTTTTTATAAAATTATTCATTCCATGAGAATCCCCTCTATTGGATTACGCAGCAATGACATTTTGGGTAATAAATGTTTCGTAGCTGCTATATAATAGTTTAGTTTTAAATTTATTAATGACTAGGTCATTCACATACTGGCAACATAGTTATAAAAACAATAGGGGGATTTAAAATTGGGGAGATTTTTTAACGTGTGCTCCGGTATTCCTTATTTGCGATTTGGCATGGGTGAACCATTAGTTTTTATTCATGGTCTTGGAGAAGTAAAAGAGGGCTGGGCAAACCAATTTGAATTTGCTGATCAATTTGACCTGATTATTCCTGATTTACGTGGACATGGAGAGTATCATTCACCTGGTGAGATCTCCATTAAAAACTTCGCCCTAGATGTCATTACTCTGTTAAAAGGTCTTGGCATTAAAAGCGCACACATTTGCGGTTTGTCGATGGGTGGAATGGTGGCACAAGAAATTTATCGCCAAGCCCCCGAAATATGCCGATCATTAATGCTTGTTAGCACTTTTCATTATGCACCAAAACAACTTGGAAAGTTATTTTTAAAACTTCGTAAGACACATGTTGAACATACATCTGCTGATGCTCTTAGAGAAAGGGCCGCAAAGGTTTGTCTTTATTCTTGGACAAAAGAAAATATTGAAACCTTTTATCAATTTTACCAACCGAATAGTGAATTCTATTTCAAGGCAATGGAGGATTGCCTTAAAGTGAATAATCTATGTCTACTTCCTAAAATTACTGTTCCTACCTTAATCATTGGTGGACAATATGACTCTGTCATCCCTGCTTGGATTCAATTATTGATGCATAAGCAAATTCCCCATTCAGAGTTTGTGATTTTTAGGAATACTGGCCACATTGCAAAGCTTGAGGCTAAAGATGCATTTAACAAAGTACTCCGCAGCTTTTTAAATAAGCACAAAATGGCATGCTAAAGGGGGAAGGACTCATACTTCCTCCTCAACATGGCTACCCTTATTTTAGATAAATATTAGTGATCCCGAATGGATAAATCAATAGTCTTATATGCAACAAAAAAGGTTGCCAATGAGTAGATTGCTTCATATAAACCAAATATGAAAATCGAACTTCCGTATATAAGTAAATTAAATAGTAGGACATATTGTCCAATCGAAAAAGGGGAACGTTTACTAAACAAGATAGCCAACACCTCGGTCCCATCCAAACACCCGCCATATCGAATGGTGATTCCGACCCCCAACCCTAAACTAAATCCCCCGAGGATAATCACTAAAATGGGATTATGAGTTAAAACAGGCAGTGGTTCTAGTAGATACGTTCCCATCGACAGGACAAGGATGGCAAAAAGGCTAAGTATGAGAAACCTTTTTCCCAGATAAGAATAAGCAATAATGAAAAAGGGTGTATTCAATACTAATAGAAATAAACCTACTTCTTGGCGGGTGATATGGGAGAGAATAATGCTAATTCCAATGACGCCCCCATCAATCACATAATTCTTCACCAGAAATAATTGCAAGGAAATAGCGACAAGCCCCGCCCCGCAAAAAATAAAACAACCCCGCTTATAAAAAGACATATCTTCTGCTCTACTATTGTTTATGTAATACCTAACCCTTGTCCAAAACATAATACTCCCCTTTTAATCAAATTACCGCCACAGCGTATGATTAAATATATTCCATATTCCATGAAAAATTCTCTACCACACCAAAAGGAAAATAAAAAACATAGCCTTTAATAAAGGTTAATTTCTCCAAATGAATCCTCCCCAATAAAACGCCATATTTATGACTTTTCCCTTTTAGTTAGCATATCATTTCTAATTGTCAAAAACAGGTTTAATATAAAAAAGGCGAGTCATTAAATGACCCGCCATTCCCTCACTCAATTATTTTTTAGCATTTTAAAAACTTGCTCGACATCTTTATCACCGCGTCCTGATAGGTTCACAATCAGCACATCGTCAGCAGGCAATTCCTTGGCTAGTTTAATCGCATAAGCAACTGCATGGGAGCTTTCCAGTGCCGGAATAATACCTTCTGTTTTGCTCAACAATTGGAATGCCGCCAACGCCTCTTGCCCAGTGATTGTCACATATTCAGCTCTGCCGCTTGTTTTCAAATAACTATGCTCTGGTCCCACGCCAGGATAATCCAGCCCGGCAGCGATGGAATATGTCGGCTTTGGTTCGCCTTTTTCATCTAACAGTGTTAAACATTTAAAACCATGGATGACCGCAGGGACACCTTCAGTTAAGGTTGGGGCTTCTGCTGGTTCAGCTCCGATTAAGCGAACATTTGGCTCCTCTATATAATGGGCAAACGCCCCAATCGCGTTACTGCCCCCGCCTGCGCAGGCAATCACAGCTGTTGGCAGTTTTCCTTCTTTTTCAAGGATTTGACGCTTTGATTCTTCGCTAATAATCGCCTGAAAATGTTTGACCATAGTAGGATATGGATGCGGTCCAACTGCTGAACCTAATAAATAAAATGTATTTTTATAATTTTGTACCAGGTCACCCAAGGCTTCATCGACAGCATCCTTTAAACGCCCCTGTCCCTTTTCAACAGGAACTACTTTTGCGCCCAATAATTCCATTCGAAAGACGTTTAGCGCTTGGCGCTCGGTGTCTAGTTTACCCATGTAAATAATACATTCCATCCCGAACATGGCGCATGCAGTTGCTGTAGCAACACCGTGCTGACCAGCACCTGTTTCCGCGATAATCCGCTTCACACCCATCCGTTTTGCTAATAAAATTTGTCCAATCGCATTATTAATTTTATGGGCGCCTGTATGGTTTAAATCCTCACGTTTTAGATAAATTTTTGCCCCGCCAATTTGCTTCGTTAAATTTTCAGCAAATGTTAGCGGATTTTCTCGTCCAATATATTCTTTTAAATAATATTTAAATTCATCAATGAACTCAGGGTCATCTTTATACCGTAATAATTGTTCTTCTAATTCATTCATCACTTTCTGCAAATCCTCAGGGATAAAACTGCCGCCAAACTCACCAAAATAACCTTTTCTATCTACACTCACTTTTTCCATCCTCGACTCGTCTCCTTCTAAACTATCATTTTGGATCAGTTAACCGATAATAATTAACTGAATATTCCACAAATTATCTTATCATACTGTTCCCTTTCTGCCAACATTCCAACAACAATCTTAGGCTAAAATAAATGAGGCACCATAATATGCGTGCCTCACAACAAAAAATTTACCGCTATTCATACCGAAGCGAATCAATCGGGTCAAGCTTAGCGGCTTTATTGGCAGGAAGTAAGCCGAACAAAACACCAATAACCATAGAAAATAAAACACCGCCTAATACCACTTGCCATGAAACTAAGGACGGCCATCCCGCAAAGAAGCTAACTACTGTTGCAGTTCCCCAACCGAGAAAAATCCCCAAAATGCCGCCTATTAAAGTTAAAGTCATGGATTCAATGAGAAATTGCGTCAGGACCTGGCCACGTGTCGCTCCAAGTGCCATGCGGATTCCAATTTCCCTCGTTCTTTCTGTTACCGATACCAGCATGATATTCATGACCCCAATGCCGCCAACAAATAACGAGATTCCGGCAATACTCCCGATGATCAAGGTCATAATCTTTGTAATCTGACCGATTCCCTGGGCGATTTCTTCCATATTGATGACCTGATAAGACTCTTCTGCATTATGCATATTATTTAGAAGTTTCGCTGCTTTTTTACCGGCAGCCTGAAGGTTTTCAGCAGATGCTGCTTGCAGCGTAACTTGAGTAAAATCACTGCTGCCGTAAATATTTTTCCATGTTTGGAACGGAAGATAAACCTCCATCGAACCAAATGACAGGAGACCCGTCGGCTTTTCCAACACACCAATGATTTCGATTGGCTGGTTGGCAACCATTATTACTTTTCCAATAGGGTTAGCCCCTTTAAATAATTCTTCTTTCAATTTATCACTAATGAGGCCTGCTCGTCTGCCGCCAAGAAAATCAGCGGAAGTGAACCTTCTTCCCTTTGCTACCTTAAACTCATTCAACTGTATGTATGGTTGATTTATCCCAGTTGTTGAAACATCAGCTGAATCTTTTTGAAACCTGGCAGTAGATAATTGCGTACTTGAGGCAACAACCCGCTTAATTTCCGGTATTTGTTCAAGGGCACGTATATCCTCTTGTTTAAATGGAGCTTGCATAAAGACGTTAGGGTTTGCCCGCATTTCTTCATCAGAAGGTTGATAAAACATTTCAATTGTATTCCCTGGACCGGCAATCTGAGATTTCAACATCGCTTCTCCACCCTGCCCAATGGCCACAACGATAATGACAGCCCCAACCCCAATGATAATCCCAAGCATCGTAAGTATACTACGCATCTTATGTGCTTTAAGCGAACTTAATGCCATGGAGAGGTTTTCCATAAAACTCAAATCAATCGCCCCCGATCCATCGCTGCAGGGGACTGGATCTCTCCGTCCCTAACCATAATCGTCCTGTTAGCATACTCAGCCACTTCCGGTTCATGGGTAACGACAATCACGGTGACACCTTCAACATTAAGCTCGCGAAATTGTTCCATGATATCCATGCTTGTTTTCGTATCAAGCGCTCCTGTCGGTTCATCCGCTAAAATTAGCTTCGGCTTATTAACAATCGATCTGGCAATGGCAACCCGCTGCTTTTGTCCGCCAGATAAAGCATTGGGAAGATGGTCCATTCTGTCTGCAAGTCCTACTTTCACTAATGCCTCTTCTGCCCGTTCCTGCCGCTCTTTTTTCGCTATTCCTGCATAAATCATCGGAAGTTCCACATTTTTCAATGCCGACAAGCGCGGCAGCAGATGGAACTGCTGGAAGACAAAGCCGATGGATTGATTCCTAACCCGAGCTAATTCCTTGTCATTATAATGCGAGACATTTTCACCGCCAAGATAGTACTCACCATTAGTTGGCTTATCCAAACAGCCGATGATATTCATCAAGGTCGATTTCCCTGAGCCCGAAGGACCCATAATGGCCACAAACTCACCTTGCCTGATCTCAAGGCTAATCCCATTTAGTACATGCACACTTTCTTTTCCAAGTACAAACGATTTTGTGATAGATTCAAGATGGATCATTTGACTGTCACTTCCAACCCGTTCTTTAGATTGTCGGGGCCACTAACAATGACTTGATCTTTCTGTATTACACCCTCAAGTATCTCAATTTTCTCTCCGGAGGTAATACCTGTTTTTACCTTTTGCTTCTGGGCCTTTCCATCCTTTACGACAAACACATAAGGCATATCACCATCATCATGTACCGCATCGATTGGCAGAACCATGGCAGACCTTTTCTCTGTTTCAATTTCCATAATTACCTGAAAACCTGGCTTTAGCTCTTTCGTATCACCGGAAATTTTCACTGTAACGGGGTATTGGACAGCTTGGTTTCCATTTTGCATGCCTGCTTGGCTCTGCTGCGGGAGAATCGCAATCTTCGTGATTTCACCTTTCCATTCTTGCCCAGGTACTGCGTCAGACTTTAAAATTACCTTTTGTCCGCTACTAACCTTTAATGTGTCATATTCAGATAAGAGTCCTGCAGCTGTCATTCCTTCAAGCTTTCCGATATGTACAATGGGTTCAGCCATTGTTCCTTCGTTTGAAGATGAGTCTGTTTTTTTTGCTGATAACACTACCCCGTCGATGGAACTCTTAATCTCTAATTCAGCTTGGCGCTTGCTGATCATTTCCTTTTGGAGTGAAGTTTGCTTTACATCCAAATTGGCTAATTTCTTGTCCATATCAAGCTGTTCTAGTTCCGGTGCAAGCTGTTTCTTTGCTTCCTCTTTACCAACTTGGTCTCCCAGAGTCTTTTCTTTGTCTTTTAATTCCTTAATTTTCTTATCAAGTTGGTTCATCTTCAAATTAGCTGATTCCAACGCCAGTTTGTTTTGTTCAATTTCTAAGTCAAGCTGAGGATTTTGAAGTTTTGCCAAGACAGTCCCCTTTGTAACCGTCTGCCCTTCTTCCACAAGCAGTTCCTTCAACTCCCCTTTGTCAGGGGCAGCATAAACAACTTGTTCCTCTTGTAGTTTTATCGTACCAGGGATCATCAACAGTGAAGAAATTTCCTCTTGTTTGATTTGAACTGTTTTTACTGAAGGTCCCTTTGCAAAAACTTGCCGGTAAACACTGACAGAAATCATGATGATGACGAGACTAATTACACCAATTGCAATCCATGTTTTCTTTTTCATTACAACTTCGGCGCTCCTTGAAAAAGAGTTCCAATCAATCCAAATCCAATTTGAAGTACGAAGATGGCAATCGCAATCGTCCAAGCCAGCCCTTTAGAAAATTGCGCTGTTTTATGCAGTCCTAAAGCGGTTAATATAACACCCCATATCCCAAATACTTCGATTGACCCTACGACACCTGCTTTTTCTGAATTTAACAAACCTGCTAAACTAGTAATATAGATATCTGGATTTCCGCCAATTCCAAACCGAATCGCCATGTTTAAAAGGAGCCCGATTGCTCCGATTATCATGATAAAGGTATTCATAGAAAATAACTGTTTAAAAGTAACTGCTGCATTAGCTATTTTGGAAATTATTAATTGGATTACACTGCTAATTAGCACACCGAAAATTGGTATAAATAATCCCATCACAGCCAACATTACCTTTGTGAATCCTAAAATCAGATCTACTTGATCTTCTGGAACTTCTGTTCCAATTAATGTTTCCACATCCATAGAAAGTGCCATTAGCGTCGTTCCTACTGTATAAAGGATACTAATAATGATTAACGGCACCCAAATTTTCGGTTTTTCCTTAATCCTTTCAAACTGAAGACTTGGGCTTGTAAACATTCCTACTAAACTCGGACTCTTTTTCTTCACATTCATCGCTTTTTCCAATTCCATTCTCAACACCCCTATTTCCACATATGTAAAATATTCCTATTAAGTATACGATAAGATTTAGCAAAAGTTTCATCTGTTTGGAAAATGGTGCCTGACACACTATCTCTTTACTAAACATGAACTGTAGTTCATGTTTACTTTGACAAAATGAAAGGTTCTATGTGATAATTGAACTATAGTTCATATATTCATAGATCAATTTAGTAGATTAATTGATTTTTTATTAGAAGACTGGAGGTGTAGGCCTTATTGTCTTAAGGCCGACCATTTGGACATAGTAAACCTGATCATCATTGCCATCTTCATTGTATTGACTGCGTTTTTTGTTGCAGTAGAATTTGCCATTGTAAAAGTAAGAGGCACACGTATCGATCAATTGATAAAAGAAGGAAAAAGGGGAGCAAAAGCTGCCAAACAAGTGGTTACTCACTTAGATGAATATTTATCAGCTTGTCAGCTAGGAATTACCGTTACCGCTCTTGGAATAGGCTGGTTGGGGGAGCCAACTGTTTCAAAACTAATCGAGCCGCTATTTAATTTATTTCATATTAATGGATCCGTCAGCCATATATTATCGATGGTTATTGCGTTCCTTCTAGTGACATTTATTAACGTGGTTGTTGGTGAATTAGCGCCTAAATCCTTTGCCATCCAAAAGGCTGAAACGATTACACTCTTATTTGCTAATCCGATAATTTGGTTTTACAAATTGTTCTACCCCTTCATCTGGCTGCTTAACACTTCCTCTAGAAAGATTACGGGGTTATTCGGGCTAAAACCTGCCGCCGAAAACGAAGTGGCTCATTCAGAAGAAGAGTTGAGGATTATTCTTTCTGAAAGTTATCAAAGCGGGGAAATTAATGAATCGGAATTAACATACGTGAATAACGTATTTGATTTCAATAATCGGATTGCCAAAGAAATTATGGTGCCAAGGACTGAAATGGTCAGTATCTCTATTGATGATCGCCCTGAAGACATCCTTTTGTTAATTAAGGAACAAAAATATACGCGTTATCCGGTCATTAACGGTGATAAAGATAACATTATTGGAATCGTAAATATCAAAGATATCCTAACCACCAAAATATCGGATGATGTGGTAAATAATAAGTCACTTACGCCTTTCATCAAACCAGTAATTAGTGTTATTGAAACGATTCCTATTCAAAATTTATTGCTAAAAATGCAAAAAGAACGAACACATATGGCAATCCTTTTGGATGAATTTGGAGGTACTTCTGGTCTTGTTACAGTTGAAGATATCCTCGAAGAAATTGTTGGAGATATCCGAGATGAATTCGATACCGATGAAATTCCTGATCTGCGTAAAATCAATGACCAGCATTATATTGTCAGTGGTAAGGTTTTAATAGAAACCGTCAACGACCTTTTAGGCACATCGATTTCAAATAAGGATTTAGATACAATTGGCGGTTGGTTCCTTTCTAAGAAATTCGATGCTAAAAACGATGACAAGATAGAAATAGATGGTTATTCCTTTAGGATACAGGAAATGGAGGAACATCATATTTTATATATAGAGATACAAAAGCTGGTTGAACCAGTAATCATGTTTCCAACAAAATCTGTTTCTTAACCATTATATTTTTTTTTAATTCTTTATCACAATTTTGCTATTATTAAAAACGGCGTGGAGATTCTCATTGAATAGAGAGATTTCTCCACGCCCTTTATTTTTTCTTATTTAAGGTACGATATTTCCTGCTGCTTTATATATTTGATACCATTCTTCTCTTGTCAACCTAATTTCAGCACCCTTACATGCATCTTTCATTCGCTCTGCATTGGTAGTTCCCAGAACCACCTGAATGTTAGCTGGATGGCGGGTAATCCAGGCAGTAGCTATGGCTGTGTTCGTAACGCCATATTTCTCGGCAATACTGTCTACCACCTCGTTCAGCTTTGGAAACCTTTCTACATCACCTAAAAACGAACCTTCAAAGAAGCCGTGCTGGTATGGGGACCATGCTTGCATCGTGATATCATGGAGACGGCAATATTCCAAAATACTGCTGTCACGGTTAATGGCCTGGTCATTTTTCATGTTTAATGTTATCCCCGAGTCAATCATCGGTGTGTGCGCAATACTAAACTGGAGTTGATTGACCACTAGTTTATATGGTATATATTTCTTTAAAATTTCAATCTGTGCCGGATTATGGTTTGATACACCAAAATACTTTACCTTCCCGCTGGTATGAAGTACTTCAAACGCCTCCGCTACCTCAGCAGGTTCCATTAATGGATCTGGACGATGAAGGAGTAATATATCGAGATACTCGGTTTTTAATCGCTTTAATATTCCGTTAACAGACTCAATGATATGCTCTTTCGAAAAGTCAAAATAGCCTTCCGGGGAGATAATACCGCATTTACTTTGCAGGATCATTTTTTCACGGATAGATGATTTCATTTGAATCGCATCCGAAAATATCTCCTCACACTTTCCCTTTCCATATATATCGGCATGGTCAAAGATATTAATCCCCACTTCCAATGCTGTCTGGATTAACTTCTCAGCTTCTGGTAGTGTGAGTTCTGTTAAACGCATATTTCCCATAATCATGTTTGAAACTTTTAAATCGGTGTTGGCAATGTTTATGTATTTCATTGAGAACCCTCCTCGTATAAATATCATTATGCTCTTGTAGTGTACCACAATAAAAATGCAACGCTTTCTCGAAAAGCGCTGCTTTTGTTAAAATTAAGCATTCGCAGGTCGGATATCCCTGCATGCAGTGTGTGCTAAACCTTGCCGCTCCAAATCAAGGAGTTGTGTCTTCATCTCTAATCCGCCGCGATAGCCAGTCAGCGAGCCATTTTTTCCAACAACACGGTGGCATGGCACCGAAATTAACACCGGATTTGCACCAATGGCCGCTCCTACTGCACGTACTGCCGCTGGCTTATTGATATGATTTGCGATATCGGAATAAGATTTAGTCTCCCCAAATGGAATCTCACAAAGTGCATTCCAGACAGCAACTTGAAACTCTGTCCCATGATAATCAAACGGGACAGTAAAATTCTTCCGTTTTCCATCAAAATACTCTTTTAGTTCTTCAGCATAGATGTTTAGTTTTTCATTGTCTTCCACAAGAGAGCATCCCGGAAAACGTTTTTCTGCCCAAACAGACAATTCCTCAAATTCCTTGTTCTGTGACCCGACGTAACAAAGCCCCTTCTCTGTCGCAGCAATATATAGATTCCAATCTTTAAAATCCAGCAGTGACCAATAAACGGGTGTCTTATTATTTTGTGACTTCATTTTGTTCCCTCCGATTCATGTAATTGACGAAAATGAGCAGGTGTAGCGCCTGTCATTTTTTTAAATAATGTAATAAAATAGGGTGTATTAGAGATACCAACCATCTTAGCTATTTCTGAAACTGCTCGATCCGATTGGAGTAAATATTGTTTGGCTGTATTTATTCTAACTTGCTGGATATATTCAACTGGCGTTATGCCGGTAATCTTTTTAAATGTCCGGTGTAAATGATACGGACTTCCATGACTTATTTCAGCTAATGTTTCAAGGGTTAACTTATCTGTATAATTCCGATCAATGTATTCTGTAATAAGCCCAACCCATTCGTTATCAGGTAATCGCTTATTCGTGGGCTTACATCGTTTACAAGGGCGGAATTTAGCAGACAAGGCTTCTTCTGCGTTTTGAAAAATCCGTACATTTTCTTTTTTGGGGACTCGTGATTTGCAAGACGGCTTACAGAAGATCCCCGTGGTCTTAACGGCGTAGAAAAATTGATTATTGTATGATGCATCGTTGCCGATAATGGCCTGCCATTTTTCATCTGTTATGATTTCATTACTAGAATCCTCTTGAAACTCTACTCTCATTTAAACCACCTCTACTATTATTATAGCTCCTAATTAAACTGAAGGTTCGTTTTAGGGATAAAAAAGCAAGATATTGAAATTAAATCCTATCTCGAATCATGGAGGATAATCCCTAAACCATATCGATCCCCTCCAGTTTTTAGATAATACCAATATACCCTGATATAATTGAAAAATAAGCCCTTTTAGAATAAAGTAGCAAGATAACGAAATTGCTTTTTGTAATAATTATAGAAAAAGTTAAGGGGAATGGAATGTGACAGATATGCAAAACATAATGAACAGCTGCCAAGACATCAATGGGGATATCATTATTGATTTGCCAGTAGATTTTGACATAAAAGCAAATCTTGGCTATTTAATGCGGAACAAAAATGAATGTATGTTTGAAGTTGAAAATGAAATTATTACCAGAGTGATTGCCGTAAGAGATATGCGCTTCTTAGTACGGATCCACTTTAATGCACGTAATCAGATAATTGTTCAGTTCTTAGGTGATTCTAGTCCGCGAAAGAAGTCGGAACGAACTGAGGTTATCAATTTCATTCGTGAATGGTTTGATCTTGATCGCGATTTAACGCCGTTTTACGCCATGGCAAAAGCAGATTCACTGCTTAAACGACCTGTCAAAGAATTTTACGGATTACGCCTGATCGGCGTGCCCGATTTATTTGAGGCCCTTTGCTGGGGAGTTTTAGGTCAGCAAATAAATCTAGCATTCGCCTATAGCCTAAAAAGGCAATTTGTCGAAAAGTTTGGTGTTTCTATCGAATCGAACGAGAGGGAATATTGGGTTTTTCCAACCTACCAACAAATTGCCCAATTAACACCTGCAGATCTGGCAGATATTAAAATGACATTAAAAAAGAGTGAATATATTATTGGCATTGCCCAGTTAATGGCCAATGGCGAATTATCGAAGGAAACATTATTGAGTATGGATAACCTGAAAGAGGCTGAAAAAAGTCTAATCAAGATCCGCGGGATTGGTCCATGGACAGCAAACTATGTGTTAATGCGCTGTTTGCGATTTACCTCGGCTTACCCGATTGATGATGTTGGACTGCATAACGCCATCAAACATCTAACCGGTTCGGAGAAAAAGCCTACGAAGGACGAGCTCTTAAAGCTTTCATTAAAGTGGGCGAATTGGCAAGCCTATGCTACTTTTTATTTATGGCGGGTTCTTTACTAACAGAAATGGTGATAAAATGGAGCACGGTTATCAATTAATTTACAACAAATTATATGAACACTACGGCCCTCAAGGCTGGTGGCCAGCAGAAACACCGTTTGAGATGATGATGGGCGCAATTCTCGTTCAAAATACAAGCTGGCGAAATGTGGACAAGGCATTAATAAATTTACGACCTATATTGAATCCTGAAGGAATTGATCAATTGCCTATTGAAAAACTTGCCCAGCTTATAAGGCCAAGTGGCTTTTTCAATATCAAGGCAAAGAGGATCAAGTCGTTTATGGAGTGGTTTAAATCCTATGATTATGATATCAATTTGATTAAAAACATCGACAGGCATCAACTGCGCACTGAGCTATTAAGTATCAAGGGCGTCGGCCCTGAAACGGCAGATGTCATCTTGCTTTACGTATTTGATACTCCTATTTTTGTTGTTGACGCCTATGCAAGAAGAATATTCTATCGTCTTGGAAACGATATGCCAGATTCATATGATACCTTTAGAAAGCAAGTTGAAAAAGAATTACCTAGTGACTTGGTACTATATAATGAATTCCACGCCCTTCTTGTTGAACATGCGAAGGAGCATTGCAAAGCAATCCCAGTATGTCAAGGCTGCCCGATCATTGATATTTGTGATCGAAGACTGGATTAGGAAAAGTTTAAAACCTTTCAATATTAAAAAAGCAGGATTCCACAATGGAGCCTGCTTCTGCCTATTTACTATTAATCAAAAACTACCATTCACACTTGCCAACTTATTTCGGCCTGACAATCTCAAAAACCTCACCAATTTTCGCATAATTATGTCCTGCCAGACGGCTAACAGCAGCCAAACTGTCTCTATTGATCTTTCCATTCTCATAAACGTCTTCATCAAAATGAAAGTGAACCACTCTTCCGATAATTAGGTCACTGCTAGGAGCGTCTTTATCCCCTAAAATTAAGTGATGCTCTAATATGCACTCCATACGTATTTTTGCCTCCTTGATTCCAGGTACTGAAATTTTTGTACTCTCAACTTCTGTAAAATTCACCAGTTCAATTTCACTTTGGTCAGGAGGCAGGCTTGCGGCTGTATTATTCACTTTTTCTACGATACTTTCATCAACAATATGAACGACAAATTCCTTCGTTTCGATGATATTGCGTGCAGTATCCTTTTGCCCTGTTCCTTTCCTAATTACAGCTACAGAAATCATCGGTGGTTTGGATGAGGCGATATTGAAGTAGCTAAAAGGCGCCCCGTTTAATGTACCATCCTTGGCTAACGATGTCACAAATGCAATCGGCCTTGGAATAACACTGCCAATCATCAGCTTATAATTTTCGGTCTCAGTATTCTTTGACGGGTCGATCGAGCGCATTGATTTACTTCTCATCTTGTTTACTCCACTCCCTTTCTTTATGTTTCATTATACAAGCTAGACGATGCAAGGGACGATTTACAGAATATAGAAGCAAGATAGAAAATGTTAAGCTCCCCCTTTGGGACTGCCATTAAAAGTTTAATACCTTGTATATATTAACTGTTAATCATTCTCCCAAAAAAATCCTTTGATACCTCTATTTTACCGTTTTGGGAATTTATATACAAATTACAAAGAACATCTTTACCTGTATAACATTATTGCAATGGAATTTTAAAAAAAGCAAAAAAAAAGCCCAACCCCTTTGTCTACCAAGGAATTAAGGCAACGCATTTTGATGTCCTGTGAGGGGTTCGAACCCCCGACCTCAAACCTGTCAATTTTGTATTGTAAAATCAAATAAGTTTAACTGAGTTTAATTAGTATAAAAAAAACTGATTTTATAAGGTTTTTTCTAATCTCAAAATAAGCTCAGTTAAATAAAATAAGCTAAAAAAAATAAATATGCTCCTCGGCTCTTTTAGCGCCTTTCGCCCCAATTTAACATTTTTGGAAAATCAACAATGACCTTACCACTGCCAATTTTATTATTAAAAGCTACTTATTCATTTGCCTTCATCTTCTTTATCAAGCGGAATAATTTTCCCGCCTGGATATTCTTTAACCCATCCATTTTCAGTATTGTAAATAATATAGGTATTATTTGCTTTCGCATCAACTTTTGCCCGTTCACCAGTCATTTTGACCCATTTATCAATCCAAGAGAATTTTCTTTCTTTTGACCGACCTTGATCAGACATATTGTTCTCCTTCTTACTACTTTATGTTTTTACACAATACCATATGAAATTATTATAACACTCAACGTATAATACAAATTAACAAGTTGCTAAATGTGTAGTATCTCCTAACATTTGAACTTCAATTTTTTCTCCATCCCAGTTAAGTATTGAAAGACTCGTTCCATAAATAAATGGGGGATCCCACAATTTTTCCATAGGTTTATCCATCACAAAGGAAATAATCGCTTTTATAACAACTGCATGAGTAACTATAAATACATTTCCATCAGGGTTTTTAGAAATAATTCTCATAACAGATTCTTCAACTCTATTTTTAAAATCTGTTAAACTCTCTCCTTTATGTGCTTTGTGGTTGTATAAATGAGGGAAATTCCAAAAATTGAAATACTCATTTTTAAAATTTTATTCTATTTCTTCCTGCTTTTGCCCTTCCCAGTCACCAAAATTAAGTTCTTTTAAGTTTCCATCAGTATAAATCGATATTTCCCTGCCCAAGCTAACATATTTTGCTGTTTGATAAGCCCTTTGACTTGGACTCGTATATATAGAATTAAATTCTATATTTAATAATCTCTCACCTAATTTTAGTGCATTATTTACGCCCTTTTCTGTAAGTTCAGAATCCTTCCATCCTTGTAAACGTTTTTCAATATTCCACTGAGTTTCACCATGACGTGTTAAATATATCCTTAACATAATATCTCCCGCTTTATTAATAATAAATATAAATCTATTATATGAATCAATTTCATAATTCCTTTTTTTAAAGAATCACAGATCTTCAGAATTTGATTGTTTTTTAAAATTTTTATGTCTAAGCAGCTTGATGTTGATTTAACATAGCATTAATGCGATCGGCGGCTAATTTTGAAGCATGATAAACTAAGGTCACTAGATCAAAATGAACTTTTGCACGTTTTCCAGTCCGATAACGAACATTGTTAAGTTGAAAGAATTGCTTGAGATAGGCATTTACACGCTCCACAGCGAAGATTGGATCAATGTCAATAGTAGAAAAAATAGCTTCAAATCGTTGGGTAGGTTCTAAATCATATAATTCTTGTAGGTCAAACAGGCTTCCTTGTCGTATAATAGTCAAAGGGAGACTTCCTCCAGTCTTAGAGTTTGTGTGGTGCTTACTCATTTCGACATTTTGGGGAGGTACTCCTTTTTTTAGTGTTTAAAAGCCTTGAGCCCGTAGGCTCATAATTATAAAATTGATTCATCTAGATAAAAAAACTTGATTACAATACTCTTTCAAAGAGTTTATAAAATGGATCGTTGCATTCTTTCGTTCCCATCGATTTTTATAATTGGACTTGGCTTGAAATCTCCCTCTAATTCTAAGTGCCTCATGAAGAATGTCAGAATACCTTATATCAAAGTCCTTGATCACTTCTTCACAGGCCAGTTCCTTTGATGTAATTTTTCCTGTTTTCAATGTATAGTACACTCGACATAAGGTTAATACAATGAACTCAATCCAAAAATCGAATAAAAACAAATAGCTTCGGGAAGCTTTACTTGCTATATAGTGGTTAAGATTGTACTCCATCTCCTGCATAACATCCTTCCAATCAATATTTGAATAATAAGTAGAAAAATTCGGACCGTAAACAGCATATGAATCATGAACAAGCTGATAAACCGCAATGTTCATAAGCGTTCTTTTCCCCTTACACTTTGTACCCTCAAAAAACGGGAAAAATCTATGTAAATGTAATTGATTCTGCTCATCCAAGGACAAGTACTCACATTCAAACTTTTTGACCAATGGATTTTCAGCGCTAAGCTTCTTATGAAGATACGATAGTTTTCTCAACTCTTCGTCTGTCACTTCTCGACTAAAAACTGTAACAAAATCAATATCACTGCTTTCAGAATGAAAGGCACCTATAACGGTTGAGCCATATAAATAGACACCATGAATTTGATTTGGAAACATTTCGTTCAGCCTGCTACTATAGAGCATCATTACTTTCTTGACTTCGTTATGGATCATGTTTTTTAACTCCTTATGTTTCAATTAGCTTAACTCCTTGTTTTACAATCCCTTCCCATAATGGATATTTTTCAGGCTCAAGCATAATCATCGTAAATCCACTTAGGAAAGATAAATAAGCCCACGTTTTATCGCGAAGATCTTGTTCGGTTTCATTTAAACTAGATCGCTTCTTCAACAATCCAGTCATTCTCTCCACAAACTCATAAGTGATGGAAACTGCTTCTTGCTCTAGCTCTGGAAACCTACCAGATTGGGAAAACAGATATTGTAAAATCCGTAGGTTTGATGGATCTTCACGATATTGCCTCACGTGATGCCTCACCATCTGCTCTAATTGTTCTGACAGTTCTAGGCTTTCTGGTAAATAAAGTTGTCCTTTTCTAGTCTCTTGAAATGTTTCTTTAACGGCATTCTCAAACAAGTCCTCCTTGCTAGGAAAATACAGTAAAATCGTAGCAGGATTAATACCTATTGCCTTTCCTATGCTAGAAAGGGTAGTCTTAGAAAACCCCTCACTTGGAAATTGCCTTTTTGCTTCTTTTAATATAACATTTCGCTTCTCTAGTCGCTGTTTATTGTTGACTGTTCTTGCCATTCATCATCCCTCACAATACATTAAATAAATAAACGTTTATTTATTTAATGTAAATGAATTACATATGAAAGTAAATACTTTTTAATGCACAGAGTTGATTTTCATCTATTAAACAAGAGAACCCGACCTTATGTTTCGCTTTTACTTTAAGCAAAAATATATAAAAAAAGAGACCCCCGAAAACCTTGGGAGTCCAAACAGTACAAATCTATTTAATAGGGGGTCAAATAGTGATTCCAATTATATTCGGTTTGCGAAATATAAAATAGAAAAGAAATTACTAAAATTATCCAACAATTAAAGGGGAATATGGACTAGGATCAATTAAACTTAGTCCTATTTAAAGAAAGTGAGAAGTCTTGTTAAAATTCAATGTTGTTTATTAAAAAGTTGTTTATTAAAAATCAGACTTCCAAATAACTGGAAGTCCATTGGATGTTTTTATTGCGTTCTTCAACTAACACACTTGTTAGTTTAATTAAAACAATCCTTATTCAAAGACTACCATTTCTCCTACATCTATAAATCCAAAACGCTTATAGATATTTTTTCCATCCTCTGAAGCCTGTAAAACAACTGGTTTTTGTTTATCCTTTGTTTGATTTAGAAGGAATTGAAACATTTCACTGCCATATCCTTTACCTCTGAATGTTTCTTTTGTCATCACATCATATATACCATAACTTTCTTTGCTATCTATTAGTAAACCAGTAGATACAGTTATTTCACCGACACGTCCAATAAACATTTGAATTTCAGAACCTAAATTCACTTCAGAAAACTTATTAAAATAATTTTCTAACGCACCTTTTTCTGGTGTACCTTCAAATAGGCTTATAAAAACCTCTTTATATTCCTTAAGTTCTTCAAAATTTCTCACATGAGTAATCATAAGCTGATGGGACTTTCTTTGACTGATATTAAGAGTATTTTCAAGTTTCATCATTACATTACGTTCTGCTTCTTTTAGGTCGTATTCTTGCAACAGGTCTTGCCAGCCATCGTTCATATACCGGGAGTCAATCCACGTACTAAAGGGATATTCTTTAAGAGACATATGTTCAATGCTACTCCTAATATGAAATGCATTTTTTATATGTGAAGATTTCGGCAAAAGTACATTGAATGTATCAGTGGGTATTTCTGTATTCGCCAAAACGAAATCTTCTTCTTTGATAAGCCTTCCATTAACCGCATGAGTGAATATTCTTATTTTTTCTTCAAGATTGTTTATAACTAATTGTTGATTTGTAATCATTTCTTTGCTCCTTCCAATTAAATACTGCGCGCGCTCTTTTTTATTATAGGAGCGATTCAATTATAATAAAAGATTGTTCACAGTTTTTATATCCTCCCATAATTTTCAGAAAACATTCTCTTACTTCTAATTCCTACTTTCTACATGTATATAGTACTTACATATACAGTAGATTCTATTGAGAATTAGCAAGCTTTTATTTAATGCCTAAACAGTAGATTCTACTGTTCAGACAATTTTTGAGGTGAAATTGATCGAAACATATTTTTCCCTCCTTGTATGCTGTCATTAAAGCATGATTAACGTTCTTTAGATACGAAAAATCTTTCCTGCACGGCAACATTCATAATCAATTCTTTGAGTTCGATTAGCTTTTCTTGTTGTAAATCAGTGTAACTATTGTATATTTCAAGAATATTATAGTTTTTGTTCATCATGTTTATAGTCCTCTCGAATAGCTTAACTAATTTTAGAAATATTCAAAAATACCTAACTCTAAAATTATTAAAATTTAAATACTTAATAAACAATTACCACTGTCTACCTCGATTGTTTTTCCAATCATACGGCAAAATCTCTTTCAATAAAACAAACGTATCATTTTCAACCTCTACAACAGCTTCTAAATTTTCTTTTGAAAGCTGACTGATCAACTCACGGCACCGTCCACATGGTGGAACAGCATTTCCTTCGGTGTCCACTGCTACAAAAGCTTTTATTTGATACTCACCATGTTTCAACATGTCTGCAACTGCTGCATGCTCTGCACAAAAACCCATAGAACAAGCTGTATCTATGCTAATCCCTGTATATATATTACCATCTACGGTTTCAATGGCTGCACCAACACCTCCGTACTCAACAAAATCATTTAATTCTGTAGGTGAAGTAATTGCAGTTGCGATCTTTTTTAATTCTTTATTATTCATAATTTATAACTCCCTCTTTTTTGGTATTTTAATTTCTATTAGGCGGTATCGATTGGAATGAGTGTAACAATTAAGTTGTTTGAAATTCAATGGTTATTTTTAAATTATTCAAACTGACTGTTATTATAAATTATCAAACTTTATTTCAAAACCACATATGGAAAAGCTTTTTCTGATGCTGGATACGTAAAATCCAAAGTACACGATATGGGTAAAGTCATTATGAAAATTTCTTTTTTTATTCCTGAAAATCAAATCGAATTTTTAACTACAGTTCTTTTAGCATAATTAATCGAATAAGCCTTCACCATCGATCCCCATCGTTTTAAGACAATGCTTTAGAATATTCTTACCAATTCCATTTACAATATAATATTTTTCTCTAAAAATAGCTCCAATGGAAACATTGATTTCTTCATCACTAATTCTATTTTTTTGCACATTTTTAATAAATAAATTTAAAGGTATGTGACTGGCTCCAAAATGTAAGGGTGGTTGGATGTAGTCTAAGTTTTTATATTGTTTATAATTATTCCTTTCGAAAAATTTATTTCTTCTGATACAGTCTAGCTTTTCTGTTACTGTATGTGCCATTTCTTGTGTTTCTGTTTCCAAGATAACTGCTTTCAGCGAGGTGTTTCCAGCAAAACTTGCATCTTCGTTTAATAATTCTTCTAATTTCAATAATGTTTTTGTTCCTAATCCTTTACTTCTCACAAGAGGGTTCGTAACAATATAAACGATAAATCCTACATTAACATCTGCTAAATAATGTCCTGTTGCAAAAGATACAATTCTCTCTCCTTCAAAACCAATTAGGAATCGATAATTATTTGGTTTACTGCTTTTTGCATATTGTAAGCTTTTTATGAAAACATCATGTGTTTCTCTCACTTCGACAGGAAATGCTCGATCAAAAATTTCTAGGGCTTTTTCTAAATTACTTACCTTATCATTTGTTATTTCATCCCATTTAATTGTCATGCACTTTCCTCCTTAACAAGTCAATTACAGACTTGTTTTCAACGTCTGTAATGACACAACGATAGTTTTTGAGTAGATGGACTTCATCAATACCAAGCCATTAGGGAGTTCTAAAATCTGTTTGTGCTTCAAGTTCTACAACGTAATCATTAAAGATGTTTCTTACAGTCTTTTCATCAACGCCTATATCGTCTGCAACGCTGGTGAATGTCTTTTCAAGACTGGCTTCCTGAATCCAATCTATAAGTCTATTATTGACATCCATATCAGTCAAGGTTTCAAAAAATGTTTCATTGCACTCCCGACACCTATAACGCTGTCGTTTTATATAAATCCCGACACGTTTAGCGTGCATTGGTAGATCGAAAAATAACTGCTTCTTTTTACCGTGCTTATATAAGTTTGCAACTGTACCACATTTTGAGCAATAGGGGGAGAGTTACAAAAGGTTCTTTTGATGTCACTTGGTACTACTAAAGTATGAATCAAAATAACCTTTTAAGTTAAAGAATTAAAAATTTAACGGATTTAATTACAATAGTGCTTTGTCTTTGAATTTTCAATATTTCGCCAAAATAGAAGTTAATAGTTTACCATCAATATTTCCACCTGATAAAACAAGTGCTATGTTTTGTCCACCAATTTTTTCTATGTGTTCCATTATTGCAGCTATGGTTGTACAGCTTCCAGCTTCTACAATATACTTTTCTTCCTTTGCCATAAAACTAACGGCTTTTGCAACGGACTCCTCTGAAACAATTAGAAATTCATCAACATAATCCTTCGCCATTTCGTAGCTTAGTTTTCCGATACCACCAATTAGGGAATCGCAGAGTGACTCTTCACTAGGATATTCTTCGTAGAAGGTATTATCTCTATAAGAATTTATCATAGCGGGGCATGCCTCTGTTTGCACCCCAATAATACGGATATCTGGTTTAATGGATTTTGCAGCAACTGCAATACCTGTAATCAAGCCTCCGCCGCCGATTGGAACAATGATCGTATCAATATCAGGCTGTTGTTCTAGAATTTCTATAGCAATTGTTCCTTGACCTGCATATATTTTTGGATCACTATAATATGCATCTATAAATGTAAGACCATTTTCCTCTATATAAGTCATTCCAAGAGCATGTGCCTCATCATAACTATTTCCCATCAGCATAACATCTGCACCAAAATATTTAATTTTATCAATTTTACTTTGCGGTGTGTTTTTAGGAACAATAACTTTTGCATTTTTGATACCAAGAATTGAAGCTGCATAACTAACAGAGCTGCCGTGATTTCCTGAAGAAATAGTTCCAATACCACGTTCTTTTTCTTCTGTTGTTAGTGTCATCATTTTATTTAATGCACCACGAATTTTAAAACTTTTCGCTCTTTGGAATGATTCAAGTTTAAAGAAATAGCGTTGATTTTGATCTCCTAAATAATAGGATTCTTCTAAGGGTGTTGTTGGTACATATTTCTTAATACGTGTATAAGCATCTTGTATTTCTTTATAATGTAAACTCATTTTTCTATCTCCTTTTAAATATTTGTTTTCGTGCCAAGCTCGTTTTTCTCTGCCTGCTTTAGTGCCATATCAGCTGTAGCTATATCTAAAAGCGCCATACCAGTAGCATCAAAAACTGTTATTTGTTCATTACTTGTTCTTCCCTTAACTTTACCAACTATTAAATCGCCTAGTTCACCAATGATATTTGTTTCATTTATAACGCCTTGTTTAAGTGGAATTTCTATTTCACCAACTTCTTTACAATGTTTCGTATCGTCTACAAACAGTAAGGATGATGTCAGTATTTCGGCATCTATTTCCTGCTTTCCTACCATATCCGCACCGATACAAGAAATGTGCGTTCCTTTTTTTAGCCATTCTTTTTTGATGATTGGTTTTCTTGAAGGGGTTATCGTAATGATAATATGACTATCATGTACAGCTTTTTCTAAATCTTCTACAGCTTCAAATGTGATATTATCTATGCTTATACCGAATTGATGTTGAAGTTTATAATGAATCCCTTCGACAAAACTTTTTGCATTGGCTAGTTGCTGTGCAGCTACTCGTACCTTTTTAATTGTTGGCATTGTCGTCAATGTGGCGGCAATTTGGAAGATTGCTTGATTCCCAGCACCAACTATTAATAGGTTTTCTGTGTCTTCTCTAGCCAAATATTTAGCGCCTAATGCGCCTGCTGCTCCAGTTCTCATGCCAGTAATATATGCTGCGTCTGTCATACCAAGAGGCATCCCTGTTTCCGCATCAAATACAGCAATCATACCGATTAGTGTTGGAATTCCTTTTTCGGCATTATCTCCAAACCAAGTGACCGTTTTATGCCCGAAAAGTTGCTTACTTTTTAAATACCCTGATTTAATATCTAAATCAGCTTTACCTCGGTTGAATTCATAAAATACTGTTGGCCATACGTCTGTTAAGCTCTCACTCTTTGCTTTATAAACACTTTCAACAACTTCTATTACTTGTTGCATAGTAATAATTTTCGTTACATCTTCTTTACTTAGAATACGAATATCAAACATTAGTACTAGCCCCTTTCTAGTTACTCGAAAAATTTATAATTTCTTGTCCAATTCTACTCCATTTTTACTCTGTAAATCCCTGCTCCTCTCCAAGTATGAAGTTGCATTTACCCTAAAAAGACAATAAAGCACTGAATCTCACCCCTCCTATAAAGGCCCTAACGGAGTGAAATTCAGTGCTTTTTAGTGTTTTTACCCGGGGGTAAAAACAAGCATCATATTATTTATTTTATAATTCAAAATAAAAATAGCATATTTTTTTGAGATTAGCAATAATTTTTTAAATTTTGTTAAGAAATAAAATACTAGAAGCTGTACTCAAATTTCTCATTTGCGAGGTAATCAATTTCCTGTGTTTCCTCGGTTTCAAAAATGGATTCATAAGGCTCATAATCAGGAGTGTATTTTGTTTCCTTCAATTCTTCTAGCAAGGAATTAATGTTCTGTTCCAATTCAGCCGTTCTCGCTTTTAATTCCTCTACTCGCCTTTTCAGTTCCTCTTGATCATATTCATAAGCATTTTTCAATTCTTCAAGTTCCCATTCGTACTGTTGCTGGAGTTCCAATCTCTGCTGTTGTAATTCGTAGAAATCTAACTCTGTATAATCGGAACCTCCATAAGATTCTTCTAAGCTGCCAAATCCGTCAGTCTCTTCACTTGACCACCCCTCATTTGAATAAGAATGAGTCTCTTCCAAGTAATCAAGGTATGTTTTGGTACCCACTTTCGCCTGTGTAAGGATTTACATTTCCCTTTGTTGACCAGTTGTTGTAGAAGCTTCCATCTGGATTGCTTGGATAATGCGGAGATACATATGTCCCATCTTTTCGATAGTACCCGTTCACCCAGACATCAGCAAAGGCGGAGGAGGAGGAGGTAGAAAAAAGAAGGAATAAAGTGAATAATCCTATCCACCTATAATGGTTCATCCGTTCCACGTCCTTTCAGTGTAATTTTAACATGGAATATTCATCCAATCTCACTCTTCTTTTTTGAGAACAATGGAAAAGGAAAAAACGGTATTTTTACTTTAACCATCTCCCTTTATCATTTATATCTTGAAATAAATTACTGCACCGTTAGCACAACAAGAAAAATGACCGCCGCTTCGCTCATTTCTATTTAACACCTGCAAGTTTAACAAGAACACATGTCTTACCAGCCCCGTCACTTTAAGTACATTCTCTCACAATTTGTGTGCCAGAGTAAGATTTCCCGATTCTGTTAACTCATACAAAAATGACCGTCAAAAAACGATCCTTTTTAAAATACATAAATTTCATTTAATGACCTCCCCAGTTTAGAAACTAGCTGCTACAGTAAGTCCTCCTAGAATAAGGCTTAGGAATAGTGCTTTTTGATGAAATAGATAGATCCTGGAACCATATTCGTTGCGCATCATTTTAAAGGAGGCGACAGAGGCGACCACAAAAGCCCCTACCACATAGGCTGAGAGGGCTACATGCCCTGCTGTTACAAAAAAACTGGGATTAAAAAAGGCTTTCCATGGCTGTATATCAAGAAATTTACCATTCTCATAACGAAAACCTGCCGGAGTTCCTTGGAAAGCATGGACATTCGTTATAAGAACAGCTGAGGCCAGGGCACCAAGAGCTACTAAAACTAAACTGATAATTCGTAATGACGGGTGAATTCTTTCCGCGGCATAAACATAAATGGACATAAATAATGCTTCTATAAAAAAGGCGTAAATCTCGATTTGGAAAGGCAACGGCATGACCCGTCCGATTACTTCCATAAAACCGGGCCATAGAAGGGATAATTGAACACCTGCAATAGTCCCTGTTGGAATGCCGACTCCGAGTAAAACGGAAAATGTTTTTGTCCAGCGCTTTGCCATTACAACAAAATCTGTATCTTTCGTTTTTTGGTAGGCTAGTTCAGCCGTTAAAATCATTAATGGCAAACCAACGCCAATAGTAGCAAATATGATGTGGAATGCCATCGTTGTTCCGAACAGGGAACGAGTGATAAGTATATCATCCATTAAGATTTCGTCCTTTCAGGCTAAAAAATGTAAGGAAATAATTGAAATTAATATTCGCAAAACACTTTGGGGTTAACAGGTTCCTTTTCGATTTTAGTAGTATTTTCCTTCTTAAACGAAAAAGTTCCCCAATTTTTAAGCTGATGGGAATAGTTCAGTTCAATTGATTACTTAAAGGAAAGAAAAAACATAAATAAAAAGCGAATCATATTTCCATACTAAATTGAGATTAGAAGTCAATAATTAGGAGCTGAAGTTTATGGAGTATCAAGCTAGAAATTCTACGGAAGCAGCACTATACCATTATAAAACTGGTTTAGGTTCATTTACTGAGAAAATGCCAAGTCTCGCTGAGAAGTATAACGCTTTTACAGAGGAATGTTTTAAAGAAGGAGTTTTGTCTCAGAAAGAAAAACAACTTATTGCGCTAGGCATAAGCTTATTCTCACAAGATGAATATTGTATGATTTATCATACTAAAGGTTGTTTAGACCAGGGATGTTCGGAACAAGAAATCCTTGAAGCCGTTGGAGTAACCGCAGCTTTTGGCGGAGGAGCAGCGATGAGTCAGGCAGTCACGCTTATCCAAGAATGCATGGAGGAAATAAATCAATTAAAGCAGTGATGGATAACAGGTTCTGAAAAGATGTAAAGATTTAAAAATCGAAAGAATCGCCTTTACAACCCTTCCGTTTGTTTAATAAGGAATTCAACAAAAAAGGCGGCTAATCTTTCCTGGATCAGTCGAGTAGAAGGGAACCTCTCTACCTCTCGGTAGATTGTGTTCCTCCCCCCTCACAGAACCGTGCTTGCACTATTAATGCACACGGCTCCTCCTAGTCACCATTTACAGAATGTAGCTAATCTCTTTTCTTAAGTCATATATATTCACTTTAATTCTTGGTGAAGGTAATGGATATTTATGAAGAAAGAGGCTGAATTTATCCCAAGTAAAAGATTTTCTTTGACTTCTTCTATTGAGCCATTTAAACAGTAAGTATTCGATTTTGTCTTTGAAGTTGCTAACGCTTAGAGTGTTATCAGTGATGCAGTAATAGTTGTAATAACCAACGAGCGAGCGTTTAAATCTATCCATATTCATATGAATATCTATATTTCTATTACTCTTCAACCATTCTTTACATTCTCTGAGTTTGCCTTGGACTTTCTTCCTGCTTGATTTCCGTTTTACTCGGAACTTGCCTTGTTTACTTTTCCCACAGTAATGTGTAAAGCCAAGGAAATCGAAGGTATCCGGTTTACTTCTCCCCTTTTGATTTACATTTATCTCCGCAAATCGCCCAAAGGGAATAATTTTGGTTTTGTCCTCAGCTATTTCTAAGTTAAATTTCTTTAACCTCAACTTTACCGAATGGAAGAATTGTTCAGCTTCATTTTTATATTGAAAACAACAAACAAAATCATCTGCATATCTCACGATGTATGCTTGTCCTTTACACTGTTTCCTAACCCTTTTCTCAAACCACAGGTCAAGGACGTAATGAAGGTATACATTGGCTAATATCGGAGATATTACTCCACCTTGCGGTGTGCCATTGTCTGTCTTGTATTTCTTACCTTCCTCCATATATCCACCTTTAAGAAATCTTCCGATTATTCTTAGGAGGTTAGGGTCAGCGATTTGCAGTTTTAAGAACTCCATCATCCATGTGTGGTCAACGTTGTCAAAGAATCCTTTAATATCTACATCTACTACATAATTTACTGACCTCTTTTCAATATAGTGGTTCAGTATTTTCAAAGCATCGTGGCAATTACGATTTGGTCGAAATCCAAATGAGCAGTCTAGAAAATCATTTTCATAGATGATAGTTAGTATTTTCGTAATGCCTTTTTGAACAATCTTATCTTCATGTTCAGGTATTCCCAATGGTCTTTTCTTGTTTGAATTGAGCTTTGGAATATACATTCTCCTTACTGGAACAGGACGATAACTTTTGCTTTTCAGCCTACTTACTAAATCCTCTACGTTTTCTTCTAATCTCTCACCATATTGCTCTTTGGTTGTACCGTTAATCCCCGCTGCCTTCTTATTGGGTAATTCATGATGACATTGGACTAATGCTTTCTTATTTAATAGATGTGCAAGAGATGTAAATTTTATTTTAGGATCAGATTTTGCTAATTCTGCTATCCTTAGTAGTTTTGTTTCCATTTATTATCCCTACCTCTGTGTGTAGTAAATGTGTCCCTAGTAAGGGTGATAACTGGTAGCTAGCCTCTCCTCCGTCGGCATTACCCAACTTCATTGGTACTACGCTGCTATCCGACTCCCTACATCGGCATTTGGTTTCCTTGCTTGTTATCGCTTGTACACCATACTCTTCTAAAAAAAAGAAAAGACCGGTAGGGTCTCCCGAGTTGCCGTATCATATCAATGTATAACGTGCCAAGGTCTCTGACTCCAGAGAGGTTTTATCCTTCTTGCCTTTAACGAAAAGATAAAATGTAGCTTTCTGCTGTGCGTAAGGCATCAGCCCTCTCGATTTACTAACATTATGGAGCTTAATCCCTTCAACCATTTGGCTTTCGGCCCGCCG
>Ga0213826_1000099_pt1 | contig 117873 bp, 120 predicted proteins | sample MC6MC0899MG_FD_180668 | JGI IMG/M metagenome (GOLD analysis project Ga0213826, IMG submission 180668) | Enriched soil aggregate microbial communities from Iowa State University, Ames, United States - MC6-MC0899-MG | ecosystem: Environmental > Terrestrial > Soil > Unclassified | place: USA... | reverse complement strand
TATAAAAAGAGACGGGCGTTACGATGAAACAAAGCGCAAACCATTTTGGTGAAATCGAAGATTCATCGAAACCAATATAAAATAAAAATGATGAGATATATCATACCGACCATTTAGGCAGCAGTACGTACCTAACAGACAACTTTGGACGCCCAAGCCATTACTACGAAACATTACCGTTTGGGGAGATGATGGTAGAACACAACCAGAGTGCCAATGTGCCGTCTGGTGTAGGCTATGACAACAAATACAAGTTCAACGGAAAAGAATTAGACGACGCCACACAAATGTATTATTACGGCGCACGTTATTATGACCCAAGAATTAGTATATTTGTAAGTGTGGATCCGCTGGCGGAGGAATATAGAGATTGGAATCCTTATAACTACACAATGAATAACCCAATTAACATCATTGATCCTACCGGTATGGGACCTGAAACTGATTATTTTGATTCTTATGGGAATTTTGAAAAAAGGGTTAATGATGGAAGTAATGCTGTAAAAATATATGCAGCAAATACTAAAAAGTATATTTCTCCATCTAAAATGGAGGTTACAAGGGGAAGTAATAGTGCTTTACTTAAAATGGCGAAATATTACAGGAATGAGATGAAAGTGTCAAATAAATACTTAATGGGTGTAGCTCCAAGTTCAAGTGGAGCGTCTGGAAAGGAAAATCCAGCTTTTACAAGACGTACTAATAATATTAACTATTTTAACAATAGAGGAGGATATTCTCTGGTTTAGATGATGCAAATAGTTTTAAAAGTATAATTAGGCATGAGAATAAGCATCAAATTAATAATGGAAATCCTAATTTTACAGATAAGGGTAATATTACGCATGCTGCTGTGTATTTATATCAAATGAAACATCAGGAGTTTAGCGATAGCCCATATCAATTTCAAAATTCAATGGTAGGAAGTTATATGAATTATCTATATAATTATCAGGAGAAGGGTGGTGATTTATTTGATATTCAGGATTCTATAGAAAGCTTTAATGGATTAAACACAGGTTTCTCGATAGAGCAACCTAGTGGTCCAAGAAGTGGTACACCTAAGGTAGAAAGTTATGATGTAAAGTATAAGGGGAAAAATATAGGTAAACCACAATATAACCTTAATAATGAAGAATAGCCTAATTGTTTTAATTGCAATACTATTTTTTAGTTGCAATACAAAAGAAAATGTATCAAATGATTTACATAATTATTTTACAGATCTTAAAGAGGATGAATATTGGGGGGTTTATTCAGCTTATGACAATTTTAAATTTGATGGTAATTATGTAAAGTTTTACAAGGATGGTATATATAAAGATTTTAAATGGGATAAATATGGAAATAAATTTGAAGCCGATACCATCGAAGTAAAAAAGTGGGATATAACAACTGATAGTATCTTAAGTTATAATTATAGATTCAAATATAAAATAGTATTAATTAATGAAGGTGCTATTTTTATTTCTGCAGGAGATAAAAGGACATCCATTATGTTTATTAAAGAGAATGGAAATCATCGAAGAAAATTAGATTGGCATTTACATACAGATTCCTTGAAGCTAAACAATCCCCAATGGTAATTAGGGTAATGTATCAGAGGTGTTGATACATTAGCACAAACCACAACAGCCTCTTTACAAACGTATTGAGGCTGTTTTACTATAAAACACTTTACTGTTGTTGCACATTTAATAGTTTCGACTTTTATAAGGACGCCGTAAGTTAGTGTGTTTTATGTTGATAAAGTACACCAAAGTCACTTTTACAAACAACACCAACAGTAAATTACTTATAAACCAAAAGCAAACCGTACAACACCACCATACGGTAATGTATCAGAAGTGTTGATAGAATTTGAAACGCCTACAAACCCTGTCTTTATAAACCAGAAAACATAATACTAAAGACGAACATTTGTTCGTCTTTAGTAATTTAATCGGCTTAAAACAGGTAAAAATGGTAAATACTAGTACCTAGTGTTTCAAATGTGTTGATGGTCTTTTGAAAGTATAAAAAGAGACGGGCGTTACGATGAAACAAAGCGCAAACCATTTTGGTGAAATCGAAGATTCATCGAAACCAATATAAAATAAAAATGCTGAGATATATCATACCGACCATTTAGGCAGCAGTACATACCTGACAGACAACTTTGGACGCCCGAGTCATTACTACGAAACATTACCGTTTGGTGAAACCGCAGAGTAGCAAGGTTCACCGAACACCAAAACAAAGTAGAATGCGTGAGGTAAATGATGGTAGAGCATAACCAAAGTGCTAATGTGCCGTCTGGTGTGGGTTATAGTAACAAATATAAGTTCAACGGAAAAGAATTAGATGACGCCACACAAATGTATTATTACGGCGCACGTTATTACGATCCAAGAATTAGTATATTTGTAAGTGTGGATCCGCTGGCGGAAGTACAACCAGACAAGGCACCGTACCATTATTGTTCTAATAATCCTGTTATGAGAATTGATCCAACAGGAATGATTGATGGAGAATATGAGAAAGATGAAAATGGACAATGGAAAAAGATATCTACAAAAGGTGATGAAATAGGAGTGGATTTTTATCATACTGACAAAACCGATAAAAATGGTAATCAACTAACCGAGGTTACAGACAGAAAAGGAAATTGGAATGTAATTAGAGATGGTAGAAGAGTATTGTCGGGAGAACAAAGAAATAATAGCGTTAATTGGAATACAATTTATAATGAATGGACAGATGGTAAAGGACCTGCTAGAAGTATTTTCGAAGGTTCTCATCCAAGTACTAAAGATTTACAATTTAATTTTAGACTAGGTGATGCATTTAGAGATTTTGTTGATTCAGGAGATAAAAAATCATCATCAGCGATTAATTTTAACCTTTTAGATGTTTGGTTATCTTCATACAATATGCAGTCTCAAATGATGGGATCATTTAATGCTAGTTTTTATTCACTTGGTGATAAAGTTTTGAATATTATTCAGGACTCTAAATCAAGAACATCATTTTATTATCACCTTCCAGGGATTAATAATCGAGATAGAGGTCAAAGATGGAAATGGAACTTAAAAGGATATCAAGAGGTTGATGATAGGGAATCAAATACTTTCCAAACTTATATTTATTTAAGAGATAAAAACTATTCTAAATCTAAATAGTATGATTAAAATTGAAAAGAAAAAAAAATATCTATTGATTGTTACTTTAATATTCTTAATATTCTATTTAATTAGTAATTTTTATACTAAAGAGATGGTTGTAGGAATATATGTGAATAGAAATTACAATAATACATTTATAAATGATATTGCTCATAAAGAAGATACACTCAAGCTTTTTAATGACAACAAATTCACTAGTCCATATTATGGAAATGGTACTTATAAATTGATTTATGAAATAGATGGGACATATATTAGATTAAGTTACAATGATGGTACAGGAAGAACAAGTTTTAAAACTTCAATTTATAGATCTCAATTTTTTGGAAAAATAAGGCTCAATTTATTTAAAGATTTAGAGCAATATTATGAAAAAATTCGGTAGTGTATCAGATGTGTTGATACAATAATTAAAACCCCGATGGCGCGGATTTGCAGTCCGTGCCTATAAGTAATGTATCAGAAGTGTTGATAGAATTTACAACCCTTACAAAATCTGGTTTTATAAGCCTTAAATGATTTATTTTTATAAAATAAAGACGAACAATTTGTTCGTCTTTATTAATTTAAGTGTTTTAAAACACTTAAAAATGGTAAATAGTAACACCTGGTGTATCAAATGTGTTGATGGAATTAATACATGTATTTATTGCTGTGGGAAATTGGTAAAGAATGGGGCTGTATTAGAGACGAAGGTAACGAAGAAGAAGAAATACGCAACTGCGTACAAGACTGCCCGAATCCGCGTGCTACCGAATGTTACGATTATTACCTTGAAAACGGTGTGTGGATGGAAGGCTGCGAGGAAGTAATGACCGACTGTGGCTGTTACGATTTTGGTACCGAACTTGATTGTTACAAACAGGCGCTAAACTACATACGCAAACATTTAACATTTGAACCAAACAATGCCTGCGCGGTACTGGCGTATGTACAGGATAATTTTAAATGTTATACACCTGAAATTGTAAGACCTGAAACGCCTTACCCATTTCCTGATTTGAATTTACCAGGTGTTGACGATGATGGTAATAACACCTTACCTGACAGAGACGAACCTTACCAGGAAGAAGAGCGCAAACCAATTTGGTGGTATCATACCGACCATTTAGGAAGCAGTACATACCTAACAGACAACTTTGGACGCCCAAGCCATTACTACGAAACATTACCGTTTGGGGAGATGATGGTAGAACATAATCAAAGTGCCAATGTGCCGTCTGGTGTAGGTTACGACAACAAATTCAAATTCAACGGAAAAGAATTAGACGATGCCACCCAAATGTATTATTATGGAGCACGTTATTACGATCCAAGAATCAGTATATTTGTAAGTGTAGATCCGCTGGCGCAGAAGACGATGACGCCTTATCAGTATGTAAATAATAATCCTATTATGTTTACTGACCCTACGGGGATGGAAGGAGAAATTATAGATCCGAAAAATGAAGAATCAAGGTTAGCGTATGAAGAATATAAATCTATAGCATCGCCTGAAAAAAAGGCTGAATTAAAAGTCTTAGAAGATAGCCCGATTATTTATAATATTGATGTTAAGGATGAATTTTATGGAGGAGCAACAAAGTATAATACAAACAATGGAGAAATTGATATTGAGGTACAAAATGTAGGTGATTATACTGTGGGAATATTAGCAGATGAATTAACACATGCGTATCAATACCAAACTGGTGAAATCGGATATGATAGAGAAAGTGGGGCAATTGTTAATTATGATTTACAAGATGAGATTGATTCAAAGATGGCAACTATTAGTGTATTAGAAAGAAAAGGACTTAAGATGGAGAATATACCAGGTTTAGAAGGAACTATATCAGCTGAGTATGGACGTATGCATACAGCAAACGGAGGTGTTTTAAGTAATGATCAGATTTCAAAATGGACAAAAATTAAAAACCCAGTTGAAGACACCTCTTACAGGGATTTATTTTTTAATTCAAATGGCAGTTGGAAACCAGGAGTTAGAACTCAACCTAAGGATAGTAAAAAAAATTCAACTGGTAAAAGACCATAAAAATTATGAAAAATAACTTTAAAATATTTCTATTTTGTTTTTATTATATGATAAATGTAAATACTATCATAGCACAAAATAAAGACGAAATTTCGATTTCTAAGCTAAATAAAAGAAGTGCTATTGTTACTTTAGACGGAACTATTCTTGATACGTTAGTCGCTAAAGGTGCAAGAAAAAAATATGCTTTTTTGAAAGTTAATAAATTACAAAAAAAGATTTATATAAGTAGACTTGTAATTCCTGGAGTAGCAAGTTTTGAAAACTCTTATATTTCAATAGAAGTTTGGGAAGTTATTAGTAATGAATTGAAGTCAAAAAAAATAAAAATTAAATTAAATAACCAAAAAATAAAAAATGTAAGGGTAAAGTTTTTAAATGATGGTGTAAATATTATTTTAAAAAAATCATGTTTTAAAAATGTAAAATATTTTATTCCTTATGAAAAATTTGATAAACTTGAAAATTTGACTTTTCCAAATGGTTCAGATTTGCATCCTTACGGCTCTGATTTACAATTCAGTCCTGATCCCGAAAGAATCAGGTAATGTATCAGAAGTGTTGATAAGATTTGAAACGCTTACAAAGCCTAGGTTTATAAATCAATAACTGATTTATTTCAGATAATAAAGGTGAACAATTTGTTCACCTTTATTAACTTAAGTGTCTTAAAACAGGTAAAAATGATAAATAGCAGCACCTCGTGTTTCAAATGTGTTGATGGAATTAATACATGTATTTATTGTGCTGGGAAATTGGTTAGAAATGGATTTTCAGAAGCAAAGAAACAACGCTATAAATGTAAAGACTGTAATAAAACAATTGTCGAGAATTATACTTACAACGCTTATTTCTCCCATATAAGCAGGCAGATCGTATTATTGCTTACAGAAGGTTGGGCATACGAAGTATAGCGAGAATTTTGAAGATATCTGCGACAACACTTTTAAAAAGAATAATTGCTATTTCAAAAGCAGTGAGTTTGCCGGTAATAAAACAAGAAAGTAGTTATGAGATTGATGAATTGTGCACATTTGTAAAATGTAAAAGCAAACGTATTTGGATTGTTTACGCATTTGAAAGAGCAACAAAAAGTATTGTCTGCTTTAATATAGGTACAAGAAGCAATTTAACATTAAAGAAAGTTGTAGACAAAGTGCTTAACGCAAATCCGCAGGCTGTATTTACCGACAGGTTAAAAATTTACAGAAGTTTAATTCCTCAATGTATTCATAAAACCGTTCGGTTTGGAACCAATCATATCGAAAGAGTCAATCTCACCTTGTGTACGCATTTAAAAAGGTTGAACCGGAAATCCATTTGCTTTAGTAAGAGTGAAATTATGCTCAAGGCTGTTTTAAAGATTTATTTTGGAGGTTTCGCTTGAAAAGATTCATGCATTAAAAATAAAATAAATTTATAATGAGGCGACGCGTATATTTAGTTTTATCTAATTATCCCCGTTGGTTTTATTTGCAAAACAGTTGCTAAACTAATTGAACGAATTAGTGAAACTAAAAATATTTATGATTCTAAAATTGCTAATTATCATTAATCTTTTTTGTATTTATATTAAAAGTATTCCTAACTGTGGCAATAGTTAGGTGGGAAGATTTTAAAATTTTGTATAATTGAGATTAATCTTCGGGGTCTTCACTTTTTAATTTCTGTATGTAAAAAGAAGGAGATATACCGGTAGCCTTTAAAAAAGCGTTGGAAAAACTACGGCTGCTTGAAAAACCGAGTAATTCTGACAAATGTGCTATTTTGTATTTTTTCCATTGCGGATTTTCTTCAAAATTTTTAAGAAGATAATCAATTCGTAACTGGTTTACATAGTCTGTAAAACTTTTACCTTTATATTGATTTATAAGGGTAGAAAGGTAGCTTCTGTTGGTATTCCAAAGTGTGGCAAGTTGGTTAAGATTGATGTCTGAATTCAAAAAAGTAAGATTTTCTTCAAAACTATCTAAGTGTATTAAAATTTCATCTAAGGTCTTAATGCTTGCCGCGTTAATGCCTTTTTCGGTCTTTTTTTCTGATATTTTTTCTTTAAGATCGTTAGAATGTGTTATTTCTGTTTCTGTTGTGTTCGGTACAGGGAGGTACAGGGTAGGAGTAGCTAGAGGTACTTCCAATATTCTTTCTTCTCCTTTTTGGTTCTTTCTTAAAGCAGAAAGCTCGTTGTACCGTTTCAGATATTCCTTCTTTTTTCGATGGTTTTGTATTAAAAGCACTGTAAAAACAATTAGTATAATACCCCCTCCGGCAAAAGCCATTTCTAACCAAAGATCTTTCAGTCGTAAAGAATTTTCCAACCGTTTTTTTTCTGCTTCCAAATGTTTTATGTCTAGTTGTTTATGTAGGGCAGTGCTTAAGTGCTTGTATTCGTTTTGTAGAAAAATGGTCGTCTTTAATAACTGATTAGTGTAGTAAAGTTCCTTTTCTTCGTTTTTTTTACTCTTAAAGTAAGCGATTAAATAATTGTATGCATTCTTTATTTCAAGGTTGCTGTAATGTTTTTTGTTAAAAATAACATCAATTTTATCAAAGTATTTAATAGCCTCCTCTTTTTGATTTAATTCCCAATAATTTAATCCTAGATAATAATATACGTTGTGTTCGTTTGCATAATCTTCATTTTTAAATATTTCTGTGATTGTTCCGTTTAAAACTTCAATACTCTGATTAAATTTTTTTAAATGGTAAAGGTTAATGCCGTAAACATAATCTAAATAAGCTTTTTCTAGAGCTTGATCCTCTTTCCTAATGCGAGATAACTTCTTTCCCGCAGCTGAAATAAGCTCAATGCTGAATTGGTGTTTATTAAGATAGCAGGCGGTTAAAGCTTCATATCGCGCGGAATTATGGTAACCTAATATATGATTATAATCTGTTGAATTTTCGAAATAATCTCTAGCCTTTGAAAAATAATTAAATGCTTCTTCATATTCTTGAAGGTAGAAATAAGTTAATCCTATATTATATATAGTCTTATGGTATTCGTAAGTATGTTTTCGTTTATCAATAGACTGAAGTATGGAGAGTTCGTACTCTAAAGATTTTTTATAATTTTTTTGAATATAATAAATTGTTGATCTGGTTTGATTTGCTTTTATAATATTTAATGGGTTGTTGGTTTTTTTTGCATAATATATAAGACTGTCTGCATAAATGTGCATGGATTCAGAATTCTTTTCATTGTAAACGTAAAGAAGGTAGGCATTAAACAAATGATCTGTATTTTCTGCTTTCTTTGCTTGCTCCAAATATTCTTTTAATGATTCAGTGTATAAAACCTCATGATTATTTGAAATTGAATTTACTTTTTCCAATAAATTTTTCAGTTCAATATCGGTGGCTTTATTTTGCCCTTTAGATTGTGCAAAAGTAGTAATAGATAATGTACAGAGATAAAAAAGTAAAATAAATGCACGCATTGATTATTAAATTAGAGGTGTTTTTTTAAAGATACACTTTTTATATCAATAATAAAACGTTGATAATTAGTGTTTTGTTTTGTTTTTGTTTAGTAGTTTGATCAAACTGCAGAACAAGTTATTGCAAAGTTAAAACCAACTGTATAAATTTGAATACTTAACTGTACAAAAAATACCACCTTTAATATTCTTATTTAGAAAAGTCATGAAGAAAATTACATTTATTTATTTACTAGGATTCAATTTTTTGCTTTTGTCTTGCACATTGGATGGTGTGGATAATGAAGTAAGTATTATTGAAAGTACTCCGAATAATAATGATAATCTTTCGGGAAAACCAGCTCGTACAGATTTAGCTTTTATAACGCAGCAACTTACAAACAGTTATAAAGTAAATTTTAACGATAGTGATCTGTCTTTAGGTCAAAAAATCAATTTACTGGATTCGGCAGCTTTATATGTTCCTTTGTTTACAACATTAAAACCTGTCGATTTTACACTACCAGATGTTACAGATGCCTACATCTATCTTAATAATCATAATACTGCTTATACTACTTTGAATGTCTCCGTAAGCATGAAAGGTTATCTCGATCTGATAGTACAGACAGGCGTATCTGACTACTATTTAGTTTTACAAGCTATACAAATAGATTCGCTTTTAACTACAAATGAGAAAGAAAACTTAAAGTTTATTATAGTTTATTTGCAAGATACAGCTCCTTCCGCGAATGGAGAACCGATAGATCAATCTTGGAAAAAAAGAAATATTGTGGCGGCTATAAAGGGCTTTGAAAAAAGCAATGCAAATGCAGTATTTAATGTCGCATTAGTGAGTGTTATACAATAAATGTTATTTATTATAGACTTTGCATCTATGCTTTACAAAAATATATGAGAAGAAGAGAGAATAACACCTAATTTGCCCATCCCATACACAGTCTGCTATACCTGTGTATGGGTTATTATAAGTGATTTAAAATACATAGTATGCAAGACAAAATTCGATTTAACAGAAAAGGAAATGAATTTTTAAAATTTGTAAATTATTCTATTAAAGAACTGAATTTCATTGAACAAGCTGTTGAAAAAAAGATCAAAATTTCTGATAGTAGGTTGTTGGGTAAAAACGAATTAACAAGTACTGTTGTAATGTTAGAGGATATTTTGAAAATGCTGGAAGAAAAGTTAGAATGTATAAAACAGCAAAAAAGATAATTTTAAAATTTTATTGCTTAATATAAATATATTGTAGTTGAGGTGTACTGATACAATTGACCACAATATGTTAGATTAAGTTAGTTAAACCTTATGTTGATTACCCCTACCACACGTGCGTTGTTAGTTTAACACGTGTGGTTTTTTTAATTAGTTTATAAGAAGTTAAAATTCATATAAACTGCTGCATATTATTAAATTACAAGTTAAATACTAAAGTGCGAGGTTAAAACGGGTCTAAACTTTTTATCCGAACATAAATCACCCTAAACTAAAATTAAACAATCAATAAACTATATTAATTATGAAGAAAGATTCCTTTCTACCCCTAATAAGGGGAATGGGCATCATACTGATGTTCCTGTGGTCTTTAGGATTAAAGGCTCAAACTGTAAATAATCCCGTACTTACCTGGGATCAGGCAGTCGGATGTATAGAGTATGACGATAAAGGTGAACGAGGAGAAAAAGAAACCTATATCGATTTACTCGAAAATATTCAAGAAGGCAAATGTATTCGTTTTTGTGAGGAAAGTTTGGTAGAGTACACTTTTACTGCAAACAATGTACAGCATGTAAGTTGGCAGGTGACTGGTGGCACTCTCCAAGCTGGAAGTACTAACAATAATGCTGAAATTCTGTGGGGTAGTAGTGGTAACGGAACCCTTACATTAACAGTTACATATAATAATAATACAGTAGAGGTATTAAGTGTATGTGTTGAAAAAATAGCTAAGCCTAAAGCTGCTTTTATGATAGATGGGGTAGATCCTAAGCAAAATAGATTTTGTGTGGATACGGCTATTTCTTTTGATAACCTGTCTACAGAAAACAATGGAACGGCGATTGTAAGTTATTTATGGGATTTTGGTGATGGAAATTTTTCAAATACGTTTGAGCCTAGCCATTCTTATGATACTCCTGGGGACTATACCGTGATTTTAATAGTTACAAACAGTTGTAATTGTAGCGATACTTATGAAATGAAACTGACCATTACAGATGAAAAACCGATTGAAATTACGTGTACAAGTGTTACTTGTGAAAAAAGTAGGGAAACGTACAGCGTTAACGATGAATGTGGTGGTGAATGGAAAGTGATTGGAGGTACTATTATTGCTAATAACGGTACATCAATAGAAGTTGTATGGGATCAGGTAGACCCAGCAGACGGCTTTGGATATGTAAGTTACTTGTCCAAATGTTCTTGTCCGTATTGGAACACAGTAAAAATTCCTGTAGTTTTAAGTAACGCCAAAATAAACGGACCAGATGTTATCTGCCAAAGTAAACAAGGACGTTTTATATTGCCGCAATGGCCAACTACAGACTTTGTATGGGCAATAAACGGTGACGAAAATCATCCGATGCTTGTATTCACAGATCAGCGTAATGAAATTGTTGTTGATGGAGCTACTCCGGGTAACTACACGTTATCAGTAAGATATCGTAATACGCTTATAGATGGTGGTAAGTGTGAAGGGAAGGCGCAAATGAAATTTACTGTAGTAGAAAATGTGGAAATTATAACAGATGATGCATTAACGGTGTGCTCTGGAACATCAAAAACTTTTTCCTCTCACAACGGAATGCCTGTTGGTTGGGAAATACGTTTAGGTGGTACAGTTGTGCATACTGCTTTCGCATCTAGTACTAATTATAGTTTTCATACCGGAGGTGTTTATGTGATAACTGCAAATAACAATGGTTGTATTAGTGATCCTGTTGTTGTAGATGTAATTAAAAAACCTGTGATCACAGGAACTGTTTCTGGTCCGCAAAAAGTTTGTTTAAATGTTCCATATACTTATCAAATAAGCGAAAACGAGCCTGGTGCGATATACGTATGGAGTATTTCTCCAACTGAAGGTTCGGTAGTAGGAAACAATTCAGGTACTCAGGCAGATTTTGTTTTTAACAATTCAACGGCTACAGTCAAAGTTGTTAAACAGTTTATTAAAAATGGTGTAATTTGTGAATCTGCTCCTGTATATTTTAATGTTAGTCAGATTGTAGTAAACGCAACCATTGTAAATACTGCGGGATTGTCTCAATTCTGTCCAAGCAGTAATGCTACGTTCACGGCAAATCTTAACATTGGTGATGCAGACCATTTAGAATGGAAGATTGTAGGTGCAGGCGCAACTACAAATTTTGGTAGTATCATAAACGGTATAAACAGTACAACGGTAACAGTTGGTTTTAACGAGATAAGTGGTGGTGTAAATACAGGAAGCTTACAGTTGTATGTAACCAAATGTTCAGAAACTAAGGTGTTTACTTATCCTATTCAGTTAATTACATCGCCAACAATAACACTCAATCCTGTTGCTTCAATATGTCCTAGCAGTACTTCCTTTCCAATAACGGTTGTAACTAGTAACGGATTACCAGCAGCAGTAGAAGTAAGTTATAACGGTGGTCCATTTACCGGAAATTACTCTTTTATCAGTGGTAATACATTTAATATAAGTAATGGGTTTACAAACTTTACAGCAAGCAATATTGCGCAAACCTTAACAGTAAGACTTATAGGTATGTGTACTTTTGTAGCTACGGCAACACAAACCGTGACTATATATCCGTTGACTCAAATAGATATTACTCCTGGATATCACTATATAGTTTGTCCAACAAACTATCAACCTATTACTCTTTATGCAAACATTTCTACAGGAATAACACCGTCTGTTACTTATGAATGGCTTAAAAATGGTATAACTGTTTCTGGTCCTTCAGTATCCAATCAATATACTATATCTAGTGCTACGCAGGGTACTTCACCGGGTGGGACATATACAGTGAGAGTAGTTGATAACAATCTATGTGTAGTAACATCACAGGGTATTGAAGTTATTGAGAATTGTATTAATGTGCCGGGTAATCCATGTAACGGTACGGTAGATCCTAATGCAGCAGTTGTAGCAGATTGGAGTTCTTGCGGAGAAATTACAGCATCAGTATTATCTCCTAATTATACTCCGGGATCAATTGTATGGTCGAGTAGTCCACACTTAAGTTTAGATTCCTCAACGCAAGGTACGCCTAATGCTATATTTACTACTAATGTGCCTGGTGTACATATCGTGAAGGCTTTTATAACTTATGGAAACTGTACCATTATTAAAACAACAACGGTTACCAAACATTACGAGCCTAAAGTAAAAGCGGCGGTTACCTGTACAGGTAATGGTAATTATACCGTAAAATTGTTAAACAATTCAACAATTTTCGGTATTGATTTTAACGATTTGGATTTTTCTTTTTCTGGTCCGGGTATTACGTCAGCTCCTATTGACGATACTTATACTATTAATGGAGTGTTACCGGGTACTTATACTTACTTTATGACTGTAAGTTCACTTGGACATCCTGCATGTACAACATCTGTAACGGTTACTATAGATCCAAATCCGGTAACAAGTTTTAGTGTAGTAAGCCCAACATGTTCTGAAAATCCTCTTACATTAACTATACCGGGTGGAGTTATGCAGTCAAACTACGAGTATCGTTGGCTTTTTAATGGAACTAGTTATATAGCAACTAATCTAAGTACTAATATTAATTTAGATCTTCCATCAAATGTCAGTATTCAAAATTTCCCGATTACTTTACAAATTACAAATCAGTACGGTTGTGTTTTTAACTCATCTCCGGTAACTGCAACTATCGGTCAGGCAGTTTTTGACGGAGTACTATATCCTGCTGTTGGTGATTTCTGTGAAGGTAGTGTACCACCATTAAATTTTGTGTTGTCTAATCCATTGGCCACGCCTCCAACAAATATTATCTGGATGCGCGATAATGTTCAGGTTGGCACGGGCTTAACTTATGTACCGACTCAAAGCGGCAGCTATTGGCCTGTATTGATTGACGGCAATAATTGTGTTAATAAGGACATGGCATTGTCTCCGGCAATTATTAAAGTTAGTAAACCGCCGTTTGCAAGTATCAATGGAACTACTAGCTTATGTTATGGTGAAGAAACCATCCTTAATGGGGTTTATACAGACAGTAATGTGCAACATCGTTGGTCAGGTCCGTCATTACCCTTAGGATATGATAACTGGGTATCTGGTAGCACAAACATTACACTTAATTTAGGTAGTATGCCATCAGGTAGTTACAATTACAGTTTTGAAACACGTTACTCGGCTAATCAAAGTTGCTCAAACAGCTTTACGGTAACGATAACAGTTCATCCACAGGTAGCTGCACCTGTAATTAGTTATAGTATAGACAACTGTCAGCCTTATACACTGAAACTTACGGCAACCGGTCCAGGTGCAGGAATGTACAATTGGAGCAATGGTATGACAGGTCAAACCATTTATGTTACGCAAGGTGGTGCCTATAGCGTTACCTACACTGCACCTACAGGTTGTACGGCAACAGGCTACATTCAAGCGCCTCATAATCCTGAACGTTCACTGTGGATCGTTCCTGCTGGTTGCTACACTATGTGTTTGAATAAAGGAGAATATTTGCTTGGTCCTTTAGGAATATATCAAGAATATGAATGGACAATAAATGGAGGAACTTCTCAAGCAGGAATTAATACCTTTGTGCCTGATCAGCCTATTATAATGGCTGGTTATTATCAGTTGAACATTACTCAGATGGGATGTGTTTTCAGCAGTAGAACTCCTCATATAACAGCTGATAAAGAGTGTGACATCAAGCCATGTAAGATTGAAGGCGGTATACGCAGTATCAAGCCAATAAAAGGTGGTGTTTACGAATTGTCTATATATTTAAATAATCCGTATACCTATCCTATAACTGTAAACTTAAGCAGTTTGAACGGATACGGAACTTATTCGCCTGCAACGGTTACACTTAACCCTGGAACAAATACAATATACCCGTTGTATTTTTACACCAACGGTTCTTATTATCCAGGTGCTGCAGACGGACTGGTTATACAGATGCCTGGTTGTATTTCAGTGATGGATATACGTTTTCCTAAAGAATTATATCCTAAAGCTGCGGTTGAAATTATAGAACCACAACTGGTTTTGTCTCCCAACCCAGCTTATGAAACTACAATTGCAACTTACAATGTTGGTACCGAGTATCAAAATGCGCAAAGTATTACGGTACATGACGTTATTGGTGTGCTGCGCCACAAGCAAATTGTAAAAGACAATAAAGGCGAAGTGAGTATTAACGTAAGTAACTTATCTCCAGGTACGTATGTCGTAAATTTGGAAGCCGATGGTAAACTGATAGTACAGCAAAAATTAATTAAAAAATAATTTGATATAATCCAACGGCGTTAAAAGTATACTTTTAACGCCGTTTTTTATATTTTATTATATCAAATAATTGCAACTGTATTTGTAATTAGGGGTATTATACAGAAGGTAATGATCGAAATAGAAAGCATTGGATAAAAGTGTAATACAGCTCACTAATAAAATGTAATAAGACAGTAAAAAATTCAATTCTCACAACAAATTAATTAACCATCATTCATTATGCAAAATAAATTATCCTCAGGTAGGCATTCTATGAATGCCTCTACAAAAAAAATATGTGTCTGGTTTGATATTGCAAGCATAAGAAACATATCTGCATTATATAAATTTATTTGCTATATCAAAAGTATTCAAGAATCCATTAAAATTAACTATTGGTTTGGTAAAACGTATATATCTCAAACTAAAATAAAGCCTGTTCAGCTTAAATTACTAATAAATAATGTGCTGTTATTCATTTTTTGTTTGCTATTTCCTATATCAATCTCTGCCCAAAACTATAAATGGGAGTGGTCTGTTAGCGGAGGTGGTTCACAGGGTGCCGATGAGATCTATGATGTAAAAGTAGGAACAGACAATAATTACTACTTTATAGGAAGCCTTTATGGTACAGTTGGTACACATCTTAATGGTGTTACAGTTAACACCAACAACAGTTCTGTAGGAGGAAACGATATATTCTTGTTTTCTACAACCTGTGACGGGACTGTACGCTGGAGCCAGTCTATCGGCGGGCAGGGATCACTGGATAGGTCTTTCAATTTAGTACTAGACAGTAACAACAATGTATATATTGGCGTTCACGTAAATGCTGTAGGTAGCAGTGTTTCCTTTAGTCCTAATCCTAATCATTCTACACTAATTTTACCAGATCCAGAAGCATATAAGCGTATTTATCTGGTAAAATACGATAGTAATGGACAATATCAGGGTAGAAAAGCGCTACAAGGAAATGTTGATAATACAAACAATCAGGCACAGCTTTTAGATCTATTTATTGATAACAATATCATTCATTTTATAACGGGGCTGCGTTCTGGTTTCCACCTCGATAATAATGTAACTGTACCAACAACAGTGACTGGTTTTCAATATTTTATAACAAAGTATGATACTGATTTAAACTATGTAAGCAGTGTTGTATTGCCAATTGCCGCCGGTACGGGCTTTAGTAACAGTCCTTTGCGTTTTGCATATGATAATAATTTGAACACATATTATGTTGCTGGTAGTAGAGAAGAAGGGTCTGGGTTAATTCCCCTAACCTATGGATCAAAAACAGTGGTAAATCGCTCTTATGTGTTGGCATTCAGTGGTGTAAATGGTAATATCGAATGGCTTAGGGAAATTTATTCAGCACCATTAAACGGTATGTCTCCTCAGCTTAACGTGATTAACTCTCTCGCTATGGACGGTAATTCAGATATATATGTGGGAGGAAGTATATACCGTAGTCCAAATGAACAAAATTTAAAATTTTATGACCCTACAGATTCTTCTGTTACTCCTTATTTGTTCACTCCTGGAGCAACGTGGACATTGCCTATGATCGCGAAGATTAGCAGTACAGGTCAGGTCCAATGGGTTAAAACAACGACTGCTTATAATGCAAACGCACTAACACCTGGTCCCCGCTATGGCGAAGGTATATCTGTTACAGGTAGCGAAGTTGTTTTAGGTACGCAAGGGGCAAATGAATATTGGGATAACTTTCAAATACAACGTCCGGTATCTCATCAACCTGATCCGTTGTTGGTTCGCTTTAATAAACAAACAGGCAATGTAATAGGTGTACAGGAAATAAACGGAAGTGCCACTGAAAATCAAAAGTTAACGGTTGTAGCTGTTGATAATGATGGAAACTATATAACGGGAGGTATTTATAAAGGGTCATTATTTAATAGCGGTACAGTACCGTCGATTTACAGCGTGGGAAATTCTGATTTCTTTACAGCTAAACTCGCAGCCAGCATATGCGGTACATCAGTAAGTACCTATAAATTTAACAAGCTAACTGTAAATGTCTTCCCTAATCCAACTAATGATATTGTAAATATAGAAACACAAGAAATCTTACTTGACTACAAGGTATATAATGTATTAGGTCAGCAAATACAAAAAGGTGTGTTTAACGAAAACAACAAAATATATCTTAATCGTGCTGTTGCAGGAACGTATTTGATAAAAGTCACAACTATTCAGGGGAGCACAGCTACTGTAAAGGTCATCAAAAAATAAAGTCAACTTATTTACTCTAGAAGAAAATTAAATTAATATTTAGAAGTACAGTCGTACTACTTCTGATAACAGGAATACAAATGTTTAATAAAATAAATACTACTTATGCAAGATATATCACAAATTAAGGATGAGCTTAATATTATTTTGACAGACGCTAAAATTATAAGTTTTAACGTTGATGAAGCTAAGCAATGTATTTATATAAGCTTTGAATTATTTATTATAGGTAAAAGATTTTTATTTAAGCTTAAAAATGTGGGAAGAATTGTTTCACGCTTTGGAAGCTTGAAAAAAACGGCAATTAAATTCAATGTAGATAATTTACATGAAAAGTTTTTCTGTCAGGATGTTAATACTTTTAGATGGAAGATTTTTAATAATTCTTCTCAACTTTTTCTTACAGATAATGAAAACGTCAGCAACTTTAATTTGGTGTTGAACAATAAATTTAAAAATAAAAATAATGTACAATTGAGTCAAGACAGTAATGATGGTAAACAGCGCATCAATATGTTAGTTTGGTTTGAAATAATTGAGCTTTTTGATGAAAATCTTAATAGGTTAGACATTGAAATCTTCATTAGCAAGTTAAAAAATGAGTAATAAAGAAAAATTTCTAAAAACAAATGGTTAGAAATTTTTTTGTAAAAGCTTACTAATATTGAGACTCTAATTAATTTAAGGAATTAGCAAAACTAAAGATATTTAATATCCTTAAATGAATAATCGTTAAAAAACATAAACCAAATCTTTTCTTTTTACTATTCATAAAAAATGTTAATTTTATTTAATACCTTAATAAAATGAGAAAATATCTACCCTTTTTTATTGTAGCCGGATTATTTGCATGTGATGACGGCGATGATATATTCCTTAATGGGATTACTGTAACAGAAGTATTTTCTGATTATCCGGATATACCAAATACGGAGGGTAAATATGTGAATTACTTCGGCGCCCATGTAAAAAATTCATCACCTAAACCTATAAATGGTTATATAAGGTTTACTGTCAGAGAGTATGGTAACATAAATTCTTATCAGCATGTGGTAAAACCAAATAATGAATCTCAGACGTATTTTGAAGCATCATTGGAAACCGACAAGGTCATAAACGAATCTTATATGTTGGGAGTTGAGTTTGTGAATGTTAAAAATTAATACTAAAAAGGTATACAACTTTTTGTTATTATTGAGTTGAAATTGTTGGGCAAGCTGTAAGTAATATATTATTTAGAACTTTGCTTGAGATTTTTAGAAGCTTTATCCATCCCCACCTTTTTTTATGTTCCTTCGCTACTTTAAAAAGAAAAAGCCACTCGATTGAGTGACTTTATTTCCTAATTACTTTCTTATGAATTTTTGTTCAATTTCATCTCTATAAGTAATATCACCATCAACCTCTTCTTCGGTCATTTTCAAATGAAGGTTGTCAGCGTCACTTTTTGAAATCTCAAATGATTGTGCTTCATCATTTATAGTCATTGTTAAAGTGTTCCCGGTTCTTGTATAGGTTCCCGAACCTTTTTCTTCGACTCCGGCTACAGGAATTGCCATATAGTAGTCAACCTTGTTATCTGCTTTAAAATCATATTCCCAGGTTATTTGTGAGCCTACCGGAGTATCGATATTTTGCTGAACAATTTCACCGTTTTCATAAGACGTAACACTCATGGTATTTAATTTCCACTGACCCAATAAATGATTGGTTGGTTGTGGTTCGGTAGTTGGTGCGTTGTCATCCCCTGAACATGCTGTTAATGATAGCAAACCTACAGATGCGGCAAATAGATAAGTACTGATTTTTTTCATAACTGAAATTTTAATGTTAATAAATTGAATGTGCAAAGATAATAAATCAAATAGACTTTATATTAAGACGTATTTATATTTAAAAAGGTTGGAAAGTTAATTCTTAATTGAAGAAATAGTAGAATAAGAAGCTGGAAATAAAAATAAAAAAAGAGGCCGTTATAAAACAACCTCCTTTCAATCAACTAAACAACTTTTATTTAAAAAACGCTTCCTGATAACGGAATAATTTTTAATCTCTGATATACTTTATAATCTGTAACGACCTTTATAAAAGCAGACTGTTCATTTCCTTGCGTACATACTCTTCGTTGTCATAACTCAGAAAACCAAGCGGAGAATGATTATGGTATCGCTTGCAGTAAGATTTGAAAGTCGACGAAATCTTTAAATGCCCCACCTCACTCTTACGATTGTTAAGGTATCGGTCAATATACTCTTTGCTGTAGTTTGCATCTGAATTGGCAAGTGCCAGCAGCTCTTTTATTCCGTCGCAAAACCATCCGGCTAAAAGGTCTTCGGCATCCATAGGTTCAAACTCACAGGTGTTGGAACTGTAATGCAGCACGATGTCTGTTTCAAATCTAAAGTTAAAATCTGCAAGGTTGGCCGATACAATGCTAATGTTAAACTGTTCTGCGGCTGTAATGCTGTTACCTACTTCCAAATCAAGACAAAGAATATTTTTACTGCTAAACATTTTATTGTGGTTAAATTAGTTAATAAAACGCCCGATAAACCAATATCGGGCGTTTTCACCAAAACAGTGGTGTAAATTCTATTTCAAAGCATAATGTTAAATACAATCATAATGCCGTTTTGCTGATAACTCAGATTATTATGCTTAAATAACTGTTTTGATTGATTTTAGCGGTTTTTTTTGACTTATTACTGATTTTAGAAGAATAAATTATGAAAAATTTATGGTAATTTTTTCCACAATATGTCCGTAAAAGCAATGGTTTTATGTGTATTTATATATTGCTTGAATAATATTTTGGTTTATAAATAAACATTGTGTGCTTAGCTCCACCAGTTGTAATAGTTGTGCATCTTATCGTGCTCAAAACCGCAACGGGGATAAAGCTGGTTGCCTATGTCGTTTGTTTTTTCGGTTTCCAGTAACAGTCCGCAGGCATCGGTTTCGGCGCACCAATCTTTGCTACGGTCGATAAGCGCTACCGATAATCCTTTACCTCTGTAGTCGGGGTGTACAAACAGGTCGCTTAGCAGCCACTGTTTTTGTAGTTTGGTATAATGAAAAAGTTTGTACAGCTGTACAAATCCTACAGCTTTCCCGTCTGCTATGACAAGAAAAATATCCGATTCGTTGTTAAGGAAACGCTCTTTTAAAAACGCTTTTGCTTTAGCCAGATCTGGTTGCTGTCTGTAAAAAACGCGGTAAAGGTTGAATAATGCTGCTGTTTCGTCTAGGTCTTCCAGCTGTGCTTTTTTAATGGTGTAATTCATGGCATGATGTTTTAGTTTGTGATGGTAAGCGTAAAGCCCGAAAAATCTGTTTCGGGCTTTAAAATGGGTTACTTAAGGTCTTCTATCGAAGCACCGAAATTGATATGCAGTACGTTGCCGTTTGCAAGTACCAGTGCGGGTACCGACTGTACGCCTGCCTGTTCTGCGTCTTTTACTTTTTGGGGTTCGCTTCCCAGATGAACTATTGCTACTTCGTTTGAAGGAATAAGGCTTAAAAGATCGGTTTCTGCGCTTACGCATACCGGACAGCCTGCGTGATAAAAAATTGCTTTTGTCATAATTGTGGGTTTAGATTGTTTATGCATCGTTGCATGATCAAAATTAAGGGTTGTGTTGCTTTACTAGCTGGTACAGATTTTAGATAAACCAATGGTCCAAGCTTTCTCTGATGGAGAGCGGTTGAAAAACATCGGAAAGTTTTTAATCGGTACTTGCCGATACTTTTTTATTTTAGAACACCATTGCTTTTTAGGTTCTGAAGGATCGATTCTAATGCAGCGGTCTCTTCGGCGGTCAGCGGTTTTAAAGGACTCCTTAAGTGTCCGCCGTTTTCTCCCAGTAGGTTTAAACCGGCCTTTATGGCTCTTGGCAGTCCTTTGGCTACGATAAACTGCAAAAGTTCTGTCTGCTGGTAAAAAAGATCCCGGGCGGTATTCAGGTCGTTCTGCTGTATGGCGTGGTAAAGTGCTATGTTCAGTTCAGGAATCAGGTTGGCTGCAGCAGTGCACCAGCCGGTAGCGCCAGCGGCAAATGCGGCAAGCGCCAAAGGGTTGGATCCGTTGTAGAAAGCAACATCTTCACCCAGTTCTTTTCTCAAATAGTGCATGCGCTGTACATCGCCGGTGCTTTCCTTGATCATGGTTACGTTGGGTATTTCAAGAAGTCGTTTCAATAGGGCGGGTGACATATCTACGCCTCCGGTTGCCGGATTGTTATAGGCCATAATTGGTATGGAAATTCCGGATGCTACTTTGTCGTAATGGCTCACTATTTCGTCATCGGTCAGCTTCCAGTAGCTCATCGGAATGATCATCACCGCATTTGCACCCGCTTTTTCTGCAAATTGCGCATGGTATATGGTTTTGTCGGTGGTCAGGTTTGATACGCCAACAAGCGTGGGAACCCTGCCAGCTGTTTGCTCTAATGCTGCTTCGGTAACGGCTTCTTTTTCGTCGTCGGTAAGGTAGGGCAGTACTCCCGTGCTCCCAAGCGGTGCTATGCCGTGTATGCCCGATGAAACCAATCGTTCCACTTGTTGTCTGAATAGGGGCAGGTCTACTTTTTCTTGTGAATCAAATGGAGTAATAGGATAGGCGATGATGCCTTTAAAAGGTACGTTTTTCATATTTCTGAGTATATTAATGTAAATAAATGTGATTTATAGGTCTCTTCCTTCTTCTTCGCGCAGTGCTACGCCCAGATTTTGAAGTTGTGGTGCGTTCTCGCAGGCAAGGTATTTTGCTGGTAAGGTGTCACTTAAATTCTGATGTCTGTGCCATGCCCATGATGGTATGTAAACAGCATCGCCTGCCTCCCAGTAAACACGCTCGTCTTCAACTTCGGTCCAACCGCTGCCTTCAATCACATACAATAAGGTTTCATACGTATGTCGGTGTCGGTTGGTTAGCTGTTTTGGTAACAGACCGCCAATGGTCATGCTTACGTTCTTGCTGGGCAGGTCTACAAAGAAAACGGGATGTTTTCGTTCTGTTGAAAACTGGTTGTGTACACCGGCATTTTCCACGTTTTTATGGATAAGGTGCGATGGTTTTACGTAAACAGGTCTGGCGAAGGTCTGGTGGAAGTCTTTGGAACTGAAAGTTTTGCTTTCTTCTGAAGCTTGCTGTGCTGTTTGTTTGTCTGATGATAACATAAAAAAATATTTTAAGGGTTGATGCATAATTGCAATACAAATGTACCGTACCTTTGGATGGTTGTAATGATGCAGTTTTAATAAAAATACCTAGTCCAGATGTTGAGAGCTTGGAAATTGGAAATAGTGTTGGATCCTCAGTCCGATAAGGCGTTGTACCTGCAGATAGCCGATGCCGTAATAAATGATATCCGTTCGGGCAGACTGAAACCGGGGGAAGCGTTGCCCGGTAGTAGGAGCCTGGCACAGCTGCTGAAAGTGAACCGCAATACGGTGGTTGAAGCATTGGGTGTGCTGGTCATTGAAGGTTGGTTGGTGTCTAAGGAACGGCAAGGGACTTTTGTGGCTGATACTTTTCCTGTGTTTGCAGAGCGAAGTTTAAACGGAAAACCGGATGTTGTAAAAGATAAAACTATTGTTGGTGTTCGGTTGCGGTTTGATGACGGCCATCCCGACAGTAAGATTGCGCCCATTAACGAGCTGGCAAGGGCATACCGACAGTTGTTCGGGCAGAAGGGCAGATGGCAGTTGATGGGCTATGGGAATGAACTGGGGGATCCCGAATTCCGAAAAACCATCGTGCAGATGTTGAACTACCAGCGTGGTATGCAGGTAAACGAAGAACACATCTGTATTACCCGGGGCAGCCAGATGGCGATGTACTTAATGGCACAGTGCCTTTTTACGTCAGGTGATCAGGTAATGGTCGAAAATCCGGGGTATAAGCCTGCATGGAAAGCCTTTGAAAAAGCCGGTGCCAAACTGTTGCCGGTGAATGTAGATGCCGAAGGGCTGGTTGTTGATGAGGTAGCGGCCTATCTGGAATCGGGCAGAAAAATAAAGGCACTCTATGTTACCCCACACCGCCAGTATCCAACAACGGTTACACTGAGTCTTCAAAGACGCCTGCAGTTGATCAGGTTGTCCAACCAATATGGTTTTACAATTATTGAAGATGATTACGATAACGAGTTCCATTTCGGATACCGACCGATATTGCCATTGTCAAGTTTTTGTGAATTACAGAATTATGTGTACATAGGTACAATGAGTAAGGTGGTGGCTCCGGCATTGCGCATCGGGTATCTGGCATGTACCTGCGATTCGCTGATAGGTAAGGTGGGTGAACTGCGCAAGATGATAGATGTGCAGGGCGATAGTATAATGGAACAGGCGGTACTGCAGCTGATAAAAGATGGCACGGTGAAACGTCATATTAAAAAGGCTACGGCACATTATAGATCCAAACGGGATGGTACAGCTGCGTTACTGCAAAAGTACATGAAGGGTAAAGCGTCGTTCACTATACCTGATGGCGGACTCGCATTTTGGATTGTTCCTAATAAGAAAGTAGATTGGTCTATACTTAGAGAAAAAATGCAGGAAAGGGGAATTGAAATTATCACACCCGAAAATTACAGTTTTAACGAAACAGTAAACGGTATTCGTTTTGGATACGGTTCACTTTCAGAAAAAGATCTGGAGGAAAGCATCGCCGTTTTGGCAGGTTTGCTTTAGCACAATAGTAAAGAGGTGATCATTAACTAATCTACGTAATAATAAGAAATAATGTCCACGACCTTATTATTCTCTAAACGGACTGCCCGTGCACGGTAATGGGTATCGTTTGGCGATTTGGAGTACTGCATTGATAGTGCGCCTCCGGACGCAGTAAGTCTTCATTTTATTTTAAATGAAAACAGAACCATTCCGGCAAATAACAATTATTAAACATGGTTTAACTGCTTAGTAATTATAAAATAGCTAAGAAGGAGTACTTTTCGGGCATGATACCTAAACTGTTCATGGCTTCCAAACCGTAAAATATTTAGAGAACATAAAAGTAAAGAAATACCGAAAAGAATTCTATTATGAGTAAATCAGATTAATTTCCTAAACAATTCAACAATCTTAAATGATAAAAACTAGAATTATAATTGAAAACTAAAATCAAAAATTCTACACTCTTTTTGGCCAGCTTTTGTAATTAAGCTTTTTATTGTATTTTTATTAAACCAATTAAAAGTATAATTATGAAACATTTTGCACTCAAAAATTTTTTAACGGTTTTATTCTTTGTTGTTTGTTCTTCGGGTTATGCACAGTTGAACTATATCGGGTTGAAAGATGAATCCAACGTACGCAAGGCGCAGAGTATTATTCCTACAAGTGTAACCTACTGGAGCAAGTCAAAGATAATCGATGATTATATGTATGTTTCTACCAGAAAAGGTATTTACCGCAAAAATATTGCAACTACATTTAATGATACCCTTTGGCAGCTGTACGCTTTTCCCGATGTTCCCATTCGCAATTTTGTTAAGAAAAATGATACAATTCTGGGAATAACGGGTTACGAGGCGACTGATACATTGATGGTACGATCTACCGATAACGGACAAACCTATACCGATTTTACCTCACCATCATTTTTTGACATTACACCCATTAATGCACTTTTACAGATAGACCAACATCCGCAAAACCCGAACGAGGTAGTGTTGGTACATAGGGGATACGGTATTTCAAAATCTTCTGATTTTGGAGCTACCTGGACGTTGATGAATTCGTTTCTTGGAGGTTATCAGGATTGGTTTGTTGGGTATAATCCCAACGATCCCCAAAACATTATGTATACCGGCGAACAAATTTTCTTTCAGTCTTATATACAGTCAACCTATAACGGTGGTACGTCATGGCAGCGGGTAGATTCACTGCAGACACATTGCACCCACGGCATAGCATTTCATCCGACAGATAAAAATACCATGATCTCCTATGGTGAAGGAAGAATAGCAAAGTCTGTTAATCAGGGGCTTTCATGGACAAATACAGGCGGGTTGCCCATTTATATTTATAAGGTTGTTTATGACCCTAATAATCCGAACACGGTTTATGCTACCGGAAGTTTTCAAGGAGTTAGTAATACAATTGTAATTTACAGATCTAACGATGCCGGAGATTCCTGGCATTTAAGTTACACCGAAGCTATGCCGGTTGCTCAAGGAGGTTTGGATCTGCATCTGTATAATAACAAACTTATTGTTTATACGCTGGTAAATGGAATTTATACATTGGATATTGGTTTGCTTGATCTTAAAAAGGAACAGTTGCAAGACAAACTGCTTATATATCCCAACCCATGTTCATCAACTGTAAATATCGAAAGTGAATACCTGATCAATAGTTTTAAACTATATGATGCTGCGGGCAAATTGGTATTGAATAAAGTAGTAAACAACAGACAAACGGTTATAAGCATGGAAGCCTTCGCCGAGGGAATGTACTATATTACCCTTGATACAGAAAATAGTATGATTACTAGAAAGATTATTAAAAAGGAATAGTACTGTTTTTGTAATTGCAATTATAATATAAGGCTGTCTAAAAAGACAGCCTTTGTTAATTATTTAAAATGAATCATAAATCAAAAAGCTCTATTCTTTGGTTGGCTTTAAAGAATCTGGATCCATGTTATATTTTTATATCATACTTCTGGGTGTAAGTGACATTCTTGTAAAATTGAATAGCTTTTCAAGTTATAGTGCAGGAACGTATATGGTACGTATAGAAACCGTAAAAGGTTCACAGTTTGTGAAAATTATTAAAAAGTAAAAGTGTTAAACAAAAGCCCGATTTATCGGGCTTTTTTCTTAAAAATCTTTTGTACTTTACCTTATTAATAAATAAAACCTGCCGTTTTTGTCACGGCAGCTTATTAGGTTTTAATAAAACTATTTAATAATTGCAGTCCATTCAATTCCGCTGATGTCGGTCAGTTTTAAAGAATAATTTTCTTTTAGTAAGATAGTTCCCAATTCAACGGTTACATCTGCTTTTGCTCCCAAGGGCAGTATCAGGCTGTGCGCTCCAGGTTTTATTTTTGCTACGTAGTAATTGTGTATGTTGTCTGTAGCAAATCTAGCGAGATCATTCTGATCGATATGTTTCACAACTTCTCCATTCTCGTCTAAAATACTGATGCCTATCAGAAAAGATCCGTATACATCTGCACCCTCCACGCGAAACAGCTGAAAAGTAAGTTGCGAGTCGTTATAACGAATGTTCGATATTTTCACCTTCGGCTTTACAGATTTGTTGTGGAGCGAACCAAACACACCTCCGTGGAAATACTGGTTGGTATAAAGTGTAAGACCAAAAATAACTACCGATACCGTTAATACTATCCAGTGCAGATGTTTTACGGGTAGCATGCCCGATCCTAGAAAAGCAAACCATTTTTTGGTTGTAAAGGAATAGTTTTTATTGATCAGATACTGATCCAACGAAAAAGCACTGCTTCCTGATAAGAAAAGCGTAAAACCGCCGGCTACACCCAATACTCCAATTTGCCATTCGTCTAAACAGGTCGTGCCCAGCCATCCCGATCCCAGTAAAATTCCCATTGCTAGACAAAACACACCTATGCTCATCAATCGGGTAAAGAGTCCTAGAATAATAAACAAACCTACAATTGCTTCTACAATTGTAAACACAATCATGGAGGTTTGTAAGGCATCGGGGTGAGTAACTAGGTATTCTATAATTGGTTTTATACCCAGTGCATTGGGGAGGAAGTGGTTGAATTTTTCGCCTATGTAACCAGCTTCTTCGGGAATTAGCTTGTTGTCTAAAACCAGTCTTCTCCAAAATGCCGAAAAATAAGTCCAGCCTAAAGCCCATCGTAACGAAAGGGTAAACAGTCCGGCTGTAGAATAAGCCGAACGTTCTGTGTAATATTTCATAATATATATTTTAATTAAACGTAAAAAATAACAAATGGTGTAATAAATTATCTATTACACTATATGCAGTTTTAAACGTTTGTAAAGAATATATTTTGGGGGACTGTTGCCGGAAAATGTTTTGGAATATAATTGCGTTGTTTTTTTGGAACTGATTCCTAATACATAATTGTCAGTAAAAAAATCAGACTCTTTTCTATTTTTAATTCTCGAATGATCAGTAAACGATGTCTCTTTTCCAGTGGCAATGTTATAACTGCAAAATCCGTTTTGAGTAGTGGTCTGTGATCGGTTGGTAGGTTTGGCATAATCGGTTTGAACCAATCCTAAAAACGATTCTTTTACAGCGCATGAACTTAATGCAAACAAAAGAAAGCACGTCAAAAATAGGTGCTTTGCAGTGCGTATATGTTTTACTGTTGTATGCATTGGTACGAATATACGTTATTTTTTCGAAGTTTCTTCGCTTAAACTTTGAAATGTAAAGTAGATATTCTCAAAGAAGAATTTGTAATGGAATTATAACTAAAAAAGCAGATAATAGAATTTCTTTTATCTGCTTTTTTATATTTTCTGTAGATGATCTGTAACTGTCTATTTCAAAGAATTAAGATAAGCATCCAATTGTTTTACGTAATCCATTGCAAAGCCTACAACTCCTTTTCCTTCCAGCTTTTTCTCTTCGTCTTTTGACATCTTTTTCTGTTTAATGAAACTTTCTGTTTCGTAATTTTTCTGATCAATCAGATATTTAGCTTCAACAGATAAATCCTCAACAAAATAATCGTCGGCAACAGTTTTAAAGTTCATAGCTACTTTCCCCATTGTCTGGCGGTCGTTCTTTTCAAAAGCATACTGTTTTTTATCAGTTAAAAGTTGCGTGTTTACATAAGCAGTTACCAGTTTTGTGTTTGGATCTGCATCAATCGTAATAAAGTCGCTGCTTCCTTTTTCAGAAATGTAGTATTGATCGCCAATACGTTGAACAGTACTGCTCAGTATCTGTTTTTTTAACTTATCGAAGTTCTTCTTTTCTGCAAAAAAGATCTCACTAACGTGCGCAATGTACTGATATCTTGGTAGTTTGTTAAACGATTTATTGTCTTTAACGGCTTCGGTCCATTTAATCGTGTAATTGTTAAAAGAACTATTGAATACGTTGCCAAGTGCCAATATACCTGTAAAAGTTTCCAAAGGCTGCTTCTGTTCTGTCAGTTTAAAATCTATCTGATAGTGCTTTTTGCCCTTATTGGCTTTTTTATAGGTGTCAAAAGAATGATCTAGAACCTCTAAAAGTGCCTTGGTAACACTGGCTCCCGTATCAATTACAAGTTCTGCCAACACATCGCCCGATTGATCTGTACAGATTGTTCCTTTTGTGTTTGCCATGGTAATAAGTCCGAAAGTAGGGTGCGATGCTTCAATTTCAGAAACATCATCAGGAATAGTAAGCATACCTTGTTCATCTGTGTTTCCGATCCATTCTTTTGTGGCAGCATTGTTTACAATAACGTTTTGCAGCAGCGTGTTATCTGCACAATTTTTAAACTGTGTTTGTGCTGTACAGATTGTTTGCGATAGCATCAATAAGGCAATAACTGTTTTTAAGTTTTTCATTTCTTTAGGAGTTTGGTTATTGATTTTCATTGAGGAATTAGCTGTTAAGCGATTCCTATTTTATGTATAGACGAAAATAAATATAAAAAGGTTGGAAATGATTTAAAATAAAAGTTTTATTGATGCTAACTTGAATAGTTTTGAAAGATATTAGTGAAGGCTGTTGTAAAAATCATTAAATAAGGTAGGTAATTAGGCATTGCTATCTGGCAATATTCAAATCTATGATTTTTTAAACCCGATATTTTTTGTATCTTACAGATTATTACTCCTATTTTTAATCGTAAAAAGTAAGTATAATGAAGAGTACATTTCCTTTCCTAACATTTCTTTTAAGTATATTTCTGCTCGTGGGCTGTAACGGTAAAAAGAGTGAAGACCAATTGCGACAGCGCGAACTTGTTCTGCAGTTACGAATTGATTCTTTTGCCAATGTAGAAAAAGAGTATCATGAATTATTACAGATGAAAGACAGTATTGTGAAAGCAGATTCGTTAAGACTGGTTAATGATTCTTTGAGTTCGGTGGTAAAATTCTGGCCACAGCATCTTGCCGGCAGATGGAACGGCAGATTGGTTTGTACAGAATCAGACTGCAGTGATTATGTCATCGGAGATCAAAGGGTAGATACTTGGGAATTTAAAAGCGATTCACTTAATCTGTACGCCGATCTGCTGAATAATAAAAACCAGATTGTTCGTACATACAATGCGGCTTTTTCGGGAAATAATATTGTTCTTTCCTTTAAAACCGATTCTTCTGTGAGTAAAAAGGTTGCTATGCAGACCACATTGAATGAAATAATGCCCGATAAAATGAAAGGTATTCATACAATTACCATAGATAATGACTGTACGGCTAAATTTACTGTAGAGTTTACCAGACCTTCTTCAAATAAAAAACAATAAAAATAGACCGTAAATGTTACTTCTTAGTATTCAAAACGTATCACTACCTATTGCAGATCCTGTGTTAAAGTTTCTGCTGCTGCTTATTATTATACTTTTTGCACCATTGCTTTTAAACAAAATTAAAGTGCCGCATTTGCTGGGTCTTATTATTGCGGGTGCTGCTATTGGTCCTAACGGTTTCAATATATTGGCTCGTGACAGCAGTATTGTTGTAACGGGAACAACAGGTTTACTGTACATTATGTTTTTAGCCGGATTGGAAATTGACATGGGCGATTTTAAAAGAAATAAATGGAAAAGTATGGGCTTTGGTATCTATACCTTCATTGTGCCGTTTGTTCTGGGCTTTGTGGGCGCATATTATCTTTTACAGTTTAATTTGCTTACTTCGGTACTTTTTGCCAGCCTTTTTTCTTCGCATACTTTAATAGCCTATCCGTTGGTGAGTAAAATTGGGGTTGCGAAAAATCTGGCGGTAAACATCGCAGTAGGTGGAACCATGATTACCGATATTTTGGCACTTTTAGTCTTGGCTGCCTGTGTGGGAATGGCACAAGGCGAAGTAGGTACCGAATTCTGGATAAGATTGTCGCTTTCCATTCTAGTGTTCGGATTGATTGTTCTTTTGGTTTTTCCAATCATTGCACGCTGGTTTTTTAAAAATGTAAAAGATAAAATATCACAGTATATCTTTGTTTTGGTAATGATTTACCTTGCGGCGTTGCTTGCTGAAGTAGCGGGGGTTGAAGCCATCATTGGAGCCTTCCTTGCAGGTTTGGCGCTTAACAGACTTATTCCGCATACTTCTTCACTAATGAATAGGGTAGAATTTGTGGGTAATGCCATATTTATTCCGTTCTTTTTGATAAGTGTTGGTATGCTGATCGATTTCAGTGTGTTTTTCAAAAGTTGGGATACTATTACCGTTGCTTCTATTATGTTGGTTGCTTCTATTGCCGGAAAATACATCGCTGCAGTTTTAACTCGCAAAACCTTTAAGTTGAATAAAGAACAGGGGAAGTTGATTTTTGGTTTAAGTGCTGCTTCAGCTGCGGCAACCTTGGCAGCGGTGATGGTGGGATACAACATTATTATTTCTGAAACCGCTGCAGGCGAACCTGTCCGACTTTTAAATGAACACGTATTGAATGGAAGTATTCTTCTTATTCTGGTTTCTTGTACCATTTCGTCGTTTATATCGCTTGCAAGTGCAGAAAAAATTGCAGAGGCTGATAAAGAAGATACGGTTGCAGGTGAAACAGACGATAAAGAAAATGTTCTGCTGGCTGTTAATTATATGGATACTGTTGATTCTATGGTAAACCTGGCGGTTATCATAAAATCAAAAACCAATAAAGACGGACTCTTTGCGCTGAATGTTATAAACGAAGAAAAAAACGATTCATCGGTAAAAAACGCCGAAAAAATCTTGCATGATGCTGTTATAAAAGCTTCGGCAGCCGATGAGGTTTTAACTCCGCTAACCCGATACGACAGCGATGTGGTTAACGGAATTAACAACGTAATTAAAGAAAAAAAGGTAACAGATCTGGTTATTGGTTTAGAAAAAGGTAGGGAATTTTCTTCGTCTTTTGTTTACAACCTGTATAATGGTTACCTACAAAGTAAACAGACAAATGTTTTTGTGTATCACGCGGCACAACCTATTGCAACCATCAAAAGACAGATTGTAATAATACCGTCAAAATCGCATTTGGAACCTGGGTTTTTCCATTGCCTGTTGCGTGTGTGGAATATTGCCCGAAATACGGGTGCGAAAGTCGATTTTTATGCAACAGCATCTTCTATCAGAATTCTTAAAAGAGTCATTAAAAAAGTAAATATCGAAGCTGAATTTAACGAAATCAATTCTTGGAAAGAAGTTGAAGCGGTGTTGTCTGATATCAGCGACAATCAGGGATTGATTATGTTAATGGCAAAAAGAGGAATGGCATCTTATTTTCCTCAAATGAGTCGCATGCCGGCACTGCTTAACCGTGATTTTCTTGATAAAAACTATCTGCTGGTATATCCATACCACGGAACTGAAGTTGATAATACAGAAGAAAGATCGGTAAACAACCACGGCGACTTCGTAGAAATTGGAAATATTGTAGGTAAGTTGTTTAAGTAATATCTGTTAAAATAATATAAAATTTTATTAAAAATTATTTTATGAAGTTTAATGGCATCATCTTGGAACTATTAGTGTAAGAATAAACCGAAAGTCATGCACTTGGTATTAGGTTTTTACTTTCTACAGCGGTTTACTTAATAAAGTGAGTGTTTTAGCACTCACTTTTTTTATAATATAAGCACGAATTATCCACATAAAAAACGCCCATCACGTTGGATGGGCATTTGTACCAAATAAAGGTTTCAATTCTATTTCAAAGCATAATATCTAATACAAAACGTGTGCCAGTTCTTAACATAATATTAATAAATATGTGTTCTAATTGGTATTAAAGCACTTTTTATATACTAATTTCTGGTTTTGTAGATACCAAAGCTAAAGCGCACAAATTATCGAGAGAAAAGATTCTACAAATTGTGTAAAAAATAGACTTTTTATGTATATATAAAAACTAAATTAATTTTATAAATAGTGTAAAAATATACTAAATTTTAAAATTGATTTTGTACATTTGATCCGTATTAAATTAGTATTAATCTCCCTTATAAAGCAGTATGGTTATGAAACAAAAATTATCTTATGTCGTTTGGGTTGTACTTAGTTTTTTATTCCCTGTACTGTTGTGGTTGGGAGAAAACTTTATCTAAAAGTGTTTATTTTAGTACCAATTTTTTATTGAGTAGAAAAGTACACCCTTCGGGGTGTTTTTTGTTGGAAACATTTTAGTTCCATTGATGAAATATCTTCGAAACCAAAAAATACTGATTTTAGTCTTCATTATTAATTCCTTTAAAACGTTTGAAGAAATAAAGCACCAATAAAAACTGCGTGTATCCGTAAACCGCATCTTCTACAGGTATGGTAAGCATTCTTATACCCAAAAAATCATCGGGATTATAATTTACGATAGGCGATTCCAAGCCGGTACCGGTTAAAATTCCGTTGACAGGGAAAAAGCCCAACATTAATATGGTATAAACTGCCGATGCTTTGCCAATCCAAGGTACGCGTGCAATAAAATGCAGATAAATAAGGGTTAAAATGGTGGCTGCAGCGGTTACCAACGTATAAACTTTATCGTAATGCACCAGCGCGATCAAAGAACAAACTATAATGCTTACAAAAACAATGATGTTATTGAAACTGCTGAGTTTGTTCCATTTAAAAAACAGATCAAAACAAAAATAAGTAAACACACACGAAAATGGAATAAATATAAAAAACAGCCATTCTTCCAACGGAAGTCCTGCTAAAATAATTCCAAGTGTATAATCTTTGTTAAACCACCAAACACCTTTCGATGTAAACCAAACATCCCATAAAATAAATGGAATCGCTACAACAATGGCAGCTTTTATAAACGGAACAAAATAACGGTTGAATTTAATTCGGTGGTCAAACGAAGCAATAAAACAGACAATTACCGTGAAAAACAAAATGGCGGAGTAGGTATACGAAATCATTTTTTGGAAGTTTTGGCGTACATTTTAAAATACTTGAATGGAACATATAAAAAACCGAAACATTCACCATGTTCTTTACCAAGATGTTTGTGATGCTGTTTGTGTGCACGGCGCAATGCCATGAAATACGGGTTGTTTGTACGTGTAAATAATTTAAAGCGTTGGTGTATAAATATATCATGCACAAAAAAATAGGTCATGCCGTAAAGCATAATTCCCAAACCTATGTAAAAAACGTAGTTGAAATTGGCAAGCGAACCAAAATACATCAGCGCGATGGTTGGCAAGGCAAATATCACAAAAAAATAATCGTTTCGTTCAAAAGCACCTTCAGTACTATGATCGTGATGATCTTTGTGCAACGTCCATAAAAAACCGTGCATAATGTATTTGTGAATCAGCCAGGTAGCTCCTTCCATCAATACAAAAGTGATAAGCGCAATTAAAAAATTCATAGCAGTTCTCTTTTTAAACGATTTTTATTCGGAGCCTTACAAAACCGCAGCCTTGTAGCGCAGGTAACTTTTAAATGCCACGTACGCTTTTTGTGCATTGGGAACGCGGGTTCTGTTTGATAATATTTCTACTGGTGATTTCTTCTTGATTTTCGAAAATAACAATAGGTAATATTTATATGCCAGATAAACTCCAAATTTTGATGAGTTCGGCAGTTTTTTTATTCCGATTAAAGCTTCAGCAAATTCTTCTTCGATTTCTTTTTCGATTTGATATTTGATGTCACGGTCAAAAAGTTCCATATCAACATTCGGAAAATAACTGCGACCCAGCGTTTGATAATCCTCTTTTAAATCTCTCAAAAAATTGATTTTTTGGAAAGCCGATCCTAGTTTCATTGCATACGGTTTCAGCTCATCAAACTGCTTTCTGTTTCCTTCGGTAAAAACCTGCAGGCACATCAATCCAACCACTTCGGCAGATCCGTAAATGTATTCGTTGTAAAGTTCAGAATTATAATCAACCTGATGCAGATCCATTGACATGCTGTGCAGAAATTGCTTAATAAGCGCTCGATCAATATCATATTGAATTACAGTTTCCTGAAACGACTGTAAAATCGGGTTCAACGAGATGCCTTCTTGCAATGCAGTTTCGGTTTCAATGGTCAGTCTGTTCAGTAGTTTTTCCTTGTCGTATCCATGAAAACTGTCCACAATCTCATCGGCAAGGCGCACATAGCCGTAAATGGCGTAAATACTTTTGCGAATGGCGGGTTTTAGTGCCAAAATGCCCAGTGAAAAACTGGTACTGTACTTCTCGGTGGTTTTCTTGCTTACTTCGTAAGCCAATTCATCAAACAATTTTTTCATAGCTTATATTTTTAGTTTGTTGACTTCTTTAGCGACTATTTTTCCCGAAATAATTGCGGGCGGAACTCCCGATCCGGGAACGGTAAGTTGTCCAGTGTAAAACAGGTTGTGTACTTTTTTGTTACGAATTTTGGGTTTCAGCACTGCGGTTTGATTCAGCGTATTTGCCAAGCCGTAGGCATTTCCGCCATACGCATTGTAATCTTCAATAAATTCTGATACGCAGTAACTTTTTTTATAATCAATTTTATCGTACAAATTGCTCGCTCCGGTATGTTTTTCAATTCTGTATAACATTTCCTTTAAATAATGTTCCCTTATCGATTCTTCATCGTTAATTCCGGTTGCAATTGGCATCAGCAGAAATAGATTTTCACAATTTTCGGGAGCTGTTGAAGCATCGGTTTTTGATGGACAACAGGTATAGAACAGTGGTTTTTCGGGCCATTTCTTTTCGCCGTAAATACAGTCGATGTGCTCATCTAAATCGTTTTCAAAAAACAACGTATGATGGGTAAGGTTTGGAATACGTTCTTTAATTCCTAAATAAAAAATAAGACTCGATGGAGCAAAGGTTCGATTTTTCCAATAATCGTCATTGTAATTTTTATATTCTGCATCTAAAAGACTTTCGGTATGATGATAGTCTGAAGAAGCAATAATACGGTCGAATTCCAAAATTTTTCCGTTTGCTTCGATTGAAACCGCACGATTATTTTCTACATGAATTTTTTCTATTGAATGATTAAAGTGAAAATGTACACCCTGATTTTCTGCAACTTTTTTCATTGCCGATACCAGACTGTAAAAGCCGCCCATTGGATAATGCGTTCCCAAAACGTACCCACCATAATTCATAAGACTGTACAAAGCGGGAATGTTTTTGGGCGATGCTCCAAGGAAAATAACTGGAAATTCCATGAGCGCCTGTAATTTTGGATTTTTGAAGTATTTGGAAACATACCTTCTAAAATTGGTAAGCAAATCAAGCTTTAACGCACTGACCGCAATTTTTGGCGATGCAAATTCTAACCAGTTATAACAAGGTTTGTTAACGAATTCTTGCATTCCCACCTGATACTTGTATTTTGCCGATTCCATAAAGCGCTCAAGTTGAACAGCAGCTCCGGTTTCAATATGTTCAACGGTTTTTTTGAGTTCTTCATAATTTTCTGGAACAGCAATTTTAGCATCCGAAAAAATCATTTCAAACTGTGGATTTAACGAAACAAGTTCATAAAAATCTGATGATTTATAACCAAAATCTGCAAAGAAATTTTCTATGATATCAGGCATCCAATACCAACTTGGTCCCATATCAAAAACATAACCGTTATCGGTTGTAAACTGTCTGGCTCTGCCTCCCGGTTGGTCGTGCTTTTCAAATACATGAACTTCATTACCCGCCTTTGCAGCATACGCAGCAGCAGACAATCCAGAGAAACCGGAACCTATGACAGCTATTTTCTTTTTCATTAAACGATCTGTTTTTTGTACAGATTGGCTTCGTCTAAAAGCTTTTCCAAATCGGTATTTTTTTGATAAATAGGAACGTGAAATTCGTTGAGTTTGGTAAGCAGTTTTATTAATTCCAGCTTTTCAGGTTCCGATAAATTACCGCATACAAGCATAGTCGCCGTACGAATTTTTTCCATTTGTTGATCTAGAACGCGTAAACCTTCTTCGGTAATACTTATAATTTTACTGCGTTTATCTGTTTCGGAATCTTTTTGAACCGCCCAGCCTTTCTGCATTAATCTGTTGATTATTAGAATTCCTGCAGGTTTTTCGTGCACATTTTTTTTGATAAGATCCATCTTCGTCATTTCACCAAACGCTTTCAGGTTTATCAGATAAATAAAATCTTCTTGAGTAGAAAAATCGGATCCTGAAATGGCAGCTCTGGAATAATTTTTAGCAAATCTGTTCATGTGTACAAGCAGCGTACTTATAACGCTTTCGGCACTGCGCCCCAAATCTTTGCCCTCCCATTCAGGAGCTTTAAAACGAAGTGGCTGTGTATAATTGTCGGCAACCCATTTTTTAAAACCAGAAATACTGTCTGGATATCGGTTATCTGTATTAGACAATTCAAATTCTTCAACAAGATCTACCGTTTTTTTGACAAGATTATACTTCATAATGAAATTTTATAGTATACAAATATACTTTATTTTTTAATTAAATAGGTTGTTTCTATTCATTTTTAACTTCTTAAACAGAGGGGTTAAACTAAAAGGCTTCTTTCCCCAAAAAAATATAACTTTACATGTTTGTAAAATAGATATATGAAGGCTGCAGAAATACTGGATAAATTATCCGCAACAAAAAAAAATAAGATTGCAAAACTGAATGTACGTGAAGTAGAACAGCAGGCAGACGGAAGTTACATCGCATTTGTTGATGATGATACTGAAAGTTTCGATGTCTGCCTCACATTAAAAAACACAGAAGTAACAAGTCACAGTTGCGATTGCGGTTCAGCAGAAACTTTCTGCATACATAAAACAGCATTGCTTTTAAATATTACAGACAGCATAACAGCTAAAACACCTGGTAAGAAGATGCGGACAAAGAAAGCGGCAAAGCTAAGTCCGGCACAACAAATCTTGCAAGATCTTAGCCTTCCACAGATTACTTCATGGCTTCACGATTATTTCAGTAAAAACAAAGAGGCCGAAATGATGTTTCTACTGGAATTTTCTGCTAAAACGATAAATTTCGAAATAAAAGAAATACAAGAGATTATTCAGAAGGCGTTCACTTCCGTAATGGCGAAACGCAAAAAAATAGAATTAAACGAATTAAAAAAAATCATTCAGTACCTTGAGCAGTCTCTGGAGCCTGTTTTTCAGTATATGCAGTCGCTAATTGCACAGGAAAAAGCCTTCCTTTTCTTAGAAGAAATCATAATTAGCCTAAACGACAAATATCATAAATACACGGTACCGGGTACAAGGCTGCAGAAATACCAGCTGGCAATTGTTGAGAAATATACGCTGATGTTGAACAACTTGCAAGACAGTTCTTTGTGGAAGGCACAGATCGATTTTTTGATGGAAAGGTTTTTTAATGTTGATTTTGGAAAAGGAGTAATAGTAACCGTTGTTGCCAATATGTATGCAAACGCAGACAAGGAACAGAGAAACATTATTTCATCATTGATATCCCGTAATTTAAATGAGTTTTCAAACGAAGATTTCAAACTGCCTCTAGAAGCAGAAAAGGTGTTGCTGCAGATTGTTGTGGATAACGGAGATCTAAAAAGTTGCCATGCCTATTTTACTACTTATCCATACGAAAACGGTTTCAACATTATGCTGTTGGAGGCTCTTAAAGACATTGATCCTGATAGGGTACTACACTATTGTTACCAGGCAGTAGCATTGAATACCAAAGCAGAATACAATGTTCCGTACCTGAAGATTATGGAACATATCATGGAAGTAAACAGTATGCCCAATAAACACTTGGCGCAGGTAAAGCACGATCTGTTTAGTATGGAACCTAGCTATGAAGCGTATGCGTTTATTCAGCAGTATTTGGATGATCGTGTCTATCTGCAAAAGTTTAGAAATAATGTATTGGGACGCCTGCGTAATATGTTCAGTGACAATGATGCCTATAAAAAAATATATCTGCAAATTCTGGCAGCCGAAAATAATTATGTCAAAATGCAGGAAGTAGTTAAAGTAACGCCCATGTCTCTGGAACTTCTTAAACCGTACATAGAAAAATTGATGGAAGTTAACAGGCAGGCTGTCTTAACCGCCTTGGCTAACCACGTAGTAAATTGCTGTATCGAAAGTGAACAGATAACCGACTTTGATACTATTCGAATGTTTGTAAAAGAGCACTTTGCTTCTGCTGATGTAATGTCTGTACTTATAACCTTCTGGAATAGCGGGTTTTATTATTACCCTGAAAGTATGCGGATAAAATTTTTTAAGGTATTCGAATAAGTGTAGAATTTTTTCACCAGTAAAAAAATTCTACACTTTGTATACTAATTCTATACACTTTAAGTATATTAGTTAACCATTATGCCCTAAGCATACTTTTTTTGTTTGCAGATTTAGTTCTTAATAAAAATTTAATTTTAATCATGTAATAATGTTTTTTTTAGTTAAATAACTGAATTCTTGTAGAAAATTATTCTGGTAATAGTGTCTTAATTCTACAGTTTTGTATGATCGTTAGTAGTTTCAAGTGCAATTAAAAATGAAGACTGCTTTTATTGGCACAATTTTTCATACTTTTTAATTAAAAGAAAAGCTATGGAAATCGAAAAAATACAAGTTGTAAATGGTTCTAATATTTGGACCACACAAACACAGAAATTAATACAGATGAGGTTGAAAATCGGGAATCTGGAATTGAAATCTACAAACGAGATCGAAGGGTTTTCAGACCGCATTAAAACACTCATTCCAAGCCTTTATTCTCGCAAATGTCATCTCGGAATTACCGGCGGATTTTTCAGAACTTTAGATAAAGGTATTTCTATACCGGAAGTAATTGCACATATAGCTGCAGAACTACAGACTCTTGCAGGTACGGAAACAGCTTTTAGCAAAGTAATAAAATCAGAAAGCAATGGGTTGTACAATATTGTAGTATCATACGTAAATGAAGATGCAGGTATTTATGCCTTAATGGCGGCTGTTGAAATGGTAGAAGCGCTGCTTAAAGGCACCCCGTACTTCATCAGATACGATATACAGCGTTTGAAAGAAATAAATAAAGAGAATCTGGTTGCACTTACTTCACAAGAAACTAAGTACTTCAGGTTAAACCATCACGAAACTGTTAAGGTGGGTTACGTTATTAATCAGCACAGCAAAATAAACCAGTCATTGCAGCAAGCCAGATAGTTTTGCAAAAGGTAGCTGTGTTGTATTAATTTTTTTATGACTTTGTAAGGACTTAAAAAATAAGCACTTTGGCAATCAGTAATTATTAATCTTTTAAATAAAAATCCAATGACTAAAGTTCTTAGATGGAAAGAATTTCCTCTATGCCAGCCAGCGCAGTCAGGGTGGTATATGATCAATTGTAAAGTTAATAATATGTACATAACCGTAATGTCATTTTTTGACACTGCAACGGCTTCGTGGTACGAAGGAACTTCTAAAGAAAGAAATTTTGTAGGGGTCGCGGCATTCAATCCTAAACAGATTAGTGGCTAGCTGTTGAAAGCAGCATTGCTTGTGAAATTCATGACAAAACTATATGTTGCTTTGGCTTTCCAAATAATGATTAAAACAAACATTAAACCGTAAAAAGTAGAAATTATGAGAAATTTGATAAAATTTGGAGCTGTATTGGCTGGAGCTGCCGCAGGTGCCGCAGTCGGAGTTTTACTTGCACCTGGAAAAGGAACAAAAACACGCCATAAGATTTTAGATAATTTAAAGTCAGGCATTGGAGCTGTGAACGCTTCAACGAGCACTTTTAGCAATATGCTGTTGGATTTTGTTTCGGAAAAAGAAAACAATTTCGATAAAAAACTTCAAACGATTACCGATCGTGCTTCAGATCAAAAGGAAGATGTGATCGCAACATTAGAACGTAAATTATCTGAACTAAAAAAAGGTACGGATAATATGAAACCAAATACAAAAGCAGATGTAAAAGACGATGTTGTCTACAAAGCGGCATACGAAACTAAAGCAGATATTTAGATAGGCACTAGCCAGCAAACTAAATGATACCAAACAAAAATAGTAGTTGATTGTGAAGGGAATAAAATGCTAATATTCTCTTAAAGATTTTGCTTATCCTTAATGAACTGAGTAACTTTAATATATAATTTTAAAAAATGTAATGCTATGGACAGATTAGAATTAGAAGGAAAATGGAATCGTGTAAAAGGAGCCGTTAAACAAAAATACGGTGAATGGTTTGATGACGATAAAGCTTTCGCAGAAGGAAAATTTGATGAAATTTTAGGTAAGATGCAGGAAAAATCAGGTAGAACGCGTGAAGATATCGAGCGTGAAATCAGAGATTGGGACGAGCGCAGTATCTAATTTCATTAGTACATGTATTTAAATTTTATAAAACCACCTAATTTAGGGTGGTTTTGTATTTACATTAATTTATAACAATAATTAATAAAAATCTTTAAATGCAGTAGACTTCTGTAAGTCTGCTAATTAAAAAATTACACAGCACCCTCACTTTTCTTATGCAGTTTGTTTCTGTAATCAATTCCCCAATTGGCAATTTCTTCAATTATCGGGCTTAAGGTTTTGCCGTATTCTGTAATTTCGTATTCAACCGTAACAGGTTTGGTATTAAAAACGGTTCTTTTTACCAAATGATTCATTTCTAAATCTTGAAGTTCTTTAGAAAGCATTTTAGTGCCTATTCCATCAATCTCTCTTAAAAGATCCATAAAACGCAATTTTTCGCCTCGAATCAATGTTCCTAAAATATGGAATTTCCATTTACCCGAAAGTATTCCCATGGTGTCTTTAATCGCAGTCATTCTGGTTTGGCACACAGCGTTGTTGTTCAATACGGCTTTTTTCTTCATTTATTTTGATGATTTGCAAACAGATTACAAAAATACGGTTTTAAACAATAGTTTCTTCAAGGAAATTAGTTTCCAAAAGGAAACCAATAGTGAAAAGAACTTTAATATCCTGTAAATTTACCATCTGAATAATTAAAAAATATAATTGATTTTATAATGAAAAAAGTATTTGTTTTAGCCGTTGCGGCATCGGCTTTTATTGTTTCTTGCCAGCGTGCTGCCAGCGATCAGTCTACAACTTCGGCTCCACAAGAGGTTGCTGCCGAAAAAGGTGCAACTTACACGGTAAATAAAGAAGCGAGTAATGTTAAATGGACGGGTTACCACAAAGGTGGTTTAAACCCGCGTTTTGGAATATTGAAAACTGACGGAACACTTTCTGCTGAAAACGGCGTAATTACAGGTGGATCGTTTGTAATTGATATGAATTCTGTTTTAACGGATGCTGCTTCTGTTGATTCGGCTTCTTCTGGAGGAAAAACTTCGGCAGATTTAGATCTACACTTAAAAAATGCAGATTTCTTTGATGTTGCAAAATATCCAACTGCAAAATTTGAGATCACTTCAGTTAAAGCATTTGATGCTGCTACCGATAAAAGTACTATTGCTGATGCAAACTATGTAGTAAGTGGAAACTTAACCATAAAAGAGAAAACGGTAAACGTTACTTTTCCTGCAAAAGCGGTAGTTTCTGATACGGAAATTGCATTAACGTCTAAATTTACAATCAACCGCCAAGATTGGGGATTGGTTTACGGAACAGACGGTGATGCAAAAGATTGGATGATTTCTCAGGAAATTGATATCGAATTAAATATCAAAGGAAATAAATAAGTCTTAATTATTTTTTCATAGTTAATGCAAGAAGAGAGCGTGTCACGTACATGCTCTCTTTTTTTATTTAGGATTAAACGCATGTTTCAATATTTTAAAATGCGTATTTTTGAATAGATCAATCATAAAAACGATCACCGAAACCGTAATTCTATGTATAATTTTAGAAATGATTATTCCGAAGGTGCGCATCTAAACATTCTTCAAAAACTTATCGAAACCAATTTACAACAGCAACCTGGCTATGGCGAAGACGAATATTCTTTGCAGGCTAAACAGATTCTTCAACAGAAAATTGAAAATCCCGATGCTTCCATTTATTTTGTTTCGGGCGGTACACAGACCAATTTGCTGGTTATTTCGGCATTGCTAAAAATTCACGAAGCGGTTATCAGTGCAAATACAGGACATATTTTTTCGCATGAAACCGGAGCGATTGAAGCTGTTGGGCATCGAATTATCACAGTTGAAACTTTAAACGGAAAACTGCAGCCTGAAGTAATCCGAAATGTTCTAAAAGAATATACTTTAAGACCGCATGTTGTAAAACCTAGAATGGTTTATATTTCGAATGCCACCGAAATAGGATCAGTTTACAATAAAGAAGAACTTATAGAATTATCGACATTTTGTAAGGAAAATGATTTGTTACTTTTTATGGATGGAGCTCGTTTGGGAAATGCGTTAGTGTCAGAAAATAGCGATGTATCATTGGCAGATATTTCTCAATTGACCGATGTTTTCTATATTGGTGGAACAAAAAATGGAGCTTTGTTGGGAGAAGCTATTGTGTTTAATAATCAGTCATTAGCACCAGAATTTGATTATGTACTGAAGCAGAAAGGTGCATTGTTGGCAAAAGGACGTTTGTTGGGAATTCAGTTTTTAGAATTGTTTAAAAACGATTTATATTTTCAACTGGCTAATCACGCCAATACAATGGCCAAAAAAATTGCCGATGCAGTAAAAGACTGCGAATATTCATTTTTGACCGATCCTGTTACCAATCAGATTTTTCCTATTCTGCCTAAAAAAGTAATTGAGCAGTTGGAAATTAAGTATCTTTTCTATCAATGGAAAGAAATCGATACAGAAAATACTGCCGTTAGATTGATAACTTCGTGGGCAACGAATGAAGATGTTGTAAATGAATTTATTACCGATTTAAAGGAAGCTACATTAAAATGATGATATTAAGCTATTGTTTTTTATCGATCATATTCAATAAATTTATCATGCTAAAGTTGATTTAGCTTTTCATCATCTTTAATAGTATTTTGACACTTAGGATTATCCTCTGAATAACAAAATATTTTTACTCACCTAAAAACATAATAGAATATTTTAATTTAGCTTTACTTTTGGCTCTAATCTGCATAATATATTAGCTTTTTAATTAACAATAATTTTTTTTAAGCTAACTACTAAGGTTTAATTTTATGTATTAACATAATCATAAATTAATCTGCATTAAGTGTCCTTCGGTCTCCATTGTTGTAACTTGTATAATGAATTTTAAAACAAAAATTATGTCTGATTTAAAAGGAAAGGTAATTATTGTTACCGGAGCAGCAATGGGATTGGGATTTGCTGCAGCAGATGTGCTGGCTGATAAAGGTGCACACATAACGCTTGTAGATTATAATGCAGAAGCTTTGGAAAAAGCAAAATCTGAATTATCTGCTAAACATCCCGATAGTGAATTTTTGGTGGTAACTGCCGATGCTTCTGTTGAAGAAAATGTGAAAAATTATGTCGATCAAACGGTACAGAAGTTCGGTAAAGTAGACGGACTTTATAATAACGCAGGAATCGAAGGAAAGCAGGCTCCTTTGATTGATTACGATATCGAAGTTTTTAAAAAGGTGATCGATATTAATCTGTTAGGTGTTTATTACGGTATGAAATATGTAATCCCGGAAATGCAGAAAAATGGTGGCGGACGAATTGTAAACGTAGCGTCTGTGGGCGGTATCAGAGGGGTTTTAAATCAAACGGCGTATGTTGCCACCAAACATGCCGTTGCGGGGATGACAAAAAATGCAGCCTTGGAATATGGTAAACACAATATTTTGACCAATGCCATTGCTCCGGGTGCGATCTTAACGCCTATGGTTGCCGAAGCTTTCAAACAGGTAAATCCTCAAGATCCTAAAGCTGCCGAAACAGAATATGCCTCTCGAAATCCTACCAGAAGATTGGGGGATCCTACAGATGTTGGTAATCTGGTAGCTTTCCTTTTGAGTGACCAAAACGGATACGTTTCTGGACAGGTAATCGCAATTGATGGTGGTGAATCGAACATGTACGGAAATTCATAAGTTAAATTTTAAAAGGAAAAATTGTCTGTATTTGCAGATAGTTTTTCCTATCATTAAAAAAAATCATTGTTAAAATTACGTAAAATTAAATTGTGTAAAATATAATTTTACGTAATTTTGTTTAGTGATTAATCAAGTCTTTATTATGAAAGATCCTTTAAGCCTTAAAAACCAATTGTGTTTTCCTATATACGCACTAGCCAAAGAAGTGGTAAACCAATACCGACCGCTGTTGGATGAGTTGGATGTTACTTATCCGCAATATTTGGTGCTGATAGTTTTGTGGGATAATGAGGAACAAACGGTAGGGCAGTTGGGCGAAAAACTTTTCTTGGACAGCGGTACACTGACACCTTTGTTAAAACGGATGGAACAGAAAGAAATGTTAATTCGTAAAAGATCTTCTCATGACGAGCGTATTGTGAAACTTTCGCTTACTCCCAAAGGAAAGGCACTGAAAGAAAAAGCGAAAAGCATACCACACCGCATTATGGAATCGATAGGAATTTCACAAGAGGAACTATTGATATTAAAAGAAATAACAACAAAAATTTTAAATAAAAAGAAATGAAAACATTGTATACAACAGCAGCTACCGCAACAGGTGGTAGAGACGGAAGCGTAAAAAGCGAAAATGGGATATTAGATCTTCAGGTACGTATGCCAAAAGCATTGGGAGGAAGCAGTGACGACTTCGCAAATCCGGAAATGCTTTTCGCAGCAGGATATTCGGCTTGTTTTGACAGTGCCTTAAATCTTGTAATAAAAAAGGAAAAAGTATCCACGGGTGAAACATCGGTTACTGCAAAAGTAAGCATCGGTCAGATTGATAACGGTGGTTTTGGATTGGCTGTAGAACTGCATGCAAACATTCCAGGTGTAACAATTGATCAGGCACAGCAACTGATTGAAAAAGCACATCAGATATGTCCATATTCAAACGCAACTCGTGGTAATATCGAAGTAAATCTAACGGTTTCAAATAACTAAACTTATGCAAACGGTAGCAGCAATATTCACCGCACTAGTGGCAATTGAACATCTTTACATTCTTTGGATGGAAATGTTCGCATGGGAAACAGCCGGTAAAAAAACATTCGGAAAATCGTTACCTCATGATCTTTTCAAGCCTACAAAAGGTCTGGCAGCAAATCAAGGGATTTACAATGGCTTTCTTGCCGCAGGTCTTATTTGGACTTTTTTCATACAAAATTCCGAATGGAGCAGTAATATCAGGTTGTTCTTTTTGGGTTGCGTTGCAGTTGCCGGTATTTTCGGAGCGTTGACTGCTTCAAAAAAAATATTCTATGTACAGGCACTTCCTGCCCTCATAGCAATATTATTTGTACTAATTTCAAAATAAAAAAATGTCGTTAATAGATAATTTAAATTGGAGACATGCTGTAAAAGCGTATGATCCATCAAAAAAAGTGAGTGAAGAACACATCGCACAAATTGTAGAGGCTGCTCGTTTAGCCCCGACATCTTCTGGATTGCAGCCATTTAAGGTTCTCGTTGTGCGCGATGCCGAAATCAAAGAAAAACTTTCAAAAGGTGCATTGAATCCCGAATGTATGCGCGATGCTTCGCATGTAATTATTTTCGCAGCTTGGGATCGATACACCGAAGAACGTATTGATAAAGTGTACGATTTTACAACAGAAGAACGTGGTTTGCCTAAAGGACGATTTGGAAGTTATACCGATAAGTTGAAATCGATCTATCTGCCGCAACCTGCCGAACTGAATTTTGCACATACCGCACGCCAAACCTATATCGCCTTGGGATTGGCATTAGCACAGGCAGCTGAATTAAAAATCGATACCACACCTGTGGAAGGTTTTAATAACGAATGGGTTGATGAGGTGCTGGATCTTAAAAAACACGGATTAAAAAGTGTTTCACTAATGTACGTTGGTTATGCCGATCAGGAAAAAGACTGGGTGGGATCAATGAAAAAAGTACGAATTCCCAAAGAAGAATTTGTAATGGAATTCTAAATAAAAAAGCAGATAAAAGAAATTCTATTATCTGCTTTTTTATATTTTTTGATAGATAATATGCAACTGTCTATTTCAAAGAATTAAGATAAGCATCCAATTGTTTTACGTAATCCATTGCAAAGCCTACAACTCCTTTTCCTTCCATCTTCTTCTCTTGATCTTTTGTCATCTTTTTCTGTTTAATGAAACTTTCGGTTTCGTAATTTTTCTGATCAATCAAGTATTTAGCTTCAACAGATAAATCCTCAACAAAATAATCGTCGGCAGCAGTTTTAAAGTTAATCGCTACTTTTCCCATTGTCTGGCGATCGTTCTTTTCAAAAGCATATTGTTTATTGGCAGTTAAAAGCTGTGTGTTTACATAAGCCGTTACCAGTTTTGTGTTTGGATCTGCATCAATCGTAATAAAGTCGCTGCTTCCTTTTTCAGAAATGTAGTATTGATCGCCAATACGTTGTACGGTACTGCTTTGTATCTGCTTCTTTAACTTGTCGAAATTCTTCTTTTCTGCAAAAAATATTTCACTAACATGTGCGATATACTGATATCTTGGTAGTTTGTTGAACGATTTGTTGTCTTTAACCGCTTCTGTCCATTTAATGGTGTAATTGTTAAAAGAACTGTTGAACTTCCAAGCGCCAATATGCCGGTAAATGTTTCCAAAGGCTGCTTCTGTTCTGTCAGTTTAAAATCTATCTGATAGTGCTTTTTGCCCTTATTGGCTTTTTTATATGTGTCAAAAGAATGATCTAGAACCTCTAAAAGTGCCTTGGGAACACTGGCTCCCGTATCAATTACAAGTTCTGCCAACACATCGCCCGATTCATCTGTACAGATTATTCCTTTTGTGTTTGCCATGGTAATAAGTCCGAAAGTAGGGTGCGATGCTTCAATTTCAGAAACATCATCTGGGATAGTAAGCATACCTTGTTCATCGGTATTTCCGATCGATTCTTTTGTGGCAGCATTGTTTACAATAACGTTTTGCAGCAGCGTGTTATCTGCACAATTTTTAAACTGTGTTTGTGCTGTACAAATTGTTTGCGATAGCATCAATAAGGCAATAACTGTTTTTAAGTTTTTCATTTCTTTAGGAGTTTGGTTGGTAATGATTTTCATTGAGGAATTAGTTTTTAAGAAGTTCCTGCTTTAAGTATAGAAGAAAATAAATATAAAAAGGTTGGAAATTATTTAAAATAAAAGTTTTATTGATGCTAACTTGAATAGTTTTGAAAGATATTATTCTATTAGTAGGTGAAGGCTGATTTTTTAGCTTTGTTCTGTGAAATAACTTCATTAAAACACATTTTAAATTAAGAAGTTTTACAAAAAGTAGAACTAAATAAAAATTTTAAATACACTTATATAAGTTGCCATATAATAATTAAAAAATGATTGTAGAAAAGAAGTATGTGGTCAAAAAATCTGTAAAATAAAAGATTTTTCTCAAATAGAAATAGTTGTTTTATGAGGAAATTCTTAGCAAAACAAAACATTTATATATGATTTTTTGTGCGAGAGATAAAGTAATTGAAAAAGATTAAAACTTCAAGAAGTAGTTGCAAATAGGAATTAGAAAGATTCTTTATTTAAGTCAGTGTAAGGCTCTTAGCTGCTTCAAATAGGATGTAAAAGCCTGATAAAATAATCTTATTGTTAAGATTTTGTGTTATAGCATATTCATGTTGTTTGTGTGACAAAAACGCACTACATTTAGCCGAAGAATTGATGTAAAATTAAATTCATGTTTTATACCGTAAGGGGATTATATATATGTATAAAATATCAGAGGAATTAAATACCAATGGGTTCAGCGTAAATTCGATGGATGCATTTATAAAAAGAAATAATGGAAGTAGGGTTTTCAATACAACAGAATATTTCTGCATTTTAGTTGTGGTAAACGCTTCTGTCTTTAAAATTGAAGGGCAAGAATATACTGCAAAAAGGGGTAGTCTGGTATTTATACCACCTGGAAAAGATATAGAATTCTGTAAAGGATCCGAAATTCAGGGCAGTGTATATGCACTTACTTTTTCTGCATCATTTTATGAAAGATCCGCCAAAGATACTTTATTGCTGAATTCGGATCTATTTTTTGACCAAACTTCAAAAATTATCATAACCCTGGCGACTATACCTATAGACGAGGTATTAAAATTGATAATTACCCGTTTAAGTTTATATAAAACGAAACAGAATAATGGTTTGTATATCTCAGTGGCACACAACTGTGTGGAAGCACTGCTGCTAGATGGGCTTTTTTATGTAGATGAAAAAGCGCAGGAAATGAACCATACCGGCAAATTTACATTTTTTGATATTGTAAACAGGTTTAGAATACTGCTCCAGAAAAATTATCATAATGAAAAACATGTAAGCTTTTATGCAGAACTTTTACATATTACACCACGACGCTTAAGCGAAATGACAGAATCGGTATTGGGTAAAAGTGCAAAACAGATCATTATTGATAAAATGGTTAGTGAAGGTACGCGTATGTTGAAATATTCAAACTATACCGTGTCTGAAGTTGCGTATCAGTTGGGATTTAACGATGAAGCAAATTTTAGTACTTTTATTAAGAAACACACTGCAAAAAATCCACGAATGATCAGAGAGGTAGGTTAACACACGGTTAGATAAATTAGCAGAGAATCTGGAAAATGAATATACTTGTTATTTTCTTGTAAAGTTATCACATTCGGTAAATTTCTAATGAGATAATTTTGTATCTTTAGAAAAGTGATTGTTAAACCTGCTAAGTGACCAGCGTATGTTTTTAAAAATTATAACTGCTGTATTTGTATTGGTATTTTTTAATTGTGAACTTAAAGCACAAAATAGTGTTACGCTTAATGTAAAGCTGTATCCTATACAAACACTTCTTGTTAACGCATCACAAAACAACGTAGATTTAGAATATCATACAAGAGAAGATTACAAAAACGGTGTAACATCCGAGCAGCGCGATCATTTAACCATATACAGTACCGGTGGATTTCAAGTTAAAGTAAGTGCAGTTGCAACCACAGCGGAGAATCCTGTTGAAGAAAATATTACCGTATTACCATCTTCAGGCTCAAAACCATTAAACAGTTCACATGTTGTTTATACAGGCAAAAATATTTCGGCAGTTGAACAGCCTATTATATCGGCTACCAAAGGTGCTATAGATAAAAACGTAAACATAAGCTACATAGGGGCGGGAGCAGATGCGTTTGTAGGTTATACCCAAAATAACAGAACTGCTAATATTGGATATACGGTAGTTTATACAATTGTATCACAATAATAATTATGGTACTATTCGTATCCATTAAAAACGTTAGTTAATCACTTCATGAAAATTTTGTTGAATTGAAGACTTGTAAAAAAATACAAGTTTTAGACATATTTTTATAAGTAGCATAAATATGCTACACGGTACTTTTGTATCCGATTTAACAGAGTGTAAAACTTTAATAAATCAAATATAAAAAAAAATAGGTAAACAACAAATAAAAAACTAACAAAAATGAAAAAAGTAGTAATTGCATCGTTAATGATGGTATTCGGAATTGCAGCACAGGCACAAACAGGTAAATCAGATAACGTTACTTTAAACGTTAAATTGAATCCTATTCAAACGCTGATTGTGAAAACCGACCAAAAAACAGTTGATTTAAATTATGTTGACAGAGCGAACTACTTAAACGGTGTTTCTTCTACACAAGATAATCACTTAAATGTATTCAGTACCGGTGGTTTTGAGGTGAAAGTAAAATCAAGCAGTTCAGAATTGGTTAATCAGGCTGCAGCAGGTCCTAATGGAAATATCGACGCAGGTTCTGTTAAAATTACTGCTATGGCAGGTACCCAGGATGCATTAACAGTTGCGCAGTACAATCCTTCTGTTGCACTGTCTGCAACAGAAGGTACTATTGTGTCTTCTACTAAAGGGGCTGTTGATAGAAATATTGGTGTTAAATATGAAGCTTCGGGTGCAAATGCTTATATTGATAAATACGTTGCCAACCAAACACCTACTGTATTTACAACAACGGTAACTTATACAATCTACGCTAAATAACAGCATTAAAATAACGATTTTTAAAAAAGTGCTGCATCTTTTTGTAGCACTTTTTTAATATCTGCAATATAGCCTTTATGAAAACAGTAACTTTATTTTTATTTGCATTGTGTTGGTGCTGCAATGTTATCGCGCAGACAGGTGTATCCGTTTCGCCACCACGTCTTTATTATGAATCTGATACTGGCAAAAGTAGCCGCCAAAAGGTTACGGTAACAAATGTAAGCGCTACGCATGTTATGAACTTGGCTGTAAGTTTGGGAGACTGGCAGTACAATGAAACCGGAGAAAATGTAATGTACCCTGCAGACAGTCTGGCAACCTCTTGTGCGGGCTGGGTAAGTATTAGTAAAGCCGATAGCTATTTTTCATTGAAACCGGGAGAAAATAAAGAAGTAGAAGTTAACATAACGGTTCCTAATACGTTTGCTGGCAGTGTGCCGGTACATACTGCAATGCTTTACGTTACACAGATGAATCCGGTTGACGATGTAGATAGCAGTGGTGCAAATATAAAGGTAAGCGTTCGTTCGGGGATTAAACTTTTTCACCGTACTAATGAAATGAAAAATAGAAAGTTGGAGATCGAAAATATTTTGTTCGATAAAAAATCAACTCATATTGAACTTTATTTTAATAACAAAGGAAATATATGGGCAGACGGTATTGTGTATCCCGAATTGTTTAATACACAAACAGGTAAAAAAACAGTTATGGATCATGTTGTTTTTTACACCATGCCTGCAGACAGTCGAAAAATGTTTATTGAACTTCCTAAAGATCTGGAAAAAGGAAAATATACGGCTACAATTCTTATAGATTACGGCGACGATAACACCATTGAAATGGGCGAATTATCTTTTACAAATGAATAGCAGGTTTATTTTCATGATCTTAATATTGTTTGCATACAGTTTAAATGCACAGAATATTTCTTTGCATGTAGACAGTAACAATTATGCAAGCATAGATTCGTACAGCGGTATCGTTAAAAGCGGTGCGTATAAGGTGTGGTTTGATGGTAACGGAAACTTGAACCTGCCTACATGGCGGGTTTCTGCACGTGTAAAGCAGCCTATTTCTAACGGTAACCAGATTTTTCCTGCAGATAAAATTAGTTTGTTGCCAACTACTACTTTCGGACAGTTTAATGTAGGTGTGGTACCTACTATAACACAGATAGGCATGCCGCTGCAAACGTTCCTGCAACAAGGACAGGAGGTTTTTCTTGTGCCACAATCTCAGGCTGGTATGTATAACGCAGCAGCAGGTGGTAATCCTTATTACAATCTGCATATCCCGTTTGATTTAAAGGTTGAGGGTGGTGCATATCTTTCACAATTTACAACCTGGTCACAGTTTACAATGATCGTGGAATTTAGATTATACGATGATAAAAACCAAGTAAGGGGTTTACAAGAGCGTTACTATACACTGCAAATAGCTACCCTAAGCGGAAGCCCTCAAACACCTACCAATCAGCTGTCGATAAAGATTGCATCTAATGCAGTTAACGGTTTACTTGAATTAAAAACAAAACAAGATTACTTGCAAGGTGTAAGTGCAAAATATTCTAATGGATTAATGATATCTGCAAATACAAATTATCAGGTACAGGTAATGGCATTACAGCCAAATTTTGTATCGGCAGCGGGCAACACCCTCCCTTTAAATACCGTTAATCTTACTCTTGTACCTGTATCGGCAAATCAGGTTTCGGTTTTTCCCGTAACGCTGGCAGCTCATTCTCAAAAAATAGCTTCTGGTAATTCTACTCAGGGAGCACAAGTTTATTTTGATATTATGTATGCTACCACGCCGAACGATGCTAATATCATATCGGCTAAAACCGAACAGTACACTACAACATTACTATACGAGATTCTACCTCAATAAATAACAAAAACCAAATGTTCAATAACTTCATCAAAAGGCTTTTGCTTTTTATATGCTGTTTTGTTGCCTGTTATCAGTTACAGGCACAGGCTGTCATGGAGATGAATGTGGAAACAGTGGCAACGGCAGGTCATCAGAGTGTGTTAGATCTTACGGTTGAGTTAAAGAATTCTTCCCAGAATTCATTCAAAGGCAGTTTAAAAATAACTACTCCGAAGGGTTTTACAAATATTTCGAGTGAAGAAACAGAGGTAGATTTAAAATCTGATGAAAGAATATATGTTCCCCTAAAAATAGTAAAAGGAAAAGGAGCTGCTGCAGGTACTGCAGAAGTAATGGTTGAACTGTTCGATAAAAACAAGCAACTTGTATTAAAAAAAAGTGTAAAACAGCAGGTAGCAGAAAATAATGCAATGAGCCTGCAAGCCGTTTCACCTACCGTTTTTCTTACCAATGTAAACGACTCGCTGTCGGTTAAAGTAAACGTAAGTAATCTGGGAAACAGACCGCAACAGGTATTTGTAGTGTTTAGTATACCGCAAACTGCCAATGAAAACGGATTTTTTGAGCAAACCGCTGTTATAGGTGTAGCTAAAGATTCTGTGTTCGACTTTAAATTTTGGGTTCCTAAATCAGTTTTGGAAAAATCACAATTTACCGTGAATGTGGCAGCTATGAGAGGATCAGAAAAAACACTCTTTGGCAGTGTTTCTGTGAATGTTCAGAATGTTTCTTCGGTAAAGCGTTATGAAGATGTTCAAAGTACAGCCTATTCAAATTATTATCAAAAGAATAGTATTACGGGAAGTTATAGAACCAGTGGAAAAAATAGCGGCGTGTATCAGTTATTGGGCTCGGGCGATATTGATCTAGCAGCTGGGTATTTGTCTGTTAGTGGAAACATTTACAAGGCAGACAATCAGAACCAGCCATTGGTAAGCAATAGCTATCTTGCGTATCATTTGGATAACCATCAAGTGAAGGTGGGTAACATCAGCCAGCCTATGGAAGTGCCATTGTTTGGAAGGGGAATTCAGTTTGAAACGGTTGATAAAACCCAAAACAACCGAATCCAGATTGGATTTATTGATGAAAATTTCAACCTAACCGAAAAAAATGCTTTTCTTGAAAGAGGTTACGGTTTGTATGCATTGGGAACATTAGGAGCAAACAATCCATCTAACCATAAAAGTTTTAATTACGTTTTTAAGGAAGATAAAATTGAAGGAGCAAAACACCATGTTTTAGGTATTGAAAACATACAGCGTATAAACAATGATTGGAATGTGCGGATGAAAGCGCATGGGGCATTCACTATCTATGAAAGATTAGGTAAAAATCAGCCGGCATTTGCAGTGGAAACACAATATAACGGTCTGGTGAAAAGTACCCGTTTGTCAGGAAACTATTTTGTAAGTAGCAGTTATTTCCCGGGAAACCGCAGGGGAGTGGTACAGTTACAGCAGAATTTTATGAAAAATCTTAAAAAAGAACGTTCGGTTTATGCAAATATTTTTTATTCTGATTTTGCGCCGGAATCTTATATATACAACCTTGATATGAAAACAACTAGTTTTAGGTTAGATGCAGGTATATCGCTACCTAGAATAAAATCGGTTGGTAGTGCTTTTGGTATGCAATATCAAACCGAGACAGGTAATTCTTTTTCATGGATCGTTCCCAATGGTTTATTAGGTATGCAGGCTTTTAGAATAACCGAGAATTTTAACTGGTTAAGCACAAACCAGAAACATTCGATTATTGTGGGAATAGAAGAAGGTTTGGTAAAATTGTACAACAATGAAAAAAATTATCCGCAACTTAAAATAAATTCTATCTATAGTTTTAAAGGTTTTAATGCTGCTGCAACATACCAGCATGGTAGTTTTTTTCTTTCGGAATATGCTTCCTTACTGGCAGCCGGGAGAAGTTGGAATGATTTTAGAAGAATTTCACTTTCTGTTGCAACCGATCATAAATTTTTCTCGAATAAACTTTTTGTTAGAAATGGTGCAGTATATCTTAACGACTTTATTTCGGGTGAAACGCCTTCTGCTTTTTTAAACATGCAGTATTTTCCTAAAGATAAATATCGTTTATATGTAAACTCGTCATGGTTTCACTACAACAAAAATTCTTTTGTATCAAACCCGGGTATGTTTGTAATTGAAGCAGGAGTAACGGTGAGCTTGGGTGGTAAAGCTGCATCGGCTGGAAGAAAAGGAACTTTTACAGCAAATGTTTTTTATGATAAAAATGGGAATGATGTGTTTGATGAAGACGATGAGCCCGCTACTGATTTCTTTGTTACTATTGATAAAACAACCTTTAAAACCGATGCAGACGGTAATATTCAATACAAAAAACTGCCTTTTGGTACTTATAGGATACAGCCTGTGTTACAAAACGGATGGTTTGCCGAAGGTGCCAATTGCATGATAGATAAATACAGTTCTAGTATAAATATTGCGCTGCACCAGAACGGATCGGTTAAGGGTAAGATCAGCTATAGTTACAATGAAAAAACGGTGAAAAATTTTGATATGAAAACCGGCGGAATTGTCTTTAATATTAAAAAAGATGGAAGTTTTGTTCAGCGTATTGTTAGCAATGACGATGGTAATTTTGTAGTATTTTTACCTACAGGTGAATATGAGATTGCAATAGATACACACTCATTACCCGAAAATACATTTTGTAACCTTCAAAGAAAAAGAGTCATTGTTGTTTCTGGAAAAATAACACAAATTAAAGATTTTGTGATAGAAGTTAAACAAAAAGAGGTGAAAGTTAAAAAGTTCGGTTCGTAAGTTACTATCAGTTTTATTAACCCTATTTATTGAGAAATATCTGTAATAACGCTTTACGTTTTTGTATTTTAAAACTATTCCGAAAGAAATATTCAGCACAAATTAACAATATTTATTTTAAAGAGTACAATGCATATTAGTTACCTTCAAAATTTTCATTAAACCATTTTAACTGGTTGTAGCTGTTAATGAATTTCAACCGCAGATCTAACAATTTTTGTTCGGCTTCTAATAGTTTATTTTCACGGGTGTTGATTAAAAAAAGTGAACTTTCACCGTTGCTGAACCTTATTTCTTCGGCATTTAATAAACGTTTGTAGTTTTCAATATTCTTTTGCATCAGGCTTATTTGCGACTGATAACTTATAACTTCATTCTTATATGCGGTGATTTTTGCATTTAGTTCCTGCTGTTTGTAATCGGCATCAAACTGGTTTTGCTCAATTTTATATTTGGCAATCTGGTAATCGGCGCGTGCCTGTCTTAAAAATATGGGAATTTCCAGTTTTAAACCGTACTGGTAATTGTTTTCGAAAAGGGGCAGCAGTTCGGTTTCGTAACTTTCTTTATTGAAAAAGTTATAGGTAAAGTCCAATTTTGGCAGTAAGCTTTGTCTTTTAAGCCTGCGTTGACTTTCTAAAATATTGTATTTCTGCTGATAATATTGCAAGGCAGCATGGCGGTTAATATCCCGCTGATCAATCAATGCCAGCAACATACCGTAATTTTCATAAGATTCTGCCTGCGTTATTTTTTGCGATGGAATTATCAACTGCTCCACATCATAAGGTTGCTGATTTTCGGTCCATAAATAAAGCGAAAGTTCTTGTGTTGCCTTTACAAATTTAAGGTAAGCATCCTGCTTTTCTACTTCGTAACTCTGCAGTTGCGAAACCACTTCGGTAGTGTCAATTGCTGCACGTTCGCCATATTCGTATGTTTTTTTGGTAAGGATCAACCGTTCTTCGTTTATAGAAACGGTACGACTTTGCAATAGATAATTTTCATATAAACGTACCCAGTTCCAATACGCATTATCGGCATTCAGTAATAGTTCGTTGATAAGCAGTTTTTGTTCTGCCTGTGTCATTTGCAAAGCAGATTTTGCCTGATCTAACAACGCTCTTCGTGTATCATACAAAAGGTTTTTAGCCAATGGAACGGTTACGCCAAACTGATACAAACCGCCTTTGGTATCGCTGTTGTTCAGTTTTTGTCCGTTAATGTAGTTGTAACTTCCGTTTAGTTCGATACCGTACCAGGTAGGAATTTCCAATCCCACATTAGTCTGCTTGTAATATTCGGTTCCGTCTATTGTTTTAGAACCGTTTTTTGCATCAACCAACGGATCAAAATTTCCGCGTGCTTTTTGAATTTCGGCTTCGGCAATCTGATTTTGTAAACGGTAGTTGTAAGCCAGCGGATGATAACTCTTCACAATAGAAATAAATTCTTTGTGGCTCATGCGCAACGTATCCTGCCCAAAACCGGCAATGCTTATAAACAGCAGTAAAGTAAAAACGATGTTGTTAAACTTTATCATTTCTTTTGTGTAGATTTATCGGTTTTCACGGTATAATAATCAGCAGGGAAACCATTGATATTTCGCCATAGTTCGTACCAGATCGGCACATCGTTCAAGATAGCGATTCCCTGAACACCAGCACCCATTTTAATTTGAGGCGGCCATGGCTTTTTTCCTTTTTCTTCTACAACTAGTGCTTTGAACAATCCGTTGGTTGTTATGTTGCTTTCTACGGCAATTACTTTACCGGCAAAGACTCCGTAACTTGTGTTTGGCCAGCCAGAAAATACGATTGCAGGAAAACCATCGAAAATACACATAACACGCTGCCCGGGTTTTACCAAAGGTAGATCCACCGGTTTTATATAGATTTCAACGGCATAATCAACATTCAACGGAACGATTGATCCGATGCTTTCGCCGTCTTTTAATATCTCGCCGATACCCGATTTGCTCAACTGAACGATTTGTCCGTCTTGCGAAGCCAGAACAAAATACAATCCTTGACGGATTTTATAGTTGGACATTTGACTTTCCAGTTTGGCAATTTCGCCCGAACTGCTTTCAATCTGTCCCATACTTGTAAAACGCTCGCCTTGAATCTTGCTCAATTTTTCGGTATAATCTTGCACGGTGGCATTTTGTTCAATGGTTACGGTTATAACTTCCTGACGCGTTTGTGCCAGTTTGTTTTCGGCTGCGGTTTTCTTGGCTAGCGCGTTTTGATACGATACACTGCGCTGTTGGAATTGTGTAAGCGATACCAAGCCTTCGTCGTACATTTTTTGCTGACGCTCGTATTGGTCTGCCGAAAGGTTCAGTTCGTTGTTTGCTGCTTTTAATTCGGCTTCTTCGGCAGCCAGTTTGTTGTTCAACTGCTGAATTTTTACTTTTAGCTGCTGCAGTTTCAGTTCGCGCGAGCTGTTCAATGCATCAAGCTGCGCGTCGGTAGTTCCAATTTTGGCTTCGTAAAAATCACGCACGCCTTTTTTTGCTTCCACCTGATCTTCGGTACGCGAAAGAAGCAGCGGATCCATATAATCTTCCTTAATTTCAGATAGTTGCAAAATGGTATCGCCTTTTTTAACGAAGTCTCCGTTTTTTACATGCCATTTGGTAATTCGACCGGGAATTGGAGAATTAAGCAGTTGCGGACGTTGTTCCTGATAAAGCGTAGTTACTGTGCCCGTAGTTTTTATATTTTGAGTCCACGGCAGAAAAAGGGTAATAACAGCGAGTGCCATAATAATATAGAACCACCTTTTTACTCGTGAATTTCTGTGAACATGGTATATGTTTTCAAACGATTTTGGTTTCATCGATGTTGTTTCTTTAATTTATTTAATATGGATGACGCTGCCGTTTTGTACCGAAAAGATATGGTCTGCTGCGTCTACTATTTGCTCGTTTTCTGAAACAATTACAATAGTTGTTTGCGATTTGATCTTTTTTAAATAAGCAGTCATTTTTTGTGCAAAATCCTGATCCATACCGTCAACAGGATCTTCCAGCAACAACAGTCGTTTGTTGCCTAACATGGCACGCAACAGCAGTATTTTTTTTCGGGAGCTGAAAGAAAGTTCGGTATCGGTATCGCTTAATTGGGTTAATAATCCTTGGGTAAACTGACTCGAAAAATCTTCGATACCCCATTCTTCGGCTAAATTCAATACATCTTGTGTTTGATAATTTTCTTTATCAAGCGTAATATTATCTAAAAGTGTGCCTTTAATAATGTGCATGTCTTCCAGATAAATACCGGTTTGTTCCCTGAAAGTAGCTTTGTTTATGTTGCTTAACGGCACTTTATCAAACAAAATAGTTCCGTTGGTAGGTTCGTAAAAACCTGCCATCATGTTCAAAAGTAACGATTTGCCCGATCCCAAATAACCTTTTATAACGGTTAGGCTGTTTTCGGGTATTTCAAAATTAATGTTGTTGATGATCGGTTTCTGATCGTTAAAATGAATGCTGACATCTTTAAAAATAATTTCCATACCATCTTTACTAGCAGGAATTTCAATGTTGGAATCGTTCTCTTCAGGCAATTCGGTTACTTTACTCAATTTGGTCAGCGATGTAATCACGTCATAATAACTTTCCAAACTTTTAATCAGTTTTTCAACGGCGGTAAGTATCGTTAATACAACAATTTCTGCTGCAACGAAAGCCCCGATGTTCAGCTCTTGATTGATAAGCAGGTAGGTGCCAATAGAAAGCATCAGCAAAGTAATAAGTACCTTGAAAAGAACAATGGTCCAATATTGAAGCAACAGCACTTTAAAATGGCTGGTACGATGTGTAAGGTATGATACCACCCGGTTGTCTGTTCCTTTTAAATGGGTATCGCTTTTAGAATTGATCTTGAATGTTTTTACCGATCCGGCAATATCTTCCAGCCACGATGCTACTTCGTATTTTTTATCGCTTTCTTTCAAGCTTGATTCGATACCCGAACTAGAGGTAAATTTGAAAATAACGATGACAAGGATAAATACCAACGCGCCAAAAACCAGAAACCACGGGTGATAGAACGATAATAATATAATTCCGAAGACGATTTGTATTAAGGCAGTAGGAATTTCAAGCAATATTTTAGAAATACCTTTTTGAAGATTGGGAACATCAAAAAAACGATTGACCAATTCGGGCAGATAGTATTTTTTGGTTGTTGCCAGATTGATTTTTGGTAGTTTTTCAGCAAATGCCAGCGAATATTCAACAAACAGCTTCTGTTGGATTTTTTCGATGATCTGCATAACACGGATGCGGAAAAATCCCGCCAAAAACGTTCCGAAGACAACAAAACCAATTAAAATATAAAGAGAGGTAACCATAGTGGCGCCCATTACATAGCTTACAATTGCCTGTATGCCCAACGGTATGCTTAACTGTACCAAACCGCTTAAAATAGCGTAGATATAGATACTGGCTACGTCTTTTTTCTCTTTTGTGATATAGGTAAACAGTTTTCTGCTGTTAAATTCTGTCTGTGTATTTTTTGCCATATAAAGCTTTTCCTTACGGGGTTTCACTAATCTTAATAGCTACTTGAACTATTTGATTATTGTAAAAATAAAAAAATATTATCGCATGATGCAACACGGTTGTAGGTTTTTTTAGTGTTGATTTTTTTATTTAAGAAGTGATAAAGATAAATTTTCATTTCTAATAGGATTTTAATTTTTGCCAACGTTTTTGTGAGTTTTTTTGAATGTTTTATTTAGTAATTATTAATAATTTTTACTTTATATATCAATAGTACATACAATAAATATAGAGTTAAGTGCTGATGAGATTAATCAAAGAAAAATTATTGAAATTTTTAAGTTCAAAAAGACCAAAACACCTGTTTCGGACTTTTAAATCGTTACTTAAGGTTCTTCTATCGAAGCACTGAAATTAATATGCGGTACGATGTAATTATAGAAGTAATAGTGCGGACACAGACTATAAACCTGCTAGTTCTGTGTCTTCTACAGATCCAGCTTTGTTGATGGAGATCAGAAAAAAGAAATCTGAAAGTTTTTAATCGGTACTTCGTGATACGATTTTTATTTCAAAAGGTTGCCGCCGCACTTTTGCTGATAGTGTGGGACTGGTACCGAATAAAACCACTGTTTAGTACATCAAAAACAGTCAAATTTTTTATAGTATCCAAACAGCTCGAATTCATTGCAGATAATCGGACTTATAGCTTACGTAGCGGTAACGGTGTTCTTTTTTGTTTTAGATACTTATTATTAGCTTTAAAATACAAAACTCCGAACAATAATGCTCGGAGTTTTTCTATTAGAATTTATTTAAATCGATAGTATCTGTTGGAATTGGCTCTATAAAGTATTTCATCTTTTTCTGAATAACTTTAAAATGATGTATGTCTTCTAAAGTTAAAATCGTAATGGCTTTTCCTTTTTCATTTGCTCTTCCGGTTCGTCCTATTCTGTGAACATAATCAAGCGGAGAGCGAGGTAGTTCGTAATTTATCACAACAGGTAACAAATCTATATGAATCCCTCTTGACAAAAGATCTGTGGAAATAAGTACTTGAATTGTTCCATCTTTAAAATCTTGTAAGGTTTGATTTCTTGCACCCTGTGTTTTTTTACTGTGCAATGCCGATGCCTTTATGCCGTTTTTAACTAATTTAACAACAAGATTGTCTGCCGTTCGGGTTGATGAAACAAATATTAATACTTGCGTTGTAATTTCGGTTTTTAATAGATATCTTAAGAAAGGACCTTTACGTTCTGGAGTAACGTAATATGCAAGCTGATCTATTTCTGCTACTGTTTCTGTTTCGTTTTTTACTTCAACCGTTTCAAATGTTGCATGCAGTGTAGATTTTATTTTTTCAACCTTGTCATTCAACGTTGCAGAAAACAGTATGTATTGGCTTGCTGCCGGAATTTCTTTTAAAACAGATTGTAATTCTTCTTCAAATCCTAATTGAAACATTTTATCGGCTTCATCTATAATCAGCGTTTCTAATTGAGACAGCGATAAAGCGTTTTGTTCGATAAGGTCAAGTAGCCTGCCGGGTGTAGCAATAAGCAGTTCGGTACCCATCATGTTTTTCATCTGCGGATTTATCGAAGCGCCTCCATAAACAGCCATTGCTTTTACAGGTCTTTTTAGAAAAGAAGTACACGATTTTACAAATGCTTCGATCTGTATAGCTAGTTCTCTGGTGGGAACAAGTATTAAAACAGGAATATTTCTTGAATTTTTATACGATAAATGCTGACGCTTTTCTAATATCGGTAATATAAAACTTGCTGTTTTTCCTGATCCGGTTGGGGCAATACCCAAAACACTTTTTCCTTTTAAGATTAAAGGAATTGCATTTTCCTGAATAGGGAATGGTTGAGTAATTCCCTGAGAGGGTAAAGCTTCGCAAAGTTGCTTGGATATTCCTAATTGTTCAAAAGACATGTGTAATAATATTTATGCAAATGTAGGTTATTTAATACATCTTCTTCAAAAATCAAATAATCGATTTATCAACTTACAAATGCCTGATGTATTATTGTTAATAAATTTAACTTTTATTTATCAGTACAGCTATTACGCGTTTTAGTTTTTTAAATACTTTTACCCGCAGAATGAAAACAAGATTTCTAAAATACTGCCTTTCCATTGCTGCATTACTTTTTGTGGTATTTACATGTTTTTCAAACAACACGCAACCGTTTCAGTTTGGTAAAGAAAACACACAGGCAGATTCGGCATATCTTCATCCTGACAAAAAAGTTGCTTCCCACCTTGTCCTAAAAAAGGTGAAGGAAAGTAGTTTTCATAAAGAAAATCTTCAACGCACTTTTGTAAGCCATGCCAAAGGAAGCTGTCCCGAAACACAGTTCGAGGCTCAAAATACGTTGACACTTAAAAAGGCGAAAGCTCTTTTTAAATTTGAAGTACTTCGCTTTGCTCATATTTTATCAGGCAAAGGTTTTAATGAACAGCATACGATTCGTTTTAAATATTTCCGTTTTAATTCTTTTCTGCACAATGATCTGTACATTCGTCTGCAGGTCATGCGACTGTGATTTTTTAATGATTTTTGAATTTTGTAGGCTCACCTTCGTCAATTACTGACAGAATGCAGGCTTGCACGTATTTATTTGAATTTTCAAGATCATTAAAATTAACAAACATGATAAAAAAAGGTCTTATGTTGGTAAGCTTTTGTATAGCTTTACTACATATTGGTTGCCAGTCTCATAAAGAAGAAAAGCACGAAAAAACAACACTTTCCATAACAACTCCGCTCGTAAAGGATACCATAATATTAAAAGATTATGTGGCACAGATTAAATCTGTAAACCATATCGAAATCCGCGCACAGGAAAAAGGATACCTGCAAAAAATTTATGTTGATGAAGGGCAGTTCGTAAAAAAAGGACAATTGCTGTTTAAGATCATGCCTAATTTGTACGAAGCCGATGTAAATCGTGCAAAAGCGGAAGCTGACTATGCACACATTGAATATAAAAATACCAAACAGCTTTACGATAATAATGTGGTCGCCGCTAACGAACTTGCAATGGCAAAGGCTCGATATAGTAAGGCTTCAGCAGAAGTTGCCGCAATGAAAACACATTTACAGTTTACAGAAATCAGAGCTCCTTTCGATGGAATCATTGATCGATTCCATGTACGTGTGGGTAGTTTGATTACCGAAGGTGATCTATTGACGGAATTAGCTGATAACAGTAAAATGTGGGTGTATTTCAATGTTCCCGAAGCCGAATATCTTGACCAGATGAGCGAAAAACCAAAAGACGGTCTGTTGCGCGTAGGATTGAAAATGGCAAACGGAAAAATGTTCGAAAACGAAGGAATTGTTGAAACAATCGAAGCCGATTTTGATAATGAAACAGGAAATATTGCCTATCGTGCCACATTTCCTAACCCTAAAAGTCTGCTGCGTTTCGGACAAACTGGAAATGTGGTGATCACTACACCTTACAAAAATGCACTGCTTATTCCGCAGAAAGCAACGTTTGAAGTTTTAGATAAAAAGTATGTGTTCGTAGTTACAAAAGATCATACCGTTAAGGCGCGCGAAATTAAAATTGCAGCCGAAATACCGCATGTATATGTGGTGCAGTCGGGTATTCAAAAAGATGATCAGATTCTGTTGGAAGGTCTTCGTCTGGTAAAAGAAAACGATAAAATCACAACTAAATTCATCACTCCGCAAAAAGCATTGTCTAGTCTTGAATTGTATGCAGAGTAACTAAAAAGCTTCTAAATGTTTAAAAAAATCATACACAGACCGGTATTCGCAATTGTAATATCGGTCGTAATCCTCTTTGTGGGTGCACTTGCCATAAAACAGCTGCCAACCTCACAATTTCCACAGATTGCGCCAACCACCGTAAGTGTCTTTATCGCTTATCCAGGTGCAAGTGCAGACGTTCTGGTAAAATCGTCGTTAATCACCCTTGAAAATGCCATTAACGGTGTGCAGGGCATGCGATATATTTCTACCGATGCTACCAGTGCCGGTGAAGCTACGCTTAATGTAGTTTTTGATCCGGGAACAGATCCCAACGAAGCAGTCGTACTCGTCAAGACTAGGGTCGATCAGGTAATGCCGCTACTTCCGGAACTGGTTCAGAAAGAAGGTGTTATTGTAACGCCGATACAACCTAGTATGCTGATGTACGTGAACCTGTACAGCAAAAATAAGAGTATGGACGAAAAGTTTCTGTACAATTATGCTACCGTAAACATCATTCCCGAAATTAACAGGGTAAAAGGTATTGCAAAAGCGCAGATTTTAGGAAGCCGCCGTTACGCCATGCGTATTTGGTTGAATCCTGAACGCATGCGTGCTTATAATGTTTCGGTTGATGAGGTTATGAAAGCTATTGGCGAGCAAAGTATTATTGGTCGTCCGGGAAGAATCGGACAGAGTTCGGGTATTGCCGCACAGTCATTGGAATATGTGCTTACGTACAAAGGACAGTACAACAAGCCTGAAGAATATGAGGGAATTATCATTCGTGCAAATTCGCAAGGGGAAAATATCAAACTGAAAGATATTGCTAAGGTTGAGTTGGGTAGTGAGTTTTTTGATATCTATTCAAATTTGGATGGAGATCCTTCTGCATCAATCATGCTGAAACAGAACTACGGCAGCAACGCAAATGAAGTAATAGAACAGGTAAAGTTGAAGTTGGAAGAGATGAAACAAAATTTTCCACCGGGAGTAGATTACAAAATAAGTTACGACGTTTCGCAGTTCTTGGATGCTTCTATTGAACAGGTATTACACACTTTGCGCGATGCCTTTATATTGGTAGCTGTTGTAGTATTCATTTTCTTGGGTGACTGGCGATCTACCGTGATTCCTATCATTGCGGTACCTGTATCGTTGATTGGAGCCTTCTTTGTAATGCAGATTTTTGGACTATCAATCAACTTGGTGACTTTGTTTGCTCTGGTTCTGGCGATCGGTATCGTGGTCGATGATGCCATTGTGGTCGTCGAGGCGGTTCATGCAAAAATGGAAGAAAAACACGTATCGCCCTACAAAGCAGTTAAAGAGGTTATGGGCGAAATCAGCGGTGCCATTATAGCAATTACAATGGTAATGGTGTCGGTGTTTCTGCCAATCTCGTTTATGACCGGTCCAGTGGGAACTTTCTACCGTCAGTTTTCTATAACTATGGCAAGTGCTATTGTAATTTCTGCGGTAATTGCCTTAACGCTTACGCCGGTTTTATGTGCCATACTGCTTAAAAATAATCACGGCAAACCTAAAAAAGTGAATCTGCTTACGCGGTTTATCGATGCATTTAACCGCGGATTCGAAAAGCTTACGGGTAAATATGTTGTGATTTTAAAGAAAATCGTCAATAGAAAATCGGTTACCTGGACGGTTTTACTTGTTTTTTGTGCAGGAATTTATGTACAGAACTACTTTCTGCCCGGAGGATTTATTCCGAGTGAAGATCAGGGGACGATTTATGCGGTAATCCAAACACCGCCAGGATCAACTTTAGAACAGACTAATCAGGTAGCGCGTAATCTTCAAAAAATATGTAAGGAAGTCGATGGAGTGGAATCGGTTGCTTCTTTGGCAGGATACGAAATCATGACAGAAGGTCGTGGTTCTAACGCTGGAACATGTTTGATCAATTTAAAAAGTTGGGGCGATCGGGAGCATACCGTTACCGAAATTATGGAAGAACTGGAAGGTAAAACCAGAAACTTGGGAGCGGTGATTGAATTTTTCGAACCACCTGCAATTCCAGGATTTGGTTCTTCTGGTGGATTTTCTATGCGTTTGCTTGATCAGAATGCATCAACCGATTATCATGAGTTCGATAAGATCAACAAAGAATTCATGGCGAATCTGGGCAAACGTAAAGAACTTACAGGTGTATTTACCTTCTTTGCAGCCAATTATCCGCAGTATGAGTTAGAGTTTGATAACAGTGCAGCCATGCAGAAAGGGGTATCAATAGGTAAGGCTATGGAGAATTTGAATATCTTGGTAGGAAGCACTTACGAACAAGGTTTTATCCGCTTTGGTCAGTTCTTTAAAGTATATGTTCAATCATCTCCCGAATTCAGAAGTCTGCCTTCAGATATTTTAAATCTATATGTGAAAAATGATGCAGGTGAAATGGTGCCGTATTCTTCTTTTATGAAATTGAAAAAAACTCAAGGACCAAATGAAATTACCCGTTATAATATGTACAATTCAGCTTCAATCCGCGGACTTCCGGCTGCGGGTTATACAACGGCAGATGCGATTGCGGCTATTAACGAGACAGCTGTAAAAACACTTCCGCACGGTTACAAGATTGCATGGGAAGGTCTTTCGTTTGATGAAGCCCAACGTGGTAATGAAGCTTTGTACGTTTTCGGAGTGGTGTTGATCTTTGTTTACTTGGTACTCGCAGCACAATATGAAAGTTTTATACTGCCGCTTGCCGTAATTTTATCGTTACCTGTTGGTGTTTTCGGATCGTTCTTTATGTTAAAAGCAATGGGACTTGCAAATGATATTTATGCACAGGTTGGACTCATCATGCTTATTGGTCTGCTGGGAAAAAATGCCGTGCTTATCGTAGAATATGCCGTCCAGAAAAGGCAGAGTGGCGCAACTATTTTGGATGCGGCTGTGGAAGCCGCTACTGTTCGTTTCCGTCCGATTCTTATGACCTCTTTTGCATTCATCGCCGGATTGATTCCTTTGATTTTTGCACATGGAGCGGGGGCAATCGGTAATCATACCATTGGGGCATCGGCATTGGGCGGTATGTTCTTTGGAACGGTGTTCGGTGTGTTGGTTATTCCGGGACTTTATGTGATTTTCGCAAAACTGGCAGACGGTAGAAAGATGATTAAAAATGAAGATGAAACGCCTTTAACAAAAGATATTTATTAAAATGAATAGAAGAAAAATATATAGATATACAGTAACAGCCTGCTTACTTTTAAGCATGGCAGCCTGCAAATCATTAAATGTACCCGAAAAAGAAGAAAACCGTTCGCTACCTGATTCTTTTGCTGAGGTTTCGAACGATAGTTTAAATTCTGGCAAAATCAATTGGAACGAGTATTTTAAGGATGCTAATTTGCAGAACCTGATCGAAACGGCTTTTAAGAATAATCAGGAATTGAATATTACTTTACAGGAAATTGAAATTTCTAAAAATGAAATCCGTGCACGAAAAGGAGAATACCTGCCTTCTGTTGGTATAAAGGCTGGGGTTGGAGTTGATAAAGCAGCACGTTATACGAATATCGGTGCAATGGAAGCTACCACAGAAATAAAGCCGGGTAAGGAAATGCCCGAACCATTGGCAGATTTTGGTATTGGACTTTATGCCGATTGGGAAGCCGATATATGGGGAAAACTGCACAATGTCCGAAAAGCAGCCGTGAACAGATATTTGGCAACCATTGAAGGTCAAAATTTTATGAAAACAAATCTAGTTGCTGAAATAGCAGAATCGTATTACGAGCTGTTGGCATTAGATAACGAACTGGAAATTGTACAGCAGAATATAAAAATTCAGAACAGCGCCTTCGAAATCGTAAAACTGTTAAAACAATCTGCCCGCGCAAACGAACTGGCTGTAAAAAGATTTCAGGCACAGGTACTGAAAACAACTGCTCTACAGTACGAAATTCAGCAAAAAATTGTAGAAACAGAAAATCAGATTAACTTTTTGGTTGGAAGATTTCCGCAACATGTAGATCGAAGTACAACTGAATTTGTAAACATGGTTCCCCAAGCAGTTTACACAGGTTTACCTGCGGATCTGCTGGCAAATCGTCCGGACATCAAACAGACAGAAATGGAACTGATAGCTTCTAAACTGGATATAAAATCTGCAAAGGCACGATTCTATCCGTCGCTCGGTATTTCAGCAGGTGTGGGATACCGCGCATTTAATCCTTCGTTTTTGTTCAATCCGCAGTCGTTGCTTTATTCTCTTGCGGGAGATTTGGCAGCTCCACTTGTGAACCGTAATGCTATAAAAGCAGCATATTACAATGCGAATGCGAAACAGATTCAGGCTGTTTACAAGTACGAGCAGACAATTTTAAAGGCTTATATTGAAGTAGCAAATCAGTTGTCTAAAATTGATAATCTGCAGAATACCTACGATTTAAAAACACAGGAAGTTGATGCACTGACGCAGTCGGTTACAATTTCAAACGATCTGTTTAAATCGGCTCGGGCAGATTACATGGAAGTTTTACTTACGCAGCGTGAGGCTTTAGAAGCTAAATTTGAACTGGTTGAAACCAAAATGCAGCAGTTAAAAACAACAGTGGCTGTTTACCGAGCGCTTGGCGGTGGTTGGAGTAATTAACTACATTTACAACTAGGTTACGGATTATTTCTTGCTTTTATAAAGATGGAACGAAAAGAGGCGGTCTTTTAGACCGCCTCTTTTTTAATATGATTTTATTTTTGCATCAGTAAATCAAAAGGTATAAAAAAAGTTTACATAAATTATAAATTAGACTTCTTAAAAGTCGGCAATTATCAGTTTTTTCATGCCCATCATTTTCTTGAAAGCACCCGGTTTTTTGTTCAATTCTTCCCAGTTCTCGGGACACACCTGCCAGCTTAATCCGTATTTGTCTTTCAACCATCCGCATACGCTTTCTTCACCGCCGTTCGCCGTTAGGGCATCCCAGTAATAATCGATCTCTTTCTGATCTTTACAGGGAATCATAAATGAAACAGATTCGTTGAATTTAAACATCGGACCCGCATTGATCCCAATAAAGCGCATACCCAAAATCTCGAACTCAACCGTAAGTACCTCCCCAGCAAGATCTGTTTGAAAATCGGCAATTCCTTCTTCTTCTGTCATTGGGTAATACGTTGTGTTAATCATTTTACCGTCTTTAAAAATAGACAGGTAGTAGTTGGCAGCTTCTTTAGCATTGCCATCAAACCATAAATTAGGAACTATCTTCTGCATAATATTTTCTTTTAAAATTTATATTTCAATTGCATAGCTAATTTAACGAATTTGCTTCATGCTTTAAATTGCCTTATGACAAGAATTAGGTGTTTTTTCTTATAATTATTTATGATGATCTATTAAAAAGCAGTTACTTTATCCATTTAAAATGTTATGGATTCAAAGGTTGCTTTAAAGCCCATAGATTTGCTTTTAACCTTGCTTACTATTGTGGTTTGGGGTGTAAATTTTATTGCTATTTATATAGGATTGAAGGATCTGCCACCGTTTCTTTTTTGTACGGTGCGCTTTGCGCTTTCGGCACTTCCTTTCGTGTTTTTTCTTCCAAAGCCTAAAGCCCCGTTTAAGTTTATTTTGGGCTTTGGACTGTTTAATTTTGTATTGCAGTTTGGTCTCCTATTCAGCAGTATTCAGTTAGGGCTTTCTCCAGGACTTTCTTCTTTAATCATGCAGGTTCAGGTGTTCTTTTCTATAGGTTTGGCGTATATGTTCTTTGGTGAAAAACCAACACTGCTTAAAATTACCGGATCGTTGATATCGTTTGTGGGTATTGGAATTGTAGCTGCTAATATTAACAGTGATGCTACCATAATAGGGTTGCTGCTTACATTACTTGCTTCTTTCTCATGGGCTGCTGGTAACATGTTTACAAAAAAAGTTAATGCGCAATCGCCTCTCGCGTTGGTTGTTTGGGGAAATTTAATTGCTTTTCCGTTAATGGCTGCAACATCATATTTTATTGATGGTGTGCCGGTAATTGCTCATTCATTGCAGAATATATCGTGGATTACGGTAGGTGCTGTTGCCTATGTGGTATATGTATCTACTTTTCTGGGTTATGGTATCTGGGGCTTTCTGCTAAAAAAATATACAACATCGGCAGTTGTGCCTTTTACTTTATTAATTCCGGTAGTAGGATTTTTAAGTTCTGCGGTTTTCTTAAAGGAAGAAATGACTACGTGGAAACTTTGGGCATCGTTCTTTATAATGGTCGGGATTGTTTTCAACCTTTTTGAAAAGAAATTGCGACTGCTTTTGGAAAGCCTTAAAATTAAAAGACTTCAATAAATTATAGAATGATTTATTGTCAGACGAATAAAATATTTTCTTAAATCGAATTATATTTGTTATTGATAAATCAATGCCGCAAATGAAAGAAACCGATAAACATAACGAACGAATTGCCAAAATGGTCTTTGCATCGGTGTATCCGCATTATGTTACCAAAGTGGAGAGTAAGGGCAGAACCAAAGAAGAACTTCATAAGGTAATAGAATGGCTTACGGGTTTTAACGATGATAGGTTGAAGCAGCTTATTGATGAAAAAGTAACCTTTGAAACTTTTTTTGATCGTGCAGAACTAAATCCAAATGCCGAACTGATTAAAGGCGTTATTTGCGGATATAGGATTGAAGAACTTGAAAACCCGCTGACAAAAAAAGCACGTTATTTGGATAAATTAGTTGAAGAACTGGCGAAAGGAAAAGCAATGGAAAAAATATTAAGAAAATAAAAGATATAAAAAAATGAAAGCATCAGGAAATACTGTAGAAGAAATTTTAAATAACGTACCCGAAGATAGGGCAGAGGCATTCAACAAATTGCATACTATTATCGTACAAAATCTGCCTAAAGGTTTTGAAGCAGCCATCAGTTATGGCGGTTTGGGTTATGTGGTGCCACATACGGTTTATCCTGCGGGCTACCATTGCAAACCTATAGAGCCCTTGCCTTTTGCGGGCTTGGCTTCACAAAAAAATTCCATTAATTTTTACCACATGGGCATTTATTCCGATCCCGAATTGTTGGATTGGTTCGTTGCCGAATATCCAAAACACAGCAAACAAAAGTTGGATATGGGTAAAAGCTGTATTCGTTTTAAAAAGTTCGATCAGATTCCTGTGGAACTTATTGGCGAACTAATGCAGAAAATGACTGTTAAACAATGGGTTGATTTATATGAAAGTAAACTTAAAAAATAGGTAATTTCATAATTCATTAAAAACAAGTTGTTTTACAAATTCAAATTATGAAGTACTATTTATTCCTTGTGTTTATTATTTTATATAGTTGCGATAAAAAGGATACTGCGGTGTTTTCTGATAAAAACCGGTTCGATAAACCTGATTCTGCCTATTTTAATAAGTTGGTTCATCTGGAATGTCTGCCGTTTAATGCAACATTAGACAGTTTACAGCTTTATTTAAGGGATTTTAAATCGGTAGAAAGTAAAGAACGACCTGTTTATTTTCTGTTGAAAACCAAATGGCATCGTACAAATGCCGAAAAAGACAGCGCTCTTTATTATTTTAATAAATTGGAAGTAACCGATAATGATGTAGAGCTTAAAATATTGAAGTTTCTTGAAGAACTCTATATTGATTATCAGTCCAAAGCGGCAGTTGCGTATGATAAATCTGCCCGAATTTTCAGTAACATTAAATTTGCAGAACAGCACAAAAGTATGTTCACATTCCGTTTGTACAGAGAAATGGCAGAGGCTTATTATCTAAACAGCAAGCAACAAGAATCTGCTCATTTTAACGATTTATGGTTTGAAAACAGTCCCAACAAAAAATCGTTGTGGGTGCAAGATAGTTACTATTCCAATCAGTTTGCAATTGTCCATCAGTTAGAAGATGTAAGTTCTATGAAAGTGTATCTTGATAAGGTTGAAAAGGTAGCGAATCAGCTAAAAAATGAAAGTGTAACAGCTAAATTTCACAATTATCAGGCACAATATTATTATTACGAGAAAAATTATGAAGGTGCGTTAGAAAGCAGTAAAAAATTTTTCAACTACTACAAAAAAATAGATAATCTGGGTTACGATAACTACCATAACCTTGCATTGGCTTTTTTAGACAACAGCGAATTAGATTCTGCCTTGTACTACTTTAAAAAGGCGTATGTAGTATCTAAAGACAATAAAGAGGAAATAAACGGCGAACTCTATTTTAAAATGTTGGCGGAAGTTTATGATAAGCAGGGCGATTTTAAAAATGCCAGCATAGCTAAAGATTCTGTTAGGGAACATTATTATGCGTTTCAAAAAAAAGTACAGAATGATAAGCTTCAGGAGCTGAAAATACAGTACGATACCGAAAAAAAGGACACTGAAATAAATAATTTACAATCTAAAAACAAGCTCAATAGAATTCTGCTGATCGGCGGTGCATTTCTGGTTATTTCGGTTGGATCTGTTTTGTATATGATCTATAAAAGAAGATTTTTAAAGGCTAAAAACGAGAAATTGGCAATTGAAAATAAAAAACTAAATATTGAACAAAAAGCCTTACAGCTTCAATTGAATCCGCATTTTGTGTACAATTCTATTGCTAATTTACAGGGATTAATATCACAGGGCGAAACCACAAAATCGGTAAATTATCTTTCGGCTTTTTCTAAGTTGTTGCGCAATATTTTGGAGTTGAATCGGGAAGATTTTATTCCATTGAAAGATGAAATTGCTTCGGTTACCAATTATATGAAATTGCAGCAGATGCGTTTTGAAGGCTTGTTTGATTATGAAATTAATCTGCCCCAAGATTACGATACAGAATTTATAATGATTCCGCCTATGCTTTTACAGCCTTTTCTGGAAAATTCAATAGAACATGGTTTTAAAAACATTGGTTATAAGGGAAAAATTGAAATTTATTTTACAGTTGTCGATCAAAAACTTATTGTTCAAATAGAAGACAACGGAACCGGAATCAACGAATTTAAACCAGAAAATTCGAATAAAAAATCGCTTTCAAAAATAATCATTCAAGAACGTTTGGATATTTTGTTCAATCAGAAAAGCAAAGAAAGTTATCTGGAAATTAGTTCTATAAATCAGGATGAAAAAATGGGCGTTTCGGTAAAAATTATTTTACCTTTAATTGAAGATTAAGCAGCATGAAAGTTTACATTTTAGAAGACGAAATCAATATACTAAAACACATTATTTCTTTGGTTGAAGCCATTCCGTATTTGCAGATTGTAGGTTATTCGGCAGAAATTTCGAAAGCGCAGACTGAAATTCCGAACCTGAAACCTGATCTTATTTTATCGGATATTCAGTTGACAGACGGCACAAGTTTTACTCTTTTTCAAAATATTGATATTGCCGATATTCCGGTTATTTTTATCACAGCTTACAATCAGTTTGCTATTGAGGCGCTAAATATCGGGGCGTTTGCTTATTTGTTGAAGCCAATTGAAACCGAAGTTTTCAATGAAACTTTAGATAGGTGTTTTCACAAAAAAGAACAATTTAGGTTTGAAAGAAATCAGATGGATCTGGCACGAAATCATTACACAGAAAAAGAAACTATTAAACGCATTGCACTGAAAAGTCACGATTATACGCAGATTATACAGATTTCGGACATTGTGTATTGCCAAAGCGATAAAGGTTACACCACGTTTTTCTTGAACAACGGCAATAAAATTGTAGTTTCTAAAGTGCTTAAAGAATACGAAACGCTGCTTCCTGCAACTGTTTTTATTCGTTGCCATCAATCGTTTTTGGTAAACGTAAACTACATAAGCAAGTATTACAAAGACGGTAATTTACAGTTGACTACAAATGACCTGATTCCGGTTTCGGAACGCAAAAAAGAAATCGTCACCGATTATCTAAATCAGATTTCGTAAACGTTTTTGTCAAATATTCCCAAAAAACCGTCAGATATCAATTTGTTTTCTGCGAATATCAAACATATTCTCATTTTGTTGTTAGTAAAGTTATTTTTGATTGTATAAAAAGCGCAAAGAAAATAACAGCTAAAAACAAGAAATCATGAATAAGAAAACAATCATACCGCTTACTATAATTGTTGCAGCTTTGGTTGCTGTTGGAATTTACGTGAAAATTAGTTTGGATAATCTGGACGGAGATATCGAACAAACCAAACAGTTATCTAACAATATTCTTAACCATTTTAAAGGCGATAAATCTGTAAAAGACTATCCTTATCAACCGTCAACCGTAAATTGGAAAGCCGATTATATTGTTTTAAAAGAAGGTGGATACGAAGCAGGAATCAACATAACTTACACTAAAGATTTTAATGAAAAACTGGGAACTGAAGCTAATTTTACTGGCGACAAAGCAAAAGGTGTTGTTGTGATTGGTTATGATATGGTGGAAAAAGGCGAGTATAAGTCAAAATTAGGAAATGATGAAAAAGCATACCAGCGAAACTACATTATCCGTTATTTTGATCTGTCTAAAAAAGCCATAATTGCACAAGATACTTTGTATGGCGATGATCCTGCTTCTACGAAACGCTTGAATGATGCCGGTGTTGGCGGCGGATTGCCATCAGACGATGACATTGTAAATTCAATTAAAAAAAGGTTGCAGTAACCCAGTTGTTTTAAGATTTATGACTGCTGTAGCCTACCTCATTAGTTTTGCCCTTGTTCTGCTTTCGCTTTTCATTATTCGTATTTACATTAAGCGCACCGTTAGAAAAAATAAGATAATCAACGCTTTTTCGCAGTTGGATGTATTGCTTCTTCAACGCGCAGATTTAATCCCAGAGCTGATTGCTATTTTAAAGAAGAATGTAATTTTTGATGATGAAACGTTTCAAAATATTTCAGCATTAAGCAGTCCGGTGTATTCTGAAAAAGATAATAATCTGTGTCTACAAGCAGAAGAAGGAAGTTCGTCGTTAAAACAGATTCTTGTTCAAATGGAAGATTATCCCGAACATAAATTCAATCGGCAGTTTTTACAGCTAAAGCACGAATTTACCGAATGCGAAAAACAGCTAACCGAAGTAAGGTTGCTTTTAATTAGTTTATTGTCAAACAACAACAGCCGTGTTATTTCCTTACAGTAAGATCCATTCTTAAATCTGCAAATATTTCTAAAATACCCGCAGATATCGATTAATTCTCCGTGAATATTGATTGGTGTTATTGTTTTGGATTTATATTGATAATTTTATAGTGGAAAATAATTAAAATAAAGTTGATATGAAAACAACAAAAATTGCATCGTTACTGCTTTTGGCTCTTACAACCGTAGGAACTGTAAGTTGTAAAGGAGAGGGTAAAGGTTCTGCAGATACTGTTGAAACTGCCGATTTAAACGAAGAGTCTGCTAATTTAATGATCGAATCAAGCAATAAGTTGTTGGATCTTTCAAGAAAGAGAAACGGAAATATTGACAGGGCACTTAATTACACCGAACAGGTAGCAGATTATATTTCGGGAAAAAGAACCGCAATAAAACCAAGTTTGGTAATGATTCCTATTATTGGTACAAACGCTTTCAACAAAAAAGAAGGCGATCTAGCAGATGCATTTGGTACAAAAAAAGATGAGGTTGCCAAGTTGCACGAAGAAACCAACACGAAGTTTAAGTTAATGACAGACAAAAGTAACGAGTTGAAATCGTACATGGATGCCGAAGATTTTAAAGATGATAAAGGTGAAAAAGCAAAAACCATTATTGCTGAAATAGAAAAAGCAATTGATGAGTATTATGCTGCAAACACTTCTTTATTAAATTTAACCCAACCTATGGCAGATAAGGCAGAAGAAGTAATTTTGAAAGATCATCCGTTAAAAGATTATATCATTGGCGCTAAAAAAGCTATGAATTCTGTAGAGAAAAGTTACAGCTTGTTTGCAGATCAGTATAACAATGAAGCTTTAGATTTAGCAGCATTAAAAGCATCTTACGCAGAAATAGAAAAAATTTCAATTGCTATGAAAAAGGATTTTTCTGTAAAAGATACCAACTATACCAATAAAAAAGGATATTACGAAAATTTTACAAAGGGAATTGAAGAATATTTAGGTGAGTTTAGAAAGAATTTAAGAAATGTTGAAGAAAAAAAGAAAATTGAATTAAATGATGTAGAAAGCATTGAACGGGCTTATGACAATGCTATATCAAAATACAACAATTTTGTATCGTAATCCAAAATCCACCTTATGTAATTAAAGACACTTTTAAAAGTGTCTTTTCTTTCTTAAATTATTTAATAAATATCTTTCAAAATGAACAAATTCATCATTACAGATAAAAAAGAAGTATTCTTTAAAAATATATTAATTGATAGCGAAAGAATCATGGCTTCCGATGAAAATTATGGAAGCGAAAGTGCTTTTCGTGAAAAAATGGCAAGCGGAAACGTAGGTAAGTTAGATACTGTTATCAATGTGCGATATTCAGAAATTGATAAAGTTATCCCTTTTGACGATCAAAACATTCTTCAGATTTTCTATGGAAATGAAAAATCAGGTTTCGATTTAGGAAATTCGGTTGATTATAAAGAAGTCCGCGATTTTATCCTAAGTCAAAAAAACTTTTCGCCATCAACAGAAAAAGTAGGTAACGCCGGCGCTATTGTAAAACCGGCACTTTATACCCTTGCAGTTGCAATTTTTTCTGCGGTTTTAATAAATATGGCAAATGAAATCGAAAACGGAAATACTGTTGTAGCCTCGGGAAGTAAAAGAGGTTTCAAAAAAATCTTGATTCTAATAGCAGAAACATTGGGTTTTTACGGTTGTTTGGCATTGGGAATTATTGCAAACGTTGTTTTTATTGCTTACACAATTAAGCAAATTAAAAATTCTAAAACCGAAGTGACAGTTTATAAATAGGTTATATCATCAAACACTTACATTATTGTTTAGTGGTAATTGTTCTTTTAATATGGGCAAAACAAAAGGAATTGAACGCTTTAGGTTTTAAAGCGAAGTTTTTATTGGGCAGATATTAATCTTCGCTATTTACAAGGTACGATATTAACACACACACATTTAGAAATTTAAAAATTATTGATATGATTATTTTTGGAACAAGATCAAGCAACTTAAAATCAAACAGCACAACAACTTACGATTGTGACAACTGTAACACTAAAAACTCGGTACAATTTGGCTTTTGGGCGCGATATTTCCACGTTTTTTGGATTCCATTTTTTCCATTCTCTAAAAAAGGAGTTAGCCAATGCAGAAATTGTAAACAATCACTTTACTACAACGAAATGCCACAAAAAATGCGCGAAGGTTATCATACCGCCGCTGCCGAAACAAAAAGTCCGCTTACACATTACATTGGTTTAATTTTAGTGGGAATTGCTATGCTTTTTTTTATCGTTTCTGTAATTATCAGTAAATTATAAATAACAATCAATCCTAAATCGAAAAATACTGATTCAACTGGATAAAGATCAAGAAATAGAGCGTGACATTGATCATTTCTTGTATTTTTATTCTGATAAAAATAGAGAAAATTATATTGTAGAAGTTATAGACATTGGTTACAAAATTTTTTGAAAGACAAACAAACAAAAGAAACCTAAAAACCTTATCAGTTGCATATTTCCCTAATTAATACTACAATTGATACCGATGGCTATTTTTGTGAATTGATACAGATTGGCAAAAATACAACGTAGATTATGACGGTTGGGGTTGCCCGATTGATCAATAATATAAATTTCTTTAAAGTTAGCAAAGTGGATCAATACAAAGAAACATTTGATACATGGAATAAAATTGCAGAATTGTATCAGGACAAGTTTATGAAGTTGGATTTGTACAACAATTCTTACGATTATTTCTGCGATGCAATTATAAAAACAAATGCAAAATTATTAGAAATTGGCTGCGGACCTGGAAATATTACAAAATATCTTTTAGATAAAAGATCCGACTTTGATATTCTAGGAATCGATATTGCTCCGAATATGATTGAATTGGCAAAAAAGAATAATCCCACTGCCGATTTTGCTGTTATGGATACCCGTGAAATCAACACACTTGATAGTAAATTCGACGGTATTATTGCAGGATTTTGTCTGCCTTATATATCAAAAACCGAATGTAAAGATCTTATTGTTCATTCACACAAATTGTTGAACAACAATGGCATAATCTATTTAAGTTTCGTGGAAGGAAGTGAAGATGAATCAGGTTTTAAAGTGGGTAATGCAGGCAGGGTTTATTTTTATTACCACGATCTTGATGGTTTAAAAGATCAACTTATTAAAATCAAATTTCAAGAAATAGAAACTTTCAACGTAGCCTACAAAAGATCAGAAACCGAAACTGAAATCCACACAATTCTTATCGCAAAGAAAATCACATAATTTCAGTTGCTGATGCCTATCAGCAACTATGACTATTCGGAAATCATACTCCCATCCGAATTTTCAACCTTCTCAAAATCATCCATTTCTAAAAAATAATAAATTTTTTAGAAAAAAAACAATATCTTATCCCAACCTTTCAGGTGTTTTGGTACTCTTTATAAGAAAGATACATTTATATGGATGAAAACTTAATAAACCAGTGCAGAAAAATGGATCGTACGTCGCAACGGCAGATGTACGAACTGTTGGCTCCCAGATTATATATCGTGTGCAAAAGGTATTTAAAGCAGGATATTGAAATAGAGGAAGCTTTGGCAGATGCCTTTTATACCATTTTTACGAAGATGGATCAGCTAAAAGAAAATGCTGCTTTTGAGGTTTGGGCAAAAAAAATCGTGATTAATCAGTGTTTGCTGACTATTCGTAGAAAAACCGATCGACAAATTTATGTGGACGATATGGCTGTACCGCCTTTTGCTGCAGAAGAAAACGATGCGTTGCTGAACGAACAAGATGTTTTGAAATTACTTGATTACCTGCCACAGGGTGCAAAAAACATTTTTTGCCTGTTTGCTATAGAAGGCTATTCACACAAAGAAATTGCCGAACAGTTGAATGTTTCAGAAGGAACATCCAAATCGCAACTCAATGTAGCGCGTACAAAACTTAAGGAATTAATTGAACTGTATTACAACCAAACACCTGAAAGCTATGGAAAATCAAGATAAAAATATAGAAAAGTACTTCCGCAAGCTATCGGAAGAAAAAGAACCCCAAGCATTTCCGAATATGGATAAGGTTTGGGATAAAATCGAACAAAAATTAGATCATAAAGAAACTAAAAAAGTAATTCCTTTTTGGAAATATGCCGGAATTGCAGCGGCGTTACTAGTTTTTGTTTCGGTAGGAATTCAGTTAATGAACAACACGCCTGACAAAGAGAATCTGCCAAACGTAAACGATCAAAGAATTGTGATTGATGAACGAAAAGCTAAAGAAATTCTGGATGATCAAAAAACATCACAAAAAGAGGTTTATGCTTTTGAAGATGTTGAAAAGAAGGAAGAATCAAATGCTGTGCAGAAGAAAAATGAATTTCTACCTAAAAAGGAAGCTGTTTCGAATTCATCTAAATCAGAAGCAAACGATATTAAATTTACTGATGTTGAAGCTCAAAAAGATCGTGAAGTTAGAAATGAACTAGCAAGCCAGAAAGATTTTAATGATGCCAGTTTTGCAGGAAGAGAAGCCGATAGATCTTACGGTTCCGTTCGATCAGGAAGTTATCAAACCGGTGGTGCAGATAAGGGGGCTCAAGGAACTTCTAGCAAAAGTAGTGATGATGAATTAGAAGGAATTATTGTAGACACCTACCGCACAACATCTAAAGTAGGATCTAACACAGCGGTAAGTACCGTAACATCAAAAACAATCGAAGGTCGCCCAAATGCATCATTCATTCAAACTTTACAAGGGCAGGTTCCGGGATTGAATATTTCCACAGGTTCTGGTCAGCCTGGAGCAAGTAATACAACAGTTGTTTTAAGAGGAATTGGATCAATAAGCGGTAACATAGAACCATTGTATGTGATCGATGGTGTTCCTGCAAGTGCTGCACAGTTCCGAGCTTTAAATCCGAACGATATTGAAAGCGTAACTGTTTTAAAAGATTCTGGTGCGACGGCTATTTACGGAAATCGTGGTGCAAATGGTGTTATTAAAATTGATACACAGCAAACCGATAAATCCAAAAAAAGAAAAAGTAGAAAGCAACGTAAAAAAGAAGCGTTGCAGATACAGGAAGCTTTAAAAACGATTCAACCAATCGAAGTTGATTCTGAATCGTATGAGTCGTATCAGGAAAATCTGTTTGAAAGCAGCAGTGTAAATCCCGTTTCCACTTTTTCGATTGATGTAGATAACGCTGCGTACACCAACATTCGCCGACTGATTAATAACGGACAAAAAGTTCCGAAAGATGCGGTGCGTGTAGAAGAAATGATTAACTTTTTTAAGTACGATTATCCAAAACCAACAGACAATCATCCGTTTTCAATCAATACCGAATACAGCGATTCACCTTGGAACGAAAATCATAAACTGTTGAAAATTGGCTTGCAGGGAAAAGAAATTCCGACGGATAAATTGCCGAAATCTAATTTTGTGTTTCTGGTTGATGTTTCCGGATCTATGGAAGATGTAAACAAACTGCCGCTTTTAAAGGCATCAATAAAAGTTTTGTTGAATGAATTGCGGGATGACGACCGAGTTTCTATTGTGTATTACGCAAGCGGAACGGGAATTTTATTAGAACCTACGAAGGCATCGGAAAAAAACAAAATCATTCATGCGGTTGATAACATGCGTGCCGGCGGAGGAACATCGGGTGCTGCAGGTTTGGATCTGGCGTACGAAATGGCAGCAAAACATTTTATTAAAGACGGAAACAACCGTATTATTCTTGCAACCGATGGCGATTTTAATATCGGGAAATCATCTGATAAGGAAATGCAGGAATTGATCGAAGAAAAACGTAAAAGCGGTGTGTTTTTAACCTGTCTTGGTTTTGGAATGGGGAATTACAAAGACAGCAAAATGATTACGCTTTCTAAAAAAGGCAACGGAAATTATGCTTATATCGATAATATTCAGGAAGCAAACCGATTTTTAGGGAAAGAATTTAAAGGCAGTATGTACGCCATTGCAAAGGATGTGAAAATTCAGATTGAATTTAATCCGGCACATGTTCAGGCGTACCGATTGGTTGGTTATGAAATGCGCAAATTGCGAAACGAAGATTTTGCTAACGATGCTATTGATGCTGGCGAGTTAGGTAGCGGGCATACGGTTACGGCGCTTTATGAAGTGATTCCAACCGGTGTGAAAAGTGATTTTTACCAACAACCAACCGAATTGAAATATACCGAAAATAAAGCTGCAGGAACGTATCAAAACGAATTGGCAACGGTTAAGTTTCGCTACAAAAATCCTAAAGAAGATAAAAGTATCGAAACCGTGCAAACGATCGAAAATAAATCAACCGACTTAAAAAATGCGTCTGCCGATTTTAAATTTGCTTCTTCGGTAGCTTGGTTCGGTTTGAAACTGCGCGATTCTAAACTTATAAACGATAAAGAAAGTAATCATATTGTTGATCTTGCCAAACAAGGTTTACAGAATGATAAAGATGGTTACAAAGCCGAATTTGTTAGACTTGTAGAAAGTGTCAAGTAGAAAAAATCCCAATCGAAAGATTGGGATTTTATTTTTGTTTACTTACTGTTGACGCCTAAAGCGTGAATATCATTAAGTTTTATAACGTCGTAGGAATTTGTCTGATTTTTGGCGGCGTTAATCATTGCCTGTGCTAAAACTTCAGTCGCTAATGGTTTGTGCTTTCTAAAAAGCCCTAACATATTAATAAATTGAAGGACTTTTTCCATAACAACTTCTCCTGATCTGTCGGTATTTTTACGTTGCAACATACCCGGATTAAAAATGGTGGTTTTGTGAAATCGAAGAGATTGAACAGCATCTTCTAATTCGCCTTTAATTCGGGAATAAAAAATACTCGATTTTGAATTGGCTCCGTACGATGAAACCAAAATAAAATGTGCTACATTATTCTCTTTTGCCGCTTTTGCAAAATTATACTGATAATCATAATCAACTTTTCGTTGCGCTTCTTTGCTTCCCGCAGCTTTTAAAGTCGTTCCCAAGCATGAAAAAGCAACGTCGCCTTTTACAAGATGTTCCCATTCTTCTGGTCGATCAAAATCTACCACATGAACCTTCAATTTATCGTTTATAATGGCAATTGGTTTGCGCGCAAAAACAGCTACTTCCTCAAAAGTGGTATCGTTAAGTAACTTTTCCAACAAATCTGTTCCGGTGGCACCTGTTGCACCAATAAGCAATGCTTTCATATAATTTTTTATAGTGATCTAAATTTACAAACTTCTTTGCAATTTCTTATTAAACAATTTTATATAAATGGTTTAGGTTTATAAAAAATAATAAGTTTGATTTATTTATCTTTGATTTTTACAAACTAAAAAATGAGTTCAGTAACAATAAAAGAATTTTATCAGGATATTTTAGGAGGTTCATGTCCAGATATAGATCAGTTTCTTAATGAAAATATCAATAGCGATATTGGTCATTTTAATGTTTTTGATATATCTGAAATATACCGCACCAGTACTTCAAAAACGCAAATGCCTTACAACCGCAGAACTTACTATAAAATTAGTTTGATCAGCGGACAAAATAGGGTAGAATATGCCGATAAAACAATTGAAATTAACGATTGTGCCGTGCTTTTTGCTTCGCCCAAAATACCTTACAATTATACGCACCTTTGTAATAATCAGTCGGGGCATTTTTGTGTTTTTACCAAAGATTTTTTACCCTCATCAAAAATAGGAGTTGATCTGGACAATCTTCCTGTTTTTTCACCGCAGAGCGATTTTATCTATCAGATTTCTACAGAACAATTTCATCAGTTCGAAGCCGTTTTCCTTAAAATGCACGAGGAAATCAAGTCTGATTATCACTATAAATACGATCTTTTACGCAATTATGTAATGGAACTCATTCATTTTGGTCAAAAACTAAAACCGATACTTCCTTTAGACAATAATAAAACGGCAGCTTCCAGAACTACTACGTTGTTTATAGAATTGCTGGAACGACAGTTCCCTATTGAAAACAGCAGCCAACTGTTACAGTTAAGAACCCCGGCAGACTATGCCTCAATTCTGGGCGTGCACGTAAACCACCTTAACAGAGTCCTTAAAGAAACCACAGGTAAGACAACCGGTGAAATAATTGGAAGCAGAATTTATCAGGAAGCAAGATTACTTTTGCAGCAGACACAATGGAATGTTTCAGAAATTGCCTTTATATTGGGGTTCGAAGAAGTTGCACATTTCTCTAACTTTTTTAAAAAATACGGCAAGCAGTCTCCACAATATTTTAGGGAAAACGTTATTGTTTGATTTTTGCAAATTTCCATTTGATTTATACAACTTACGACTTATGCTTTTTCTGAACTTTGTATCGTTAATTTAAAACAACAACAAAATGACACATACAAACGGAAAAATAGTATTGGTTACCGGTGGAAGCCGTGGGCTTGGTAAAGATTCAGCTCTTCAGCTGGCAGAAAAAGGTTTTAACGTAATTATTACGTATCAAACCAAAAAAGAAGCGGCAGACGAGGTTGTTAATCAAATTGTAAACACGGGAAAACAGGCTTTTGCACTGCCTTTGGATATTGCTTCAACAGCTGGTTTTGATTTATTTGCAGGGCAGCTGCAGGATCTTTTAAGTACTCATTTTAATGGAGCAAAATTAGATGCTTTGGTAAATAATGCGGGAATCGGACTTAATGCTTCTTTTGAAAATACAACCGAAGAATTGTTGGATGCCATGACGAATATCCATTTTAAAGGGCCGTTCTTTTTAACGCAGAAATTACTTCCGTTGTTAAATGAAGGCAGCAGCATAGTAAATACATCGTCTGGTTTGGCAAGATTTTCTTTTGATGGATACGCAGCTTACGGTGCAATGAAGGCAGCGGTTGATTCATTAACGCGTTATCAGGCGTTAGAATTGGGCAGTCGCAAAATTCGCGTAAATTCTGTTGCACCTGGTGCAATTGAAACCGATTTTGGTGGCGGAGCCGTACGTGATATCGCCGAATACAACCAGGGAATTGCATCGCAAACAGCATTGGGCAGAGTAGGATTGCCTGACGATATAGGCAGCGTAGTAGCATTTCTTTGTTCCGATGATTCTAAATGGATTAATGCGCAGCGTATAGAAGTTTCAGGCGGATTCCGAATTTAATACATCAATGAAGTGAAGTTCTTTCGTATCATTTCTAATCAAATTCTAATTTATTTAACTGTTTATAGTTGTTAAATTTACGGTTTCATAAATGTTTTTATATAACATTTTTTTTAGCTAGCGTCTGTAAGAAATTACAGGCGTTTTTTGTTGAATAATTCAAATAGTTCGTTGTAAAATGAAAAGGAATTTCGGTAGCCGTTTTTCCACAAAATAAAATACTTTCTAATTGTATCTTCTTTTGAAATTTAATTGCCTAATTTTGCAGGCTGAATTAAGGATTTGAATTATGAAAAGAGTTGTAGAGCACAGAAAACTGCTTGGAGTTGATAAAACTGCTACTTTAAAGGAATTGAAAACAATTTACAGAAATACGATGAAAGATGCGCATCCTGATAAATTTGTAAATGATGAAGAAGGAAAATTAGCGGCTGAAGAAAAAAGTAAAGCGGTTATTGAAGCTTATCACTTTTTGGTAAGTATTAATCCTGAAACACACGAGAAGTATAGTGAAGAATATTTAGAAACCACTGCAAAATCGAATATTCACGAGTTTTATTTTGAAAAGCAGATTTTAAAAATACAGCATTTAAACGGAAAAATGTACGAATACATTGGTGTACCAAGAAATACGTATGTAAAAATGGTGAATGCCGAATCGCCAAGCCGTTTTGCAAGAAGACATATTTATGGAAGTTTTATTCACAGAAAATCTGGTGAAGCTATGGAGGAATAATCAATCCTCATTGTAACAAATAAAAGTGCTTTCAGAACATTCTGAAAGCACTTTTTTATTATTAGAAATTAAAACAAACTTGTTATTCTAATTTTTCAGCAAGAAATAAATATTGTTTTGGAAGGTGGTGCTGCCAGATATCTGGATTATCGGCTGCGTTACTGTAAAGTTTAAAATAATCTTCTTCGGCATATAAAACGATCGTACGTCCGGTTCTTACATAATAGTTACTGCTGTAATACTCTGGTGCTTTGAAATTTTTTAATTGTTTTTTTACTGCTTTTGAAACTATATTCCCCAAGTATTTTTCGTAATTTTTTTGAGCTTTTATACTGGGTTTGCTTAATTGGTTGTAGGCTCTTTTTAGAACAATGTTCATAGGAAACTTCTGTTTTTTGATCATTGACTTGACATTGCGGAAAGGATTTACAGAAGTAAAATCGTTTATAGTCTGAACAGAGAAAGGAACATCTGGAACCCAGTCTGCTGTATTAACCACATTAAATGCCCAATCGTCTTCAGTCATTTTTTCGTAATCATAAGCAAAAAATAAATTCCCTGGTTTTGAACCTGCACTACAATACGTTTTAAAGCGGATATCTTGCGGTAGCTTTTTCTCAAGCTTTAAATTTTCTAAATGTGCATTTAAAAGGTAGGTAATACCGCCACCCTGACTGTGCCCTGTAAGAATAAAATCTTTAATGCCCGCCTTGTAGCAAGAATCTATTTTTGTTTCAACGGTTTTAGAAAGATACGCCATTGCCACAAACCAGCCTGCATGAACAGCCGCATTAGGATTTTCGGCAAGCTTATACTTGAACAAAAAATCGTCATCAAGCTGAAGTTCTCCTTTTGCTGGCAGCATAGCCGCATACAGATTTGCAAGAAAACTGGCTTCGGTCTGAATACTTCCTTGAACAGCAATTAACGCAACAGGCTTTTCTTTATGTATCCATAAATCCCATATATTGTCAAAAGCTACAACAGGAGAGCGGTATACAAAATCGAATTGCTCTGGATAAGGAACGGTTTTTATTTCGCCCCATTTTTCAACAGCAATATGTGCCTTGTGATTAATTTTTAGTGTTTCTATATATTCGGCTTTATCGAAACCAGGTTTCAAAATCTGACAGTAACCGCTTGAAAAAAAAGCTAAAAATAGTAGTGCTACGAATGTTTTCATGAGCTGTTTATTTATATTGTCTTTTTTTGTTCATTTCTAAAGAAAAATCTTTTGCTCCAGATTATGAATTTTACCGTAGAGCGAGCAAATTTAGAGTCTGGAGCAAAGAATAGTTGAAATTCGATTTACTTAAGCTTCAAATAAATGTGTCTTATGTTCTTTACACCAGTATCGCGTTCGTCTATTTCAAATTTTCCTATGTGTTTTATAAGCGGATAAAGTTTGGTGAAACCGTAATTTCTAGGATCAAAATCGGGTTTCTTTTTAGAAATCAAATTGCCTAAATTCCCTAAAAACGTCCATCCGCTTTCATCGGCAAGATCGTCTACACTATCTTCGATAAGTTTAATGGTTTTAACGTCAATTTTATTAAGAGGATTTTCGGCAGTTGTAGTTTTTTTTCTTCGGGTAGAAGCAACTTCATTCACAGGTTCTTTTACTTTAAGAATCTCTATATAAATAAATTTGTTGCAGGAAGATATAAACGGTTGCGGAGTCTTTTTCTCGCCAATTCCAATAACGGTCATTCCGGCTTCGCGCAAACGAGTGGCAAGTCTTGTAAAATCACTATCGCTTGATACAATACAAAAACCGTTTACTTTTTCGGAATACAAAATATCCATAGCATCGATAATCAGTGCGCTGTCCGAGGAGTTTTTGCCCGAAGTATAGCTGTATTGCTGAATTGGTGTAATGGCGTTGTCTAACAATACATTTTTCCATCCCGAAAGCGTGGGCTTGGTCCAGTCACCATAAATACGTTTAATTGTTGGAGTTCCGTTTTTCGAAATCTCTTCGAGCATTTCTTTCACATTGGCATACGGAACGTTATCTGCATCAATCAGTACGGCAAGTCTTTCGTCGTTCATTCCAACAATTTTAAGGTTAAATACAGTTTGTTTAAAACAATGGTTGTTTACCCAAATATAGTTATATGTGCTGATTTTAAGACGAAAAGAAACGGTTTTCTTTGCAAGGAAACAATGTTTTGTGGAATACTACCCTTACATATGTTTTGGTTTTTGCTGTTTTGCCGCACATTCAGCAATTTCGGCGATTCTTTTTTGCCTAGTTTCAGGTCGTTTGGCAAGAACAATCCAGTGTAAAATCATTTTTTTAGATGATTTGCTTAAACCTGAAAAATAATCTTTAGAGCCTTTGTGAATTTTAAAAGCTTCTTCTAAATCATCTGGAATAATTAGTTCTTCAACTTCGTCTAAAATAGTCCACGAACCGTTTTGCTTGGCTGTTTCAATACTTTTATATCCTGCTTCTGTCATTAATCCTTCTGCAATGAGTCTGTTTATTTTTTCCTTGTTGATTTTAGACCACGTACTTTTGGCTTTTCGTTTACTAAAAAATTGATGCGATGTATCATCGTTAATTTTGATCTTTTTACTGTCGATCCAACCAAAACATAAAGCCACATCAACAGCTTCGCTCCAACTTAACGATTCTTTTTTTGATGCCTTTTTATGAAAAACAATCCACACAGCTTGTTTCGAAATGTGATTTTCTTGTAACCAATTTCTAAAAGCCATAGTATTCTGCGGATAAAAAACTTCTATTTGCGGTTGCTCCATTTTAAATGATAATTAAGAGTTAAGATAGTAAAAGTTTACTGTTTTTAATAAATATTTTTTTGGAAATAGAATTTTTAAAGGAAACATAAGTACACCTGCAATAATTTCCTATCTTTAAATTATAAAACAAAAGAATGAAGAAAAGCGTAGTTTTTATGGGAATGGTAATGGCACTCATCATGGTGGTTATGGTGCCGCTGTTAGCCTATTTGTTTACTCATAAAAGTTGGTTGATTAGTTTAAGTGGAAAAAATGAATTGGGCGATGCCATTGGCGGAACCACTGCACCAATTATTGGAACTTGCGGTGTGGTTTTTACCTTTATGGCATTCTATATTCAGTACGAATTCAACAAAAGACAGAGCGAAATTTTACAACTTCAGGTTAAAATAAACATTCGACAGTCATTAGAGCCGTATTTTATTTATTTGATCGATAGTTTAAAGAAGTTTAAACTTGAAAATAATTCCCAAAAAAAGATCAAATATAATGGCGAATATATCGAACCTGTAAATCCGGGCGATGCCATTAAATTAAAGTATCAGGTTTCGAATGTTTTTGTGAGTATTATCGATTTTAAAGAAGATCATCACACCATAAAAAATCTGCAGTTAAGCGATTTGTTTGCCTACGAAAAAGAAATTGCCTTTAGCGAGAATGTTATCGACGAATATGTTTTCCATGTAAATACTATTTTTAAGTTTTTGGGCTACAACATGGAAATTGATAATGGCGAAGACAAAAATGATATTATTGAAGAGTTTTTGTTCAAATATCTGTCAAGTTTATCTATAAACGAAATTCATTTTAACCTGTATTATCTGTTGATTTTTCATACCGATTTAGCTGTAAGCTGTAGAAATATCGTATTGAGATCGATTGAAAATCTATCTGCTGATAGAAAAAAACAGTTTTTGTTAGATATTTTTCAGTACAAAATAACAGGATAGATTTTCGGTATTCCTTAACGCTTAATTTTGTCGTTACGTATTAATAATACTATTTTTGTAGTAAAAGAAAATTCAATGACCCGTATTATTTTTGCCTTAGTATTATTATTGATACCCTGTACGTTTTTTGCCCAAACAAAGCCGTCTAAAGAATATACCACTCATTTAAATGCCGCTAAAAACCACAATGTTGGTTTGGTAAAAGACAAAGCACATTTAAATAAATTAACCAAGCAAGGTAAGTTGGTAGCAATTAAACAACGCGGTTACGGCTATCGTATCGATCGATTAACCCACAGTCATGCTTACTTGGTGCCTAAAGGCAGAACAGTTTTAAATGCCATGGCTCGTGATTTTGTAAAAGCTGCCGGACAAAATTTCTTTGTGGTAACCTCATTAACACGAACCGAAGCAGATCAAAAACGTTTGCGCCGTGTAAATTCCAACGCGTCTTCTAACGACAGTTCGCACAGTTACGGCGGTGCTATCGATATTTCGTATGTACGTTTTAACCACAAACTAGGTGCAAATGCAAAGTTGGAAAAACATCTGGAAACAGTTCTAAAGCAATATCAGGCAAGCGGTAAAATTTATTTTGTAAAAGAACGTCAGTCACGTTGTTTTCACATCATAATTAGGTAAATTTATTCAACTTAAATAAAAGTTTATGGATTTGCATTCGGGTATGCCATTTTGGGTGGTTTTAAATCCACTTTACAATTATTTCAATCCGCTTAAAAACAATATAGAAACACACACCGTGATTATTGGTTCGGGCATTACCGGAGCTTTGGTTGCGAATACGTTGTGCACTTTGGGGGTTAAATGTATCGTGGTTGATAAACGAACAATCGGTACAGGAAGCACCGCTGCTTCAACAGCGCAATTGCAGTATGAAATCGATGTTCCTTTGGTGGATCTGATCGAAAAAGTCGGAGAAAAACAGGCAATCGATGCATATAAATGCTGTTTACAATCGATTACCGATGTTGAAAACGTATTTAAATCAATCGGAAAAAATCCAGATTTTGAGAGAGTTCCTACTTATCTGTTGGCTTCAGACAGATCTGGTAAAAAACTGTTGGAAAAGGAATTCAAAGCTCGAAAAGAAGCCGGACTTCCTGTAGAATATTTAAAGCAAGATGTTGTAAAATCCGATTTAGGAATTGATGCAAAAGCAGCTTTGTATAACGATACTTCTGCCCAGCTTGATTGCTACAAGGGAGCAACCTATATTTTAGATCATTACCTGCAAAAAAAGGAATTACAGCTGTTTTCGCATACATTGATTGAAGATTATGTAGAAACTGAATCTGGTTACGAACTGGTTACAGAACACGGCAGTAAAATCACCTGTAAAAACGTGGTCATTGCTGCAGGTTACGAAGCTGGCGAGTTTCTGCCTAAAAAAGTAATGGATCTGCTAACTACTTTTGCTATTGTTTCGCATCCGTTAGACGAGAAACTTCTTTGGAAAAACCGAGCATTGATCTGGGAAACTAAAGAGCCATATCTTTACATGCGTACTACCAATGATAATCGGATTATCGTAGGCGGCGAAGACGAAGATTTCAATAAACCCGACAAACGCGATAAATCTCTGCGAAAAAAAGCAGCGATTCTTGAAAAGAAATTCAAAAAAATGTTTCCCGAAATTCCTTTTGTAACCGATATGCCTTGGGCAGGAACGTTTAGCGCAACCGCAGACGGGTTGCCGTATATTGGCATGTATCCCAACAAACCCAACATGTATTTTGCATTGGGATACGGCGGCAATGGCATAACGTTTAGCATGATTGCGGCGCAGGTTATCGGCAATTTAATTACGGGTAAGGCTGATCCTCGTGCCGAGTTGTTTGGTTTTGATCGATCTAAACGTTAAGCAGATACCAAAATGGCAGTTCCAAAACCTAAAAAATATGTTCGTAAACGTACACCTAAAAAGAAAAAGGTCGCCGTATGGAAATGGCATGTTTTGGCGTACACACTGCTTATTTTTGCTTTTTTGATTTTTCATTACCGCGACGGAATCGGTTATTTTGTGACCGATTTGTATGAACGAATTTTTAAGAAAGAAGACAGCAAAGAAGTAACCGTTCACGATTTCCGAGCAATGGAGATTTTAGATAAGCACAACGATCATTTGTTTGGATTTGATGTATCGCATTATCAGTACGATATCGATTGGAAAGAAATTGATTCGTTGTACGGAAAATTCGCGGTTGATTATGTTTTTTTACGATCTACCATGGGAAGCGATGGGGTAGATACCAAGTTTACGTACAACTGGAAAAAAGCCAAAAGCCGATTGTTGGTTCGCGGTGCTTATCATTATTACCGACCTGATGAAAACAGTACATTGCAGGCACTAAACTTCATTAAAAACACCCCTTTAGAACCTGGAGATTTTTTTCCGGTGTTGGATATTGAAGAACTTCCAAAAGAACAATCTAAAGAAAAAATGCGCGAAGGCTTAAAAAACTGGCTGCTAATTGTAGAAAAACATTACGGTGTAAAACCCATTATTTATTCGGGTGCCAATTTTTACGAACATCATTTAAAGGAACATTTTCCCGAATATAAAATTTGGATTGCCAAATACAGTTTGTTCAACGAAAAAATGAACGACGACTGGCATTTCTGGCAGTTTACCGATAAAGGCACCGTAAACGGTATTGAAACAAAAGTTGATTTGAATATTTTTAAAGGCGACCGCTACGATTTAAAACAGTTTGTTATTCAGTAGAAAGTTGGTTTGTATTGCTACAGACTCATTTTGTGTTGCTACAGGCTCATCTTGTATTGCTACGGCATATTTATGGCAGGATGCTCGCGCAAGCATGTGGAAATTTTTACAAGTATAATTATAATAAAGATAGTACCATAAATATAGAAGAGATAGATTTTTTGAATGGGTTTTAAATAATTTTTTATTTACACTTATATGAAAAAAATATTCTTTTTTATTGCGATTTTTTACAGTAGTATAAGTTTCGCAAATGTAAATTCACAACTTAATAGTTCAAGCTATGAGTATGTGAATAATAACCTTTCTGATGTATCAAAAAAAATCCAAGCAATTGAAAGTTTTAATGATAAATTAAATGTTACGTTCGTAGAAAAATTGTTTGAAAGTGAAGAGGATATGTTTTTATGGATTGATGCTAATTTAGAGCGAACAAAATTTAAATCATTAGTAGAAGCAAAATCTGAATGGGAATTAATTGATAAACTGCAAAAAGAAGAATTTGAAACAACAGATAATTCAAGTTTAAAGTCGGCTTATGAATTAATGATTCGTATTCAGATAAAAGCGTTGTCTGGTAAGATGATGATATCAGATGAGTGTAAAGACAATTTTATGAAACATAGTGAAGCGCATTCAGAAATTTATGCTGATCAAATAGATAAACTGTATAGCGAATATAGAGGCAAAGAACGAGATGAGCGTTTTGAAAAAATAAAAGCAATAATAAAAAAGAACGATTTTATTAGAATGAATAATTGTACTAGTTATTTTAAAAACTGTTTAGGTATATAATTTGATTTATGAAGACAAAATTTATAACAATGGCAATTCTGTTAACTGTGATAAACAGTTCTGCGCAAGAAATAACAAAGGACTCATTATTTATTAAGTATGAAGAAAGTTTTAAAAGTATTTATAACAATGAAATTGTAGATATTTATAATTCGAAATTTGATGAATACATTGATAAAATAAATAATAACGATAATTTTATTTGTACAGTAGATGAATTAGAAAAACACCTGAAAGAAGATCTAAGTAAAACTAAATTTAAAACTGTTGAAGAAGGTATATTTTTAAATGAAGAATTAAATAAATACCATGAAGAGGTTGATAAGTTGTCTATAGAAAATAATAAATTATTTAACGAACTACAGAAAAAGTATAGTGCAAAAGAAATATTCGAAGCATACGAAAAAAGAAATGACCCCTTTAAAATATAAAAAAAAGCCAGAATTAACTTCTGGCTTTTAATTTATCTTATACTAAAAGATTTTTGTTTTTCTGCTGATAACTGACCAAAACGCTCTTGGCATTCTTTAATCATTGCAATAGCTGCAGCTTTATCGCCAAAACCGTTGATTTCAACTTTTTTGTTTTCTAAATCTTTATAAACTTTAAAGAAATGTTCTATTTCTTTGATAAGGTGCTTGTTGATATCTCCTAAATCGTTCAATTCACGCATTAAAGGATCACCGGTTGGTACACAGATAATTTTTTCATCGTTTCCTTTATCGTCAGCCATATAAAACACACCAATTGGTTTAACTTCCATTAACAAACCTGGAATGGTTGGTTCTGTTGTTAAAACTAAAACATCTAACGGATCGTTGTCTAAAGCCAATGTTTCAGGAATAAAACCGTAATCAGTTGGGTATTTCATTGATGAGAATAATAAACGGTCGAATCTCATCATTTTTAAATCAAAATCGAACTCGTATTTATTTCTGCTTCCTGCAGGAATTTCGATGAATACATCGAATTGTTCAACGTTTGTCATATCTGTATATTTCTTTATTTCAAAATTGGTTGCAAAAGTACGTTAAAATTCAGTTTCTTACAAATTAAAAATGAAATCCGAACACAGCTTTTACACCCATTTTACGAACATCTGGATTTTCTAAATGATTTCCGCGCCAAGTAACGTCTAAACGTAAACATTTAAAAATATTTCCGACTCCTACAAAATATTCATAATATACCTTGTCGTTAGGTGCAACATACGGAATATTCGATGCGTTTAATGCTACGTTTTCTTTAGAAACATCGCCCCAAACTCCACGAATTCCGACAAATTCGCGTAAGCCTAATTTTCTTATTCCCGGAATTCTAGAGAAAATTCGACCATTAAAATTGTGTTCCAAATGCAAGGCAATGTATTCATCGGTAATAAATTCGTAATAATTCATCTGGCTAAAAGCATTGTCTATAATAAAGTACGACTGATTTCCAGGAATCACGCTCATTAAGCCCAAAGGAACGGTTCCGTAAGTTTTGCCGGCTTCTATTGTTGGTGTTAATCTACCAAAACCGCCTACTAATATTGGGTGACGGTATAATAACTGAATTTTTTTATAGTCGAAATCACTGCCCAACATTCCTTTAACACCTAACGAATAATTAAAGAAAACGCGTGCGTAGTTGTAATCTACATCGGTTCTGTCAACGCCGAAACCAACGGTTTTTCTGCGTGGTGTATAATCTACCGAAAGATTAATTTCAGATTGATTTAAATCGGTTTGTATGTTTCCAGCTTCGTCATAATATCCTAATGAAAAGGTAGGCGATGCCGATTTAAGCGTTTTGTAGTTAAATGCTGCTGCGAATTTCAAATTCTTTAAAGGTTCGATTTCTAAACCTGCCGATGTTAGATTTATGTTAGATAATTTTGAATTATCGCCACTTGCCAGCAATGCGCTCGATGCAAAACTTCTGCCCAGAACATCAGTAATAGGCGATAGGGTAGCGGCAATTTGCTCTACATCTCTGCGGTTTCCGGCAAAGAAAATAAAGCGTGAATCTTTATCAAGCATAAACCTACCCGAAATTCCGTACTTAAATTTATCGTCTTTAAAACCATACGCGGTGTATCCTTCCAAACGCCACATATCGTTTTGCCCAAAATAGGTTCTACCGCCGGCTCTTAAACGGAAACCTTCAATATCGTTAAATCCAAACGAAGAAAAAATAGGTCCGTAATCAAAATTGCCAATTTGTATGTAATCGCTCGCCAAAATGGTGCCTAAATTCACGTAGGTTTGAAATCGTTTGTTTTGTTTCAGTTCGCCCAACATGGTGTAAATCCCTTTTTCTTCTTCCGATAAAGGTTCAAAACGGTATCCTTCCCAAAACTCATCTGGACGGTTCATTAAGGCTTCGTTATAGCTGTTTACTTCGCTTTTGTAAAAGTTTACGGGTTTCTTTTTGTCGAACTCAAACTGCTTGTAATACGTGGTTCTTTTACCGTACATTCCTTTTGATTTTTCATTCTGGCGGATACTGAAATCGGTCATTAAATGATCTTTTGTTAGCAAGAAAACCGAATCGTTCAATACATCAAACTCCTGCTCAATATAAATATCGCGCACCCAGTTAATATTGGCATCTTTACTGATTGCCATATTTATTTTTTTGATTGCCCAAGTGCCTTCGTTCACCCAAAAATCTCCTTTAAAAGTCAATTCGCCTTTTCTGCGGGGGTAATACACAATGTTATAGCATTTTTTGCCGTCAATATCAGCGGTATCGGTCAATACATAATTGTACACGTTGATTCCGGTGCGAGAAAGTGGACTCACAAAGTCTTTATCGAATAATTTTAGGTAGTTGTTGTAAATATCGTATTCCACATACAAATCTTTAAGGAAAGCCATGATGTGCTGATTGTTCTCGAACCCGGAATTCTTGTTGCCCGAAACAATTTCTTTTTTTAGTTTTGATACATTATCACCATAAACATTAGACGCCTGTTCGTTTATGAAAATTGGCAGATAGGTTTTTCCGGTGATTTTAGAAGTATCAACCTTGTCAAAAATAAATTCCATGCCCTTGAACATTTTGCTTTTCATGTAAGCACTGTCGATAGAATTTAAATCAAATTCAATTTTTTCGTATTTCTGATAGGTGTACTGATCGAATTTATGCAGACCGTTTTTACGACGGTTCTCCCATATTTTTCGAAGGATGTCTAACGCAGGATTGTCTTTCTTTGATGTTTTGCCCGTAAATATTTTAATCTCTGAAAGTACAGTATCTTCTTTTAGTTCGATCTTTAAATCGAGATTCACTGCTTTTGTAAGGGGTAAAAAAACATCATCGTAGCCGGTAAAAGATATTACCAGAGTATCTTGCTTGCTTGCAGATTCCAGATAAAATTTACCGTCTTCATTTGTAATAACGCCCTCTGTAGTGTTTTTAAAGTACACACTTGTGTAAGATAATGGTTGTTGTTTTTCATCGATAACCACACCGCTTACCTTGGTTTGGGCAGCTATTTGTAAGGTTATAAATGTAAAAAGAACAAGTAACAATTTTTTCATAACAAAAAACTCCAACCTTTTGGTTGGAGTTACAAATGTAAATGAAATTTTATTATTTTTTGTACATAACTTTTTTAACAGCTTTTACAACATCTTGTGCATTTGGCAACCATTCTTTTAACAGAACAGGTGAGTAAGGCGCAGGTGTATCGGCAGTTGTAATACGTTGTACAGGTGCATCTAAATAATCAAAAGCGCGCTCTTGAACCATGTAAGTAATTTCTGAAGCAACCGATGCAAACGGCCAAGCTTCTTCTAAAACAACCAAACGGTTTGTTTTTTGTACTGATTTAATAATTGCATCATAATCCATTGGGCGAACCGTACGCAAATCAATGATTTCACAAGAAATATTTTCTTTAGCCAATTCGTCTGCAGCACTGTAAGCTTCTTTGATAATTTTTCCGAAAGATACAATGGTAACATCGGTACCTTCACGTTTAATATCAGCAACGCCTAACGGAATAGTGTATTCGCCTTCTGGCACTTCGCCTTTGTCGCCATACATTTGTTCTGATTCCATAAAGATAACAGGATCGTTATCGCGGATAGCAGATTTTAATAATCCCTTTGCATCATAAGGGTTTGATGGAACTACAACTTTTAAGCCCGGAGTATTTGCAAACCAGTTTTCAAAAGCCTGTGAGTGTGTAGCACCTAACTGACCAGCCGATGCTGTTGGACCACGAAAAACGATAGGCATGTTAAACTGACCGCCACTCATTTGACGCATTTTTGCTGCGTTGTTAATAATTTGATCTATACCAACTAAAGAGAAGTTAAACGTCATAAATTCTACAATAGGGCGTAAACCGTTCATAGCCGAACCTGCTGCAATACCTGCAAAACCTAGTTCTGCAATTGGTGTATCAATAACACGTTTTGCGCCAAACTCGTCTAACATTCCTTTACTGGCTTTGTAAGCTCCGTTATATTCGGCAACTTCTTCACCCATTAAATATATTGTATTGTCGCGGCGCATTTCTTCGCTCATTGCTTCGCAAATAGCCTCTCTAAATTGAATTGTTTTCATAATATCATTATTGATAGGTGCACAAAAATATAAAATTATAATTTGTTAGCCTTTATTTTATTGATAAAAAATGTTATTGATTTTATAAATGATTTGTGAACAGATTAATTAAAAAAATCATCCTTAAAAATAAAATATGATTTTAATTTGTAAGATTAATTTTTTGAAATGTTATGGATAAAAAAAGACAATCTTTTCTATCAACAATTATAACAACAGTTTTTACCTTATTATGGCTAGCCTTCTTTGTTCTTTCATCATTTAGTAATGTGTTAGACGATCCCGGTTTTGGATTAACTTTAATATTGATACTTTTTGCATTTTTTACGTTTATATTTCCGTTTGCAGGTTTGTATTTATGGTATTCTGATAATTTCAGATTAAAATCAAAGTACTTAATTGTACTTGTTTTTTCACTAACTCCTTGGTTAATAGTTTTATTAATTTCGGTGAGAGATATAATTCTTGGATGGTTAGTTGGCTGATTTCAATCGTTTACTTTACACCTTTATATAGGAACACATCACCGTTCCATTCGTAAATTAAATTTTTGAAGGTAACATTTTGCTTGTCATCAACCAAAGCAATTTTTAGCGTGTTGTTTTCCAACGTAATTAATTCAACCGGGCGTTCGGGTCTGTCAGCTACGCTGAAAAAATCATATTCAACTGAAATTTTATCCAAAGTGTTGGTTTTTGTTTTAAAAACTGCTGTATTCTGTAAATTTTCAGCACCAATTTTGTAAGCATTAATATGTTGAACAGAATATTTGCTTGAAAGGATACTGTTTGAAATTACCAGATAAATACTTTCTTTGTTTTTGTTTTGAACGGTATAAATCTTTGAAAAATATGCTTGCGAATCATTTGATGCTAAACTTGCATTAACCGTGATATTTCCATTCGCATCAAATTGATAAATCTGATTAAAAAAACGCATGGTTCCGCCCGAATTGTTATCCCAACTGTAAACTCGGAGTTTTTTATCGGCAGATGTTGCCATTTTTAAGGCATTTTCTTTCTGCAATTTTTCAAACGGATAATTCAACGTACTGTTGTTGTTCTTAATTAAATGGGTTAGCGAATCGGTAAACTGCTGGCTGCTTAACGCAAGCAAACTGTCGTTTCGCATATTTCCCATTGCGTTGGAAATATCATTATGAATTTTTAGCAATTTGTTTTCTTCTGCCAATAAATCAACATCGTCGGTTTCTTCAGCGATTTTGTTATTTTCTGTCGAAGAATTTGTCGTGGTTTTAGTTTCGTCTGCTTTCTTGTTACAGGCAAAAATCAATAAAGTCAGTAATAAATAATAGGTCTTTTTCATAGTTTAAAATCCAAGTTTTTTTAATTCTTTTTTAATAGCATCGGCAGTTTTAAATTTTGCCTTATGATTTTTATCGTCTTGAAATCCTTCAAAATTCTGATTAAAAATATCGAATTTAGGATTGATTAGCAATGTGAATTTTTCAGGAACATTCTTAATCGAAATATCGTCATAAATATAAACGCCGTATTCTGTACCATCGTATAAATGTTCTAAACGATGCGTGTTTGCCGTTAAAATAATCAGTTCTTTTTGTTTGTCATTATCGGCATTGGCAAAAAACACGCTCAAAATCTTGGTATCCACATTATCATCTTCAAAATGATCAATCAGAATTTTCCTGTCCATTTTTCCATCGTTCCAAATAAAATAACCGTTCACAGCCTGTCTTTCGTAAACAATATCCTTGTATTCAAGTGTGAGATCTTCGGTATAAAAAGCAATAGTGGCTTTTGGAAAATCCCAAACCGAAGTTTCTATAACCGCGTGTGCCAGACTGCTGTTTTTCGGCATAAACTTTTGATCGATGGATTTAGCATCTGTTTCTTGCGAAAAACCAATCGTTGTTGTTAATAAAATTGCGGTTAAACAAACGTTTTTTAATAAGATCATTCTATAAAAAGTTATTTTTCAGGTATAGTAAAGATAGCCTATTCAGAAGAAGATTAGATAGTAAGATTAAAATTTTAAGAAATAATTTATATGCACGCATAGTATTGTTATTTGAAATTTTTTTTATCTTCGTAGCTAATTAAGAATTAATCTAAAAAACGTAAAATAAATGAAAATATTAGTTTGCATCAGCCATGTGCCTGATACTACTGCAAAGATTAACTTCACAAACGGTGATACGGAATTTGATACAAACGGTGTTCAATTTGTAATTAATCCTAACGATGAATTTGGTTTAACACGCGCAATTTGGTTTAAGGAAAAACAAGGAGCTCACGTAACGGTTGTAAACGTTGGTGGAGCCGATACAGAAGCTACAATTCGTAAATCATTGGCAATTGGTGCCGATGAAGCTATTCGTGTAAATGCAGTTCCAACCGATGGTTTTTCTGTTGCAAAACAGTTGGCAGAAGTTGTAAAAGCAGGTAGTTATGATGTAGTTATTTGTGGAAAAGAGTCGTTAGATTATAATGGTGGAATGGTTCCGGGAATGTTGGCTTCTTTATTAGGATTTAACTTTGTGAATTCTTGTGTAGGTGTTGAGATTGATGGATCTAATGCAACTTTGGTTCGTGAGATCGACGGTGGTAAAGAAACATTAACGACTAATTTACCATTGGTAATTGGCGGACAAAAAGGTATTGTTGAAGAAAAAGATTTACGTATTCCAAACATGCGCGGAATTATGACAGCTCGTACTAAAGCATTAAACGTTTTAGAACCAATTGCTGCAGATGCGAAAACAAAAGCGGTAAAGTTTGAAAAACCTGCACCAAAATCGGCAGTAAAATTAATCAGCCCTGATAATTTAGATGAGTTGATTAACTTATTACACAACGAAGCTAAAGTAATCTAATTCTAAAATCAATTTAAAATTTAAAAAGTATGTCAGTTTTAATATATACAGAGTTTGCAGAAGGTAAATTTAAAAAAGTAGCCTTAGAATTAGCTTCTTATGCAAAAAAAGTAGCAGAATCATTAGGAACAACACTTACGGCAGTTACTGTTAACGCTGGTGATGTTTCTGAATTAGGAAAATACGGTGTTGATAAAGTACTAAAAGTAACCGATAGTAAATTAGATAAGTTTAACGCAAAAGCGTATGCAGATGTTGTTAAACAAGCAGCACAAAAAGAAGGAGCGAAAGTGGTTGTTTTATCATCAACTACCGATTCTTTATACTTGGCACCAATCGTTGCAGTTGGTTTAGATGCTGGTTATGCATCAAACGTTGTAGCGTTACCGGTTTCAACAAGTCCATTCCAAGTTAAGCGTAATGCTTTTTCTAGCAAAGGATTTAACGTTACAGAATTAACTTCAGACGTGAAAGTAATTGCATTGGCTAAAAACTCATTTGGTTTGGCTGAAGCATCTGGAGCAGCAGCGACAGAAGATTTCGCAGTAAGTTTGAACGATGCCGATTTTAATATCCACATTCAAAGTCAGGAAAAAGCATCAGGACAAGTTTCTATTGCCGATGCTGAAATCGTTGTTTCTGGTGGTCGTGGTTTAAAAGGACCTGAAAACTGGGGAATGATTGAAGAGTTGGCGAGCGTTTTAGGTGCAGCAACAGCTTGTTCTAAACCAGTATCTGATTTAGATTGGAGACCTCACTCTGAACACGTTGGGCAAACAGGAAAACCAGTAGCATCAAACTTATATATTGCAGTTGGTATCTCTGGTGCAATTCAGCACATTGCAGGTATCAACGCATCAAAAGTAAAAGTGGTTATCAACACAGATCCAGAAGCTCCTTTCTTTAAAGTTGCCGATTACGGAATTGTTGGTGATGCGTTCCAAATTCTACCTGAATTAACTAAAAAGTTAAAAGAATTCAAAGCGAATAATAACTAATTTGCTTTAAATATTATATTCAAACAGCCGTAATTTTACGGCTGTTTTTTTTGTTCATATTATTGATTTTGTTATTTTTAGGATAAATACTAATATGTTCAAAAATGAATTTAGAAGAATATAAACAAAAATTTACCGAAGATGATGCAGTAGGCTGGCTGTCGATCGATGAAAAAGTAAATGAAATTTATGGGCAACAAGAACCACAGCATTTTGGCACAATAATAAAGTATATGTTGGGAGGCAAAGATCCGCTTGATGGTATAAGTGTATATGAAAGTCAAAACCAAGAAGACCATTATCACATTGTTTCTTACGGACTTTCAGAATTGTATTATAATGAAGAAAGTGCGGGAAAAGAATTCAGTAAATATGGATTTGAATTTACTTTTAGATTAAAAAAGAAAGAAGGCGACGATTTTAATTGGGCTATGAACCTAATGCAAAATTTAGCACGCTACGTTTTTGAAACAGGAAAATGGTTCGAAGAATTTCATTTTATCCCCACCAACAGTCCCATTCGTTTAGATTACGATACCAATTTAACAGCTATTGCATTTGTGATAGATCCGGAATTAGGTAAAATTCAAACTCCGCACGGAGAAGTTCAGTTTTTACAAATGGTTGGTATTACAACAGACGAATATGAGCTACTAAAGCAAAATCCTAAACTAGCTGAAACAGAGAAGCTTTTAGAACAATTAAAAATAAACAACCCGCTTTTAATTACCGATTTAGATAGAAAATAAAAACAAGTGTAGAGCAATTTTGCGGTTGTATTTTGTATCTTCGAAAGAAAATATGTTATGAGAAAATACTTCTACATTCCGTTGTTACTATGTTTTACATTTTTCTTTTCAAGTTGTGAAAGTGAAGATAATTACCACTCTTTTATTACCATTGTAAATAAGTCAGATAATGACGTATACTTGTGTAACCGATTTACTAATGTTGGTAAATGCAATTTAAGTAAGGGAGGAACACTTAAAAAGAAAAGTAATTTAGAATATAATCCTTATAATGGGAATATTGAAATGAATCTTAAAAATAACGGTATATTAGAATTTTATTTGGTTGATCCTAATCATTATAATGAACCTAATGTCTTTTATAATTGTGATTCAATAGCTTTAAAAAACAATATACTGATGCATTATAAATTAACATTAGAAGACTTGGAGCGTATGAATTGGGAAATAGTTTACAATGGCAATTAATTACTTAAAGCAGTAAACCAAACAAAATTTCCTATCAAATAAACCTTGTTAAATTTAAAAATGTATCTTTGTTTAATAGCGTTTTTTAGCTATTTTTATCAGCATGAGTTTAGTAAAATTAACAATAAAAGGAATATCATATAGTCATACGCAAAACGGAGCTTATGCTTTGATTTTGAACGAAGTAGATGGTGAGCGTAAACTGCCAATTGTAATAGGTGCGTTTGAAGCACAAGCTATTGCCATTGCCATTGAAGAAGATTTAAAGCCGCCACGTCCGTTAACGCACGATTTGTTTAAAACTTTTTGCGACCGATTTGATATCGTTGTAAAACAGGTAATCATTCATAAGTTGGTAGACGGCGTTTTCTTTTCAAGCATCATCTGCGAGCGCGACGGTATCGAGGAAATCATCGATGCACGCACGTCTGATGCCATTTCACTGGCATTACGTTTTGATGCGCCTATTTTTACCTATCAGAATATATTGGATAAAGCTGGAATCTATCTTCGCGAGCAGGAAGAAGCAGATGCAAAAGATGAAGAATATGATGATGACGACGATGATTTTGATGCAGATGACGACGATGACGACAACGATGAAGAATTAAGCGATGTTATTGATGAATTTCTAAATATTGCTCCGGTAGAAAAAGGCAATGAATTTGCCGATTATTCGCTTCAGGAACTAAACGATATGTTGGAAATGGCAGTAATGAACGAAGATTACGAAAAAGCAGCTCGTTTACGTGATGAACTTTCAAAAAGAAACCTTTAAAAAATGAAACAGTATTTAGATTTAGTTAAACACGTTTTAAAAGAAGGTGTTCAAAAAGGCGACAGAACAGGTACCGGAACTAAAAGTGTTTTTGGTTACCAGATGCGTTTTGATTTAGCCGAAGGTTTTCCAATGGTTACGACCAAAAAAGTCCATTTAAAATCAATCATTCACGAATTGCTTTGGTTTTTAAAAGGCGATACAAATATCGGTTATTTAAAAGAAAACGGCGTTCGCATTTGGGACGAATGGGCGAATGAAAACGGCGATTTAGGTCCAATTTATGGTTATCAGTGGCGTAATTGGAACGGCGAAGAAATAGATCAGATTAAAGAATTAATCGAAACATTAAAGACAAATCCAAACAGTCGCAGAATGTTGATTTCCGCTTGGAATCCTTCGGTTTTGCCCGATACATCTGTTTCTTTTGATGAAAATGTTGCCAACGGAAAAGCAGCTTTACCTCCGTGTCACGCTTTTTTTCAGTTTTATGTTGCCGATGGTAAATTATCGTGCCAACTGTATCAGCGTTCGGCAGACATCTTTTTGGGCGTTCCATTCAATATTGCATCGTACGCGCTGTTTACTATGATGGTTGCACAGGTTTGCGGTTTGGGTTATGGCGATTTTATCCACACGTTTGGCGATGCGCACATCTACAACAATCATTTTGAACAAGTTGAATTGCAGTTGTCAAGAGAACCACGTCCGTTGCCAAAAATGATATTAAATCCGGAAATAAAAGATATTTTCGATTTTACATTTGAAGATTTTACGTTGGTTGATTACGATCCGCATCCGGCAATTAAAGGTCAGGTTTCTGTATAATGAAGATTAGTTTAGTAGCAGCAATTGCACAAAATAACGCAATAGGAAAAAATAACGATTTGTTATGGCATTTACCTGCCGATTTTAAACATTTTAAAGAAACAACAAGCGGTCATTTTATTTTAATGGGTCGCAAAACGTTTGAATCGTTTCCTAAACCTTTGCCAAATCGTACGCATTTAATCATCACCAGACAGAAAAATTACAATGTTCCCGATAATTTTTTTGCATTTGCTTCAGTTAGTGATGCGTTACAATTTGCACAACATCAAAATCAGGAAACTGTTTATGTAATCGGTGGTGGCGAGATTTATAAGGAAACAATAAGCATTGCTAACGAATTGGTAATTACACATGTAAACGCAGTGTTTGCAGATGCGGATGCTTTTTTCCCTGAAATAAAATCTGATTGGAAAATGATTTCAGAGGAATTTCATAAATCCGACGAAAAAAATAGATTCGATTTTACCATAACGGTTTATCATAAATAATGAAAAAATTAGTCACAGCTTTTGTTGTATTTTTTACTGCATTTTCGGTAAATGCACAAATGGCTGTGTTTAAAAAAGAACTGGTTCGTCCGCCGCAATTAACTTATTACGGCTTGAATCATTTGGGCGATACATCTTCAATTGTAAGTAACGAAATTGCCAAAGAAACCCTTTTAAAAACGTTCACTTTTAAAGATCCGTTTTTAGGAAATATTACGCAATACGATGAGCGAAATCCTTTAAAACAACTGGTTTTTTATAAAAATACGCAACAATTAATTTTTTTAGACAATCAGTTAAGTGTAAAAGAAAAGATCGTTTTAACAGATCGTTTCCCCGAAATCGATGCGGTTTACGCAGCTTTAACCTCTCAAGCTTCCATTTGGATTTTCGATTACGCAAGCAAGCGTTGGTGCATTGTTTCATCGCAACAAGATCAACCATCGTTTGTAAGTAATCCCATAACAACTTATTCTTTTTTAACAACTTACGGAAATTTTGCTTACTGGCAAAAAGACGATGTTGTTTACGGAATTGATATCTACGGAAAAGTAATTCAAGAACAAAATTTACCTAAAAAAGCACAATTGTTAGCAATTAATGGCGATTTGTTGGTGTATGTATCAAACAATAAATTATTTTTGTTAAACACTAAAAATAAAGAAGCAGAACAATTAGCAGAAGTTCAGTCAACCATTGATTCTGTTATTTTTAACGCAAACAGTTTAAGTGTTTTAACAACAGATAAATTGTATTTATACCATATAAACTAATAAAATATGCAAGTTGCAATTGCCGGAAACATTGGTGCAGGAAAAACTACGTTAACCCGATTATTAGCCAAACATTACAAGTGGGATGCACATTACGAAGATGTGGTTGATAATCCGTATTTAGATGATTTTTATCATTCAATGGATCGTTGGTCGTTTAATTTGCAGATTTACTTTTTAAACAGTCGTTTTCGTCAGGTTTTGGCAATGAAATCAAGCGGAAAAAATACCATACAGGATCGAACCATTTATGAGGATGCTCATATTTTTGCTCCGAATTTACATGCAATGGGATTGATGTCTAATCGCGATTTCGAAAATTATAAACAACTTTTTGAATTGATGGAAGATTTGGTTGGCGCACCCGATTTGTTGATTTATTTAAGAAGTTCTATTCCAAATTTGGTCGGACAGATTCATAAACGCGGACGTGAATACGAAAATTCTATATCAATTGATTATTTGAACAAACTGAACGAACGTTACGAAGAATGGATCAAAAGCTACACAAAAGGCAAGTTGCTGATTATAGATGTTGATCCTATTAATTTTGTTGATAATCCTGAAGATTTAGGGCAGATAATCAACCGAATTGATGCCGAATTTAACGGTTTGTTTTAATATGAACAGGCTTTTAAGTTTACGATTTACACTTTGTAATCTAATTTTTCTGGTTGCCTCTTTTTCGGCAATTGGTCAGGAAAACTGGAGTGCATCTTTACAAACCTATCAAGGTGCTATTTTACCGCACAGCGAAAATATTGCCCATTTAATAACCAACAAACCTACGGGTTTTCTGTTTTCGGTTAATCATAAAGTCGATGGATCTAAAGAATGGCATCATACCTACCGTTTTCCCGAAGTCGGTTTTTCCTTCCATACACAAAACAATCACAACGAAACGTTGGGCGATTTATACGGTTTGTATGCCCATTATAATTTTTACTTTTTAAACAGAAGGTTGCAGTTTCGGGTAGGGCAGGGAGTTTCTTACGCCACAAATCCTTTTGATAAAGAAACTAATTTTCGCAATGTAGCTTACGGATCTAAATTTATGCCGTCAACCTATTTTATGTTGGGATACGATCAACCTAGAATCTGGCAAAACATCGGCATAAATGCAGGTTTGTTGTTTGTGCATCATTCAAATGCCACCATAAAAGCGCCAAATACAAGTACCAATACGTTAGGAGTGAATGTTGGATTAACGTACCATTTTTCTGACGACGATCAAAGTGGTAAAGCCAATTCATTTGTAGATTATCCGCAGCAAATTCGATACAACCTATTGTTTAGAACCGGTGTAAACGAAAGTCATATCATCGGAATGGGACAAAAACCGTTTTATCACATTACCGCAATTGTAGAAAAACCGTTGAACAATTATGGTTCTGCGCAAGTTGGAGCAGAAGTTTTTCTGTCGAATTCATTAAAAGAGCTTATTCCGTTTTTGGCGACTTCATTTCCTGAAGAAGGAATGGATAAAAATACCGATTGGAAACGTGTGGGCGTTTTCGTAGGTTACGAATGGTATCTGAACAAACTAACCGCCGAAGGAAATATTGGTTATTACGTTCATGATGAATACAAGAAAAACGGATCGCTTTACCAACGTTTAGGATTGCGTTATTATGTAACACCAAATATTTTTGGAGTAATGTCGTTAAAAACGCATTTTGCTAAAGCCGAAGCTTTTGAAGTTGGTGTTGGGTATAAGTTGTAGGTTTTTAAGTTATAGGTTGTATGTTTTAAGTTATAAGTTTGTCATTCTGAAAGAAACGAAGTGAATTGAAGAATCTCTACTAGATACCTCCTTCGTCGGAATGACAAATTGTGATATACATTCAGAAGAAATCTGTGTATCAGTGGTTAAAAAATAGAATTATGAAAAAAAGTATCATTTTATTGTTGTTGATTATTGCCGGATGCGCTGGTGAAGATGCTTGTTTTTCTAAAAAAGGCGATGCAGTTTCGCAACAACATCAGTTATCAGGATTTCATACCGTTGATATTCCCATGAATGTTTCTGCAGAAATTATTCCGAGCACTACTTTTAAAATGGAAATTCAATCATTTGAAAACAGAATCGAAGCACTTTCATTTGAAGTTAAAGATTCAATTCTTACAATAAAAAACGAGATTTCGTGTCAAATGCTTAAAAGTCAAGAAACCGCTGTTTTAAAAATCTATACTCCGAATTTAAAACGAATCCATTCTCGCACGCAGTTTAATGTAGTTTCGAACAATACATTGCGTTATCCAAATCTGTATCTGCTGACAAGTATTCCGAACGAAGACGGAGCGTCAACAAACTTTAATTTAAAAGTAAACAACAATTCGGTAACGGTAGAAGATAATCAGGTAGGAAGTTTTATTTTAAAGGGAAAAACCAATGTTTTAGATATAAAATTATACGGAGCCAACGGTTCGGTTGATGCCAAATTATTAAATGCTAAAACAGTTTTATCGTACCACCGCAGTAACCAAAATATTCATGTATTTGCAAAAAATAAATTAGAAGGCATTATTGCATCTGTCGGAAATATTTATGTGTACAACAAACCCGATACCGTAAAAATTGAACGTTTATATACCGGAAATGTGATTTATAAATAGTTCTTAGTTATAAATTAAATTGATTTCATTTTGTCATTCTGACGAAGGAAGAATCTCAAGAACAATTAAAAAGGAATTGTCATGCTGAACTTATTTCAGCATCTCATAAAGATAATTAAAAATGAGATTCCGTGTCAAGCACGGAATGACAAATCAAACGAAAATTTACAACGTTTTCTCTCTAAAAATAGTTTCCAGATTTTTATTTTTAAGCTGCATAGATAAAATCTTAACATCTAATTCTTTAGCAAAATCAAAAAGGGCAGGGCGCATATCTGCATCGGCATTAAAAATAAGTTCCCACTGCATATCGTGTATATTGTGAAACGATTTTAAGTTAGGTAAACGCTTAATAAATTCTTCTTCAATTTTTACATCGAACTCAATTTCAATTACCTGATCGTTTTCATTACTAAACATCTGTTGCAATTTGTTATCGGCAACAATAACTCCACTTTTAATAATAATAACGCGGTCGCAAATGGCTTCAACTTCCTGCATAATATGGGTCGATAAAAAAACAGTTTTGTCTTTCCCAATGTTTTTAATCAGTTCGCGAATTTCAGTCAGCTGGTTCGGATCTAATCCCGTAGTAGGTTCATCTAAAATCAAAACTTCCGGATCGTGCAATAAAGCTGTTGCCAAACCAACACGCTGGCGGTATCCTTTTGATAATTGTCCGATTTTCTTATGTGCTTCGGGCGTTAAACCGGTAAGCTGTATCACTTCATCAATACGTTTTTTGTCAACTTTATAAACATCGGCATTAAAAGCCAAATATTCACGCACGTATAAATCTAAATAAAGCGGGTTGTGTTCGGGCAAATAACCAATAGATTTCTGAACTTCTTTCGGGTGTGTGTTCACATTAAAACCATTCACAATTGCGGTTCCGTTATCGGCTTCAATATACGTGGTTAAAATTTTCATTAACGTAGATTTTCCTGCACCATTTGGACCCAGAAAACCGACAATTTCCCCTTTGTTAATTTTAAAATCAATGGTATCTAACGCCTTTTGCGTTCCGTAATTTTTAGAGATATTTTGTACTTCTATCGACATAGAATTTCTTGTTTTACACAAAAGTAAGTATTTTTTATATTAGTTGGCTATATCTGGAAAACTATACCGTATTTTACTGAAATATCTGTAAATTTGCGGTATGACGAAAGTAAGCGAAAAAGCTTTGTGGTATAAGCAATTATCGGGTAGCAAACCTTTGATAATCGCGGGTCCGTGCAGTGCCGAAACTCCTGATCAGGTGCTGGAAATTGCGCATGGAATTAAAGATCAGGCGACCATATATCGTGCAGGAATTTGGAAACCAAGAACACGTCCGGGTGGTTTTGAAGGTGTTGGTGCCATTGGTTTAAAATGGTTGCAACAGGTTAAAGCAGAAACCGGAATGCTTTTGGCTACCGAGGTTGCTACTGCCGAACATGTAGAACTAGCTTTGGCACATGATATCGATGTTTTGTGGATTGGCGCGCGAACTACCGTGAATCCTTTTGCTGTTCAGGAAATTGCCGATGCATTGAAAGGAACCGATAAAATCGTTTTCATAAAAAATCCGGTAAACCCTGATTTAAGTTTGTGGATTGGCGGTTTTGAGCGTTTACAGAATGCAGGAATCGAAAAGTTAGGATTTATTCATCGAGGTTTTTCAAGCTACGAAAAAATAAAATATCGTAATAAACCCGAATGGCAGATTCCGATTGATTTGCAGATTCGTTTTCCGGAAATTCCACTGATTAATGATCCGTCACACATAACGGGAAATCGAGAGTTGATTCAACAAGTGGCTCAAAAAGCTTTGGATTTGAATTTTGATGGGTTGATGATTGAAACGCATTGTACGCCCGATTTGGCTTGGAGCGATGCCGCACAACAAGTAACTCCAAATCAATTACAAGAAATATTATCAAATTTAGTATTACGCGATTCATTGAATTTAGAAGATTCGTATGTACATGAAATGAATATGTTTCGAACAAGAATCGACGAAATTGATACACAAATTTTAAAATTACTGAAAGACCGAATGCAGATTGCCGATGAAATTGGTTTGCTTAAAAAAGCTAAAAACGTAGCTGTTTTACAGCCCGAACGTTGGCAGGAAGTTCTTATAAAAATGCGCCGCGAAGGCAAAGAAAATAAATTGGGCGAAGCTTTTATTACATCGTTATTCAAGGCAATTCACGATGAAAGTATCACAAGACAAGACCATATAATCAACAGAAAATAAAAGTGAATGACAGGAATTGTTTATAAATCTACAGGAAGCTGGTACACCGTAAAATCTGATACAAACGAGTTTTTTGAGTGTAGAATTAAAGGAAAATTCAGAATGCAAGGTATTAAAAGTACCAACCCAATTGCCGTTGGCGATAAGGTAGATTTTGATCTGGATACCACTGCAGATGTAGTTACGGGCGTTATCACCAACATTCACGAACGCAAAAATTATTTAATTCGCAAGTCGGTAAATCTGTCTAAACAGGTGCATATCATTGCTGCGAATGTAGATATTTTGTTTATTTTGGTGACTATTGATAATCCGGTTACCACCACAAGTTTTATTGATCGTTTGCTGGTAACTGCCGAAGCATATGGTATTGAAGCTGTTTTGGTTTTTAATAAGGTAGATACTTTTTCTGAAGAAACATTAGACGATCAACTGTTCTTGCAATATACGTACGATAAAATTGGCTACAAATGTTTGCGTGTTTCTGCCGCTACCGGTAAAGGATTAGACGCGTTAAAAGAAGCGATGACTAATAAAGTATCCATGTTTACTGGGCATTCTGGCGTTGGTAAATCAACATTGGTAAATGCTTTAGAACCTGGTTTGAATTTAAAGACCAAGGAAATATCAGAACAACATCAACAAGGACAGCACACCACAACTTTTGCCGAAATGTACGATTTAAGTTTCGATGCCAAAATTATTGATACACCGGGAATTCGTGGTTTTGGTATTGTTGATATGGAACCACAGGAAATCGGAAATTATTTTCCGGAATTTTTCAAGCTGAAAGATCAATGCAAGTTTAACAATTGTTTACATCGCGAAGAACCTCATTGCGCTGTGAAAGATGCGTTAGATGACGATGAAATTTCATGGTCGCGCTACAAAAGTTATACGCAGATGTTAGATGGTGACGAAGAAAATTACCGTGCAGATACTTACGGAAACGGTAAAAATCCCGACGCATAAATGAAAGCTGTAATACAACGCGTTTCGCAGGCATCGGTAACTATAAACAACGAGAAAGTTGCCGATATTAATTTAGGATTACTGATTTTAGTAGGAATTGAAGATGCTGATACTACCGAAGATATCGATTGGTTAACTGCAAAAATTTCACAACTCCGAATTTTTAATGATGAAAATGAAGTGATGAATAAATCGGTACAAGATGTAAATGGCGATATCATTGTAGTAAGTCAGTTTACGTTGCATGCATCAACCAAAAAAGGAAATCGACCGTCTTATCTAAAAGCATCAAAACCAAATATCGCCATTCCGTTATACAAAGCTTTTATTGCATCGATGGAAAAATCAATAGGAAAAAAAGTTCAAACCGGGCAATTTGGTGCAGATATGAAAGTCAGCCTTCTAAACGATGGTCCGGTTACAATTATAATTGATACAAAGAATAAAGAGTAATGCTTAAAAAATTCCTTTTATATACCTTAATATATGTTGTGATTTCGTTTTTAATGAGTTACAATGAAATTCAATGTGCGGTAAACGGCGAAGAATTATGCTGGTATAATTTAATAGGGAAATATTTAATTTTTTTATTACTGCTTTACATTTATGATAGATTAATTAAACCACGAATTTTTAAAAAACCGAAGCAATAAATTATTATGGATATTAAAAACGCACAACTAAATGTTGACAATTGGATAAAAGAACACGGCGTTCGTTATTTTAACGAATTAACAAATATGGCGCAGCTTACTGAAGAAGTAGGAGAGGTTGCCCGAATTATTGCCCGCAGATATGGTGAACAATCTGAAAAAGAAAGCGATAAAAACAAAGATTTGGGCGAAGAATTAGCCGATGTTGTTTTTGTGGTTTTATGTTTGGCAAATCAAACCGGAGTAAACTTACAAGAAGCTTTCGATAAAAAAATGGACTTAAAAACCAATCGCGATCACGACCGTCATCATAACAACGAAAAATTAAAATAATCGTTATTTTCTTTTAAAAGGTGTAGGTATTTGTTTTTAGGAGTACTATAAACATGCTATTTTGCATGGTAAACGCTAAAGAAATAGTGTTTTATTTTAAAAACTGAATAAATTTGCACAAAATTTAAAGAAAAAAGTAATGAAAAAAATTATGTTAATGTTGGCGCTTGCTGTAACAGGTATGGCAAATGCACAAGAAGGAACTATTTTAGTGGGCGGTAATGTTGGAATTTCATCTGACAAGATGGGAGATAACAAATCAAGTTCGTTTGAGTTTTCTCCAACGGTTGGTTACCAGTTTAATGAAAATATGACTGTTGGTTTACAAGCATCTGTGCTAAATGAAACCTATGAGTATGTTGGGGGAGAAAACAAAAATAACGGTTTAAAAATTGGAGCATTTTACCGTTATGCAAAACCTTTAAGCGAATTGTTTTCAGTTTTTGCTGATGTTTCTGCAGGATATCAAACTGTTAAAACAGAAACTACCTTGACTGGTTTGCCAACTACAACTTTAAAATCTAATGGGGTTTACGCAGGTATAACTCCGGCTTTGTTTATTAATATGAAAAACAGCTTTGGTTTAAACTTTTCTATCGGCGGTAGTCAATACAGCTCTTTGAAAAGCGACACTACGCCATCTGTTAAGTCATCAAGTTTTGATTTTAATTTTGGAAAAACCGTAAATATCGGTATCTCTAAAAATTTCTAATTTACAGAAAATAAAAATGAAGAATCGGGCATATTTGCCCGATTTTTTTATAAATTGTTTAGTAATTTTGATTCCAAATTAAGCTGCTAAAAGCTATGAACGATATATTACTGAATAAAAGCGAACTAAAAAACAATCAGGAAATTATAATTTCGGGCTCAAAATCCGAAACCAACCGTTTGCTTTTGCTTCAGGCATTATATCCGAACTTAAAAATTGAAAACGTATCGAATTCCGATGATTCCGAAGTAATGAAAAATACTTTGCAATCAGTTGGGAGGTTAAGCGAAATCAATGTGCATCACGCAGGAACAGCCATGCGGTTTCTAACATCGTTCTTTGCAATTCAAGAAGGTTTTGAAGTTGTTATTTCAGGATCAGACAGAATGCACGAACGCCCGATAAAAATTTTGGTTGATGCTTTGAATCGGTTAGGAAGCAATATTTCGTATTTAGAAGAAGAAGGTTTTCCACCAATAAAAATCATCGGAAAAAGAATCCAAGGCAATAAAGTTTCGATAGATGCCAATGTAAGCAGCCAGTACATTACATCGTTAATGTTGATCGGACCAAGCTTACCAAACGGACTCGAAATTCAGTTAAAAGGCACAATTACATCAATTCCATACACAAAAATGACGCTTTCGGTGTTGCAATCGTTAGGAATTAAAGCCGAATTTGAAAACAATATTATAAAAATTCCACATACAGAAAAGATCTCAAACGATACTTTTGTGGTAGAATCAGATTGGTCGTCTGCATCGTATTTTTACAGTTTAATGGCGTTATCAAAAATCGATACTCAAATTACTTTGGGATATTTCAAACAAGACAGTTTGCAAGGCGATTCGGTTTTGGCTGAAATCTATCACAATTTCGGAGTTCAAACTACATTTACAGACAATAAAATCATTCTTAAAAAAGTTGAAAATTCTTCGATAAAAAATTTAAATCTTAATTTAAACAATGCACCCGATATTGCTCAAACTATTATTGTAACGTGTTTAGGTTTGGGAATTACCTGCAATTTAACGGGATTGCACACTTTGAAAATAAAAGAAACCGATCGTTTACAAGCTTTAAAAAACGAATTAGAGAATTTTGGCGCAGATGTTTCTATTTCTCACGATTCAATTCAGTTGAATAATTCGGTAGTTTTTCAAAATGAAACTATTGCTGTAGAAACTTATCAGGATCACCGTATGGCGATGGCATTTGCTCCGCTGGTTTTAAAACAATCTTTAGTGATAAAAAATGCTAATGTGGTATCTAAATCGTATCCCCACTTTTGGAATGATTTAAAACTAATAGGGTTAAGTGTTAGTTGTTTGTAAATCAACGAATTAAATTTTCGTTTTTAAAATAAACAGGTATTTACTTGACAACCCCTGTTTTGAAGTTGTATATTTGCAAGCTTAATTTTTTTAATTAAGATAACACTTAACGGACTTTTATTTTTATGAAGTTATCAAATTTTAATTTTAATTTACCTACCGAACTACTTGCAGAATTTCCTGCGGAAAATCGTGACGAGTCTCGTTTAATGGTAGTTAACCGTAAAACAGGTACAATTGAACACAAATTTTTCAAAGATTTAATCGATTATTTCAATGAAGGCGATGTAATGGTATTGAACAATACCAAGGTTTTTCCTGCGCGTTTGTATGGAAATAAAGAAAAAACAGGTGCCCGTATCGAAGTTTTCTTGTTGCGCGAATTAAATGCAGAACAGCGTTTATGGGATGTTTTGGTTGATCCTGCCCGTAAAATACGTATTGGTAATAAATTATATTTTGGCGATGACGATTCGTTGGTTGCCGAAGTTATTGATAACACAACATCGCGCGGACGTACTTTACGCTTTTTGTACGATGGATCTTACGAAGAATTTCGTTTAAAATTACGTGAGTTGGGTGAAACGCCGATTCCGAAATATATTAACCGCGAAGTTACACCGGAAGACGAAGATCGTTACCAAACAATTTACGCTACCGAAGAAGGAGCTGTTGCAGCACCAACTGCAGGTTTGCACTTTTCTAAACACTTGTTGAAACGTTTGGAAATTAAAGGTGTAGATTTTGCAAAAATCACTTTACATATTGGTTTGGGAACTTTTAATCCGGTTGAGGTTGAAGATTTATCTAAACACAAAATGGATTCTGAAGAGTTGATTATAACGCAGGAAGCTTGCGATATTGTGAATCAGGCAAAAGCAAAGAAAAGTAAAATATGTGCTGTGGGAACTACGTCAATGCGTGCATTGGAAAGTTCAGTTTCATCAAACCACACATTAAATACATATGAAGGTTGGACAAACAAATTCGTTTTTCCACCGTACGATTTCAGTATTGCAGATTGTATGATTACAAACTTCCACATGCCAAAATCAACTTTATTAATGATGATTTCTGCTTTTACAGGTCATGATTTAATGATGAAAGCTTATGATGAAGCCATTAAAGAAGGATATAAATTTTATTCGTATGGCGATGCCATGCTAATTTTGTAGTTTTTTTATTTAGTTATATAGTTAAAAGAAAACTCATCGTAAAGATGAGTTTTTTTGTTTATAGCTGTTTATTCTTTTTTACTTCTTCTAAAATTGTGTGCATTAATTCGGTTTGAACTTTTTGTATCTCCATTAATTCTTTTTGTTGATGCATAATTAATTGATCTATTTTTTCATGTAGAATTCTAATTTCTAATTCCGATTTTAAATTGATCATATAATCGTTCTTTGCACGCTCGCGATCTTTGGTTTCCTGCCTGTTTTGCGACATCATAATAATAGGAGCCTGTAAAGCCGCTACACAAGAAAGAATTAAATTCAGCAATATAAACGGATACGGATCAAAACCTTTATTCATAAAAACGAAAGCATTTGCTCCAATCCAAAGGAGCAGAAAAAACACGAATGATAAAATAAAAGTCCAACTTCCGCCAAAATCAGCAACTTTATCGGCTATTTTTCCTCCAATAGAATCATTTTTTAAATCGGTTTTTAACGATTCATCACTAATTATTTCTGATTTTGATATAGAATTTACAACCTGCTTTTTTAAATCGTTCAATTCACCAATTTCGTTTACAAGTTTTTCTGAAATATATTTTTGTCGGTAGAAATTTAATTCATCAACCGATAGTTTTGCATTTTCATCGAACAAATTATGTTCCTGCTTTATAAAATCAAAAATAGATTTTCGAATGGTTTTTGCTCGAACCAATTCATCTAACGGAAATTCTTTTCCTGAAATATCGCTAATAAATGTCTTCATTAATCTATGCTGTAAACCAATTTTATGGTAATAGTTGCCGTTTTGTTTTTTGATGCCGTATTAAAAGATCCGCCCCAAGAATATTCTTCGGATGAATTTTGAGCTACAATCTGAAAAACACCCATGTCAGATTTTTTTAAACTTCCCAAATCTGATTCTGCATTTTCTGCAATTTTTTCGGCACGCAAACGGGCATCTTTTGTAGCTGCGGCAATCATTTCTAATTTTAAAGCAGCCAATTTTGTGTAGTAATATTCAGGTGTGCTTGAGTAAAGTTCAACGCCAGAATTAATCAGTTCAGAAACCGATCTTGACACATTTTCTACTTTCTCAACTTCTTTACTTTCAACCTGAACATTTTGCGATAACGAATATCCATTAAAAGTTTGCGATCGCACATTAGAATTTTCATCGTAAGTAGTTGCATATTCTTTATTGATACTAACCGATGAAAACACAATTTCGTTTTCCTTAATACCTTTCGATGTTAGATAATTTTTAATTGCATTTCTGTCGGTTTCTAAAGACGCATAAGCTTCCTTCAGTTCAAAACTTTTTTTAGAAAAGCTGCTGTTCCAAACAATTAAATCAGAAACAAAATCTTTCGTTCCCAAACCTGTAACACTAATTGTATCGTTACTGTTATTACGATTTTTAAAAGCATTTGCCAAAAAAGCAGTAGATATAATCAAACCTAAAGCTATAATTGCAGCAGTTATATAATTTTTCATGATTTTTTTTATAATTTTAGCAGATTAAATATAAGTAATTAATATATGATAAAAAAGTACTTTTTATTTTCTCTAATTTGTTTAACAGTTAGTTTAAATGTTTTTGCCCAAAATTACCAGTTGAATGCTTTTAACAATGTTGTTTTTTACGACGGTTATGCAGCAACAAAAACAACTGCAACTCCTGCAGGAATTGTTCGCTTGGATAATTCAAGATACGCTCGAAAAATTACTGCTACAGAAATTGCGAGTTTTAATAATACCCTTTCGTTAGAAGTGAAAATTAATGCACTTTGCGATAATTACGATCGTCAGGGTGGTGTTTTCTTTGCATTTGTTCCAACAGGAGAAAATATTACTTCTCCTAACAAAAAAACAATTGAGATTGGTAGATACATTACGCCGTTTATGAATATGAACGTAGCGCCTAATGAAGTTTCTTACCAATACGATTTAAATCACTTAATTGGTATTTTTAAAGATGCTACTTTTTTGCAGAATAATGATATTTGGGTGGAGTTTTTCTTATTTGGTGTTCCTTATGCTGCTCAAACTCAAATAGCGGGCTGTTCAGGAAGAGAAGATGTTTTTCAAGGAACCGTAAATTTTACATCAACTGTTAATGCAAGTGTAGCTCAAGATTATCTACCAAAACCATTATGGAGTAGAAAACGTATAAACAAAACAACCGATAGCGATTTTCCTGGAACGGCAGCACGAATGGTTTCTTTTTCAACAGATCAAGATTTGGTAGATGCACATGTACAACTTATAACTTCTGCTCACGGAGCTAATAATGGCGGTGAAGAATATGTCCGTAGAGAGCATTTGGTTTATTTTGATGATGTGGAAATTTTAAAATACACTCCTGGTGGTCTAAGTTGCGAACCTTTTCGTAAGTACAATACACAGGCAAACGGAATTTATGGTAGTTCAGTACAGTCTACTGCTTGGTGGGCAGCTTGGAACAATTGGTGTCCGGGTGATAAAATTCCAAACAGACTTATTCAGTTAGGTAATGTAGCTACAGGAAATCACTCATTTAAAATAAGCATCCCTACGGGTAAGTTTCCAAATAGTAATGACGAAATTATTTTGTCAGCCTTCATTTATTCTAAAGACAATGCGCTGTTAGATAACAAAAAGGTCGAAGTCATAGATTATGTAGTTTATCCAAACCCAACAACAGATCAAATAACAATAAATGCTACTGTTGATGTTAAAAAAACAACTCTTATAGATTTAAACGGTAAAGCGTTGTTAAATGGATCTAGTAAAACATTAAATATTCAAAATTTACCTGCAAGTACCTATATTTTAAATATTGAATTTGCAAACGGAGTAAAAACAACAGAAAAAATAGTTAAAAACTAATTAGTTTTCTCCGAATAAATCAAATCCTGTTAGTTCATTAGCGGGATTTTTTTTGTTTTTTGGCGTTCCCCTTAAATCCGGTTTCAAAACAAAATCCAGAAAAAAGAGATAACAGAAAATAGCAGTCAGTATTCGGGTCGGGCAATTCGCTCCAAGTCCTCGCTCGTCGTGCCTCCTCGCTGCGGGCTATCCGCTGCTATCCCTAACGCGGTTTTGTTTTAGGTTGTGTGTTGTAAGTTTTAGTTTTTAGTCTTAAATAAAATCAGCGTAAATCTGTGCAATCAGTGGTTAAAAATAAAATAGCTGTGGGCTTCAGACAAACATTCCACACCAAGCATCCAACATCTAACACCCCTCACCAAACACATATTCAGCTTTTTACAAAAAAGAATAAAAAACTTTACAAAATCATTTGGAAGATCGTAAAAAACAGTGCTATATTTGCAACCGCTTTCAGAATAAGTAAAGCCACGTTCCTAGAAAAAAGTAAAAAATAAATTTGGATTAAATAGTAAAGGTTTCGTATCTTTGCCATCCGTTCAAAAAGAAAGGGCGATTAGCTCAGCTGGTTCAGAGCACCTCGTTTACACCGAGGGGGTCGGGGGTTCGAACCCCTCATCGCCCACAGAAAAAAACTTTCAAAATAATTTAAAAAACTTTTGCGAGTTTAAAAAAGATTACTACTTTTGCAACCGCTTTGAGAGACAAGCGAGGAAAAGAAGAATAAGTTCATAGACATATTGGATTAACAGAAAAATAAAGAGTAAGAGCTTTTAGGAAACTAAGAGGTCTTAAA
>Ga0213826_1000093_pt1 | contig 125183 bp, 107 predicted proteins | sample MC6MC0899MG_FD_180668 | JGI IMG/M metagenome (GOLD analysis project Ga0213826, IMG submission 180668) | Enriched soil aggregate microbial communities from Iowa State University, Ames, United States - MC6-MC0899-MG | ecosystem: Environmental > Terrestrial > Soil > Unclassified | place: USA... | reverse complement strand
TACTCACAAGCACCCACACGAATTGCTTGATTCAATTTGTTAAAGAGCGTTTGGTTAAGAGCTTTTCGTCTCAACCGAGGCGCGCATTCTACGCTTTCCTCAGGGCCTGTCAAGCGTTTATTTTGAAGTTTTTTGCGAGAAACTCGTTTAGCTTCAAACACTTAACTCGCTGCGATCTCTCGTAGCGGGAGGTGAATCATACAGCGTTTAGAAGCGCTGTCAACCACCATTTCAACCGCTTGCGATCTTTCGATCGTAGCCCTTTCAGCAGCACCTTAACTACCTAACTCATTGAATCTCAAGGAGTTTGTCGTTCCGATGTCGCTGGAAGTGGGGCGCATTATAAGGGGATTCGGAAGGGCGTCAACCTTTAATTTCAAGAAACTGAAATATAAGCGGGAAATACCCAGAAAGGCCCGTCACAACACATTCAGCGCCTGTGAGACCCAAGGCGAACAAAGCTGAAATGCCCGAGGCGCCCCCCCCAAAAAACAAAGCGGGGAGGCCTTTCGGCCTCCCCGCTTTAATTACCTGCCCTTAAAGGCTAGGGAATGCAAACTGCGACGCTTCATGGCTGGCACGCTGCGGCCAGCGCTGGGTAATCGCCTTGCGACGGGTATAGAAGCGCACCCCGTCCGGGCCATAGGCATGCAGGTCACCGAACAGCGAACGCTTCCAGCCACCAAAGCTGTGATAAGCCACCGGCACCGGCAGCGGCACGTTCACACCCACCATGCCCACTTCGATCTCGTCGCAGAACAGGCGCGCCGCTTCACCGTCACGGGTGAAGATGCAGGTACCGTTGCCATACTCGTGATCATTGATCAGCTGCATCGCCTGCTCCAGGCTGTTCACACGCACCACGCACAGCACCGGGCCGAAGATCTCTTCTTTATAGATACGCATCTCCGGGGTCACCTTGTCGAACAGGGTGCCACCCACGAAGTAGCCATCTTCATTACCGGCCACACGGAAGCCGCGGCCATCCACCACCAGCTTGGCGCCGGCAGCAACACCGTCATCAATGTAACCCACTACCTTGTCACGGGCAGCAGCCGTTACCAGCGGGCCCATGTCCAGGCCGCACGAAGTGCCGGCACCAATCTTCAGTGCCTTGATCTGCGGTTCCAGCTTGGCAATCAGGGCATCGGCCACCTGGTCGCCCACGCATACCGCCACCGAAATGGCCATGCAGCGCTCGCCGCACGAACCGTAGGCCGCGCCCATCAGTGCGCTGACGGCGTTGTCCAGGTCGGCATCCGGCATCAGTACCGCGTGGTTCTTCGCGCCACCCAAGGCTTGCACGCGCTTGCCGCGCTTGGTGCCTTCGGCATAGATGTACTCGGCGATCGGCGTTGAACCGACAAAGCTCAGTGCTTTTACTTCTGGCGCTTCGATCAGCGCATCCACCGCCTCCTTGTCACCGTGCACCACGTTCAGGATGCCCTTCGGCAAGCCGGCTTCCAGCAGCAGCTGGGCGATGTACAGGGTCGAGCTGGGGTCACGCTCGGACGGCTTGAGGATGAAAGCGTTGCCGCAGGCGATGGCCAGTGGGTACATCCACAGCGGCACCATGGCCGGGAAATTGAACGGGGTAATGCCAGCGACCACGCCCAGCGGCTGGAAGTCGGACCAGGCATCGATGTTCGGGCCGACGTTGCGGCTGTACTCGCCTTTCAATACTTCTGGCGCTGCGCAGGCGAACTCGACGTTCTCGATGCCGCGCTTCAGTTCGCCGGCTGCGTCTTCCAAGGTCTTGCCATGCTCTTCGCTGATCATCTGCGAGATCTTGGCTTCGTTCTGCTCCAGCAGTTGCTTGAAGCGGAACATTACCTGGGCGCGCTTTGCCGGTGGGGTGTTGCGCCAGGCCGGGAAGGCCGCCTTGGCGGAGTCGATCGCTTCCTGCACGGTCGCGCGACTGGCCAGCTCGACCTTGCGTACAGCCTGGCCGGTGGACGGGTTGAAGACATCGGCGGTGCGCTCACCTTTGGAAACCAGCTCGCCATGGATCAGGTGCTGAACAATGCTCATGCAAAACTCCGGATATAGAAGGTAGAGGCAGGCGCGCTATCTATACATGCGCGCGCCTGGCATCGAAATCGGAAAGATCAGTCGATCAGGTTCAGGTTTTCGCCGACGGCGTCGAACAAGCGATCCAGTTCCTGCGGCGTGGTGTTGAACGTTGGGCCGAACTGCAGGGTGTCGCCACCGAAGCGTACATAGAAACCTGCCTTCCACAATTTCATCGCCACTTCGTACGGGCGGACGATGGCATCACCGTCACGGGCGGCGATCTGGATGGCGCCGGCCAGGCCGTAGTTACGGATATCGACAACATTCTTGGTGCCCTTCACGCCGTGCAGCAGCTTCTCGAAGTGCGGCGCCAGCTCGGCGGCGGACTGCACCAGGTTTTCCTTCTGCAGCAGGTCCAGCGCGGCGATACCGGCGGCGCAGGCCACCGGGTGGGCCGAATAGGTGTAGCCGTGCGGGAATTCCACGGCGTATTCCGGCGTCGGCTGGTTCATGAAGGTGTGATAGATCTCACTGCTGGCAATCACCGCGCCCATCGGGATGGCGCCGTTGGTTACCTGCTTGGCGATGCACATCAGGTCCGGGGTCACGCCGAAGGCTTCAGCACCGGTCATCGCGCCCATGCGGCCAAAGCCGGTGATCACTTCGTCGAAGATCAGCAGGATGTTGTGCTGGGTGCAGATTTCACGCAGGCGCTTCAGGTAACCCTTAGGCGGCGGCAGTACACCGGCGGACCCCGCCAGCGGCTCGACGATCACCGCAGCGATGTTGGAGGCATCGTGCAGCTCGATCAGCTTGAGCATTTCGTCAGCCAGGGCAATACCGCCCTCCTCCGGCATGCCCTTGGAGAAGGCGTTCACCGGCAGCACGGTGTGAGGCAGGTGGTCGACATCCAGCAACTGGCCGAACATCTTGCGGTTACCGTTCACGCCACCCAGGCTGGTACCGGCGATGTTCACGCCATGGTAGCCGCGGGCACGGCCGATGATCTTGGTCTTGGTCGCCTGGCCTTTCAGGCGCCAATAGGCACGCACCATCTTCAGCGCGGTGTCGGCGCACTCGGAACCGGAGTTGGTATAGAAGACGTGGTTTAGGTCGCCAGGAACCAGATCGGCAATCTTTTCCGCCAGCTGGAACGACAGCGGATGGCCAAACTGGAACGCCGGGGAATAGTCCAGGGTACTCAGCTGACGGGTCACCGCGTCAGTGATTTCCTTGCGGGTGTGCCCGGCGCCGCAGGTCCACAGGCCAGACAGCGCATCAAAGATCTTGCGCCCTTGGTCATCGACCAGGTAGTTGCCTTCGGCCGCCACGATCAACCGTGGGTCGCGGTGGAAGTTGCGGTTGGCGGTGTAAGGCATCCAGTGGGCATCCAGCTTGAGCTGGCTAGCGATACCGGCGGGAGCGGTTTCGGGCATGTTCATCGGCGGTTCCTCGAAAGACGATTAGGCAACGATGTATGTTGTTGCAGCTAAATTGGCACGGCGATAAAGTCTGAAAAAGCCAACATTTCTAATCTTCAGACAGGCCGTGACTAAACTGATGAGCCGACGCCCCGATCCACTCGCCCAAGTCAGCGATTTCGACATCCGCCTGCTGAAGATCTACCGCAGCGTGGTCGAGTGCGGTGGCTTTTCGGCCGCCGAGAACGTGCTGGGCATTGGCCGCTCGGCCATCAGCCAGCAAATGAACGACCTGGAGCAACGCCTTGGCCTGCGCCTGTGTCAGCGCGGCCGCGCCGGTTTCTCGCTGACCGAGGAAGGCCGCGAGGTCTACCATTCGGCACTGCAACTGCTCAGCGCCCTGGAAAGTTTCCGCACCGAGGTCAACGGCCTGCACCAGCACTTGCGTGGCGAGTTGAACATTGGCCTGACAGACAACCTGGTCACCCTGCCGCACATGCGCATCACCCATGCCCTGGCCGAACTCAAGGACCGCGGGCCCGATGTACGTATCCAGATCCGGATGATCGCACCCAGCCAGGTCGAACACGGCGTGCTCGACGGCAGCCTGCATGTTGGTGTGGTACCTCAGACCAGCCCGCTGTCGGGCCTTGAGTACCAGCCGTTGTACAGCGAACGCTCGCTGTTGTACTGCGCGGTCGGCCACCCGCTGTTCTATGCCGACGACCAACAGATCGACGACGACCGCCTCAACAGCCAGGAAGCCATCACCCCCACCTTCCGCCTGCCCGCCGACATCCAGGCCCATTACCAGGCGCTGAACTGCACGGCCAGTGCTTCAGACCGCGAAGGCATGGCGTTTCTCATCCTCACCGGGCGCTACATTGGCTACCTGCCCGACCACTACGCCACATTCTGGGTGCAGCAAGGCCGCTTGCGCGCCCTCAAGCCCCAACAGCGCTTCTATGACCTGAGCCTGAGCTGGGTAACGCGCAAGGGCCGGCGGCCCAACCTGGTACTGGAAAGCTTCCTCGACAGCCTGGCTGCGACACGTTGATGCCAGTCTGTGCCGCAAACGCTTGTCACTTCGGCGCAGGCAGGTAATCTTGTCCGACAGCCGCAGCCACTGACCCGTACGGAATCGTCCATGACCCTAGAAGTCCCTGCGCACCGCCTCTCCGCCTCGGGCAAGCCCGCGGGCCGCATCCGCCAGAAAAACGAACAGGCCATTATCCAGGCCGCCGAAGACGAGTTCGCCCGCCATGGTTTCAAGGGCACCAGCATGAACACCATCGCCCTCAAGGCGGAATTGCCCAAGGCCAACCTGCACTACTACTTCACCAACAAGCTGGGCCTGTACATTGCCGTGCTCAGCAACATCATCGAGTTGTGGGACAGTACCTTCAACGCCTTGAGCGTCGAGGACGACCCCGGGGAAGCCCTGAGCCAGTACATCCGCACCAAGATGGAGTTCTCGCGCCGCAACCCGCAGGCCTCGCGGATTTTCGCCATGGAGGTAATCAGCGGTGGCACCTGCCTGACCGAATATTTCAGTGCCGACTACCGCGAGTGGTTCCGCGGCCGGGCTGCCGTGTTCCAGGCCTGGATCGAAGCCGGCAAGATGGACCCGGTCGACCCGGTGCACCTGATCTTCCTGCTTTGGGGCAGCACCCAGCACTACGCCGACTTCGCTACCCAGATCTGCCAGGTTACCGGCCGCAGTCGCCTGACCAAGCAGGACATGGAAGACGCAAGCAACAACCTTATCCACATCATTCTGAAAGGCTGCGGCATCAAGCCCGCTGTGTAACCGTCATTTATGCCTTCTACCCTGCTCGACCTCTGCGAATACCGCGAGGACATCCGCAAAAGCCGCTTCATCACCCTCGCCGGGCCGATCAGCAGTGCCGCCGATGCGATGAGCTTTATCGAACGCCACAGCGACCTGGCCGCCACCCACAACTGCTGGGCCTGGAAGCTCGGCGGGCAGTACCGCAGCAACGATGACGGCGAACCCGGCGGCACCGCAGGCCGGCCGATCCTGGCAGCCATCGAAGCGCAGGACTGCGACCAGGTCGTGGTGCTGGTGATCCGCTGGTACGGCGGTATCCAGCTGGGTACCGGCGGCCTGGCGAGGGCCTATGGCGGCGGCGCCAACAAGTGCCTGCAACAGGCACCCAAGCGGCTGCTGGTGCAGCGCAGCGAATTCACCTGCAGTTGCAGTTTCAGCGAACTTGCGTTGGTGAAACTGCGCCTGGCGGAGGTGGACGGCCTGGTACTGGATGAACAGTTCACCGCCAATGGCGTAGACCTGCTGATCGCGCTTGGTGATGCCCACAGGGCGCCACTGCAGCAGCAACTGGCCGACCTGAGCCGCGGGCGCATCCTGCTCGAAGCATGCTGAACATTGCCCACAACAACTGTGGGCCTGCCTGTGGATAAGCTTGGGGCACTCTCTTGCAGGCTAGTGATTTCGAGGCCCCCAGAGCTTTGATCATATTTTGATCACTATTTGATGACAGTCGTAAACTGCTGAATGTCCGCGACTTATCCCCAGCGAACCGCCCATCCAAGCCGCCCCCCCTTGCTCACCTTGCACACAATAACTGTGGACCAGCCTGTGGATAACCCGTGCGCCAACGGGCGAAGCGCCCGGCCCCGCAAGGCCCAGACGAAACTGACCATTTTTTAACCAGACGCAAACCAGGCACGCGTATTCGCCGTGACGTATGCTCAATTCCTTTTCCCACACCGATAAAGGAATGTTCCTATGGCTACTTCAAGAACTGCCCTCATCATCGGCGCCTCGCGCGGGCTTGGCCTAGGCCTGGTGCAACGCCTGAACGAAGACGGCTGGAGCATCACTGCCACCGTGCGCAACCCGCAGCAACCCGGCGCCCTGGCGGACGTGACCGGCGTGCACATCGAACAGCTGGAAATGAACGACACCGCCCAACTCGATGGGCTGAGACAACGCCTGCAAGGCCAGGTGTTCGACCTGGTATTCGTCAATGCGGGCGTCATGGGCGCCCTGCCGCAAGACCTGGAGACGGTTCAGAACAAAGACATCGGCGACCTGTTCATGACCAATGCCGTGTCGCCCATCCGCGTGGCCCGCCGCCTGGTCGGCCAGGTGCGCGAGGGCAGCGGGGTGCTGGCCTTCATGAGTTCGATCCTGGGCAGCGTAACCATCCCCGACGGTGGCGAAATCTGCCTGTACAAGGCCAGCAAGGCAGCGCTTAACTCGATGATCAACAGCTTCGTGGTTGAACAACAGCGCCCCGACCTGTGCGTGCTGGCCATGCACCCGGGCTGGGTGAAAACCGACATGGGCGGCGAAAACGCCGAAATCGACGTGTTCACCAGCACCCGCGGCATGCTCGACCAGATCAACGCACAAAGCGGCAACGGCGGCCTGCGTTTCATCAACTACAAGGGCGAACCCTTGGTCTGGTGATTCACCGGGTCGCAGCCTGGCCGGGCGCAATGCCCGGCCAGGCCCTGTAGAATGGCGGCAACCGTACCTGATTGAGATGCCCCACTATGTATGACTGGTTGAACGCCCTGCCCAAGGCCGAACTGCACCTGCACCTGGAAGGCTCGCTGGAGCCCGAGCTGCTGTTCGCCCTGGCCGAGCGCAACAAGATCGCCCTGCCCTGGGCCGATGTGGAGACCCTGCGCGGTGCCTATGCCTTCAACAACCTGCAGGAGTTTCTCGACCTGTATTACCAAGGCGCGGATGTGCTGCGTACCGAGCAGGACTTCTACGACCTGACCTGGGCCTACCTGCAACGCTGCAAAGCCCAGAACGTGATCCACACCGAACCGTTCTTTGACCCGCAAACCCACACCGACCGCGGCATCCCTTTCGAAGTGGTGCTCAATGGCATCAACCAGGCGCTGAACGATGGCCGCAAGCAACTGGGCATCAGCAGTGGCCTGATCCTCAGCTTCCTGCGCCACCTCAGTGAAGAGGAAGCGCAAAAAACCCTCGACCAGGCCCTGCCGTTCCGCGACGCGTTCATCGCCGTCGGCCTGGACAGCTCGGAAATGGGTCACCCGCCAAGCAAGTTCAAACGCGTGTTCGACCGGGCCCGCAGCGAAGGCTTTGTTGCCGTTGCCCATGCCGGCGAAGAAGGCCCGCCCGAGTACATCTGGGAAGCGCTCGACCTGTTGCAGATCAAGCGTATCGACCACGGTGTTCGCGCCATCGAGGACGAGCGCCTGATGCAACGCATCATCGATGAGCAGATCCCGCTCACCGTGTGCCCGCTGTCCAACACCAAGCTCTGCGTGTTCGACCACATGAGCCAGCACAACATCCTGGACATGCTCGAACGCGGCGTGAAGGTTACGGTCAACTCGGACGACCCGGCCTACTTCGGCGGCTACGTGACGGAAAACTTCCACGCCCTGCACACCCACCTGGGCATGACCGAAGACCAGGCCCGTCGGCTGGCGCAGAACAGCCTGGATGCCCGGCTGGTCTGATTGACCGACGCCGTTGCGCTCAGCCGACCTGCAACGTCGCCACGCGGGCTATGCGATTGATCTGCTGGATACCCAGCGCCGAGATATGCAATGCCCGCGTGTCCTCGGCCTCGCGCATCCAGCCAGATTGCAGAAACAGCCTGAACAAGGCCTGGCCCAGCACGCCACCCAGGTGCGGGGCCTGGTCGTTCCACTCGGTGCAACGACAGATCACGCAACCACGTTGCTGGTGTGGCGCCAGGGCATCGATGTAGACCCCGACAAGCGCCAATTGCGCCCGCCCCTCGTCACTTACCATCAACTGTCGGCCGCTGCCTTCCAGCCAGCCGGCCACCACCACGCGATGGTACAGCTCACTGGCCAGCTCCCCACCCAGGTGATCGCCACAACGGCGAGCGCGGCGCATCGACATGGGCAACGGTGATACCGGCGCCTTGGCCTGCTCCCCCCTGGCGCCCTCCAGCTGAACGCTGGCCAAGGCCTCCACGGCGGCCCCGACCTGCGGTGTCGCCAGGCGGAAATAGCGCTTGCGGCCACGTGCTTCATGCCTGAGCAACCCGGCCGACGACAGCAACGAAAGGTGCGCGCATGCCGATGACGAAGTCAGGCCGGTCATTATCGCGAGCTCATTGGCCAGCCGTGGCGTGCCGTCGATCAATGCCCACAACATGGCACTGCGCTTCGGGTCGGCCATCAGGCTGGCAATCTGGCTGATACTGCTGGCTGCGTTCATATCCCTGTAACTCCCTGCAAGTTCACGGTGTGGATGCGATGGCCAACCCTGGCGGGGAAGCACCTCTCGCTGTCACTGGCCTGGGTCGCCAGTATAGGCCGCAGCAAACGCCGTTCAGACGCTCACCTGCCGATATACCTGCGGCGAAAAACCACTGGGTATGCCTACCCTTGGCAAACAGTGAAACAGCCTCGGAAAACTGCCCGGAACCCGGTCAACCAAAGGTCCGATATACGCGTACAGCGGCGTAGAAACATCTTGATGAAAAAAGACCGGCTGCAATTTCAGATATGGCCCACAGCCATGTTCCGCAAATAGCGCGCAACGAAGCGAAGGTTCTGCGGGTTTGCGGGCATTACGCCCAAAGCGGGAAACAGGGAGAGTAAATGCGCCTGTCGACCGTCAGTCAGGACACTGATCCAGCCCGTGGCAGCCACGAAGGGCGGCGCTACACTTGAGCGGCTACCCCTTCTGGAGGTTTGCCGCGATGAAAATTGTCGTCAGTGCATCGAGCCGAAATCCTGCCTGCCCCTGGCAGGTCCAGCTCGATCAACACGTGGTCAGTTTCCGCAGCGAGGCCGAGGCGCGGGCCTTCGTCGCCACGCTCGAAACCCGCCTGCAGGCACCTCACCCGCTTATGCGGGACGCCTGGCCTGCAAGCGTCGGGTCAGCAGCGCGACACTGACCGCCAGTGCACCGCACAAGCTGATCACCGTCGCCATCGGCACCGCACTGCCATCATGCAGCAGGCCGACCAGTGCCGCCGCCCCTGCGGCGACGCTGAACTGCAGGCAGCCCATCAGTGCCGAGGCGCTGCCAGCCCGTGCGCCCTGCCCGCTCATGGCGCAGGCAGAGGCGTTGGGGATGATGCAGCCCAGGCTGGCGATGCAGATGAACAGCGGTACCAGCAGCGGCCACAACTGTGCCGGCTGCAACGCTGCCACGCCCAACAGCGCGAGGCCTGCCGCCAGGTAAACCCACACCCCGCGCGCCAGCAGGAACGCCGGGCCACGCTTGGCCAGTAGACGTGCATTCACCTGTGCCACCAGGATGAAGCCGGCGGCGTTGGTGCCGAACAGCCAGCCGTAGTGCTCGGCCGGCACGTCATAGAGCTTGATGAACACGAAAGGGGAACCAGCGATGTAGGCAAACATGCCGGCAATGGCGATACCACCGGTCAAGGCATGGCCAAGGAACACCCGGTCTGCAAGCAAACGCAGGTATTGGCGCAAAGCGCCAGACAGCGGCTGACGCGGCATGTGCTCAGGCAGGCTTTCCGGCAGGCCAAGGCTGACCGCCAGCAGGCAGCCGGCACTGAACAGGCTCAAGACCAGGAAGATCGACTGCCAGCCCGCCAGGTTCACCAGCACCCCGCCCAGCATCGGTGCCAGGATCGGCGCCAGGCCCATGACCAGCATCAGTTGCGAAAACACCTTGGCCGAGGCCACCGGGTCGCACTTGTCGCTGACGATGGCCCGCGACAGCACCATGCCAGCACAACCGCCCAGTGCCTGGACGAAGCGCGCCAGCACCAGGGTGTCGAGGTTGGGGGCATAGGCACAGGCCAGCGACGCCAGGGTGAACAGGGTCACCCCGAACATCAGCGGTATGCGCCGGCCAAAGCGATCAGCTACCGGGCCATAGGCCAACTGGCCGATGGACAGGCCGAGGAAGTAGGCGGCCAAAGTGGCCTGGATGTGTTTTTCATCGGTGGCGAACGCCTGCGCCATGGCCGGGAAGGCGGGCAGGTAGAAGTCGATCGCCAAGGGCCCGAACGCACTGAGTGCGCCCAGGATGAGCACCATTCGCAGGTTCATCAGGAATCCATAGCAGGCTAAGCAAGTGATTGATTCTACCTGCTGTGGACCCTATCGGTATGAAAACATTTGCAACAAACCTGGGCCTTGCGGGGACAACTGTCTGGCTCGAAACCTGAAAATTGCCGGGGTCCCTGTGGGGAGCGGGCGTGCCCGCGAATCAGGCAACGCGGTGGATGGCACCGGCTATGCCGGTATTCGCGGGCACGCCCGCTCCCACAGGTGAGTCTCCCACTGGCAAGTCTTCAGGCGAGTTCGGCCTGATAACCTTCATCACGAATGGCGGTAAGGATCTGCTCCTGCGCCAGTTCACTCTGCACCCGTACCTGCTTGGCTGCCAGGTCGATCTCGACCTTGGCCGCTGCATCCTGCTCCTGCACCGCGCGGGTCACGGCTTTCACGCAATGGCCGCAGGTCATGCCTTGTACATTGAACACTTGCATGGGGGTTGCCTCCTTCAGGTTTTCAACGAGTCTCAAGCTTGCCATCGGGGCAAGGTCAAGCCCTGCCAGCAACACCTGGGGTGGAAATCCGCGCCCGCGTCGGCCAAGCTTCGCGTTTGACGATCAGGCAAGCAGGAGATTCTTCATGTTCAGGGCAGCATTGGGCGTCGTCGGGCTATTGAGCGCGCTGGCTGCGGTGCCACCGGCCAGTGCCGAGGGCAATTCGGACTACAGCGTACTGATCATTTCCCGGGAACGCCTGGAAGTGGCCACCAACTGCGAAATCGGCGTCTACCTCAACGATCAGCTTTCCGGGCGTGTGTTCCAGGAGCAATCCACCTCGTTCAACCTGCCGCCCGGCCCGGTAGACGTGCGCCTGCGCCTTTTGCCAGGGCAGATGCCAGGCTGCGCAGCGGGCATCGAAGACCAACGCAGCACACGCTTGAACCTGCAGGCGGGCCAGATCAACAAATATCGCATCGCCATGGGGCATTATGGGCTTGAGTTGAAGCGAGCCGGCCTGGGCTATTGACCTTACCTGCATGGCAAGGTTGATGCTGGAGGCCTGTCCAAGGAGGAGAGCCATGCCCGCATCCACCACGTATGACCTGCCGATCTCCGGCATGACCTGCGCCAGCTGTGCCGGCCGGGTCGAGCGCGCCCTGCGCAAGGTCACCGGCGCTGAACAGGTCAGCGTCAACCTCGCCACCGAACAGGCCCGGGTCCAGGCCCCGGCCGACAGCCTGCCCGCCCTGGTCGATGCCGTGCGCGAAGCCGGCTACGGCGTGCCCACCCGTACCATCGAACTGCAGATTGGCGGCATGACCTGCGCCAGCTGCGTCGGCCGCGTAGAGCGCGCCTTGGGCAAGCTGCCCGGGGTCGAGCAGGTCAGCGTCAACCTTGCCAGCGAACGCGCGCACCTTGAAGTGCTGGCGGCCGTTGATGACAACCTGCTGATCGACACCGTGCACAAGGCCGGCTACAGCGCCAGCCTGCCGCAAACGGCCAACGTCGACCAAAGCGCTGCCCAGCGCCGCCTGCGCAACGAGCGCCTGGCAGTCGGCGCAGCCTTGCTGTTGGCCCTGCCACTGGTATTGCCGATGCTGGTGCAGCCATTCGGCCTGCACTGGATGTTGCCTGCATGGGCGCAGTTCCTGCTGGCCACGCCGGTGCAGTTCATTCTTGGCGCCCGCTTCTACGTAGCCGCCTGGAAGGCCGTGCGCGCCGGTGCCGGCAACATGGACCTGCTGGTGGCGCTAGGCACCAGCGCTGGCTACGGCTTGAGCCTGTACCAGTGGGCGCAGGCCCCTGCCGGCATGGCCCCACACCTGTACTTTGAAGCCTCGGCCGTGGTGATTGCCCTGGTGTTGCTGGGCAAGTACCTGGAAAGCCGTGCCAAGCGCCAGACCGCCAGCGCCATCCGCGCCCTTGAGGCACTGCGCCCGGAACGCGCCCTGCGTGTAGTAGACGGCCAGGAGCAAGACGTGGCCATCGCGCAGTTGCGCCTGGGCGACCTGGTGCTGGTCAAGCCCGGCGAGCGTTTCCCGGTAGACGGTGTGGTCGAAGACGGCAGCAGCCATGCCGATGAAGCCCTGATCAGCGGCGAGAGCCTGCCGGTGCCCAAGCAACCCGGCGACAGTGTCACCGGTGGTGCCATCAATGGCGAAGGCCGGTTGCTGGTGCGCACCCAGGCGCTGGGCACCGAAACCGTGCTGGCCCGTATCATCCGCCTGGTGGAAGACGCCCAGGCCGCCAAGGCGCCGATCCAGAAGCTGGTCGACCGGGTCAGCCAAGTGTTCGTCCCGGCCGTGCTGGTACTGGCCCTGATCACCCTGATCGGCTGGTGGCTGGCCGGCGCACCGTTGGAAACCGCACTGATCAACGCCGTTGCTGTGTTGGTCATCGCCTGCCCCTGTGCCCTCGGCCTGGCCACGCCTGCAGCAATCATGGCCGGCACCGGGGTTGCCGCCCGCCACGGTATCCTGATCAAGGATGCCGAAGCCTTGGAGCGTGCCCATGCGGTCAACCGCGTGGTCTTCGACAAGACCGGCACGCTTACCTCTGGCAGCCCGCGGGTTGTCCACAGCCAGGCGCAAGTGGGCAGCAGCGCCGACCTGCACCGCCTGGCCGGCGCCCTGCAGCGCGGCAGTGAGCACCCACTGGCCAAGGCGGTGCTGGATGCCTGCGCCGAACAGAAGCTGGACGTGCCAAGCGTTACCGACAGCCAGTCGCTGACCGGGCGCGGCATCGCCGGATGTGTAGAGGGCCGCGAGTTGGCCCTGGGCAACCGCCGCCTGCTCGACGAAAGCGCACTGCAACCTGGTGACCTGGCCGCCAAGGCCCAGGCCTGGGAAGCCGAGGGGCGCACCCTGTCGTGGCTGATCGAACGCGGCACGCAACCCCGTGTGCTGGGCCTGTTCGCCTTTGGTGACAGCCTCAAGCCCGGCGCCGCGCAAGCCATAAATACCCTGCACGCACAGCACATCAGCAGCCACCTGCTGACCGGCGACAACCGCGGCAGCGCCAAAGTGGTGGCCGACGCCCTGGGCATCGACGATGTGCATGCCGAAGTGCTGCCGGCCGACAAGGCCGCCACCGTGGCCGCGCTCAAGCTGGATGGCGTGGTCGCCATGGTTGGCGATGGCATCAACGACGCCCCGGCCCTGGCGGCCGCCGATATCGGCATTGCCATGGGTGGCGGCACCGACGTGGCCATGCAGGCCGCCGGCATCACCCTGATGCGTGGCGACCCGCGCCTGGTGCCGGCCGCCCTGGAAATCAGCCGCAAGACCTACGCCAAAATCCGCCAGAACCTGTTCTGGGCGTTCATCTATAACCTGATCGGCATCCCGCTGGCCGCGCTGGGTTACCTCAACCCGGTACTGGCCGGCGCCGCCATGGCCCTGTCCAGCGTCAGCGTGGTCAGCAACGCGCTGTGGCTCAAGGCGTGGAAACCCACCAGCACCAACGAGGAAGCGCCATGAACATCGGCCAGGCCGCCCGCCGCAGCGGGCTTAGCACCAAGATGATCCGTTATTACGAATCCATCGGCCTGCTCAAACCTGCCACGCGCAGCGACAGCGGCTACCGCCTGTACCAGGCAGAAGACTTGCACAGCCTGGCCTTCATCAAGCGCTCCCGCGACCTGGGCTTTTCCCTGGAAGAGGTCGGCAAGCTGCTGACCCTGTGGCAAGACCGCCAGCGTGCCAGCGCCGATGTGAAGGCGCTGGCGATGCAGCACATCGATGAACTGAACCGGCGTATCGAGGAGCTGGTGAGCCTGCGCGACACTCTTGGCGAGCTGGTTTCGCATTGCCAAGGGGACGACCGCCCGGACTGCCCGATCCTCAAGGACCTGGCCAACGGTGCTGCTGGAAGTTGCTGTCACTGATCGGTCATCAGCCTTTGGTATGCCATAAGCGTCCAAACGCGACCGAATAGTCACCAGCCGCGACTTTATCCAATAAATACGGGCGTTTTCCTACATAAAACCCGGATGCTGCCGATGCACTGGCTACCTGCCTCGTGGGTCGACAATTAAAAATTCCGGGAGCGTCGATGAGCATCAAACAGAAACTGACCTGGGCATTCGCGGTCATCGCCGGCTTGCCCATCGTCCTCGTGGCCACCCTGGTGGTCCTCAACCTGCGCGGCGAAGCCCGTGACGGATTCCTCGACGGTAGCAGCCGGGAAATCCGCCAGGTCAGCAACGCGATGAACATCTTCTTCCAGGGCATCAACCAGAACGTCGAGTACATGGCTTCGCAGCCAATGGTCGCCGCCACCGGCAGCGAGCTGAACAAGTACATGAGCGCCGCGCCGTCCTACGAACTGGGCGAGCAGGCCGGCAAGCTCCTCGACTTCATGACCCGCCTGGCCAACGCGCATCCGTCCTATGCCTACCTGTCCTACGGGGTGAACGACGGCGGCTACACGGGCTGGCCGGCCGGGCAAAAGTTCGTCAATTACGACCCACGCACCCGCCCCTGGTACCAACTGGCCATGGCCAACCCGGGCAAGACCGTGCGTACCGGCGCCTACTACTGGGCGGCCGACGACGCGGTACTGGTCAGCACCGTGCGCGCCGTGGCCAACCAGTTGGGCAACCCCGGCGGCGTGGTCAACATCGACGTGTCGCTCAAAGGCCTGACCGAGATCGTCAAACAGATCAAGCTGGGTGAAAGCGGCTACCTGATGCTGGTGGAAAGCAACGGCAACGTCATGGTCGACCCACGCGACGCCGCTCACAACTTCAAGCAGCTGGCCAGCTTTGGCGACGGCTATGCCGCGCTGGCCAAGGCAGGCAAAGGCCTGGTCGAGGTCGAGCTTAATGGCGTGCGCTATATGGCCAACGTCTATCCCGATGAGCAACTGGGCTGGACCTTCATCGGCCTGATCGAACAAAGCGAAGTGATGCAGACCACTACCCGGCTGACCTGGCTGATCGGCGGCATCGCCGTGGTGCTGGCCGCGCTGTTCGCAGTGGTCGGTGCAGGCTTCGCCAAGCTGATCGTGCGCCCGATCAATAGCGTCACCAGCGGCCTGGAAGACATTGCCCAGGGCGAGGGTGACCTGACCCGCAACCTGGAAATCCGTGGCCGCGACGAAACCGCGCAACTGGCCAGCTGGTTCAACCAGTTCCTCGGCGCCATTCGCAGCCTGATCCAGCACATCGGCGCTGCTGCCGGCAAAATCCTCAGCACTTCCAGCAGCTCGACCCGCGTTTCCAGCGACATGGCCGAAGCCGCTGGCCGCCAGCGCGAAGCCGTGGACATGGTGTCCACCGCCTTCCACGAAATGGTCGCCACCGCCAACGAAGTGGCCCGTTCCTGTAGCCAGGCGGCCCAGTCGGCCGACAGCGGTCAGCAGCAAGCACGCGAGGGCCAGCAGCAGATCGACGCCGCCGTACAAAGCGTCGACCGCCTGAGCCACGAGATCGAACAGTCCGCGCAGTCGATCCAGCAGCTGGAGCGTGACAGCAACGCTATCCAGTCGATCCTCGGCACCATCCGCTCGATTGCCGAACAGACCAACCTGCTGGCCCTCAACGCGGCCATCGAAGCAGCCCGTGCCGGTGAGCAGGGCCGTGGTTTTGCCGTGGTGGCCGACGAAGTGCGGGCCCTGGCCAAGCGCACAGCCGACTCCACTGCCGAAATCGACGGCCTGCTGGGCAACCTGGCCAGCCGCACGGCCGAAGTGGCCGAGCAGATGCATGCCAGCCTGGAAGTGTCGCAGCAGTCGGTAAGCCGCATCGGCCTGGCCCGCGACAGCTTCGGGCAAATCCGTGAGTCGGTGGATGTGATCCGCGACATGAACACGCAGATCGCCACGGCGGCCGAGGAACAGCACCAGGTGGCCGAGGACATCAACCGGCATATCAGCCAGATTCACGGGGATGCGCAGCTGGTGGCCGAACTGGCCCAGGCGGCGCGGCAGGACTCCGAGAGCCTGGCGGGGCTGTCCAATGAGCTGGATTCGCTGGTGCGCAGGTTCCGTACCTGATGTGTGGCCTGAACCGACCTCTTCGCGGGTAAACCCGCGAAGAGGTCGGTTCAGGCAACCAGGCACTACAGCTTCAACTCCCCCGGCGTCGCCCCAAACAGCTGCTTGAACGCCGCAATGTAAGCCGAGGTGGAGTCATACCCACACCCCAACGCCGCCTCGGTCACATTCTCCCCCGCCTCCAGCAACGCCAGCGACGACAACAGCCGCATGCGCTGCCGCCAGTTGCGAAAGCTCAACCCGGTCTCGCGCTGGAACATCCGCATCAGCGTCTTCTCCGAACACCCCAGCTCCCGCGCCCATTGCTGCAAAGTCTGCGGCTGGTCCGGCGCGGCGATCAAACCGTTGCACAGCGCCAGCAACCCAGGGTGACGTGGCAACGGCAGCGAAAACCCGACTTCCGGCAACGTGCGCAACTGGTCGAGCAGCACCGCCACCAGACGCGCCTCGGCACTGTCATATTCCGGGTAGTCCGCCGGGAACAGGCAGAACTGCTTGATCAGCTCGCGTGCCAGTGGCGTCACCTCCAGCACCCGGCATTGCTCCGGTGCCCATGGGCAGGCATCGCGGCGCACATACAGGCTGCGCATCTCGGCCTGCATCGAGGTCAGCACTTCGTGTTCGGCATCGGCAGGGATCCACACACCCCACTGGGGTGGGGCAAAGTAACTGCCGTCCCGGGTGTACACGGCCAGTACGCCGCTGATGGCGTAGGAAAACTGCACCCAGTCGTGCTGGTGGCGGGTGGTCCAGGAGCCGGCACCGAGGCTTTCGGCACGGGCATAGAGGGGCCTGGGCAAGTGGTCCAGCGCAGGAATAGCGCGAGGATGTCCGATGATCGGCATGGCGGTTTCTTGTAGTTCTGAGCAGACAAGCCTAACAGCTGGTGGACATCACGGGGACATCTGCGCTGTCCTGTGGGAGCGGGTTTACCCGCGCAGCAGGCGACGCGGTATTGCAAAAAATCAACGCTCGACGATAACGGTCACCCCCTGCCCACCCGCCGCACAAATCGAAATCAGCCCACGCCCCTTCCCCGCCGTGGCCAGCAGCTTGGCCAGGTTGGCCAATATCCGCCCCCCGGTCGCCGCGAACGGGTGCCCGGCCGCCAGCGAGCTGCCCTTGACGTTGAGCTTGCTGCGGTCAATCGCCCCTAGCGGCGCCTCCAGCCCCAACTGTTCGCGGCAATAGTCGGCATCCTCCCAGGCCTTCAGCGTGCACAGCACCTGGGCGGCAAAGGCTTCGTGGATCTCGTAATAGTCGAAGTCCTGCAGGGTCAGGCCATTGCGCGCCAGCAAGCGTGGCACGGCATACACCGGGGCCATCAACAGCCCTTCGCGACCGGTGACGAAATCCACTGCAGCTGTTTCGCCATCGACCAGGTAAGCCAGCACCTGAAGCCCCTGCTGCGCAGCCCATTCTTCAGTGCCCAGCAACACCACCGAGGCCCCGTCGGTGAGTGGTGTGGAATTACCCGCCGTCAGCGTGCCCTGGCCGCTGCGGTCGAAGGCGGGCTTGAGCCTGGCCAACTGCTCGAGGCTCAGGTCCGGGCGCAGGTTGTTGTCCCGTGTCAGCGACAGAAACGGCGTCAGCAAGTCGTCCTGCCAACCCTCGACATACGCGGCGGCCAGCTTCTGGTGGCTGAGCAACGCCAGCTCGTCCTGCTCTGCACGGCCAACCCGCCAAGCCTGGGCCATGCGCTCGCAATGCTCGCCCATCGACAACCCCGTGCGTGGTTCGCCATTGCGTGGGAACTCGGGTTTCAGGTGGTGAGGCCGCAACTTGAGCAAAGGCTTCAGCCGCTCCCCCAGGCTTTTGCCACGGTTGGCCTGCAACAGGATGTGGCGCAGCCCTTCGTTGACGGCAATCGGTGCATCGGAAGTGGTATCCACGCCGCCGGCAATACCGCAGTCGATCTGCCCCAGGGCAATCTTGTTGGCCACCAGCAGCGCGGCCTCAAGCCCGGTGCCGCAGGCTTGCTGGATGTCGTAGGCCGGGGTCTGCGGCGACAGGCGCGAACCCAGTACACATTCGCGGGTAAGGTTCATGTCACGTGAGTGCTTGAGCACCGCGCCAGCCACCACCTCCCCCAGCCGTAACCCATGCAGGCGATAACGTTCGATCAGGCCCTCGAGGGCGACCGTGAGCATCGCCTGGTTGCTGGCCGTGGAGTAGGCGCCATTGGAGCGGGCAAAGGGGATTCGGTTGCCGCCCAGGATCGCGACCCGGCGAGGTGAACGCATGTGCTTGTTCCTCCTGAAACAATTTGATCCGTACAGCCTAGGTGTTTTTACCGCATTCGAACGACCTTGCCACAAAGTTGGTCCACACTTTCAAGCTTGCCTTTTGCGGAGACCCACTCATGAGCGATCGCTACCTCGGTTTTGCCAACTCCAACCTCGGCCGCCGCCTCGTGGATGCCCTCGGCCTGCCACGCCCGGCGCCGCTGGAGCGCTGGGAAGCCGGCCGCCTGCGCCCGGTCGAAGGGGCCCTGGTACTGGGTGGCGGGCCGCTGGCAGGCCAGGTCGAAGCCATCGCCCCGCGCCTGACCGACGCGCTTTACAGCTTCAATGCCGACCACCTGCAGGCCGAAGCCTGGGTGGCCGGCTTGGGGCCGAAAATCAAAGCCGTGGTGTTCGATGCCAGTCATCTGTCCGACAGCGATGCGCTGAAGCAGTTGCGCGAATTTTTCCAGCCACTGCTGCGCAGCCTGGCCCCGAGCGCCCATGTCGTGGTGCTGGGGCGCGCGCCGGAAAGCCTCGACGACCCGTTGGCCAGCGTTGCCCAACGGGCCCTTGAAGGCTTCAGCCGCTCCCTGGCCAAAGAACTGCTCAATGGCGCGACCGCCCAGCTGCTGTATGTCGCGCCCGGCGCCGAAGACGAGCTGGAAGGCGCCTTGCGTTTCTTCCTCTCGCCCAAGAGTGCGTTCATTTCCGGCCAGGTGCTGCGCCTGGAAGCCTGCGCCAATCAGGTAGGCGACTGGACCCGCCCGCTGGCTGGCCGCCGCGCCCTGGTCACGGGTGCGGCCCGCGGCATCGGCGCCGCCATTGCCGAAACCCTGGCGCGGGACGGCGCCGATGTGCTGCTGCTGGATGTGCCACAGGCCAGCCAGGACCTCGACGCCCTCGCCGCACGCTTGGGTGGCAAAGCGCTGCCACTGGATATCTGTGCCAGCGATGCGGCAACGCAACTGCTAGCAGCCCTGCCCGACGGCATCGACATCGTGGTGCATAACGCCGGCATCACCCGCGACAAGACCTTGGCCAACATGACCCCGGAATACTGGGACGCGGTCATGGCGGTCAACCTCAAGGCACCGCAAGTACTGACCCAGGCGCTGTACGACAACGGCGCACTGGGCGAAAACGCGCGCATCACCCTGCTGGCCTCGGTCAGTGGCATCGCCGGCAACCGCGGGCAGGCCAACTACGCCGCGAGCAAGGCCGGGCTGATCGGCCTGGCCCAGGCCTGGGCGCCCCGGCTCGCCGAACACGGCGGCAGCATCAACGCTGTCGCCCCCGGGTTCATCGAAACCCACATGACCGCGGCCATGCCCATGGGCCTGCGCGAGGCCGGGCGGCGCTTGAGCTCGCTGGGCCAGGGCGGCCGCCCGCAGGACGTCGCCGAGGCCATCGCCTGGCTCAGCCAGCCAGGCTCCGGGGCAGTCAACGGCCAGGTGCTGCGTGTGTGCGGCCAGGCCTTGATGGGAGCGTGAACATGAGCAGAAATTGGCACGACCTGCAAAGCCCGGCTGCCCGCGCCAGCCTGTACCTGCGTGCAGCCAGCAAGCGCAGCATCAGCGGTGACCGCTTGCCGGACGATGGCCTGCGCTGTTTCATCCCGGTTAAGCCGGGCAACCTGGCAGCCTATAGACGGCTTTGCCACTTTACCGACGATGGCCGCCTGCCAGGCACTTATCCCCACGTCATGGCGTTCACGCTGCAGCTGCAGTTGATGACCGCCCCAAACTTCCCTTTCCCGCTGCTCGGCCTGGTGCACCTGCACAACCGCATCGAGGTGCTGCGCCCGCTTGGTGGTATCGAAGGGCTGCGCTTTGCGGTGTATGCGCAAAACCTTCAGGCACATGCCAAGGGCGGCACCTTCGACCTGGTTACCGAGGCAGACGACGGTATTGGCCTGCTCTGGCGGGAGACCAGCCGCATGCTGGTGCGCGGGCTGAAGCTGGAGGGCCAGGCAGGCGAGCCCGCCGAGGATGAACCGGAGCCATTGCCCGAGGCCACCCGCTGGTACGCCGACAGTGATATCGGCCGGCGTTATGCCAAGGTGTGCGGGGACTACAACCCTATCCACCTCAGTGCCACCAGCGCGCGGCTGTTCGGCTTCCCCACGGCCATTGCCCATGGCATGTGGAGCAAGGCCATGGCCCTGGCGGCACTGCGTGGGCACCTGCCGCACAGCGGCTACGCCTTTGAAGTGGATTTCCGCAAACCGGTGCGGTTGCCGTCAGAGGTGGTACTCAGTGCCAGTGAGGCGGGGCCTGAGGGTGCGTTGCGGCTGGATGGGCATGGCGGGGTGCTGCATATGGTCGGGCGCTGGGCTCCGCTGTAGAGGCGGTATACGCTTGCTTTGCATCGGGCCTGGGCCGAAGCTATGCAGCATTAGGAGACCCCCGATGAACCTGCAAGAACTCACCCAACGCCTGCACCAGATTCGCGACAACAATGACTGGCGCGGCTTCCACAGCCCGAAGAACCTGGCCATGGCCGCCAGCGTCGAAATGGCCGAGCTGGTGGAAATCTTCCAGTGGCTAAGCGAAGACCAATCGCGCCAGCTACCTGCCGACAAACTCGCCCACGCCGGCCAGGAAGTCGGTGATGTGGTGCTCTACCTGCTGCTGCTGTGCAGCGAGCTGGGCCTGGACATGGACCAGGTGGTGCGGGCCAAGCTGGCCGACAGCGAGAGGCGCTTCGCCCGATGAACGACCGTCACTTCGATGAGCTGGCCACCCGCTTTGCCGAGAAGATCTACGGCGGCGCGAAGGGCGCGATCCGCCTGGCCGTACTGCAGGCCGACCTGGCCGAGGCGCTGCCCGATCGCCCGCTGCGCATCCTCGACATCGGCGCCGGGCTGGGGCACATGGCCTTGTGGCTGGCCCAGCGTGGCCACCACCTGACCCTGGCCGAGCCTGCCGCCCCCATGCTCGAAGGCGCCCGGGCGCGCTTTGCCGAGGCCGGCCAGACCGCCACGTTCATCCAGGCACCCTGGCAAGACCTGCTCGGCCAACTGACCGAGCCCTACGACCTGGTGCTGTGCCATGCCGTGCTCGAATGGCTGGCAGAGCCCGAAAGCATCCTGCCCGTGCTGCACCAGCTCACGGCCCCTTCCGGGTGGCTGTCACTGGCCTTCTACAACCGCGACGCGCTGGTCTATCGCAACCTGCTCAAGGGCCATTTCCGCAAATTGCGCAGCAACCGGCTGGAAGGTGAAAAGCAGAGCCTGACCCCACAGAAACCGCTTGATCCACGCGAGCTCAAGGCGCAACTTGATCCTATGTGGCAGGTTGAAACCGAGAGCGGGGTGCGGGTGTTCCACGATTACATGCCCAAAGAGTTCCAAGCCAAGGCCGAGCTGCTCGACCTGCTGGAAATGGAACTGGCCTACCGCCGCCACCCCGGCTTCGCCGGGCTTGGCCGCTACCTGCACTGGGTCTGCCGCCCCCGTTGACCCGCCTGCCGGGAGGAATACATGCCGTACCGTTTGTTGTGCCTGGCCCTGCTGCCGCTTGCCTTGGCTGCCTGCCAGGGCAGCAACCCGTATGTGGCCAGCAGCCGCCCGCTGCCACCGGCCCCCGCCCAGGCGGCCACCACCTTCGACGCCAGTGCCTACCCCGCGCCCGCCCGGGATTACGGGCACTACCGCAGCTGGAGCTGGCGCAACGGCCAGTTGCCCAGCGGCTCGGCCAATGCCGACCCGGCGCAACTGGCCGATGCCGTCAGCGGCGCACTCGACCAGCATGGCCTACGCCCTGCCCGGGGGGCTTCCGGCGATTTGCTGGTCAGCGCCGACATGCGTCTGGAAAAACGCTTGCGCCAAGTGCGTGACTACGACACCTACGACCCCTACTACGGCCCCTATCCCTACGGTGGTGTCGGTTATGGCGGCTATCGCCATGGCTACGGGGGCTATGCCAGCGTGCCCATCGTGCGCACCTACGAGGTCGAAGTGATGGTGGTGCGCATCGACCTGTACGACGCCCGCAGCGGCCAGCCGGTGTGGAGCGCCAGCGCCGAAAGCGGCAGCGACAAGAACTCGCCGCGTGAACGCGAAAGCGCCCTGCGCGATTCTGTGCACAAGGCGCTCAGCGGCTATCCTCCCAGTTAATAGCTAACGGAGAACCATCATGTTGCGCCGTCTCGTTCTACTGTCATTCGCGCTACTGCTTGCCGCCTGCTCCAGCAATAACGTGCAACAGGATTTTGATGCCAGCCGTGATTTTGCCGCCTATCGCAGCTGGGCGTGGCAAGAGCCGGGCCTGCAGTACCGCCCGGATGACCCGCGGATCAAGAGTGACCTCACCGAGCAGCGGATTCGCCAGGCAGTGGCAGACCAGCTCGACCAGCGCGGCCTGCGCCCGGTACAAGGCGGCGCGCGGCCTGACCTGACGGTGCGCACCTACCTGATCGTGGAACAGCGCCAGCAACAGATCACCACCAACTATGGCGGTGGTTGGGGTGGCTACTGGGGCGGCTACTGGGGCGGCCCGATGTATAACGAAACCCGCAGTGTCGACTACAAGGTCGCCACCATTCAGGTTGATATGTTCGACGGGCGTGACGGCAAGCTGGTGTGGCGCGGCAGTGCCGAGCAAATCATGAACAACTACCCGCCAAGCCCGGAAGAACGCAACAGCGCCATTCACAACACCGTGAGCAAGGTGCTGGCCAACTACCCGCCGGGTAGCAAGAAATAAGGTTGTAATGCGGCTTTTGCATGCACCGCCCCCCCTGTGGGAGCGGGCATGCCCGCGAAGCAGACACCGCGGTGCATGGCACGGGCTTCGCCCGTGTTCGCGGGCGCGCCCGCTCCCACAGTGACCGTGCCACCTTTGAATGTTGAGCAAGGCAGTAGCACCCACCTGAGCGGTGTCAGGAGCGACAAAATCCATTTCGACACCGCCTTTTTGCCTTTCCAGCGCCACTCGTGCGCAGGTTCTTGTCTATCTTCACTTAAGGAAACCTGACTGACCGGGTAGATGTGTTCAACATTTGGGAAAGGCGACCTGCCAATGCAAAGCATTGTTCTCCTGCTGTGGCTTGCCTTGTGCTCCGAACAGGATGTGCGTCAACGCCAGATATCCGATCTGCTGACCCTGGGCGTGGCTGCCGGCGCCCTGTTCTGGCTGTTCGCCACCGGCCACAGCTGGATCGGCGCCGATGCCAGTGATGCCGGCTGGGCACTGGCCATCGTCATGCTGCTTACACTGCCCGGCTACATGCTCGGCCGCTTCGGTGCCGACGACGTCAAGCTGATGGGCGCACTGGCGCTGGCCACCAGCCCGCAATACGTGCTCGGCACCTTCATTGGCGCCGGTGTCAGTGTGCTGGTGTGGCTGCTCACCCGTCGGCGCCTGTGGACCCTGCTCAACCCCAAGGTGAAGAAGCGTTTGCAGGCCCTGACCGATGAAATGGGCGAGAAACAGGCATTCGTACCCTACGTGTTAGCAGGTTTTCTTCTAACGGCGGTATGGATCCAATAATCCTTCCTGTGGTCCTATGAGTTGTACATAACTTGTAACTTGTACATATCCAGAAAGTGCGACTATTTTTAAGCTGCCAGCGTGCCTGGCACGGGAGCAGGGCCGCATACGAACAGGGAGTTGATCGTGTCCAGACCATTCAGTGAAATGAAGCTATTGGTGGTCGATGACCAACCAGTCATCGTCGAACAGTTGTGTGAGTTTCTCGAAACCCAGGGCTACCACTGCCTGCCAGCCCATTCGACCGACGAAGCCATCCAGTGCTACCTGGCCGACGAGGCCATCGGCCTGATCATCTGCGACCTGCACATGCCTGAGCGTGATGGCATCGAACTGGTTCGCGCCCTCAAGGAAATCACCGGGCCACGTATGTTTGAAGCCATCATGCTGACCGGGCGTGCGGACAAACAGGACGTGATCCGCGCCCTGCGCGAAGGGTTTGCCGATTATTACCAGAAGCCCATGAACCTCGACGAACTGCTGGAGGGCGTGCGCCGCCAGGAACAGGCCCTGCAAGAACGCCAGCGCAACTTCCGCGCCCTGGGCGGGTTGAACCAGCGCTTGCAGGACCTGGCCGATTCGGTGGACGAACTGTACCAGGACCTGGAAAAAGCCCGTGGCCAAGGTACCCACCGCCGTGCCACCGATGTGGAAGAGAGCGAAAGCGAGCTGCCAGCTGCCTTCGAGAAGCTGTCCCCACGCCAACTGGAAGTGGCGCGGCTGGTGAGCAAGGGCAAGACCAATTACCAGATCGCCTGTGAGCTGGGCATTACCGAAAACACCGTCAAGCTGTATGTGTCGCAAGTGTTGCGTTTGACCCACATGCACAACCGTACCCAGCTGGCATTGGCGCTGACGCCCAGCTCGTCGCCGGTGCATCTGAGGTTTACTACCCATTGAGGGGTTTGCCTGGAGATTGCCGGGGCTGCTTTGCAGCCCCCTACATTTGAAAACCCAAACTCAGGATTAGCCGGGGGCCACGGTCCAGGCTATCCAACGCCACATCCGCCAAAGGCTTCGCCACCTCCAGCGCAACGTTGAAGTAGCGCCCATCCCCCAACCGTACGCCAAGTGCCGCCGAAGCCAGGTGGGCATCGTCCACCGGCCCCCGGTTATGCCAGGCCTGCGCCACATCCACTGCCGCATAGGGCTGAACCAGTGCCAGCCCGTTACCTCGCAGGCTGTAGTTCAGTTCGTAAGCCACACCCCATCCCTTGTCCCCGTCCGCCTGATCACGCGGGTAGCCACGGCCAAAATGCTGCCCACCAAAGCCCGCCCGCTCGCTGTCGGGCAGCCGGTCATCACTCCAGTACAACGCGCCCGACGCCACCCCCTGCCAGTTGCCAGCCAGCGTGTCACTCTGCAGTCCGGAAAGCCGCAACCGCAGGAAATCCAGATCGTAGTCAGCATCGCTACGCGCGCCCAGGTAATCCAGCCCCTGGTAAACCCCGGCACTGACAATACGCAGGCGGCCACCTTCCACTTTGCGCCAGTCGCCCTCGAAGGACAGCGCGCGCACGGAAGTGTCGTAGTCCCGTAGTGAAGGCACCCCGTCCAGTTGGTCTTCGACGTGCTCGCTGACCGCATACAGGTGCCCCTGCACGGCCATCCATTCGTTCGGCCTTACAACCACTGGCTGACGCAGGCCCACTGCATAGCGTTCACTGTCCCGCTCGCGGGTCATGTCACGGCCATCATCCAGGCGTATGCGCGTGCCCGGATCACTGCGGTAGCGCGAAGCCGACAGCAGCAACTGGCTGCCGGCAGCGTCCAGGTACTGGCTGTAGTCCAGCCGCTGGTAATGCACCTGGTCATCCCCCGGAGGCAGCAGCAGGCTGGCCTTGAACCGTTCGGCAAAGCGGGTCTGGGCATTGCTGGTGACCGTCAGCAGTGCCTGCGCATCGTCGCGACTGGAATCGGCCAGGGTAACAGCGGCGCTGAACGGCTTGCGCTGCGCATGCACGGTCAAGCGGGTGGCACCGTCAGCGGTTTGCGCCATCGCCAGCTCAGCCTCAATCGACACACCCGGCAGGCGTTCGGCGAGACCCAGGTAGCGCTCCAGGGTTTCACGTGTCAGCGGCCGTTCGGCTTCCAGTTGCGTCAGCAGCTGCTGCAAATAGCCACCGGCCGGGCCGATGTCGCCCTCCACGCGGTAATCCCGGATGTAACCTTCGACCAGCACCACATTCACACGGCCTTCGGCCACATCCTGAGGTGGCAGGTAGGCGTAGGAAAGCAGGTAACCGTCCTGCCGGTAGCGCTCGGTCAGGCGCTCGGTGTACTGCTGCAGCTCGCCTAATGTGATGCTGTGCCCGATCAACGGCTGGTAGTGCTCGCGCAAGTCGCTCAAGGGGAACACCGTACCGCCTTCGAAACGCACCTTGTGCAGCACCATGCGCGTATCCGCAGGTGCCCAGGCCTGGCTTTCGGCGTTTGGCCGGGGCATTCGCAGATTGGGGCTGGCGGGCCGATAGGTGTCTACCGGCAGGTTGGTGTCGGGCAGGCGCCGTTCGTACTCATGGCTGTCGAGAAAACCCGGCAACGACTCGGCCTGGGCCAAAAACACCCAAGGCAGCAACAACAGGGGCACGGCCAGAGGACGCATAGGGCGCTCCATGTTCCCTTGGGTTGCGGGGCACCAGCCGGTCACACCCGTCACTTGCAAGCGTAGGTGCTGGCCCGGCTGCCGTCGAACGCCTACTCGCTGACCTGGAACGCCACTCGCGCGGTCTCGCCGCTTTCGTCCAGCGCACTGACCTCGGCCTGCCCGGCCTGCGGTAAGCGCACCAGCAGGCTGTCCTGCCCCAGGGTTTCGCCCAACGGCTGGCCATTGAGGAACCACCAGCGCCGCCCGCCACCGCCCAGGGCCGATACATGCAGCTGCAACGGCTCGCTGCTGGTCGCCGGGCGGCGCAGGTTGTCACCCGGTCGCACGCCCACTATCGACAGCGGCGGAGCGCTGGCCGGCACCTGCGGTGGGCAGGCCGGGTCGATGGCCGGCAGCCGCGCCGCGCGCCGCTCCACGCGGGGCAGCCAAGGCTCCAGCGGGGCCGGCCACAAGGCAATGTCGCGGGCCTTGGCGCTTGGGCAACTGCCATCCACTCGCAGCCCCTGGTCGTTGACCCACACACTTTCACGCAAGCCCAGACCCAGGGGCTGATCGGCGGCTTGCAGCGTCGGCGGCGTGGTGCCGTCCAGGGTCCAGGCAAAACGCTGGCGCCGGCAGTTGGGGTCCTGTTTGCTCATCGGCTGGCCCAGCGGCCAACAGATCGCCGCCACACCGACATTCGCCGGCACCCGCTCCACCGGCACGCTGATGCCACGCTGGCTGTCGCGGTTGCTCAGCAGGTCGTGCACCTGCAGCATCAACGGCGCCGCCGAAGCCAGGCCAAACTGGCCGGGCACCGGCGTGCCATCGGGGCGACCGATCCACACGCCGATCAGGTAGCGCGGGCCCACGCCAATCGACCAGGCATCGCGAAAGCCATAGCTGGTGCCCGTCTTCCAGGCCAGTTGCGGGCGCTGTACCAGTTCGGCATGCGGGTCGCGGTCGGGGCGCGCCTGGCCACTGAGGATGCGCCGGATGATCCACGCCGCCCCTGGTGACAGCAGCCGGCGCTCCACCAGCGGGTCCTGCGGCTGCAAGCGCACCCGCGCACTGTTGCCACCCCGCGCCAGCGCCGCGTAGCCACCCACCAGGTCTTCCAGCCGGCTGCCGGCACCGCCCAGGATCAGCGACAGGTTGGGTTCGGCCAAGGGCGGCAATGCCAGTGGCATGCCCGCCATGCGCAGTTGCGCGGCAAAGCGTTTCGGGCCGTAGGCCTCCAGCAACTGCACGGCCGGCAGGTTGAGTGACAGGGCCAGCGCCGAGCTGGCCGACACCGGCCCACTGAAGCCCATGGAGAAGTTGCCGGGGCGGTAGTCGCCATAGCGGCGCGGCACATCCTGCAACAATGATTCGGAATGGATCAGGCCATCGTCCAGCGCCATGCCGTAAAGGAACGGTTTGAGGGTGGAGCCGGGCGAGCGTAGCGAGCGCACCATGTCGACGTGCCCGAAGCGGCGCTCGTCGGCCAGCTCGATCGAACCCAGGTAGGCGCGCACCGCCATGGTCTGTGCCTCGACCACCAGGATGGCGGCAGAGGTGCGCTCCGGCAGCCGCGCGCGCCAGCCCAGCAACAAGTCTTCAAGGCGCCGCTGCAACGCTGCATCCAGCGTGGTGCGGATCAGCGGCGGGCTGTCGGCGCTGTTCAGGCGCCGGGCGAGCAAGGGCGCCAAGGCTGGCTCCTGGCGTGGTGCCAGCACCAGCGGCTCTTCGGCTGCCTCGCGGATTTGTTGCGCAGGCCAGACCTGGTATTCGGCCAGGCGCTGCAACACCTTGTCGCGGGCACGCTGGGCACGCTCGGGGTGGCGATCCGGGCGCAGCCGGCTAGGAGCCTGGGGCAGCACGGCCAGCAGCGCTGCTTCGGCCGGGGTCAGGTGCATCGGCGACTTGCCCAGGTACGCCCAGCTGGCGGCGGCCACGCCCTGCAAGGTGCCGCCAAAGGGCGCGCGGTCCAGGTAGATCTGCAGGATTTCGCGCTTGGACAGGTGCCACTCCAACTGCGCCGTACGCCACAGCTGGCGCAGCTTGCCGGCCAGGGTGCGGTCATGCGGGTCCAGCAACCGTGCCACCTGCATCGACAGCGTGCTGCCGCCCGACACCACGCGCCCACCCCGCAGGTTCAGCCAGGCCGCACGTGCCAAGGCTAACGGGTTGACCCCGGGGTGGCGGTAGAACCAGCGGTCCTCGTACGTCAGCAAGGCCTGCAGGTACAACGGCGAAACCTGGTCCGGGCTGACCGGGTAGCGCCATACCCCCTCGGCATCGGCAAAGCGCCACAAGGGTGTACCGTCTTCGGCCAGCACTACCCGCGCCAAGTCGTCGCCCGGCAGCGGCAGCGGCCACAGGCGGTCGGCCAGCCACAACAGGCCGCATAGCACCAGCAGGCCAATCAGCGTGGCGCGCAACAGCCTGCCCGCACGCGCTAAGCTTGGCATCGGGAACCGACCTGGCCAGGCAATGGCCAAAGGCTTGGGAACGGCAACCTCGCCAATTCGTTCATCAGGAAGCAACTATGCATGTAGAAGGTTTTTTCGAGTGGCTGGGCCAGGCACTGGGGTCTGTGATCCGCTTCATCGTCGACGCATTGAGCGGGCTGTTCAACCTGCTGGCCAATGCCGGTGGTAATTTCATCGACGGCCTGGCGCGCACCCTGGGCACGGACACCTCGCTGATCAGCATCCTGGCCGTGGTCATCGGCCTGATGCTGCTGTACTCGGCAATCCGCGCGTTCATGCGCGCCTCGATCATCCTCGGGATCATCTGGCTGGTGCTGGGGTTGTGGGTGATGAGCTGGGTGATTCACTGAATTACTCAGCTGATCTGCGCGGTTTTTGTGGGAGCGGCCTTGCGTCGCGAAAGGGCTGCACAGCAGCCCCAGGATTGCAGCTTCGCCGCTTTAATTGCCGGGGCCGCTTTGCGGCCCTTTCGCGACGCAAGGCCGCTCCCACATGGTCCGTGTAGAGCGGGTCTTTAGCGGGCTTTTACGGTCATTTCACCTTGCCCATCCCCCACGGCCTGCAGGTTTGGCCGGTACATCGACTCGACCTGCGGCGGCGGCACGCGGTAAGTGCCAGGGGTCACCGCCCGCGCCAGGTACAGCAGGTGGGTGGTGCCATAGCTGTCGAGCTTGAGCGCGGCAACATAACGGTCATCACGGTACTCCTGGTGCACCACGCTGGCGTTCTGCATCGACTCGCGCCATTCCTTCACGGCGCTACTGGCGTTGTCCAGGCTGGCGGCACTTTGCGCCAGGTTCTGGTTTTCCAGCTCCAGGCCGGCCGGTAGCAGGTCTACCACCAGCGCATCCGGCACACGGTCTTCGGCCTTGAGCGCCAGGTGCACCAACACCAGGTCGCCACTGCGCAGGTTGTGCAGGTCCAGCGGCTGTCCGTTCATGCCCAGGTACTCACGACGAATCTGCATACCGTTGCCGCCGGCCGCAGGTGCCTGGCGTGGGTAACCGGACAAGGTCAGTTGCTGGTACAGCGTCTCGCTGCCTTCGTTCTGTACGCTCAGTGGCGAGGCCAGCAACGGGCCTTCCAGCTTCATGCCGGCTTCGGCGTTGTTGAACTCGCGGACCTCGCCCGCACTGTCCAGGCGTGCCTGCCACTTGCCTTCCGGCTTGCCCAGCAGGCCACGGCCGGCCAGGAACAGTGCATTGCGCTCCTGGGTCGACAGCCAGCGGTTGGCCGCCAGTTCATCCGACAAGGCGAACAGGCGCTGGTCGACCTGGCTGCTGGCCAGGTTGCTCTCCTGCAGCAATGCCAATATCAGCGCCTGGTCACGCAGGACGCTGCCGTAATCGGCCATCCAGCCTTTGCCACGGCTGATGCCCAGGCCCGCCTGCAAGGCTTGCTCGGCGCGCGGTTTGTCGCCCATCTTGTCCAGCGCCACCGCCAGTTGTACCAACGGCAGGCCGGAGCGGGCATCGGCGCGGCGCTCGAACAGGCCACGCAGCGCGCCCAACGGCGCCTGCTGGCTGCGCGACAACACCAGCGCCGCGTAAGCCTGCACGGCAAAGCGGGTGTGGTCAGCGTTTTCGCTGTAATCGACTTCGATCAGGTTGCGCTCCTGCAGGTAGCGCAACAGGCGCTCGCTGGCCTTCTTCAACGCTTCGGACGGCACGCCATAACCCTGGTCACGGGCACGCAAGAGGAAGTCGGTAACGTAGGCGGTCAGCCAGTACTCCTCTTCGCTGTCCGAACTCCACAGGCCAAAGCTGCCGTTGTAGCGCTGCATGCCCAGCAGGTGCTCGATACCCATTTCAATCTTGCGCTTGCGCACATCCGCCGGCTCGCCCTTGATGCCCAGGCGCTTGAGGCTGTCGGCATCGGCGTACAGCGACGGATACAAGCCGCTGGTGGTTTGCTCCAGGCAACCGTAAGGGTAAGCCTCCAGCGCACGGATCTGCTCGGCCAGGTTCAACGGCGGCCGGCTCGACAAGGCCAGGCTGGCCTCCAGGCCTGCGGGTTCGAACGCGGCCAGGTCTGCTTCGGGCAGGGTCCATGGCTGGTCCTTCAAGGCCACGCGGTAGTGCTTGAGCATTGCCGGGTAGGCCGGGCGCACGCCCAGCGTCCACTCACGTTCGAACGCGGTGGTCGGCTCGTTCGGCAGTTGCAGGCCTGTGACACGCACATGCACCTTGCCCTGCCCCAAACCACCCTGGGCCTGCACAGGAATCATCAGGGTCGAACGCTGCCCCTCGGCCAGGGCGACGGTCTGCATGGCATTGGTGGCTAGGCTCAGTTGCCCTTCGGTGGTGATTTCAACGCTCAGTTGCTGGGCGCGGCCCGACAGGTTGGCCAGGTCCAGTGCCAGGCTGGTGCGGTCGCCGCCGGCCAGGAAGCGCGGGGCCGACAGCTCGGCAATCAGCGGGGCGGCGACCACCGTCTTGCCTTCGGCCATGCCGAAGTGCTCTTCGGTCCATGCCTGGGCCATCAAGCGCAGCTCGCCGTTGAAGTCGGGGATATCGACCGTGGCCTGGCCCTCACCCTTGTCGTCCAGCGTCACCGGCAGGCTCTGCTGGGCAACGATGGTGACCGTGGTGTTAGGGCGCTTGCCGCCTTTGGCCATCGCCGCATCGCCACCAAACGCCAGGCTGGCAAGGCGGCCCTGCCCGGCTTCGATCAGCTGGCCGTAGATGTCCAGTTGGTCGGCGCCATAGGCCTTGCGCCCGAACAGGCTGGCAAACGGGTCGGGGGTTTTGAAATCGGTAATGTTGAGGATGCCCACATCCACCGCCGACAACAGCACATGCACCTGCTTGGGCACGCTGCCATCAGCATTGGCGGCCTTCACCTTCACGGTCAGCGGCTGTTTCGGGCGCATTTTTTCCGGCGCCTGCAGGCTCACCGCCAACTTGCGCTCGGCGCGGTCCAGCGGCAGGTGCAGCACGCCTACCGAACGCTTGGGCGTGGCGTTGGCCTTGCGCTCACCCGGGCGGATCACCAGCGCGCTAATGTACAGGTCGTGGCGTGCCCAGGCTTTGTCCAGTTGCACATCGAAGGTCTTGCCCTCGGCGGGCACTTCGATTTCCTGCCACCACAGCGGGCCATCGCTGGACTCGATCATCAGGTAGCCGCTGCCAGCGGCAGGCGGGGTGACGGTAACCTTGGCCGTGGCGCCGTCGGCGTAGGACGGTTTGTCCAGCGCCAGCTTGACCTGGTCGGGGCGCACGGCACCGCCTTCGGCGTTGTCCTGGGCGCGGTAACCGGCCCAGAAGCGCTCGCTGGACACCAGGCCGGTCTGCGGGTCTTCCACCTCGACGCGGTACGGGCCCCATTCAACCTGGAAGCTCAGCTTGGCAGTGGAGCCCGCCTTGACGCTGACTGTCTCTTCGCTCTGGGTCAGGAATTTCTCGTTGTAGGCGTAGCTCCAGCCGTCGCTCTGCGAGTAGTTCCAATAGTAGTCACGGCGCTCGCGGATCAACCGCACCTTGAGGTCGTTGGCCGCCAGTTTGTTGCCATCGCGGTCGGCTACCAAGAACTCGAATTCCACCGGCCCGTCGCTATCGGTTTCCTCGCCATCGAACAGGCCACGCAGGCCCGGCAGGCGCTCGGCTGGCCAGATCGGTTGCTCCAGCCGCCGGGTAATCGGCCGGCCACCGGACTCCTGCAGGCTGGCCTGCACGGTCAGTTGCAGCGGCGAGCGGGCTTCGGCCCAGCGGCTTTCGATATCGACCACCGCCTTGCCAGCCTGGTCGAGGGTAACTTCGTCCAGCTCCAGGTCCTGGTTCAGCTCGGTTTCGGTGACCGAGCCAAACTGGTAGCCCGGCAGCGCAGGCACCGCCTCGCGAAGTGGACGCACATAGGCCTGGCCACTCAGGCGATTACCGGCAGCCGGGGCGCCATAGAGGTAACGGCCATTGACCTGGATGCGCGCATCCTCCTCCGGCGACAGCGGCGTGCTGCTGCCCTTCAGCTCCAGCGCCAGGCGCTCGGGCAGGAAGTCTTCGACCAAAAATTCATACACCTGCTTGCGCCCGCCGCCCAGGTCGAGCAGCAGTTGCCAGCGGCCAGTCGGGGCCTCGGTGGCCAGTTGCAACTGGTATTGGTACAAGCCATTGCTGTCGGCTTCCCAGACGAACTTGCGGCTCACCTGTTCATCCGGGCGACGCACTTCCACGCTCACCGGCTGGGCTTTGACGGGCTTGCCGTCCTGGTCGCGCAGCAGGCCGTTGAGCAGCACGGTTTCACCTGGGCGATACAAGTCACGCGGGCCGAAGATGAAAAACTGCAACGGGTTGGCCTGGGGCCCGGTGATGTCGAATTCGGCCAGGTCCAGGGCGGCGGTGTTCAGGCGCAGCAAGGTGGTGTGCACACCTTGGGTAGCGATCAGGGTATCGGCTTTGGGCGTGATCGGCAGCTGGGCGTGGCCCTTGCCATCTGTGCTGGCCTGGGCGAGCAGCTTGCCCTTCTCGTCATGGATTTCGAGGTTGACGCCGTTCAGCGCCTTGCCGCCTTCCAGCGCTTGGGCGAACACGTCAATGCGGTCCCGGTACCGGTGCGCCGACACGCCGATGTCGCTGAGGGTGAACAGGGTCGCTGGCTGCGAGTAGTCATAGGTGCCCGAGGCACGCATCACCGCCAAGTACACGCCCGGGTCCTGCAGCGGCTTGATGCCGGCGATGGGCAGCAGCACGGTTTCGCGGGTGTTGCGGGCGGGGTTGAGGTCGAAGCGGCCGCTGTAGACCAGCTCGGCCATGTCCAGGGTTTCCTTGGACTGGTAGTAGTACAGGCTGCTGTTGCGCCCCCAGCTGGCCAGGAAGGTCGAGAGCATTTCCGGCTTCACCCGGAAGAACTCGACATCGACCTTGTCGACGTTCAGGGCAATCACCGGCAGGCCTTCGGCCAGGCGCGTGGGCAACAACGAACCGCGGCTGGCAAAGCCGATGGTCGGTTGCATGTCGCGGGTTTCCAGCTGGGAGACTGACTCATTGTCCAGTTGCTTGCCGTTGACCGCGAGCAGGCCCTTGTCGACGGTCAGCACCAGCTTGCGCTGCGGCTCCAGATGGCGCAGGCGCAGCTCCATCTGGTTGTCGGAGAGTTCCCAGGCGCCATCGAGCTTACCCTTGACGGTGTCTACCAGGTGCACCTTGGTGGCGAAGTCCTGCTTGGCATCCAGCGGTGCTGAGAAGCTGATCGACAGCGTTGCTGCACCATCGAGCTGCACTTCCGAAACATCCAGCACCGAAAGCTCGCGGCCTTCGTAGCGCTTGGCGAGCACAGCCGGGTCTTCGCGCTTGGGCGCCTGGGTTTCGGCGGGTGCTGTAGCTACGGGTTTCTCGACCGGCGCCGGTTTGTCCGGCGTCGAAGAGTCACAGGCACTGAGCAAAGCCAGCGCGCAGGCCAGCAACAATCCTTTGTTGAACATGGAGTAGGAACTCTTAGGCAGCGTGTTCGTGAGGGCAGCAACTATAGCTCAACGTCAGGTGCAGCACCCGGGCGTTGCGCGGCAAGTGAGACCATGGTCGCGCTAAATGGTTGCCTGGCCGTTACACTGTGGCATTGGTTAAAGGGGGCCGCTTCGCGCCCCTTCGCGGGCTTGCCCGCTCCCACAGGTTTGGCGCCGGCGCAAGAGCAACACTTTCCTGTGGGAGCGGGCAAGCCCGCGAAGGGGCGCGCAGCGGCCCCAACTCTCATGGAATGCAAATGCCCCAACTCTCTGCCGACTGGCGCCACCGTCCCACCCACAACAAGGTTTGGGCGCTGGCCGCGCCGATGATCCTGTCCAATATCTCCGTGCCGCTGGTGGCGCTGGTCGACAGCACGGTCATCGGCCACCTGCCCCACGCCCATCAGCTGGGTGCGGTGGCGGTGGGCGCCACGCTGTTCACCTTCATGGTCGGCCTGATGGGCTTCCTGCGCATGGGGTCCACCGGCTTCGCCGCCCAGGCCGCCGGCCGTGGCGACGGCGCGGCGTTGCGCCAGGTGCTGGTGCAAGGGCTGCTGCTGGCAGTCGGTTTCGCCGTTGTGATCGGCCTGCTGGCCCTGCCGTTCAGCCAGCTTGCACTTCATGCCATGCAACCCAGCACAGCCTTGCAGCAGTCCACCGAAGACTTCTTTCACACCCGCCTGCTGGGTCTGCCCGCAGCACTGGCCAGCTACGCGCTGGTGGGCTGGTTTCTGGGCACCCAGAACGCTCGGGCACCGTTGGCCATCCTGCTGACCACCAACCTGTTGAACATCGTCCTGAACCTGTGGTTCGTCCTGGGGCTGGATTGGGGTGTACTGGGTTCGGCGCGGGCGTCGGTGATTGCCGAGTGGAGTGCCGCCCTGCTGGGCCTGGCCCTGACCCGCCCGGCCCTGCGGGCCTACCCGGGGCAAGTGGCGTGGGCGGCGCTCAAAGGCTGGCAGGCCTGGCGCCCGCTGCTGGCGGTGAACCGCGATATTTTTCTGCGTAGCCTGGCGCTACAACTGGTGTTTCTGCTGATTACCGTGCAAGGCGCACGCCTGGGCGAGTCCACGGTGGCGGCCAATGCCCTGCTGCTCAACGGCCTGTTGCTGACTGCCTATGCCCTCGATGGCTTGGCGCATGCGGTGGAGGCCCTGTGTGGCCATGCCATTGGTGCCCGCGACCGCGACACCCTGCGCCGCTCGCTGGTGGTCGCCTGCGGCTGGTCGCTGATCACCAGCCTGGGCTTTGCCGGGTTGTTCCTGCTGGGTGGGCACCTGTTCATCGACTTGCAGACCGACATCGACAGTGTGCGGGCGGCGGCCTACCCATATTTGCCCTATTTGGCGCTGCTGCCGTTGATTGCAGTGTGGAGTTACCTGCTGGACGGCCTGTTCATAGGCGCGACCCGGGCGCGGGAGATGCGCAATGCGATGTTGGTGTCGGTGCTGATTGCACTGCCGGTGGCGGTGGCCATGAGCGGGTTCGGCAACCATGGATTGTGGTTGGCGTTTCTCGGGTTCATGGGGTTGCGGGCGGTGACGCTGGGGTGGGTAGGGTGGCGGTTGCAGCAGAGGGGTGAGTGGATTCAGTGATGTCGGGGCCGCTTTGCGGCCCATCGCGACACAAGGCCGCTCCCACAAAAGGCAGCACAGGCTTTTGCAGGAGCGGCCCCGGCAATTACGACGACAGGTACGAAGACCGGGTCAGCCCAAGGCGCAACGCATCCAGGTACTGCGTGCGCTCGCGCGCAGTGATCTTGGCGCTGGCGACCTTGTCGCGGTAATGGGTCATCAACTCCTCCGGCGACAGGTGTACATAGCGCAGCATGTCTTCGATGGTGTCGTGGGTCTCGATGCCGGCGTGGTACACGCTGCCGTCGGCGTTCTGGTAGATGTTCACCGAGTCGGTGTCACCGAACAGGTTGTGCATGTCACCCAGGATTTCCTGGTAGGCACCGACCAGGAACACGCCCAGCAGATAGTCCTCGCCATCCTTCAGCGCATGCACCGGCATGCTGGTTTCGATGCTCTGCTCGTCGACGTACTGGTTGATCTTGCCATCCGAGTCGCAGGTCAGGTCCTGCAGTACGGCGCGGCGCAGCGGCTCTTCGTCCAGGCGGTGCAGCGGGATGATTGGCAGCACCTGGCCAATGGCCCAGGTATCCGGCAGGCTCTGGAACACCGAGAAGTTGCAGATGTACTTGTCGGCCAGCTTGTCGTTCAGCTCGTCCAGCACCTGGCGGTGCGAGCGCTGGCGGGCTTTCAGCGAGTTATGCAGGCGGCGGCACACGGCAAAGTAGCACTGCTCGGCCAAGGCCTTCTCGCTCAGGCTGATCTTGCCATCGGCATACTGCGCGGCCACGTCACCCATGTAGTGGGTGGCGCGCCAGTAAGTCTCGGTCACCATCTCGATGTCGGTCGGGCCAAGCAGGTCGGCCAGCCACTGCACCGTCTCGGGCAGGGCTTCCTTGTTCTCGATGGTCGGCACGTCGTCGTTGTGCTTCTCGACGTCGGTGACCTGGATCACCAGCATGGCGTGGTGCGCGGTCAGCGAGCGGCCACTCTCGGAGAAGATGTGCGGGTGCGGCAGGCCCTGCGCGTCGCAGAACTCCTTGAGCATGCCCACCACCACGCCGGCGTAGTCGTCCATGTCGTAGTTGATCGAGCTGGCATTGCGCGAGTGGGTGCCGTCGTAGTCCACGCCCAGGCCGCCGCCGACGTCGATGTGGTCGACCGGCAGGCCCAGCGCACGCAGTTCGCCGTAGTAACGGATGGCTTCCTTGAAACCGTGCTGGTAGTCGGCCAGGTTGGCGATCTGCGAGCCCATGTGAAAGTGCAGCAAGCGGATGCCCTGGTCCAGGCCGGCATCGCGGAAGCGCTGCACCACCGAGATCAGCTGGGCAGCAGACAACCCGAACTTGGACTTCTCACCACCGGTGTCGGCCCATTTGCTGGAGGCCAGCGACGACAGGCGCACGCGCAGGCCGACCTGCGGCTTCACCTTGAGCTCGGCGGCCTCGTCGATCACCAGAGCCACTTCCGACTCTTTCTCGATGACGATGAACACGTTGTGGCCAAGCTTCTGGCCCATCAGCGCCAGGCGAATGAACTCACGGTCCTTGTAACCGTTGCAGACGATGGTACCGCCCTTCGGCGCCAGCGCCAGCACGGCCAGCAGCTCGGGCTTGGAGCCGGCTTCCAGGCCAATGGAGACGTTTTGCGTGGCGATGATGTTTTCCACCACCGCTTCCTGCTGGTTGACCTTGATCGGGTACAGCGCGGTGTACTGGCTCTGGTACTCCAGGCGCGCGATATTGGCATCGAACGCACCGGTCAGCTGGCGTACGCGGTCCTGCAGAATGTCGGGGAAGCGCACCAGCAAGGGCAGCGACAGGCCGCTCTGGCGCAATTCGTCAACCTGCTCGTACAGGTCGATCGGCGCGCTGTCGGGGCCGTTGGGGCGCACTTCGACGCGCCCGGCTTCATTGATGGCGAAATAACCAGCGCCCCAATGGCGGATGCCATAAACACTGCGGCTGTCGGCCACGGTCCACTGGCTACCATCGTCTTTGCGTGTGCGTCGTACGGACATTCAAGTCCCCTATAGATAAGTCGAAGACACTGCCCCGCAGGCAGCGGAGCGAGTGTAAAAGCTGTAAATGACGATTCATCCGTGCTCAGGCATAGACCCTGACCACAGGAACGAGTTTAGAAAGCGCTGGGCAAAAAATTGTGCGATGGCCTCAGCCGCCGGACTTTTTCGCCTTGAAACCCTGTTTGGTCAGCTCGCCGATCAACAGCTCGACATGGTCGCCCTGGATCTCGATAACCCCGTCCTTCAGTGCGCCGCCAGTACCGCAGCGGCGCTTGAGCGTGGTCGCCAGGTCTTTGAGCTGGTCGGGCGGCAGGGGCACACCGGTGACGGTAGTCACGGTCTTGCCACCACGGCCTTTGCTCTCACGGCGCACACGGGCAATGCCGTCGCCTTCGGGGATGATTTGCTGCTTGCAGCTGCAGGCATCCACCGGCTGGCCACAGTCGGGGCAGTGCCGACCAGCGTCGGTGGAGTAAACGAGACCGCCGAGGGCGGAAAAGGAAGAAGCTTTCTTGGCCACTTTTGTTCCTCTGTGCTGAGGACAAAAACTGGTCGTGCCCTGGGGTTGAGGCCGACCGCGAAGCCCCACTCTGGCAGGGGCGGCGCTACTGCCGCAAGATCCTGCGACAGCCCGAAAAGGGCGCGCAGTGTAACGATAAATCCGGCTGTTGCTAAGTACAGGATTGCGGCATTTTACGAATGTTTTGCGACTATTCGCGGCCCACAGGTACAGCGCAGCTCTCGAACACTTCACAATCCCTGTGGGAGCGGGCGTGCCCGCGAAAGGGCCAGTATTGAAAACAACTATCCCTGGCTGACTTTATATCGCTGCAAAGCGGCCAGTGAGTCCGGGCAATACGGTTTGCTCAGGCTCTCTTGCTCAGCCTGCTCCAAGCCAATGAACCGCGCCTCGATCACCTCTTCCGGCTGCAAGCGCAACGGCGCATCGGACACCGCTGAATACACCGCACACCACAACCGGTTGTCGGGCTGGTCGAAATAGAACCGTTCGTGAAAGCGTAACTCAACCCCTTCAATTCCCAGTTCCTCGGCTAGCTCACGCGCCGCCGAGTCGGCGTAACCCTCCCCGGCCGTCACCATGCCACCCGCCGCCACATCCCAGTACCCCGGGTACAGCGCCTTGCTCAGGGTACGCCGGTGCACACACAACTCACCGGCACTGTTGAACAGCAGAATGAAGGTGCAACGGCCGATCAGGCCACGCTCGCGCAACTCCGCGCGGGGCAATGCCCCCAGTACCTGATCGGCCTCGTCCACCCAGCTGACCAGTTCGCGGTCGGAGGCCGCCCGGTGGGCGGCCTCGTTCGGGCTGATGGCCATTCTCAACCCTGCGACAGCAACTGACGCAGGTCGATCACGGCAGCGTTGGCCCGCGAAATGTAGTTGGCCATGACCAGCGAATGGTTGGCCCACATGCCGAAGCCACTGCCGTTGAGCACCATCGGGCTCCACAGCGGCTCTTGCGAGGCCTCCAGTTCACGGATGATCTGGCGCACGCTGACCGTGGCATTCTTCTTCGCCAGCACGTCGGCGAAGTCCACCTCGATGGCGCGCAGCAGGTGCGACAACGCCCAGGCCTGGCCGCGGGCTTCGTAGAACACGTTGTCGATCTGCAGCCATGGGGTTTCCACCAGCTCCTCGTCCACCTGCGGCGCCTGCCCGGCAACCACCGACTCGGTCTTCAGCGTGGTGTTGAGCTTGACCCGGCCAACGCTGGCCGACAGCCGCTGCGACAGCGAGCCCAGGCGAGTGGCCACGTCACCCAGCCAGTTGTTCAGGTTGTCGGCACGGGTGTAGAAAATCGCGCCCTTGTCGCCGGCAGCCAGACGGGTCTGGTAACGGCTCAGCGACTTGATGCCCTCTTCGAACTCCGACTCGCTCGATGGCAGGATCCAGCTCTTGTTGTCGAAGTTGAAGCGCGGCTCGGCCTTGGCCAGGTCGGCGTCTTCGGTGGACTGCGACTGCGAGCGGGCGAAGTCCTTGCGCAAGGCGCGGGACAGGTCGCGTACCTGGACCAGCACGCCGTATTCCCAGCTCGGCATGTTGTCCATCCACAGCCCTGGCGGGAAGCGGTCGTTGGAAATGTAGCCGCCCGGCTTGTTCAGCAAGGTGCTGGCCACGGTCTTGAGGGTCTCGATGGTGGTGTAGCCCACCACCATCTGCTGGCGGCCGCGCTCAGCGGCAGACTGGGCATTCTGCTGTACCGGGAACAGTTCCGGCTCCTGGCTCCAGTACCAACCCAGGCCGATACACACCAGCAGGTACAACCCGATCAGGGTCCCCAGGGCACGGCTCCACAGGCCGCCAAGGTAGCTACGGGCGGCAGCGCCGCGGCCGTCGACACGCTCACGGGGCTCGGCTTTGGCCTCGCGGTTTTTCCAGTCCAGCATGGCTTTGTCCTTAATCAGTCACGACGGTTCTAGGGCTTTGACCACAGGCCTGCGCCAGGGTGCCACGGCAAGCCCGCATGGCAGCACTATAAAGCAGACACCACCGTACGCATAAGCGACCAATCAGTCAGCAACTGAATATTCGTTCTGGCCGCTTTGTTGATACAGGGCAGTCACGTATTTGCAAAGAGCTGCTAGCATAGAGCCATCATTGCCCCTGCACATCCCAACCTATAAGTAGCCAGGACATGAGCCAAGCAGTTGAGCCGAGCCCGCAGTGCCCCACCCAACAGGTGACGCGTAGCGGCCTGCGCAAGGACGACCCGCTCGACCCGCTGCTGCTGCCCCTGCGCAAGCCGGTGTACATCCTGCTGCAGGACCATGAGCGTGCCCAGCGCCTGGCCCAGCAACTGGAGTTCTTTGGCCTGGTGGTGCAAGCGCTGCCCAGCGCTGCGGCGTTTCTCGCCTCGATCAACGAATACCCGCCTTCGGCCATCATCATGGATGTCGACTTCACCGGTGCCGGCCAAGGCTTGCTGCTGGCCGCCCAGGTGCAGCAAGGGCTGGCGCTACCTGTTCCGCTGCTGTTCTTCAGCCACCACGAAGCCGACACCCCGACCCGCCTTGCCGCCGTACGCGCGGGTGGCCAGGACTTTCTCACCGGCAGCCTTGAAGCTTCCAGCCTGCTGGAAAAGGTCGAACTGCTGACCAACGCCACCCCGCACGACCCGCTGCGCGTGCTGATCATCGACGACTCGCGCACCCAGGCGCTGCACACCGAGCGCGTGCTGGCCAGCGCCGGCATGGTCACCCGCAGCCTGACCGACCCCATCCGCACCATGGCCGAGCTTGCCGACTTCCAGCCCGACCTGATCATCCTCGACCTGTACATGCCTGCCTGCACCGGCCCGGAACTGGCCAAGGTGATCCGCCACAGCGACCGCTATGTGAGCGTGCCGATCATCTACCTGTCTGCCGAAGACGACCTGGACAAGCAGCTGGATGCGATGAGCGAAGGCGGTGATGATTTTTTGACCAAGCCCTTTCGCTCACGCCACCTGATCACCACCGTGCGCAACCGCGCCGCCCGCGCCCGGCACCTGAAGGCGCGCATGGTGCGCGACAGCCTGACCGGGCTGTACAACCACACCCACATCCTGCAACTGCTGGAAGACTGCAGCTTCCGCGCCCGCCGCGAACAGCAGCCGTTGAGCTTTGCCATGCTCGACATCGACCATTTCAAGAAGATCAACGACCGCCACGGCCACCCCATGGGCGACCGGGTGATCAAGAGCCTTGCACTGTTCCTCAAGCAACGCTTGCGCAAGACTGATTTCATTGGCCGTTATGGGGGTGAAGAGTTCGCCATCGTCATGCCCAACACCGCGCTGGACGCGGCGCACAAGGTGCTGGACGAGATTCGCCGGCGCTTTGCAGAAATCCTCTACCCGGCGCAGCCGCAGGATTTGCAGTGCACCTTCAGTGCCGGGGTGGTGCAGCTGGATGAGGTGCTGGATGCACTGACCATGGCCAGTGCGGCGGACGAGGCGCTGTACCGGGCCAAGCATGCGGGGCGTAATTGCGTAGTGCGTGTAGAGCCTTGAGTTATTTATAGGCTGTACCGGCTTCTTCGCAGCACAAGGCTGCTCCTACAGGAGCACGCTGAATGTAGGAGCAGCCTTGTGCTGCGAAGAGGCCAGAGCAGTCCACACCAATAGCAGCACTGTGCCACTTTTTTCTGGCACCAAGCCCCTGTCGTCATCACCCCGTCACAAAATCGCAATAACTTCAGGCGCCTACCTCTCCCCTGCGCAGGAAGTTCGCGGCTATGCGCCTGAAGTGGCTGACCAATTTCAACACCCTGTTGCTGGTAACGGTGTGTCTCGCCCTGGCCGTCACCCTGTGGTGGTCGCAGCGTGCCCTGGAGCGCCCCTACCAGATGATGGAGCGCTACCTGGGCCTGTCCCAGCAGTTCCAGAACCAGGCAGCACGCAATATCCAGGCTTACCTTGGCAGCGGCGATGCCCTGCGCCATGCCGCCGCCATGGAGGCCAACCAGCAATTGCAGGCCAGCCTGAGCGAGTGGCCCGCAGAACTGGCCGGCAAGCTGCGCCCCAGCCTCGACAATCTGCAGGCCTTCACTGCCAACGAACTGCTGGCCGCCGGTAAACTGGCTGGCGATCCGCAAGCCCTGCTGCTGCAGGCCGAGCGGGAAATGGGGGCCAACTTCGAACAACTGGCCGGCTACGCCCGCGACAGCGGCACCGCCGATGCCAACCGCTACCTGCTGCCGTTGCTCGATGCCAGCGTGCACCTCGGCCGCCTGTCGCTGGCAAGGGACAAACTGATCAGCAGCGGCCGCCCGGAGCTGGCCGACGAAGTGGAGCGTGAACTGCAACTGATCCGCACCCAGGCGCAGGCCATCGACAGTTTGCCGTTGCTGGGCGTGACCCGCGCAGCCGAATCCGGTGCCGACGACTTCGCCGCCATGATGGGCCTGGAAACCCAGGCCAGCGCCCAGCAGGAAGACATTGCGGTGGGCCTGAAGCGTGAACTGCAAAGCCTGCTAAGCCGCTACCCGGCCGAACTGCAACGCACCCGCGAACAGATCGAACGCCGCGCCGCCCTTGCCGCCAGCACCCATCAGCGCCTGGAGGCGGTGCAGCAGGCCATCGCCGCGCTGGAACCCGAAGTACGCGGCGAGCATGCAAAGATCGCCGCCGAGGTGCGCATTATCCAGGGCCTGATGATCGGCTTGATACTGCTCATCGCCCTGCTGATCGACACCCTGCAGCGGCGCCTGACCCGCACCCTCGTCAGCCTTGCCCCAGCCTTGTCACATTGGGCCGAGGGCGACTTTGCACAGGCCATCTCCCTGGGCAAGACCAACCGCGAACTGCACGACATCCAGGAGTCGCTCAACCGCCTGCGCCAGTACCTGGTGGAGCTGGTAGGCACCATCCGCCACAACGCCGAGCAGGTGGCTGGCAGCAGCCACGCCCTGGCCGGCATGAGCGCCGCCCTGCACGACGGCGCCGAGCGCCAGGCCGGCGATACCGGCCAGATCCGCGATGCCTTGGGCGAGCTGGAAGCGACCATTCAGCAAGTGGCGGGCGATGCCAGCGCCGCTGCCGATGCCAGCCGCGATGCCGGGCGCGCAGTGGAACAGGGCCAGGCGGTCATTGGCCAGAGCTTGTCGGGCTTGCGCGAGCTGGTCGATGAAGTGCAAGGCAACGCCCGTATGATCGAGCAACTGGCCGACGAGTCGGCGACCATCGGCGGGGTGTTGACGGTGATCCGCTCGATTGCCGAGCAGACCAACCTGCTGGCGCTGAACGCCGCGATCGAAGCAGCCCGTGCGGGAGAAATGGGCCGCGGCTTTGCCGTGGTGGCCGATGAAGTGCGCTCGTTGGCGCAGCGCACCACGGGGGCTACCGGCGAAATTCAGGCACTGATCGACCGCTTGCAGCAAGCTGCGAAAAGTTCGGTGGCGGGAATGCGTGCGCAGCTTGAGCATGCCGAGGCCACGGCCAACCAGGCCCAGGCGGCGGATGGCGCGCTGGACGAGATTGTCTGTGCCATCCGCACCATTTCCGACACAGCGGTGCGCATTGCCGATGTCACGGCCCAGCAGAGTGGTGCGGTGAGTGAAATTCGTGACCACAGCGAGCGCATCCATGAGCTGGGCGAAGACAACCTGCAACGCATTGGCGAAGGGCGCGAGCAAGGCGAGCAGTTGCTGGGGCTGGGTGGTGAGCTGAACCGGGCGGTGCGGGCGTTCAGAGTCTGAACGGGCAGTGCAGTCTCTGTGGGAGCGGCGCATGCCTTGAAGATATCGCAGGCCATGTGTCGCCCACGCCGCCTGCATGGCCCCAACCTGTACCAACTCCGCTATCATGCCCGGCACGTTCCACCTCGCGAGTCCGCCATGCGCCGCCTGTTTTTCCTGCTGTTCCTGTTGCTGGCCAGCCCTGCGTTCGCCACGGGCCTGCTCGACAACCGCCCCAGCGCCACCCTCGGCGCCGCTTCGCTGGCCAACAACGCCGACTTCCTGCCGGTACACGAAGCCTTCAAGCTCAGCCTGGTCCAGGCCGATGCGCAAACCGTCAAGCTGCGCTTCGTTGCCACCGAGGGCTACTACCTCTACCGCCACCGCTTCCAGTTCCGCACCGAGCCCGCCGACATCGCCCTGGGCACCCCGAACATCCCCAAGGGCGAGGCCAAGCACGATGAATTCTTCGGCGACGTCGAGGTGTACCACGGCGTGCTCGACATCGAGCTGCCGCGCACCGACCCGCGAGCCTTCACCCTGCTGGTGGGCTACCAGGGCTGTGCCGACAAAGGCCTGTGCTACCCACCGGAAACCGCACGCCTGAGCATCGATGGCGAAGGCGGCGCCAACGCCCCCGCAACCGCCGAACACGGCTGGAACTGGAAATCGCTGCTGTTGTTCTTCCTCGCCGGGGTCGGCCTGACCTTTACCCCGTGCGTACTGCCGATGCTGCCGATCCTGTCTGGCGTAGTGCTGCGCGGCCAGGTCGGTGGCCTGCGCGGGCTGTCGCTGTCGCTGGCCTACGTGCTGCCGATGGCGGCCAGTTTCGCGGCGCTCGGCGCGCTGATGGGCCTGTTCGGCGCCGGCCTGAACCTGCAGGCGCGCCTGCAGTCGGCCTGGGTGCTGGTGCCCTTCGCGCTGTTTTTCGTGCTGTTCGCCCTGGCCATGTTCGGCCTGTTCGAGCTGAAGCTGCCCCAGGCACTGAGCAACCGCCTGAACAACGTCGCCAACCATACCCGGGGTGGCTCGCTGCTGGGCGCCGCAGTGCTGGGCGTGCTCTCCAGCCTGCTGGTTTCGCCTTGTGTGTCAGCCCCCCTGGCTGGCGCCTTGCTGTATATCAGTGCCAGTGGCGATGCCCTGGGCGGCGCACTCAAGCTGTTCGCCCTGGGCCTGGGCATGGGTGCCCCCTTGTTGCTGGTGGCCACCGGTGGCGCAGCATGGCTGCCGAAAAGCGGCCCGTGGATGAACACGGTGAAAAACGCCATCGGCGTACTGCTGCTGGGCCTGGCCATCGGCTTGCTCAGCCGCGTGCTGCCGGGGCCGGTGACCTTGCTGCTGGTCGGTTTCCTCGCCGCTGGCGTGGCCCTGTTCCTCGGCGCACTGGAGTTCATGGTCAAGACCGCTCGCCAACGCCTGGCCCAACTGCTTGGCCTGGCCTTGCTGGTATACGCCCTGGCCTGCTGGTACGGCGCCCTGAGCGGCCAGGGCGACCCGCTTCGCCCGCTGCCCGTTGCAACAGTGGCGGCCACCGGCAGCAGCCAGGCGGCACAGGCGGATGCCTGGCAGACCATCACCACCCCCAGCGCACTGGACGCCGCACTGGCCCAGGCCAAGGCGGCCGGCCAGCCAGTGCTGCTGGACTGGTACGCCGACTGGTGCATCAGTTGCAAGGTGATCGAGCATGAAGTGCTCAATGCGTCGCAGGTGCAAACGCAGCTGGCCGGCTTCAAGCTGCTGCGTTTCGACATCACCGAGAGCAGTGCCGAGCAACGCAAGCTGCTCGACCGTTACCAGCTGTTCGGCCCACCTGCCCTACTGTTCTTTGCCGCGAACGGCAGCGAAATTACCGCTGATCGGGTGATTGGCGAGATAAACGCCGGTGATTTTGCGCAAATTCTGACACGCGTGCGCGGCAAAGTCGGTCTATAACTTCCCGCGAGCGGGGAAAAATCCTGTAATAGGTGACCAGATTTAATTATTTGGTCACATACTTCGCGCGAATCTCGGACATCGTGCTGGCTATTGCCGGGAACTGGACACTTGCCGTCGCTTTACGGCACACTCGCCGCGCTGTGTCGAATTGCCCTACAAATCCAAGGAATCCGCAGATGGCAACGCTACTGGTGCTCCACGGCCCAAACCTCAACCTGCTCGGTACTCGCGAGCCTGGCCATTACGGCGCCGTGACCCTGGCCCAGATCAACCAGGACCTGGAGCACCGTGCCCGCGCCGCGGGCCACCATCTGCAGTACCTGCAGAGCAATGCCGAATACGAACTGATCGACCGTATTCACGCCGCACGCAACGAGGGTGTGGACTTCATCCTGATCAATCCGGCTGCTTTCACCCACACAAGCGTCGCATTACGTGACGCATTGCTTGCGGTGAGCATCCCATTCATCGAAGTGCACCTGTCCAACGTGCACAAACGCGAACCGTTCCGTCACCACTCCTACTTTTCCGATGTTGCCGTAGGGGTGATCTGCGGCCTGGGCGCCAGCGGTTATCGCCTGGCCCTGGAGTCCGCGCTGGAACAACTGGCTGCCAACGCACAGCCCAAATGATGAAAACCCTGGCCTAAGTGGGCCGGGGTTCGAGAGAAACGTTTCCGATACGTTTTTTTGTATTTCGCCCCCTGACCGAACCTTTGGGAGTTGATGATTAATGGATATCCGTAAAGTCAAGAAACTGATCGAGCTGCTGGAAGAGTCTGGCATCGACGAACTGGAGATCAAGGAAGGCGAAGAGTCGGTCCGTATCAGCCGTCACAGCAAGACCCCAGCTGCCCAGCAGTTCTACGCACCAGCACCGATGGCCGCTGCCCCTGCTGCTGCTGCCCCGGTTGCCGCTGCTGCTCCAGTCGCCGAAGCCGCTGCTGCTGCCCCGGCCCTGAAAGGCACCGTGATCCGCTCGCCAATGGTAGGTACCTTCTACCGCAAGCCTTCGCCGACCTCGCCGAACTTCGCTGAAGTGGGCCAGTCCGTGAAGAAAGGCGACACCCTGTGCATCGTTGAAGCCATGAAGATGATGAACCACATCGAAGCCGATGTTGGCGGTGTCATCGACGCCATTCTGGTAGAAGACGGCCAGCCGGTTGAGTTCGACCAGCCGCTGTTCACCGTCGTTTGATTCGCGGAGAGCCAACGATGTCTGGGAAGCTGGAAAAAGTCCTGATCGCCAACCGCGGGGAAATTGCCCTGCGGATCCTGCGTGCCTGCAAAGAGCTGGGCATCAAGACCGTCGCCGTGCACTCCACGGCCGACCGCGAACTGATGCACCTGGGCCTGGCAGACGAGTCGGTCTGCATTGGTCCTGCTTCGTCCAAAGATTCCTACCTGCACATCCCGGCGATCATCGCTGCGGCCGAAGTGACAGGCGCTACCGCCATTCACCCGGGTTACGGGTTCCTGGCGGAAAACGCCGACTTCGCCGAGCAGGTGGAAAAGTCCGGCTTTGCCTTCATCGGCCCGAAAGCCGACACCATTCGCCTGATGGGCGACAAGGTTTCGGCCAAGGACGCGATGATCAAGTCGGGCGTACCGACCGTACCGGGCTCCGATGGCCCGCTGCCGGAAGACGAAGAAGTCGCCCTGGCGATTGCCCGTGATGTCGGCTACCCGGTGATCATCAAGGCCGCCGGTGGCGGTGGTGGTCGCGGCATGCGCGTGGTGCACAAGGAAGAGGACCTGATTTCCTCGGCCAAGCTCACCCGTACCGAAGCCGGTGCCGCCTTCGGCAACCCGATGGTCTACCTGGAGAAGTTCCTGACCAACCCACGCCACGTGGAAGTGCAGGTCCTGTCCGACGGCCAGGGCAACGCCATCCATCTGGGCGACCGCGACTGCTCGCTGCAGCGCCGTCACCAGAAGGTACTGGAAGAAGCACCAGCCCCGGGTATCGATGAGAAAGCCCGTCAGGAAGTGTTCAAGCGTTGCGTCGATGCGTGCATCGAGATCGGCTACCGTGGTGCCGGTACTTTCGAGTTCCTGTACGAGAACGGCCGCTTCTACTTCATCGAGATGAACACCCGCGTGCAGGTTGAGCACCCGGTGTCGGAGATGGTTACCGGTATCGACATCGTCAAGGAGATGCTGAGCATCGCCGCTGGCAACAAGCTGTCGTTCCGCCAGGAAGACGTGGTTATCCGTGGCCACTCGCTGGAGTGCCGGATCAACGCCGAAGACCCGAAGAAATTCATCCCGAGCCCTGGCAAGGTCAAGCACTTCCACGCCCCAGGCGGCAACGGCGTTCGCGTCGATTCGCACCTGTACAGCGGTTATTCGGTTCCGCCGAACTACGATTCGCTGATCGGCAAGCTGATCACCTACGGCAAAGACCGCGACGAAGCCATGGCGCGCATGCGCAACGCCCTGGACGAGATCGTCGTCGACGGCATCAAGACCAACATCCCGCTGCACCGCGACCTGGTGCGTGATGAAGGCTTCTGCAAAGGCGGCGTCAACATTCACTACCTCGAACACAAGCTGGCAAACGAGCATTGATCGAATAGTGTGATGTACCAGAACCCCGGACTTGTTCCGGGGTTTTTTATTGCCTGTCGGGGCCTCATCGCCGGCAAGCCAGCTCCCACAGGTACTGCACATGGCTTGAGGCCGATGCGGTCGGGGTGGGAGCTGGCTTGCCGGCGATTGGGCTGCAACGCAGCCCCAGGGCCCTACCCCTTCATCCGCGGCATCTCGATGCGGTGCTCGTGCACACGCCGATACAAGGTAGCCCGCGAAATACCCAACGCCCGCGCTGCATCGGCCGGTTTCCAGCGATGGCGGATCAGTGCATCCAGCAACAACTGCCGCGCCGGGCAGGAAACGCCGCTTTCAGCCGAGACAACCGCATCACCGCGCACCTCTTGCGGCAAATCCTGCAACTGCACCTGCCCGCCTTCACTCACCGCACAGGCATAACGCAACACCTGCCGCAGTTGGCGAAGGTTCCCCGGCCAGCGGTAAAGCAGCAGCGACTGCAACGCAGCATCCGCCAACACCACCTCCACCGAACACGCTTGCGCCTCCTCGGCCAGCAGTTGGTGAATCAGCCCCAAGCGATCCTCGCGCTCTCGCAGCGGCGGCAGCTCGAACCGGGCATTGGCCAGCCGGAAGTACAGGTCCTCGCGAAAACGGCCCTCCGCCACCATCTTCGCCAAGTCGCGGTGAGTGGCGCAGATCACCTGGATATCCACCCGCTCGCGCCGTGCAGCCCCCAGCGGCGCCACTTCGCCTTCGGCCAGCACACGCAGCAGGCGGGTTTGCAGGTTCAGCGGCATGTCGCCGATTTCGTCAAGGAACAGGGTGCCGCCATCGGCCTGCTGCAACAGCCCCTGCATACCTTTGCTGGAAGCCCCGGTAAAGGCCCCGGCTACATAGCCAAACAGTTCGCTCTCGATCAGGTTTTCCGGGATGGCGGCGCAGTTTAGCGTGACAAATGGCCCGTCGCGGCGCTGGCTTTGCTGGTGCAGCTGGCGGGCAAACACTTCTTTGCCGGCCCCGGTTTCGCCTTGTACCAGCACCGCCAGGTTGCAGTCCTTGACCCGCGTGGCCAGCCGCAAATGCTGCTCGATGCGGGTGTCCTGCGCCTGCTGCAAGGGCTGCGCGCGCTGGCGTTGCTGCGGAGCGCTGACCCGGCCATACAGCCCACCCAGGCCCGGCAGGCGCTGGGCGGACGACGTGTTGACGCGCCGTAGCTGGCCCATGTCGAACAGTTCGCCAATGTGCTCGGGCAAGCGCCCCAGGTGCTGCACCAGCCGTTGCCGCGCCAGGCTGTTGATGGCCTGCAAGCGGCCATCGGCATCCCAGGCCAGCAGGTAATCGGGCTGGCTCTCCACATAACCCGGGGTGCCATGGGCGCGCATTACCCAGTGGCCTTGGGCACTGTGCATGAAGAAGGCGTTTTCGATTTCACGGGCAGTCTGCTCGACCAACTGGCGGATAAGGTGCTGGCTGCGGCGGTCGTCCGGTGACTGCAAGGCCGAGACATCCACCACCCCCAGCAACTCGCCCTGCGGGTCGAACACCGGCGCCGCGGTGCAGGTCAGGCCGATGAAGGCTGTGCGGAAGTGATCGCGCTTGTGCACCGTGACCGGGGCCTTGCTGGTCAGCACCGCCGCTACACCGCAGGTGCCCTCCTCGCCCTCCGACCAGCAGGTGCCCAGGTACAGCCCGGCCTTGCGGCAGTCATTGCGGATGGCCGATTCGACCCGGTAATCGATGGTGCGCCCCTGGGCATCGGTCAGCAGCACGCAGTAGTCGGCGCCGCGCACCCGCTCGTGCAGGCGTGCCACGGCATCGCTGGCGATGCGCAGAAACAGCTCGGCGCGTTCGCGGCATTCGTTGAGCAGGCTTTGGGACAGGATGCGCGGCCCCTGCTGGGACCCGGGGTCGAGGCGGTACAGCTCCATGGAACGGCGCCATGAATCGAGGATCAGCGCTGGCACCGGCGCCTGTGGCAGGCGGTCGGCGTTCTTCAGCACCCGGCTGACGCAGTCGACATGGGCTCGGGAGTTCGCGGCAAGCATTCAGGCCCTCCGGTTCTCGTTGCTGTTTTTATCGTTGTCCGGCCATTAAGCGCTTCCACGCATGCCCCGACAAGCACTGTGTGATTACCGGCCGGCTTGAGACGCTGCGTCTCAGCGTCTCGCCAACCCAGGCCCCGCGCTGGCACCCGGCGTCTCGCCAGCAGCGCAATGAGCACCTGCCTGAGCGCAACAAAACCGCTCTGGCACGGCCGTTTCAGCCGCGCCACGAAAAGCTGGCACCGCGCTTGCTCCTGCCCTTGCAAACAAAAATACGAGGTGCGCCATGCAGCTACCCGCCCTGACCGTCGGGATCATTGCCAACCCTGCCTCTGGCCGCGACCTGCGCCGCCTGACCGCCAATGCCGGGCTCTATTCGAGCACCGACAAGGCCTCGGCGATCCAGCGCCTGCTGGCGGCCTTCGGTGCCACGGGCATCGGCCAGGTGCTGCTGCCCAGCGACATGACCGGCATAGCCGCCGCCGTGCTCAAGGCCAGCCAGGGCCCGGGCGCCCGTGACCAGCACTGGCCGGCCATCGAAATACTCGACCTGCCGCTGACCCAGACCGTTGCCGATACCCGCCTGGCCACCCGGCGCATGGTCGAGCGTGGCGTGGCGATGATCGCCGTGCTCGGTGGCGACGGCACCCACAAGGCAGTCGCTGCCGAGGCCGGTGACATACCGCTACTGACGCTGTCCACCGGCACCAACAATGCCTTCCCCGAACTGCGTGAAGCTACCAGTGCGGGCCTGGCCGGCGGCCTGCTCGCCAGCGGCCAGGTACCGGCCAGCATCGGCCTGCGCCGCAACAAGCGCCTGCTGGTGAAAGTGCCCGAGCAACAGCTTGCCGAATGGGCCTTGGTGGAAGTGGCGGTATCGCCCCAGCGCTTCATCGGTGCCCGTGCACTCAGCCGCAGCGACGACTTGAGCGAAGTCTTTGCCTGCTTCGCCGAGCCCCATGCCATTGGCCTGTCAGCCTTGTGCGGGCTGTGGTGCCCGGTGTCGCGCCAGGACCCGCACGGCGCCTGGGTACGCCTGAACCCCGCTGCCGAACAGGCGCTGCTCGCCCCCTTGGCGCCCGGCCTGCTGCAAGGCTGCGGCATCACCGCCAGCGGCCCGCTGACGCCCGGCGTCGCCCATCGCCTGAGCCTGGCCAGCGGCACCCTGGCCCTGGACGGCGAGCGCGAAATCGAATTCGCCGAGCACGATACGCCCACCATCACCCTCGACCACCAAGGCCCGCTGAGCGTGGATGTCGAGGCCGTCCTGGCACATGCCGCCCGCCATCACCTGCTGGCCGTCCCGCGCGGCCACCGGCTGCACCCTGCAAACCCGCGTTGAGACAACCCTGGAGAACAACAAGATGTCCAATCAACTCAGTACCGAACAACTGCTGCATGCCTATGAAGTGATGCGCACCATCCGCGCCTTCGAAGAACGCCTGCACGTGGAGTTCGCCACTGGCGAGATCCCCGGCTTCGTCCACCTGTACGCCGGCGAAGAAGCCTCCGCCGCCGGGGTCATGGCCCACCTGCGCGACAGCGACTGCATCGCCTCGACCCACCGCGGCCATGGCCACTGCATCGCCAAGGGGGTGGATGTGTACGGCATGATGGCCGAGATCTATGGCAAGAAAACCGGCGTGTGCGGCGGCAAAGGCGGCTCGATGCACATTGCCGACCTGGAAAAAGGCATGCTCGGTGCCAACGGCATCGTCGGCGCCGGTGCACCGCTGGTGGCCGGGGCGGCATTGGCAGCCAAACTCAAGGGCCGTGATGACGTGTCGGTGGCCTTCTTCGGCGATGGCGCTTCCAACGAAGGCGCCGTGTTCGAAGCCATGAACATGGCGTCGATCATGAACCTGCCGTGCATCTTCGTGGCCGAGAACAACGGCTACGCGGAGGCCACAGCCTCCAACTGGTCCGTCGCCTGCGACCACATTGCCGACCGCGCAGCCGGCTTCGGCATGCCGGGCGTCACCATCGACGGCTTCGACTTCTTTGCCGTGTACGAGGCCGCCGGCGCCGCCATCGAGCGCGCCCGTGCCGGGCAAGGGCCGTCACTGATCGAGGTCAAGCTCAGCCGCTACTACGGCCACTTCGAAGGCGATGCGCAAACCTACCGCGCGCCGGATGAAGTGAAGAACCTGCGCGAATCCCGCGACTGCCTGATGCAGTTCCGCAACAAGACCACCCGCGCCGGCCTGCTCACTGCCGAGCAACTGGACGCGATAGACGCGCGCATCGAGGACCTGATCGAAGACGCCGTGCGCCGCGCCAAGTCCGATCCCAAGCCACAGCCCGCCGACCTGCTCACCGACGTCTACGTCAGCTACCCCTGAGCCGCGGATTACAAGAACAAAAGGAGAACCACCATGGCAAGAAAGATCAGCTACCAGCAGGCCATCAACGAAGCCCTGGCCCAGGAAATGCGCCGCGACAACACGGTGTTCATCATTGGTGAAGACGTCGCCGGCGGTGCCGGTGCACCCGGCGAGGAGGACGCCTGGGGTGGCGTGCTGGGCGTGACCAAGGGCCTGTATCACCAGTTCCCCGGCCGCGTGCTGGACGCTCCATTGTCGGAAATCGGCTACGTCGGCGCTGCCGTCGGTGCCGCCACCCAAGGCCTGCGCCCGGTGTGCGAACTGATGTTCGTGGATTTTGCCGGCTGCTGCCTGGACCAGATCCTCAACCAGGCTGCCAAGTTTCGCTACATGTTCGGCGGCAAGGCGGTCACCCCGCTGGTGATGCGCACCATGTACGGCGCCGGCCTGCGTGCGGCCGCCCAGCACTCGCAGATGCTCACCTCGCTGTGGACGCACATCCCCGGCCTGAAGGTGGTGTGCCCTTCTTCCCCTTACGATGCCAAGGGCTTGCTGATACAGGCGATCCGCGACAACGACCCGGTGATCTTCTGTGAGCACAAGCTGCTGTACAGCATGCAGGGCGAGGTGCCGGAAGAGGTGTACACCGTGCCGTTCGGTGAGGCCAACTTCCTGCGTGATGGCGACGATGTGACCTTGGTCACCTATGGGCGCATGGTCCATGTAGCACTTGAAGCCGCCAACAACCTGGCCCGCCAGGGCATCGACTGCGAAGTGCTGGACCTGCGCACCACCAGCCCGCTGGACGAAGACAGCATTCTTGAAAGTGTGGAAAAAACCGGCCGCCTGGTGGTGATCGACGAAGCCAACCCGCGCTGCTCGATGGCCACCGACATCAGCGCGCTGGTGGCGCAGAAGGCCTTCGGCGCACTCAAGGGCCCGATCGAGATGGTCACTGCACCGCACACCCCGGTGCCGTTCTCCGATGCCCTGGAAGACCTGTACATCCCTGACGCGGCGAAGATCGAAGCGGCCGTGCGCAAGGTGATCGAAGCCGCAAGGAGTGCCGCATGAGCCAGATCCATACCCTGACCATGCCCAAGTGGGGCCTGTCGATGACCGAAGGCCGGGTGGATACCTGGCTCAAGCAGGAGGGTGACGAAATCAACAAGGGCGACGAGGTGCTGGACGTCGAGACCGACAAGATCAGCAGCAGCGTCGAAGCCCCGTTCAGTGGCGTGTTGCGCCGCCAGGTGGCCAAGCCGGATGAAACCCTGCCAGTGGGCGCGTTGCTGGCCGTGGTGGTGGAAGGCGAAGCCGAAGAAGCCGAAATCGATGCGCTGGTGCAGCGCTTCCAGGCCGAGTTCGTCGCCGAGGGGGGCGCCGATCAGGCCCAGGGGCCGGCCCCACAGAAGGCAGAGGTTGGCGGCCGCCTGCTGCGCTGGTTCGAGCTGGGGGAAGGTGGCACGCCGCTGGTGCTGGTGCACGGTTTTGGCGGCGACCTCAACAACTGGCTGTTCAACCACCCGGCATTGGCCGCTGAACGCCGCGTGATCGCACTCGACCTGCCGGGGCACGGCGAGTCGGCCAAGGCCCTGCAGCGGGGCGACCTGGATGAACTGAGCGAAACCGTGCTGACCCTGCTCGACCACCTGGACATCGCCAAGGCCCACCTGGCGGGCCATTCCATGGGCGGCGCGGTAAGCCTCAACGTGGCACGCCTGGCGCCGCAGCGGGTGGCCAGCCTCAGCCTGGTCGCCAGTGCCGGCCTGGGCGAAGCGATCAACGGGCAGTACTTGCAAGGCTTCGTCGCCGCCGCCAACCGCAACGCCCTCAAACCGCAGATGGTGCAACTGTTTGCCGACCCGGCGCTGGTCACCCGGCAAATGCTGGAGGACATGCTCAAGTTCAAGCGCCTGGAAGGTGTTGATGACGCCTTGCGCCAGCTGGCATCAGCCATTGCCGACGGCGACCGCCAGCGCCACGACCTGCGCGGGGTGCTGGGGCAGCATCCGGCACTGGTGGTGTGGGGCGGCAAGGACGCGATCATCCCGGCCAGCCATGCCGAAGGCCTGGAGGCAGAAGTACTGGTGCTGCCCGAGGCTGGGCATATGGTGCAGATGGAGGCGGCTGAAGAGGTGAATCGGAGGATGGCGGATTTTTTGCGGGGGCATTGAAGGGTATGACTTGAGCTCTTGCGTGCCTGTGAGATCGAGCGCCGCCCGCGCGGCGCTTCGCAGCACAAGGCTGCTCCTACATTTGTTTCGGGCCAGTCACTCCTGCACCCTAGGCGCGCGCCCCCTGGATGTATGACAGGAGATTGATGAAGAGCAGCGGGGCCGCGCGGAAAAGGTTCAGGTAGTACTGGCCCGAAACAAATGTAGGAGCAGCCTTGTGCTGCGAAGCGCCGCGCGGGCGGCGCTCGATCTCACAGGCAATGAACAACCCAAGGCATGCGCCTGTCTGCCCACCCTCGATCCCTCGACATTCACCTCGCAGCCATCTCGCCGCGCCGGCCTGTTGTCTCATCTGCTTATGCCCTATCTGTCTCGGCCCCTTATTCTGCGTCATACTCGGCAGACCTATTGCCCGGTCCTCGCCATGCGTCCACTGCTCCCCATTACCCTGGTCCTGCTGCTCGCCGCCTGTGGCGATGGCGAATCGCTGCTTGCGCCGGACGCACGCCTGCCGGACGGGGGGCGTTACCGGGGGCAGGTGGTTGATGGCCTGCTGCAGGGCGAGGGCCGTATCGACTACCCCAACGGCAGCTGGTACGCCGGCGGCTTCAAGGACGGCCAGTGGCATGGCCAGGGCGAATGGCATGGCCAGAACGGCGAGGTGTACCGTGGCCAGTTCGCCGAGGGGCTGTTCCAGGGGCTGGGCGACCTGACCACGCCGGGCAGCCACTATGGCGGCACCTTCAAGCACGGCCGCCGCGACGGCGAAGGCACGCTCAAGCAAGCCGACCAGACCTACCGCGGCCAGTTCAAGGACGACCTGTACGATGGCGCGGGCGAGCTGGAACTGGCCGACGGCAGCCGCTACCAGGGCCTGTTCGCCAAGGGCAAGCCCAACGGCGCCGGGGTGCGCAGCGATGCCAGCGGCAACCAGTTCAGTGGCCGCTTCGTCAACGGCCAGCTGCAAGGCAGCGGCACGTACGACAGCGTCGACGGCGAGCAGTACATCGGTGAGTTCAAGGACAATCGCCTGGAAGGCCGGGGCCGCTACGAAAACGCCGATGGCGATGTATGGATCGGCGAATTCAAGGACGGCGCGCTGATGGGTGAAGGCGAACTGCTGGGCAGTGACGGCAGCCACTACAAGGGCGAATTCGTCGACTGGCGCCTGTCGGGCCGGGGCAGCCTGCAACTGGCCGACGGCAGCACCTACGTCGGCGGTTTCCTGAACGATGCCTACCATGGCCATGGGCAGCTGACCTTGCCAAGCGGCCAGGTCGAAGGTGGCACCTGGGCCAACGGTGTGCGCGTACGCGACCAGAAAGGCAAGCTGCTGCCTGACCCACTGGACCTGGCCCTGCTCAACCAGGGCCGGCTGCTGGAAGAGGCGCTGGCCCGGGTACCGCGCTCAACGCCGCCCATCCAGCTGTACAGCCTGGTGGTGGCCGGCGATGGCCAGCAAAGCGTGTTCCTGCGCGAAGCCGACTACGTCAGCAACATGCTCAAGGTGCGCTTTGGCGCCCGCGGCCAGGTGACCCTGGTCAACCACCGTGACCACATGGCCACCCGCCCCATGGCCACCCGCGAGAACCTCACCCGCGCCGCCAGTACCCTGGCCGAACGCAGCGGCCCCGAAGACCTGGTGTTCATCTACCTCACCAGCCATGGCAGCCAGGACCATCAGTTGGTGCTCGACCAGCCGCGCCTGCAACTGGCCGACCTTTCTGCCGACGAACTGGCCACTGCCCTGGCGCCATTGAAGGACCGCGACAAGGTAATCGTCATCTCGGCTTGCTATTCAGGGGGCTACATCGCCCCGCTCAAGGACGATCGCACGGTGATCATGACCGCCGCCCGGGCCGACCGCGTATCCTTCGGGTGCTCGGAAGAAGCCGACTTCACCTACTTTGGCGATGCGTTGTTCGCAGAAGCACTGAACCAGACCGACGACCTGAAACAGGCGTTTGAACTGGCACGCTCCAGCGTTGCCGAAAGAGAACAAAGGGAAGGCTTCGAGGCCTCGGAGCCGCAGCTGTGGGCACCGCCAGCAGTACTAGAACACTGGCAGCACCTGCGCCGGCAACAGGCCGAAGAAGCATTGCGTAACGCCGCACAGGCCAACGTGGGGGCACAGGCAAAAACACCTGGCAGCCACTAGACTTGTGTGTAACAAGGGAGAGACATCATGTATTTGACGCCTCAGCATGTCCTGCTTGCCGGTGCTACCGGCCTGACCGGTGAACACCTGCTGGACCGCCTGCTCAACGAACCCACCATCACCCGCGTACTGGCGCCTACCCGCCGGCCGCTGGCCGAGCACCCGCACCTGGAAAACCCGGTGGGCGACCCGGCGGTATTCCTTCCACAGCTGGCCGGGCGGGTCGATATCGCTTACTGCTGCCTGGGCACCACGCTGAAACAGGCCGGCTCCGAATCGGCCTTCCGCGCAGTGGACCTGGACATGGTAGTGGCGTTCAGCAAGCGTGCCCGGGAGATGGGCGCGCGGCATCTGCTGGTGGTCAGTGCGCTGGGTGCCGACCCGAAATCGTCGATTTTCTACAACCGGGTCAAGGGCGAAATGGAAGAGGCGCTCAAGGCCCAGGACTGGCCGCAACTGACCATCGTGCGGCCGTCATTGCTGCTGGGCGAGCGGATCGAGCCACGGCTGGCAGAACAACTGGTTTCGCCGTTTTCGAGGTTGATACCTGGCAAGTACCGGGGGATCGAGGCGTGTACCTTGGCCCGGGCCTTGTGGCGGTTGGCGCTGGAGGAAGAAGACGGGGTGCGGATTGTGGAGTCGGATGAGCTTCGCAGGTTGGGCAAGATATAAGCTTTTTCCTGAAAGGGCCTCTTCGCGGGCACGCCCGCTCCCACAGGTACTGTGATCAACTGAGGACCACGCAATCCTGTGGGAGCGGGCTAGCCCGCGAAATGGCCATCACAGGCCGCCGGTGGCCTGGAAGCCGACACCGGCCGCAGTCAGCAATGACAACGGCAACAACAGGGTATCCAGAAGCATGCTGCCAGGCAGGTCCAGGCGTGGATACGCCGGTGCATCAGCCCCGTAATGATCGCGCGGGCAGCACCCGCCATTGATCACGTACAAATCCAGCCGGGTACCGGCATACACCACCGGCGCCCCAGGTTTTGCAGCATCCAGCGTGCGCACCGTGGCGCAGCCACCCAGCATCACCAGCGCCGCCACCCCCAACAGCGCTCGCTTCAATCATCCACCCCGAAGTGGTGCTCGCCCCAACGCGGCAACATGTCCTGGGGAATGGCCAGCAGGTTGAGAATGCGCGCAACGACAAAGTCGACCAGGTCGTCGATGGTCTGCGGCTGGTGATAGAAGCCGGGCGCAGCCGGCAGGATCACCGCACCCATTTGCGACAGCTTGAGCATGTTCTCCAGGTGGATGGTGGAAAACGGCGCTTCGCGCGGCACCAGGATCAGCTGGCGCCGCTCCTTGAGGGTAACGTCGGCAGCGCGTTCGATCAGGTTGTTGCAAGCCCCCGTGGCAATCGCCGACAGGGTGCCGGTGGAACAGGGCACCACTACCATCGCCGCCGGGGCGCCGGAGCCGGAGGCTACCGGCGACATCCAGTCTTCCTTGCCGTACACACGGATCTGCCCATCGGCGGCGCCGGTGTATTCGGTAAGGAATGCCTGCATCGCCTGGGGCTTGGCCGGCAGCACCACGTCGGTCTCGGTGGCCATGACCAGTTGCGCGGCCTTGGAGATCAGGAAATGCACCTCACGGTCCTCGCGCACCAGGCAATCGAGCAGGCGCAGGCCATACTGGGCGCCCGAGGCGCCCGTCATGGCCAGGGTGATGCGTTCCGGCCCGCTCACTTCAGGGCCTCGGCCAGCTTGCCGTGCAGGCCACCGAAGCCGCCGTTGCTCATGATCACCACGTGGGTGCCCGGGCGTGCCTGACCTTTGACCCGCTCGATGATCGCGTCGAGGCTGTCGGCCACCACGCTCGGTACCTTGCACTTCGCCGCAGTGGCAGCCAGGTCCCAGCCGAGGTTGGCCGGGGCGTACCAGATCACCTGATCGGCGTCGTTGACGCTTTCCGGCAAACCGTCACGGTGGGCGCCGAGCTTCATCGAGTTGGAGCGTGGTTCGATCACGGCAATCACCGGCGCCTCGCCAACGCGCTTGCGCAGGCCGTCGAGGGTGGTGGCGATGGCGGTCGGGTGGTGGGCGAAGTCATCGTAGATGGTCACGCCCTGTACTTCGGCAACCTTTTCCATGCGCCGCTTGACGCTCTTGAAGGCGCTCAGGCCTTCGATACCCATGGCCGGCACCACGCCAACATGGCGGGCCGCTGCCAAGGTAGCCAAGGCGTTGGCGACGTTGTGCTGGCCAGTCATTGCCCAGTCCACCACACCCTGCGCCTCACCCTCGAACAGCACTTCGAAACGCGAGCCGTCGGGGCTGAGCAGGCGCGCCTGCCACTGGCCACCTTCACCGGTCGTCTGTACCGGGGTCCAGCAGCCCATGCCGATGACCCGCTCCAGCGCTTGCTCGGTGGTGGGGTGAATGACCAGGCCTTCGCCCGGGATGGTGCGCACCAGGTGGTGGAACTGCCGCTCGATCGAGGCCAGGTCCGGGAAGATGTCCGCATGATCGAACTCAAGGTTGTTGAGGATCGCGGTACGTGGGTGGTAGTGGACAAACTTCGAGCGCTTGTCGAAGAAGGCGCTGTCGTATTCATCGGCTTCGACCACGAAGAACGGCGTGTCGCCCAGGCGCGCCGACACCGAGAAGTTCTGCGGCACACCTCCAATCAGGAAGCCCGGGCTCATGCCGGCATGTTCCAGCACCCAGGCCAGCATGCTGCTGGTGGTGGTCTTGCCATGAGTGCCGGCAACGGCCAGTACCCAGCGGCCTTGCAGCACGTGGTCCGCCAGCCATTGCGGGCCGGACACATAAGGCAGGCCCTTGTTCAGCACGTACTCCACGGCCGGGTTGCCACGCGACATGGCATTGCCGATGACCACCAGGTCTGGCGCCGGGTCCAGCTGGGCTGGGTCATAGCCTTGGGTCAACTCGATGCCCTGGGCTTCGAGCTGGGTGCTCATCGGGGGATAGACGTTGGCGTCCGAGCCGGTGACGCGATGGCCAAGTTCCTTGGCCAGCACCGCCAGCGAACCCATGAAAGTGCCGCAAATACCGAGAATGTGAATATGCATGGTCGACCTCGCAAAACATCGAGGCAGGGTAGCCCAGGGCGCGACAAATCGCACCCGCTGTTTCGCTCAGTCGGCCCTGGTGATGCCGTGTTTGCGCAGTTTTCGATACAAGGTATTGCGGCTGATGCCCAGGAGCTCGGCGACGCGGGTCAGATGCCAGTGTTTTGCCTCCAGGGTCGCCAGCAGCGCATGGCGCTCGGCCTCTTTCAACGCTGCCGGCCCTATCGCCGGCAAGCCAGCTCCCACAGGTGCAGCGTCAGCTTCGAAAGCCCTGTTTACCCTGTAGGTGCAACTGCGTTCTAGCGCCGGTTCTGGCCTTGTCGCAGGCAAGCCGGCCCCTGGATTTACAAATGGCTTGAAGCCAGTGTGGTCGGGGTGGGAGCTGGCTTGCCGGCGATCGAGGGCAAAGCCCTCGCGGACGACGGCGGGGAGATCCGAGAACATGATTCGGGCATCTTCGCAAAGCGCTACCAATGTACGCAGCACATTGCGCATCTGCCGCACGTTCCCCGGCCAGGTGAAGTCCAGCAGTGCCTGGCGCGCACTGGGCTCCAGCTCGACCCGATGCCCCTGCGCCTCCTGACGCAGCAGGAAGTCCAGCAACTGCGCCTTGTCACTGCGATCGCGCACCGCCGGCAACGCCACCTCCAGGCCATTCAGGCGGTAATACAGGTCCTCGCGGAAACTGCCCTGCTCCACCCGTTCCAGCAGGTGGCGGTGGGTAGCGCTGACAATGCGCACGTCAACCGCTTGCGGTTCACCCCCGATCGGCACCACCTGGCGCTCTTCCAGCACCCGCAGCAGGCGGGTTTGCAGGGCCAGCGGCATGTCGCCGATCTCGTCCAGTAGCAAGGTCCCGCCGTCAGCCTGCAACAGCTTGCCGCGCATGCCTTCCTTGCGTGCGCCGGTAAAGCTGCCACCGCGGTAACCGAACAGCTCGCTTTCAATCAGGCTCTCCGGGATCGAGGCGCAGTTGATGGCGACAAACGGCTTGCCGCGCCGCTCGCTGGCCTGGTGCACGGCCTGGGCGAACGCCTCCTTGCCACAACCGGTTTCGCCGCGCAGCAGCAACGGCACGTCACGCTCGAACACCCGCACGCAGCGGCGAAAATCGTTGTGCAACGCCGGGTCGAGCAGGCAGATGGCCGGTTCCACATCGCGCACGGGCTGGCGGTAGGCGGTGGGCACAGACCACACCGGCGTACGTGCCTTGCCGCGCAGGCTGGCGAACACCTGGCGGCCGTCCACCGTGCGTAGCGGCCAGACCGTACTGCCTGCGGGCATGGCGCGGTTGAACAACTCGTCGTGGCTGCAGGCAAAGAAGCGCTGCACGGGTTTGCCCAGCACGCCACCGCGCACGGTACCCAGCAGGTTCAGCGCGCTCTGGTTGGCCGCGCAGATGCGCCCGTCACCGTCGAAGGCCAGCAGCCCTTCGCTGAACAGGCCGACCGACTCGGCCTGCAGGTGGAAACGCAGCAGCCACTGCTGCTCGAAATGGCGCAGGAAATAGCAGCTTTCGATCATCTTCGCCGAAAGGTTGACCAACGCCATGGTGTGGAACTGGCTCTGGCGCGAAACATCGGGCCGGGCCGACGACACATCAAGCACCGCCAGCAGTTCGCCATGCGGGTCGAACACCGGGCTCGCCGAACAGGTCAGGCCGGTATGGCGGCCACGAAAGTGCTCGTTCTGGTGGATGGTCAGGGCCTGGCGCTCGACCAGGCAGGTGCCGATGCCGTTCGTGCCCTCGCGCGCTTCGCTCCAGTCGGCGCCCAGCCACAGCCCGGCACGCTCGAAGCTGCGCCGCTCGGTGGGCGCGCTGACGCAGTTGAGGATTACCCCGCGGGCGTCGGTCAGCAGTACCGCATGGCCGGCCCCGGAAAGCTGCTGGTGCAGGCTGTTCATTTCAGGGTCGGCAATTTGCAGCACCTGGCGCAGGCGCTCGCGGCTTTCCAGCAGGCGCCCGTGCTCAAGCACCACCGGGGCCGCGATCACAGCAGGGTCGAGGTGGTAGTCCTCCAGGCAACGCAGCCAGGAGCGGGCGATGGACGGGTCACTGCCGCCCTCCCCGGCGCCACCATGGGCAACGGTATGGACTTGCTGGGCATGGCGACTGAAATGATTGCTCTGCATTGTTGTAGTTCTCTGCAGATAGAGAGTCACATCAGCATCCTCCACCCGGGAAGGCTTTGCAATGCAGCCTGCCGTGACGTGTCGCAAATGGCACAAAGTGTCACCCCCGCGTGTACCGGCGCTGGCACAACGGCCGCTCACCGGGGCCGGGCAACTGACCCAAATCATTGATTTGCCTGGGGTGCCCAACGCTGGCCCAACCTTTGCTCTACGCTTCTCAACTCCTCAACAAACATAACAGCCAGGAGACACACCATGCGTTACGCACATCCCGGTACCGACGGCGCGAAGGTTTCCTTCAAGAACCGCTACGGCAACTACATCGGTGGCGAGTTCGTAGCTCCGGTCCAGGGGCAGTACTTCGAGAATACGTCCCCGGTGAATGGCAAACTGATTGCCGAATTCCCCCGCTCCACTGCCGAAGACATCGATAAAGCGCTCGACGCTGCCCACGCCGCTGCCGACGCCTGGGGCCGCACTTCAGTGCAGGACCGCTCCAACGTGCTGTTGAAGATTGCCGACCGCATCGAGCAGAACCTTGAACTGCTGGCCATCACCGAAACCTGGGACAACGGCAAACCTGTCCGCGAAACCCTCAACGCCGACATTCCGCTGGCCGTCGACCACTTCCGCTACTTCGCCGGCTGCATCCGCGCCCAGGAAGGCGGCGCTGCCGAGATCAACGAAGGCACCGTGGCTTATCACATCCACGAGCCGCTGGGCGTCGTCGGGCAGATCATTCCGTGGAACTTCCCGATCCTGATGGCGGCCTGGAAGCTGGCGCCTGCGCTGGCCGCCGGTAACTGCGTGGTGCTCAAGCCTGCCGAGCAGACGCCACTGGGCATCACCGTGCTGCTGGAAGTGATCGGCGACCTGCTGCCACCTGGCGTACTCAACGTGGTGCAAGGCTACGGCCGCGAAGCCGGTGAAGCCCTGGCCACCAGCAAGCGTATCGCCAAGATCGCCTTCACCGGGTCTACCCCGGTGGGCTCGCACATCATGAAATGCGCGGCCGAAAACATCATCCCGTCCACCGTCGAGCTGGGCGGCAAGTCGCCGAACGTGTACTTCGAAGACATCATGCAGGCCGAGCCAAGCTTCATCGAGAAGGCTGCCGAGGGCATGGTGCTGGCGTTCTTCAACCAGGGCGAGGTGTGCACCTGCCCGTCGCGTGCCCTGGTACAGGAGTCGATCTACCCGCAGTTCATGGAAGTGGTGATGAAGAAGGTGCTGCAGATCAAGCGCGGCGACCCGCTGGACACCGACACCATGGTCGGCGCCCAGGCTTCGCAGCAGCAGTTCGAGAAGATTCTCTCGTACCTGCAGATTGCCCAGGAAGAAGGCGCCGAGCTGCTGACCGGCGGCAAGGTCGAGAAACTGGAAGGCTCGCTGGCCACCGGTTACTACATCCAGCCGACCCTGCTCAAGGGCAACAACAAGATGCGCGTGTTCCAGGAAGAAATCTTTGGCCCGGTGGTCAGCGTCACCACCTTCAAGGACGAAGCCGAAGCACTGGCGATTGCCAACGACACCGAGTTCGGCCTGGGTGCCGGCGTGTGGACCCGTGACATCAACCGTGCCTACCGCATGGGCCGCGGGATCAAGGCCGGGCGTGTGTGGACCAACTGCTACCACCTGTACCCGGCGCATGCGGCGTTTGGCGGGTACAAGAAGTCCGGCGTCGGCCGTGAGACCCACAAGATGATGCTGGATCACTATCAGCAGACCAAGAACCTGCTGGTGAGCTACGACATCAACCCGTTGGGCTTCTTCTAAACCGCGTCGCGGCCTTCGCGGGCTCGCCCGCTCCCACAGGTTCATCGTTGCTTCCAGAACCGATGCAATACCTGTGGGAGCGGGCAAGCCCGCGAAGAGGCCGGACCTGATCTACACAGAACCCAGAGCGGCAACCGTGCACCAACCGCTCTGGCTCGCTTCCTGCAGTACACATCACCATCGGCCCGAACCCTTCCGGCCACCAAGAAAAACAACAGGTGAATCTATGCCAAGCGATCATTCCGCCGGCTCGCCGGCAGGCTCTTCCGTCGACTTCGAAAAAGTCGGGTCGGACTATTTCCAGCAACGTGAACTGAAAAAAGGCGCCGCCGGCTGGGTACTGCTGGTCGGCCTGGGCGTGGCCTATGTCATCTCCGGCGACTATGCCGGCTGGAACTTCGGCCTGGCCCAGGGCGGCTGGGGCGGCATGTTCCTCGCCACCTTGCTGATGGCCACCATGTACCTGTGCATGTGCTTCTCGCTGGCCGAACTGTCGTCGATGATCCCCACCGCAGGCGGCGGCTACGGTTTTGCCCGCAGTGCCTTCGGCCCATGGGGCGGCTTCCTGACCGGCACGGCAATCCTCATCGAATACGCCATTGCGCCCGCGGCCATCGCCGTGTTCATCGGCGCCTATTGCGAGTCATTGTTCGGCATCGGCGGCTGGGTGATCTACCTGGCGTTCTATATCGTGTTCATCGGCATCCACATCTTCGGCGTGGGTGAAGCGTTGAAACTGATGTTCATCATCACCGCCGTCGCCGCCATCGCCCTGGCGGTGTTCCTGGTGAGCATGGTGCCCCATTTTGATGCGGCCAACCTGTTCGACATCGCCAAAACGGACGCAGTAGGCGCCAGCAGCTTCCTGCCGTTCGGCTATGTCGGCGTGTGGGCGGCCATCCCTTACGCCATCTGGTTCTTCCTTGCCGTCGAAGGCGTGCCGCTGGCTGCCGAAGAAACCAAGAACCCCAAGCGTGACCTGCCACGCGGCCTGATCGGCGCCATGCTGGTACTGCTGGCCTTCGCCCTGCTGATCCTGGTGGTCGGCCCCGGCGGTGCAGGCTCCGAAGCGCTGAAGGCATCCGGCAACCCGCTGGTTGAAGCGCTGTCCAAGGCCTACGGCGGCAGCACCTGGATGGGCGGCTTCGTCAACCTGGTCGGCCTGGCCGGGCTGATCGCCAGCTTCTTCTCGATCATCTATGCCTATTCCCGGCAGATCTTTGCCCTGTCCCGTGCCGGCTACCTGCCGCGCAAACTGTCGGAGACCAACAAAAGCAAGGCCCCGGTGCTGGCCCTGATCATCCCCGGCATCATCGGCTTTGCCCTGTCGCTGACCGGCCAGGGCGACTTGCTGATCCTGGTGGCGGTGTTCGGCGCTACGCTGTCCTATGTGCTGATGATGGCCGCGCACATCACCCTGCGCATCCGCCGGCCGAAGATGGAGCGCCCGTACCGCACCCCCGGTGGCATCTTCACTTCAGGTGTGGCGCTGGTGCTGGCGTGCATCGCCGTGGTTGCCGGCTTCCTGGTCGACCCACGGGTGGTAATTGGCGCCGCAGTGATCTATGCGGTACTAATTGCCTACTTTGCTTTCTACAGCCGCCACCACCTGGTCGCGGGCACGCCGGAAGAGGAATTCGCCGCCATCCAGCAGGCCGAAGAGGCCTTGCACTGATTGCCGCCACCCGCCGCGGGGCAACCCGCGGCTCTGGAGATTCTGTATGGCAAGTTTCGTACACACGGTAGGCCACCTGGTCTACCGCTTCGACAGCCTCAAGGACGTGATGGCCAAGGCCAGCCCGGCCCGCTCGGGGGACTTCCTGGCAGGCGTCGCGGCCAGCAATGACGGCGAGCGTGTCGCTGCGCAGATGGCGCTGGCCAATATCCCGCTGACCCATTTCCTCAATGAAGCCCTGATCCCATACGAAGCCGATGAAGTCACCCGGCTGATCATCGACACCCACGATGCCCAGGCCTTCGCCCCGGTCAGCCACCTGACCGTGGGCGGCTTGCGCGACTGGCTGCTGAGCGAAGAGGCCAATGAAAACAGCCTGCGCGCCCTGGCGCCAGGGCTGACACCGGAAATGGCTGCGGCCGTGTCGAAGATCATGCGCGTGCAGGACCTGGTGCTGGTGGCGCAGAAGATTCGCGTGGTCACCCGGTTCCGCAGCACCATGGGCTTGCGCGGGCGCTTGTCTACGCGCTTGCAGCCCAACCACCCGACCGACGAGCCGGCCGGTATCGCCGCCAGCATTCTTGACGGCCTGCTGTACGGCAACGGCGACGCGATGATCGGCATCAACCCGGCCACCGACAGCATCGCCTCGATCTGTGCCCTGCTGGAAATGCTCGACGCCATCATCCAGCGCTACGACATCCCCACCCAGGCCTGCGTGCTGACCCATGTCACCACCTCGATCGAGGCGATCAACCGTGGCGTGCCGCTGGACCTGGTGTTCCAGTCCATTGCCGGCACCGAGGCGGCCAACGCCGGGTTTGGCATCAACCTGAACGTGTTGCAGGAGGGTTACGAAGCGGGCCTGTCGCTGAAACGCGGCACCCTCGGGCAAAACCTGATGTATTTCGAAACCGGCCAGGGCAGCGCTCTGTCGGCCAACGCCCACCATGGCGTCGACCAGCAAACCTGCGAGACCCGCGCCTATGCCGTGGCCCGCCACTTCAAGCCGTTTCTGGTCAACACCGTGGTCGGTTTCATCGGCCCGGAGTACTTGTACAACGGCAAGCAGATCATCCGCGCGGGCCTGGAAGACCACTTCTGCGGCAAGCTGCTGGGCGTGCCGATGGGCTGTGACATCTGCTACACCAACCACGCCGAAGCCGACCAGGACGACATGGATACCCTGCTGACCCTGCTGGGGGTGGCCGGGATCAACTTCATCATGGGCATCCCCGGCTCCGACGACATCATGCTCAACTACCAGACCACCTCGTTCCACGACGCGCTGTACGCGCGCCAGACTCTGGGCCTGAAGCCCGGGCCGGAATTCGAGGCATGGCTGGCCCGCACCGGCATCTTCACCCAGGCCGATGGCCGGGTGCGCTTTGGTGACAACCTGCCAGCGGCCTTCCGCCAGGCCTTGGCACAGCTTGCTTAGGGATGACCATGGACCATCGCACGCCTACCCCCGACAACCCTTGGCTGGCCCTGCGCAACCTGACCCCGGCGCGCATCGCCCTGGGCCGTGCCGGTACCAGCCTGCCGACCGGGGCGCAGCTGGACTTCCAGTTCGCCCATGCCCAGGCCCGCGATGCCGTGCACCTGGCCTTCGACCATGCCGGCCTGACTACCCAGCTGGGTGACCGCGGGCGCGAAAGCCTGGTGCTGCACAGCGCTGCCAGTGACCGCCACCAGTACCTGCAGCGCCCGGACCTGGGCCGGCGCCTGGACGAAGAGTCGATTGCCACCCTGCGCCAGCATGCACAGGCCAACCCCGGCGGCGTCGACCTGGCCATTGTGGTCGCCGATGGCCTGTCGGCGCTGGCCGTGCACCGCCACGCATTGCCGTTCCTGGCCCGTTTCGAGGAACAGGCCGCCGCTGACGGCTGGACCAGCGCCCCGGTTGTGCTGGTGCAGCAGGGCCGCGTGGCAGTGGCTGACGAGGTTGGTGAACTGCTGGGCGCACGGATGACCGTGATGCTGATCGGCGAGCGCCCGGGGCTGAGTTCCCCCGACAGCCTTGGCCTGTATTTCACCTACGGGCCAAAAGTCGGCCTGACCGATGCCTACCGCAACTGCATCTCCAACATCCGCCTGGAGGGGTTGAGCTATGGCATGGCGGCGCACCGCCTGTTGTACCTGATGCGCGAAGCCTGCCGTCGGCAGCTTTCCGGAGTGAATCTCAAGGATGAAGCCGAGGTCCATAGCCTGGAAAGTGAGCACACTGGTAACCAGAAAGGCAACTTCCTGCTCGGCAAAGAGTAAACAACATGTCACGGAAGGCGGATTGCACTTGTGACGCGCATTGGGCAGCATGCCCTTGAAAGCCGCTGGCATTCCGCTGTTTCCCTAAATGGACTCTGAGGGCCGCACATGCGCATCATCAAGGCAACCCTGGAACACCTCGACCTGCTCACGCCATTGTTCGTCAAGTACCGTGAGTTCTACGGGCAGCTCCCCTACCCCGACAGCTCGCGCAGCTTCCTGGAAAAGCGCCTGAAGCGGGATGAATCAGTGATCTACCTGGCACTTCCCGATGATGACGACAGCAAGTTGATGGGCTTTTGCCAGCTCTACCCAAGCTACTCGTCGCTGTCGCTCAAGCGCGTGTGGATTCTCAACGACATCTACGTGGCCGAAGATTCGCGACGCATGCTGGTGGCCGACCACCTGATGCGTGAAGCGAAGAAAATGGCCAAGGAAACCAACGCCGTGCGCATGCGGGTGTCGACCAGCGCGAACAATGAGGTCGCGCACAGGACCTACGAATCCATCGGGTTTCGTGAAGATACCGAGTTCAAGAGCTACATCCTGCCCATCAGCCAGGATTGATCTGTCAAAACGGTTCACCGCATTTGTAGGAGCAGCCTTGCGCTGCGAAAGGGCCGAGATTGCCTGTGGCATCACTGGCCTCTTCGCAGCGCAAGGCTGCTCCATGAGCTCGGTGCTGACACAAAACAGTCCCTATCGTAACCCCCCGCTACAAACTCCCCGGGCATGATCCTCACTTCGCCGTATAATGCCCCACCTGTCATGCGTGAAAATTTACCCATCCCCAGGTAACCCAGCCTACGCCCAAGAACACAGGTGCTGTACATGGATTTCAACCCGTTGGACCTTATCCTGCATCTCGATGCCTACCTCGATCTGCTGGTCACCAATTACGGTCCCTGGATCTACGCCATCCTTTTCACCGTGATCTTCTGCGAAACCGGGCTGGTGGTAATGCCCTTCCTGCCGGGCGACTCGCTGCTGTTCATCGCCGGCGCCGTAGCGGCGGGTGGCGGTATGGATCCGGTGCTGCTGGCTGGCCTGTTGATGGCTGCCGCAATCCTGGGCGACAGCACCAACTACGTGATCGGCCGAACAGCCGGCGAGCGGTTGTTCAACAATCCCGACTCGAAAATATTCCGCCGCGACTACCTGCAGCGCACCCATGAGTTCTATGAACGCCATGGCGGCAAGACCGTGACGCTGGCGCGCTTCCTGCCCATCCTGCGCACCTTCGCACCGTTCGTCGCCGGCATCGCCCACATGCATTACCCACGTTTCCTGGGCTTCAGCGTTGCCGGTTCAATCCTGTGGGTCGGCGGCCTGGTCACCCTGGGCTACTTCTTCGGCAACGTGCCATTCATCAAGCAGCACCTGTCGCTGATGGTGGTGGGCATCATCATCCTGTCGCTGGTACCGATGATCCTCGGCCTGTTGCGCGGCCGCCTGGGCCGTGCGGCCAAGGCTCACTGAACACTTAGAGAACAGCAGGCATGTGGTCGTTCAGCGCCTGGCGGCGCAAGCGCGCACTGGCGCGCTACCCCATCGAGCCAAAGCAGTGGCAGGCCGTGCGCGAGCGCTTGCCCATGCTGGACGGCATCAGCGACGACGAAGATCACTGGCTGCGCGAAGCCTGCATCCTTTTCCTGCTCGACAAGCACCTCACCTGCCTGCCAGGTGTCGAACCCGACGACGAGCAGCGCCTGTTGCTGGCCGCCCAGGCGCAGTTGCCGCTGCTGCACCTGGGCGAGCTGAACTGGTACCAGGGCTTCCACGAAATCATCCTGTACCCCGACGATTTCAAGAGCCCCCAGCGCCACCGCGATGCCAGTGGCGTGGAGCACGTGTGGGACGGCGAGCACAGCGGCGAGGCCTGGCAACAGGGGCCGATCATCCTGGCCTGGAACGGCGTGCTGGCCAGCGGTGGCTGGGAGGCCTACAACCTGGTCATCCATGAGCTGGCGCACAAGCTCGACATGCTCAATGGCGATGCCAACGGCCTGCCGCCGCTGCACAGCGGCATGCCGGTGGATGAGTGGGCAACGGCCATGCAGCAGGCCTACGACGACCTCAACCGCCAGCTGGACAACAACCCCGACGCCGAAACCGCCATCGACCCGTATGCCGCGGAAAACCCGGCGGAGTTCTTTGCTGTCACCAGCGAATACTTCTTTAGTGCCCCCGACCTGCTGCATCAGGCTTATCCACGGGTCTACCACCAGTTGTCGCAGTTCTACCGGCAAGACCCGCTGGCGCGGCTGCTTCGGCTGCAGGCCGAACACCCCGAGTACCGCGAAAGCCACGCCTGACGGGGCCGCACATCCGGCCAGGCGTGGCATGCCCCGGCAGAATGTGCCTATAATCGCCGCCACTTTTTTGGTCAAACACGGGGGCACTGCCCAATGAGCTACAGCAAGATTCCGGCGGGCAAAGACCTGCCGAACGACATCTACGTCGCCATCGAAATCCCGGCCAACCACGCGCCGATCAAATACGAGATCGACAAGGACAGCGACACCCTGTTCGTCGACCGTTTCATGGCTACCCCGATGTTCTACCCAGCCAACTACGGCTTCATCCCGAACACCCTGGCTGACGACGGTGATCCGCTGGACGTGCTGGTGGTTACCCCTTACCCGGTAGCGCCAGGCTCGGTTATCCGCGCCCGTCCGGTTGGCATCCTGAACATGACCGACGACGGCGGCGGTGATGCCAAGGTCATCGCTGTTCCTCACGACAAGCTGTCGCAGCTGTACGTCGACGTGAAGGAATACACCGACCTGCCAGCCCTGCTGATCCAGCAGATCGAGCACTTCTTTGCCAACTACAAAGATCTCGAGAAGGGCAAGTGGGTCAAGATCGAAGGCTGGGATGGCGCTGACGCCGCCCGTGCTGCGATCACCAAATCGGTTGCTGCCTACAAAGGCTGATACCGGTTGTAAAAAAAACCCGCTTCGGCGGGTTTTTTTTGCCCGAAGGGGCGACAGCACCTTCATTCGGTAAAAAGTCCTACGCAGTCCTACACCAACGCCCTACAAGCAGGCACTTTTCGTACAAACTCCGTCAACAAGCGGTTCATTTCCTTGCGGGTACCCCGTCGCTACACTCGCCCCCATGAACACTTCCGGCGACCGTCTCAAAGCCCTTCTCCACGAATGTGGCCTGTCCGCTTCTGATTTCGCCGCTCAGCGCAGCGTCACACCGCAGCACGTCAACAACTGGTTCAACCGCGGCGTACCCCTGGCCCGCCTGGACGAAATGGCCGACCTGTTCTGTGTGCATCGGCGCTGGCTACGCACGGGCGAAGGGCCCAAACACCCAAACCCGATCCAGCGCAACCACCCGCCACGCCAGGCACCGGCCAACCCGCCCAGCCCACTGTCGGCACACCGTGCCCGGGAGCTGAGGGTGCCTTTTTACGAACTGCGAAACGGCCTGCTTGCGCCGGTGGCCAGCAAACACCTGCGCCTGCCGGCAAAAGCGCTGAAAGGGTTGGGTGTGCACGCCCATCACGCCATCTGCCTGGCCATGCCCGCCAGCAACATGGTTCCGCTCATTCCGCTGGAGGCCATCCTGGCCGTGGACTTGGGCATGACCCAGGTAATAGAGGGCGAAACCTATGCCCTGCTGCACAATGGCGTGCTCAGGGTAAACAACCTCAGCCTCGGCCCGCAGGGCACGCTGTACCTGCACAGCCATGACCGGCGCAATTACGCCGTCGAACGCTACACCTGCGCCCAGCGCCAGGCGCAGGGCCTGGAGATTATCGGTTGGGTATTCCACTGGTCGCATTTCCGCCAGCAGCGGCCCGGCTGAAACAACCTGTGCCATTTTTTGCTGGGCATCCTGCGCGTGCCCTTGTATGCTACGCCGCACATTAAGCCCCGACCGGCGCGAGCCGCGGTCCAGAGGGCTCGGCGATATCCCACACGGGCATCTGCCATCTCTTTCAGGCCCTTGATGGCCACACAGTTAAGGCGATTGCGGCTTACCATAAATTAGTCGGAAGCGTCCCCGAGAAGCCGGCCACAAGCCGGCTTTTTAATGCCCGCAAAAATGTCGGGGCACTGGCGAAACCCTCTGCGCCAACGCCCTCTGCGGCCTTCAGAACCGCGTCACTACCCCCACCCGCAGCGTGCGCCCCGGCGCCGGCATGAAGCTTTGCGCCAGCGGGTCCAGATAGTAGCGATCGGTCAGGTTCTGCAGCGAGGCATTCACCTCGGTGTTCTCGAGCAACTTGTATTTCAGGAACAGATCGAACAGCGCAACCGAGCGGTATTCGATCTGCGGCGTGGTAGCACCGGACTGCCAGGGCTTGTCGAGGGTATTGGTCGGCCCGGAGGTGTAGGTCACCCGCCCACCCACGGTCAATGCCTCGTCGAGGAAGCGCACGCCGCCAGTCAGGTTGGCTGAAAACCGTGGCGGGTTCTGGGTGTTGGTGTAAGAACCCATGAAACTGCCCGGCGTACAGTTGGGTGTGTTCTCGGTCTTCTGGTACGGGTTGGCGGTGGCGCGGAGTTTGCCGGCGAAGTCCGCGTCGCAGGTCTCGGTCTTGAGGTAGTAAGTGGCCGAGAGGTCGGCAAACACACGGCCGGCATCGTAGTGTGATTGCAGCTCAAGGCCGCGGGTGCTGAAGCTGTCGGTGTTGCTGAAGGTCATCAGGCCCCAAAGCCCCGGGCTTGGGTCATAGTACCGGGTGATGTAGTTCTTTATCACGTTGTCGAAGTAGGCAAGCTTGACCGCGGCCGAATCGTGCTCGGTAAACAGGTTGTCGCGCAGCGCGCTGACGCCGATCTCCCAGCTCTGCGAACGTTCGGGCTTCAGGCTTTTACCGGGGGAAACTTGCTGGGTACCCTGGCTGGTCTCGAACAAAGACGGCAGGCGCAGGCCCTGGGTGTAGGTGACATAGAAGAACGTGTCGGGCATCAGCTCGACGTTGATGCCGAATGCCGGCGAGAAGCCGCCGCCACTGCTGCTGCCCTGCGGGCTATGGTCGTAGCCTGTGACTACGCTGCTGATGCCTTCGGTGCCGACCTCCACGCTGGTCGCGCCGAAGTCGTTGAAACGCACGCCATTGAACGGCTCGTTGCTGTTGCCGAAGACGATGCCGTTGTTCAGCCTGGGGTCGGTGGCATCGGTGTACTGGCCGTTCTGGTCGGGGAACCAGGTCATGCTGCCCCAGCCTTTCGGGCCACTCGCCGAGACGTATCGTACCTCGCGGTCCTGACGCCTGGCGGTGGCCAGCACGGTGTTGTCCTTGGTGTGGAAGTGGCTGTAACGGCCACCGCCCCACAGGGTCAGTTGCTCGATCGGCTGGTACTCGAGCTTGCCGTTGAAGCTGAACTCCTGCCTGGAGGCATCGCGCAGGGTGCGGTTGGCATCGATGTCATGCTGGGTGATAAGCACACTTTTCTGCGGTTGCAGGTCTTCGAGCTGGAAAGCGCCGCCCAGGTCGAGCTTGAAGTCGCCATGGGTCGTCTCGAACCGGGAGACGTTATTCAGGTCGCCACCAATACGGCGGTTGTCCTGGCGGGTCCAGCTGCGGTCAGAACGAAACAACTGCGAAGCAGGCGCCGTCCAGGCCGAGCTCAAGGTGCTGGTTTTGGCGTCTGTCATCCACAGGTTGCTGGTCAGGTCGACCCAGGGGTTACCGGCAGGCAGGTAGTGGTAGCGCGCCGTGTAGGTGTCGATCTTCACCTCGCCCAAGGGGTACTGGTAGATACCCGCGGTGCCGAAACGATAGATGTCGGAAAGCATGATCTCGGCAGTGCGACCGTCGTAGCGGCGATAGCCCAGGTCCAGCGTATGGTCGTCGGCTATCCGCCAGGTTGCCTTCAGCAGGTACGAGTCGGTTTTCGATGAAGAGTTGAGCACTTCTTCGCCGGCGTTGTAGGTCATTGCCACGCTTGGCTGCTCCCGGCCGTCTTCGTCATGGATGCGGTAGCGGTCCTGGCCTTTCTTGCCGGAAAAGTAGTTGCCCTGGTTACGGTGGGCATACGCCGCCACTACGTCCAGCCGCTCTGTGGTGAAGGCTAAGGCAGCGCTGCCAGACTCAGCCTCGGAGCCAAACAGGCTGCCCCGGCTGTCGCGTGGCGGCGCGGTCAGGCTTTCATCCCTGGAGCTGGCGCTGCGGTGAGCGGGGGCTACGCCGTTGTCCCAGAAATCGCCCTTGAGCCGCACGCCGACCTGGTTGCCGTCCACCAGAATGTCCTGCACACCGATCGTCTGCATCTCCACCGTGCCGCCTATCGCCCCGGACTTGGTCGACGGCCCTTTGTTCACGGTCAGACTGCTGATCAGGTCGGGATCGATATAGCTGCGCTGCTGGGTACCGCCATAACCTCGATACACATCCAGGGCCTGCTCAGAACCATCGACCTTGACCGCCACCCGGCTCTGGCCCTGGATGCCGCGGATGTTGACGTCCAGGGCACCGCCATTGCGGGTGTCACCAACCTGCACGCCTGGGACACCGCTGAGCAGGTCGCCCGCAGACACCCGGCCGAAGCGGTCGATCTGCTCGCTGGTCAGGTGCACTGACGAACGTGGCGCTCTGTAGGTTTCCACCTCTGGGCCCTGTGCGGCGGCCTCGACCATCGTCGGCGACAACTCTGCTGCAGCACGGGCAGCGGTGCCCTGCGCCAACAACACGTAGGTGCCGGTAGCACTTGGCACCAGCCGCAAACCGGTATTGGCGAGCAACCGCTGCATGCCCTCGCTGACCGTATACCGCCCTTTCAAGGCGGGCGCCGTTCGCCCGCGGATCAGGTCAGGCTCGTACGACAGCAACAGCCCGGCCTGGCTGCTGAAGCTGCCGAGGGCTACCCCCAACGGGCCTTGGGCAATGTTGTAGTCACGCAGCGTGGCGTCGTCCAGGCGGGTAGCCGTGAGCGCAGCCTTGTGGGCATCCTGGGCCAAAACCGCGCTGCTGTGCAGCAGGCCTGAAGCGCAGCAACTGGTCAGCGTGCAACGCAGCACAAAGTTGATGGGCGACAGGCAAGGCCGAGGGCGCGGAACAGGTGAAGGACAACGTACTGGGAGCATGCTTTTCTCGCTCGTGGGGTTCGCGCCCACCACTGGCAGCGGGCTGTTACCTCCTCTGTCGCACGAGATCGAAAAAAGGATATGAATGGATAGGAAGCGTCCGAATTTACCGAACTGGCCTTGTGACTTGAGCAATTCTAGTGATAATGGTTTGCATTTGCGACAGCCCATGTATCAATTCAATCGACGATGAATGCACCCTTCTCCCCGCCGAACAGTACCGAGCCGTGCAGTATCGAAACGCTGTACATCGAGAACCACGCCTGGCTGCGTAACTGGCTTGCCTACCGGCTGAGGTCATGGGGGCGCGGGGTGGCCGACGATCTGGCCCAGGATACGTTCCTGCGTGTGCTGGCCAGCCGCGAGGGCGCGCGGGTCGAGCCGATTCGTCAACCCCGCGCCTACCTGACGCGCATCGCGAACTGCGTGCTGGTGAGCTGGCGGCGCCGGCAGTCGCTGGAGCAGGCGTGGCTCGAAGCGCTGCTGTTGCTGCCAGAGCCCGAGTATCCTTCGCCTGAGCTGCAATGTGTGATCCTCGAGACCCTGCATGAGATCGACGCAGTTCTGCACAAGCTGCGACCGCGTGCAAGGCAGGCATTCCTGATGGCGACCCTGGACGGCATGAAGCACAAGGACATCGCCGTGGCCTTGAACATAGCGCTGCCGACGGTGAAGAAGTACATCCACGACGGCTACCTGACCTGCCTGACGCAGATGCCCGATGACTAACGGTACTGCAACGCCCGACGATGCCATCGCGCAGCATGTGCTTGCCCAGGCAGCCTCGTGGCTGATGCTGATGCAGGAAGGGCCGCTGCTGCCTGCCCAGCAGCTCGAACTGGAGCGCTGGCGGCTTGCCAGTGATGAGCACGAACGTGCATGGAAAAGGGCGCAGCGCCTGCTTTCACGCCTGGGCAGCCTGCCGCCAACGCTGGCCAGGCACACCCTGCAACGCCCCCCGGGCAGGCGCGCGGTACTGCGCGGGCTGGTTCTGCTGATGGGTGCCGCACCGCTTGGCTGGTGGGGCTGGCGCTCGCAGGCCGGGCGTTTTGCCAGTGATTACCATACGGCTGTCGGCGAGCGCACACACGCGCGGCTGGCCGATGGCACGCAGATCATCCTGAATACCGACAGTGCCCTGCAGCTGCTTTTCGATAGCGCGCAACGGCTGCTGCATCTGCGCCGTGGCGAGGTGTACATCGTGACCGCTGCCGACCCACGGCCGCTGATGGTGCAGACCGTACATGGGCAGTTGCTTGCACTGGGCACGCGGTTCAGCGTGCGCCAGCTGGCCGATGAAACCTTGCTCGAGGTGTACGAAGGCGCCGTGCAGGTACGCCCCGAAAGCACCAGCGTGGCGGCAGGCGAGAACATCATCCGCGCCGGGCAGCAGGTTCGATTCACCCGGGAGCGTCTGGGCCTTGTCGGTGAGGTGGGTGAAACCAGCCTTGCTTGGCAACGCGGCTTGCTGGTGGCCGATGACATGCCATTGCACCAGTGGGCGCAGGCATTGATGCGCTACGCCGACCAGCGCCTGGAGTACGACCCCGCGTTGAGCGAACTGCGGGTGTCTGGCACCTTCCCGGTCGATGATCTGCCGCTGGCGTTGGCCATGCTGGCCCAGACCTATGGGCTGCAGGTTCGCCAAGGTGGTGGGCGCCTGGTTATCAGTCGGTGATCGGGCAGCCCATCGTCAGTCTTTTCGGGCGCGCGGGCTGGCAGAGGGTGTCAAACTGCTCTTCAGGAATTCCTCGCGCACCTGGTGCATCTGCAAGTGTGTTTTCCCGGTCGCATACTCCAACCCCGCAAGCCCCATTTCCAACGCCAGCTCGGGATGCCGGGCAGCATGACGGATACGCTCTGCCAGGCTGGACGGGTTCCCGGTTTCGAACGTCAGCGCGTTGTGCTTGCTGGTTATGTCCAGCACCCCGGATGTATCAGAACCGATGACGGGAACGCCTTGGCTGAACGCGTCAAAAATGATGCGGGGCTGTTCCTGCTTCAAGGTCGGCACCAACAACCAGTCATGCTGGGCAATGATGTCGAAAAAGTCGTTGCCATAATCAACTGCGTTCTGGAACCGCACTTCGATGCCGCCATGGTCTTCAGCTGCAAAGCGTAGGCAGTGCTCTTTGAAATCACCCTCACCCATGAGGGTGACGGTGATTTCAATGTTTTCGACTTCCAGTTGTTCAATGGCTTCAAGGACTAGCAGAACACCTTTATCCAGGACAAGGCGTGATGGGTAAAGCAGTTTGACTTTACGGTTGCCCTTGGCTTCGAATCTTTTCCTGACGGCGTCCGGTGCCGCGATGTATTTTTTATCCAGCCAGCTGGCAGGGTTGATCAGCGTGCGGCTGCTATTACGCCCAAGAAAATACTCCTTGTAGAAAGACTGAGTAAAGATCCTGGCATTCGCCAGCTTCAGGCAGCGCTTCAACAAAAGGGTGTGCATATGGTGTTCGATGATTGCTCTGAGGCTTCGCGGCTGCCCCTGAGCCAACATCCAGAATGAAGACTCTATGACAATCACCCATTGGAAGCGGAACAAAGGCTTGAGCGGCAATAGGTAAAAGGACAAGGGGAATGCCCAACCGGCCCCGTCAGAATGAACGATCCGCGCATGCTTGCAGGCATTGATGACGGTTATGAAATTCGGAAAAAAGTTCTTTAATACTGACGAAAGCCCATAGTCTTTGCGCAACCCATAAAGCCATTTAACATCCAGATGGCTAATGCTTTGCAGTCCGTCGACGTTGCCGCCTCTCTCGACAGGGCAGCACATGCCGAAGTTTTCTATGTAGGTGAGATGAAGCTCTATATCTTTGACCCACAAGGGGTCTGTAAACAAGCCACCTTGCTCGTCTACGACAACAGGAATTCGGGTGAACAGCATGTATGGGTCTTCAATCATATTCCCCTCACAGGGATGCCAAGGACACTAACGGTTGAATTGTCTACATGGGGCCTACTCCTCAATACCAGCCGTCCATCTCAACAACGTTCCAGCGTCCTTGCAGACCTTCTTCATACGCAGCAAGCGCTCCGCATGGGTTCACTCTAGTGCGGCTTCACAGATTGCACACGCGATGTAGCAACAATTTCTCATCGTGTGCTGCCCCCTTGTAGGCGCGACATAAGGCCGCGCCCACAGGGACCGCACGCGTGCCCAAACAAGCCGATCAGAAATCGTAACGCGCCCCAACCATCATGCTGCGCGACGGCCCGTAGAAGTTGAACGTCGACGTCGACCCCACCCGCGACAAGTAGTCCCGGTCGAACAGGTTGTTGACGTTGAAAGTGGCCGTCAGCTTCGAGGTAACCGGGTACGACAGCATGGCGTCGACCGTGGCATAGCCCGGTGCATCGATACGCACGCCACCATTCTCGGAATAGAAGCTGCTCATCGCCGATACCCCGCCACCAATGGCCAGGCCGGTCAGCGGGCCTTGGCTGATGGTGTACTTGCTCCACAGCGAAGCCTGGTTGCGCGGCATGATGAAGAAGGTGGTTTCGGCGTCCCCCTTGAGGGTTTCGGTTTCCATCCAGGTGTAGCCGGCCAGCAACTCCCAGTTTGGCGTCAGCTTGCCGCTCACTTCCACTTCCGCGCCTTTGACGCGGGTCTTGCCGGAGGCAATCGAGAAATTGGTGTCTACACCATCCTCGTCATACTCGGTGGTGGCGCGGTTCTTGTCGGTCAGGCGGAATACCGAGAAACGGGTATTCAGGTCGCCGCCAAAGTAGCTGCTCTTGAGCCCGAATTCGTACTGCTCGCCTTCACGCGGCTTCAGCACCCGGCCGTTGCTGTCGGTGTCGGACTGCGGCTTGAACACCTGCGAGTAGCTGGCGTACAGCGCATGGTTCTCGGTCAGGTCGTAGACCAGGCCGCCATACGGGGTGAAGTGGCCATCGACACGCTTGCTGTCGTTGGTGGTAGCGCCGCTGCTCAGGGTAGTGGTGTAGAAATCACCGCGATACCAGCTGAAGCGGCCGCCAGCGATCAGCGCCAGGCGCTCGATGGGGCGGAAGGTGACCTTGGAATACAAGCCGTATTCCTCTTCCTGCATGCCGGTCTCGGTACTGTAGTTGGGCGACGGTTTGGCGAACTGCTTCGGCGAGTAGGTGTTGACGTTGATGGGGCCCAGGTTGGTGGTGCCGTTGAGGTACTCGGTGTCGTAGTTCTTGTAGTCGGTGCCGACCACAAATTCACTGACCTGGCCGAGGGTTTCGAACGGCTGGCTGTAGCTAGCGTCCAGCGAGTAGGTGTCCTGGGTGAAGTCGCGGGCGCTGGCGCGCTCGGAGTTGGCACCGGTGGTGGCATTGGTCGCGGTGAAGGCATACAGGTAATTGGTGTCGCGGTGCGAACCGCGCGCCGCGATACGGCCATAGCCGCCGTTGTCGAAGCGGTGGGTCAGCTCGGCGACCAGATCGGTGGTCTTGCCATCGAAGGAGTTCCAGTCAGCCCCCAGGAAACGCGAATGGCTGAAATCGGGCACTTCGCCGGACAGCGTTGCCGGGTAACCATTGTGCGGTGTGATGTTCTTCACTTCGTGCATCAGGCCGAACGACAGCGTGGTGGCGTCGTCCAGGTCGACATCCAGCGCGCCGTAGTAGCTGTTGCTGGTGTTGGCGTTGTAGTCGACCTCGCCATTGGTGTCGTCACGGGACGCGATGAAACGCCCGCGCACGCGCCCGGCGTCATCCAGCGGCCCGCTCAGGTCGATTTCTTCGTGGTTGGTGTCCCAGGTGCCATAGCTGCCTTCGACGTGGCCCTGGAACTCGGCAGTCGGGCGCTTGCGCACCATGTTGACGATGCCACCCAGTTCACTGGTGCTGCTGAACAGCCCGGCCGGGCCGCGCATGATTTCGACACGGTCGAACGCCGCCAGCGACGGCACGGTACCAAAGATGCTGGCCATCGGTGCCGGCAGGCCGTCAATGTTGAACTCGCTGTACTCATAGCCACGGGCGTAGATCGACGACCGGCCGCTGTCGTTGGTCAAGGTGCGCAGGCCGGCGGTGTACTTGGCCAGGTCATCCAGGTGTACGAACTGGCGGTCTTTGACGTAGTCCTGGGTGTATACGGTGATCGACTGGGGGATGTCCTTCAGCGCTGCTGGCGTCTTGGTGCCCACGGTCGCGGCATCGACGCTGTAGCCACCGGTGGCTTCCGAGGGCAGCATGTCGTACAGCCGGTTGCCTTCGATGGTCAATGCCGGCAGGTCGAGCGCAGTGTCCTCGGCTGCCGCCTGGGTCGCTACCGTTTCGGCCAGTGCCGACACCGAAAACGGGGCCAGCAACCCCAGCACCAGCCAGCCCCGAGCCCGTCGCGAGCTCCCCACACCTTTGAAACCGTTCATGACACACCCTTCGCCCAAATGATAGTAATTCGCAAACGAAACAAGTTGCTTTTTGCGAACGATACCGGAGGGAAAACGGGGGCGCAGCAGGATTAACCTTCTTAACACACCCAGGCGTTGCCCTCCCTTGCTGGCAATGGGATGATTCGTAACTGATACAGGTTCTCATTCAAGGCTCCCCGTGCCCACCTCACTTCTCCTCGCCGAAGACGACGCAAGCCTGCGTCAGGACCTGGAACGCCATTTCCTCAAACGCGGTTTCCGGGTACACGCCTGTGCCACTGGTACCCAGGCCCTGGACGCCATTGGACAAACACCGTTCGAACTGGTGTTGCTGGACATCATGCTGCCGGGTATCGATGGCCTCAGCCTACTCGACGAGTTGCGCCGGCAGCAGGCGGTGCCGGTCATGCTGATGTCGGCGCTGGGCGCCGAGCAGGACCGCATCAGTGGCTTTACCCGTGGTGCCGACGACTACCTGCCCAAGCCCTTCAGCCTGGCGGAGCTGGACGCACGGGTCGATGCCTTGCTGCGACGCGTGGCATTTGATCGCGGCACGGCGCTGCGTGCCGACGTCGGCGAAGTGATGCTGGACCACGACCGCCAGGACGTTATCCACAACGGCAACGCCGCTGGCCTCACCGCATCCGAATTCCGCTTGCTGGTGACGCTGCGGGCGCATCCCGGCGAAGCCTTGAGCAAACCCTTCCTGTACCAGACCGTGCTGCACCGGGCCTATACCCGCCTGGACCGGGGCCTGGACGTGCACGTGTGCAACCTGCGCCGCAAACTGGCCGACATCAGTGCCCAGCACCTGCAGATCCAGGCCGTGCGCGGGCAGGGGTATATCCTGGTCGACACGGAACAGCCCTGATGCGTCGCCACCCGTTGCTGTGGAAACTGGCCGTGCTGCAGGTCAGCTTCTGCCTGTTGCTGATCTGGCTGATCTGGACCTGGGGCCTGTCGGTGGAGCGCAGCACCTATTTTCTGTCCCCGGCCGACCAGGATTACCTGGCGCGCTATGCGCAACAAGCTGAAGACGCCTGGAACCAGGGCGGTGCGGTAGGCGCCGAGGCCTGGCGCAGGCAACTGGAACAGGCCGAGGACACCTGGGTGGCGGTGATCGGCCCGCACCTGCAAAGCCTCGGCACCACACCGCTGAGCGCCGAGGAGGCGAGCCACCTGACCTTCATGCGCAAACTGGACTGGCCCATGAGCCGGCGCCTGCAGGATGAGCTGCCCTACGTCAGCATCGAATTCCCGCAACACCCCGAGCGCGGCCGCCTGGTGCTGCAACTGCCCGAACGCCTTCTGCCCACCGGCCTGACGCCATGGACCCATGTGATCACCCACGGCGTTGCACCTGCGCTGCTCGCCCTGCTGCTGGGCCTGGCGTTGTACCGGCATTTAGTCGTACCACTGAACCGCCTGCGCGACCGCGCCGACGCCTTGCGTGCCGATGACCTGGACAGCCCCGCCCTGCCCCTGCTGGCACGCCGTGACGAGCTGGGTGAACTGGCACAGGCCTTCGAGCACATGGCCGGGCGCCTGCGCCAGAGCCTGGAGCAACAGCGCCTGCTGCTGCGCACGCTGTCTCACGAGCTGCGCACACCCCTGGCACGGTTGCGAATCGCCCATGACAGCGACTTGCCGCCGCTGCAGTTGCGCGACCGCCTGGACCGCGAAGTCGCCGACATGCAGAAACTGCTGGAAGACACGCTGGACCTGGCCTGGATGGACACCGAACAGCCCAGCTTGCCGACCGAGCCGATACTGATGGTTTCCGTATGGGAAGCACTGTGCCAGGACGCCTGCTTCGAAAGTGGCTGGGACCGTGCACGCCTGCCGTGTTCACTCGGCACCGATTGCCTGGTACAGGCCCATCTGGACAGCCTGGCCCAGGCCCTGGAAAACCTGATGCGCAATGCCATTCGCCACTCGCCGGCCGAGGGCCGGGTCAGCCTGGAGGGCTGGCGTGAAGGCGACTGCTGGCACCTGTGCCTGAGCGACCAGGGCCCCGGCGTACCTGACGCCGACCTTGAACGCATCTTCAAGCCTTACCAGCGCCTGACCGACAGCGGCGCGGGCTTCGGCCTGGGCCTGGCCATCGCCCGACGCGCCATCGAGCTGCAAGGCGGCCGCTTGTGGGCCAGCAATGGCCACCCTGGGCTGTGCCTGCACCTGACCTTGCCGATGGCCAGGGACTGTTTAGAAAGTTAATGCGCTTTACGCTCAATCAGGACTGATTATCATCTGGGCGTTCCAGCCTTGCGTTCCTCGCAAAGCCCTGACGAGACGCCTGATGAGCAAGATGACCCTGACGCTGGCTTTGGCACTGGCCCTTGCAGCCCCCGTTGCCCTGGCACAGCCCGAGCGCAACCAGAAGATGGACACCTCGCTGCTGCAGCGTCAGGACCTGGCCTACCGCTTCACCCAGCTCGACCTGGACTCGGCCGATGGCCAGCGTCATTACCGTTTGTGGGTCGGTACGCCGAACCGCACGGCGCCAGCATCGGGGTACCCGGTACTGTGGATGCTCGACGGCAATGCTGCGCTCGGCGCGCTGAACAGCCAGCAACTGGCCAAACTTGCCGCCGGTCAGGCGCCCTTGCTGGTGGCCGTGGGGTACCAGACCGAGCAGCGTATCGAGCGGGCGGGGCGGACTTATGACTACACCCCGGCGTTGCCTGGGCAGGCCGAGCAGCGTGACCCGCTGACCGGCCAGCCCAGTGGTGGCGTGGATGCATTTCTGGACCTGCTGACCGAGCGCATGCGGCCGATGGTGGCCGGGCTGGCCCCCATCGACCTGCAGCGACAGACGCTTTGGGGCCATTCCTACGGCGGGCTGGCCGTGCTGCATGCGCTGTTCACCCGGCCCGGGATGTTCAGTGACTATGCGGCGGCCAGCCCTTCACTGTGGTGGCATGACGGGGCGATCGTGCAGGAGGCGCAGGGCCTTGCGCAACGCTTGGGCAACAGCCCTGCACGGCTGCTGCTGATGCGCGGCAGCGAGGAACCTGCCAACCCCAGGGCGCAGGTAAAGGGCGATGTCGAGAGGCCTGCACGAGAACTGGCGGCAGACCTGGCCAGGGTAAAAGGCCTTCGGGTCCACTTCAAACGGTTCGAAGGACTCGACCATGGGCAAATGCTGGGGGCCTCTTTGAATACGGTGATCGAGCAGCTGGCCAAATAACCGCCTATCCGGCTCCGGCCTGCTGCGCCCTCGTATCATCAGGGATAGGTGTACTTGAGCAGGTACTGGCTCAGGTCGCGGAAGGCATCCCTGGAAATCCTGGGTACCAGGTCGGTGCTACGGCCAAGGGTCTTGCAGCAGGCCATTACCATCTGTTGGCGCACCGGCTCATCAAGCATGCCGGCATGCACGACCTGGAAGAATTGCAGGTAGGCGCCAGAATCGTTGCCTTCAGGGCTACGCCGGATTTCAACCAGTGTGTCGTGGTAAGGCGCCCGGAAAAATGGCTGGCCATCGTAGTCCGCCTGGGGAGTCAACACACCAGGGGCATCACAGATGCTGTGGCACAGCACCTTGCTCTGCTGATCCGTTTCGAAGCCACGCTCATAAAGCGTGACCTGCGAACCAGGGGCCTGCGTACAGGCGTGTTCGAAAGCGTTCAGGATCTTTTTGGCATTCGCCTGTGAGCTCTGGATCTGCGACAACGCCGCGAATCGCTCGATTTCGCCCTTGGCGACGCTCTTCACGCCGCGGTCGAGGGTCGCCCAATGGCTGAATTCCACCTTGCAGGCGATCATGTGAATTTCGAAGCGGTAACCCGCTTTTACGGCCGCAGGCTGGAAGCCGGCGAATGCTGCGTCGTCCAATGCCGTTTCCATGATGATGTTGTAACGGTTGGCGAAAGCGTATTCAAACACCTTGCCGCTCAGTGCCCTGATGAAGGCTTCGGTGTGCTCGTACACGTGCAGCACACCGTGCTCGCTCATTTCGGCGTAGTGCGGGTGCAGCTTGCGAAATTCGGGCAAGTACAGTCGCACATGGTTCGGGTAGCGCTCGCTGGGTAGCAACTGCTTCTCCAGCAAGTAGGTCTTGCCCGACCCTTGGGCACCGGCAACGATCAGCATGTTCGGGGTGGGGTCACTTTCAGGCCCATCAGCTTCGCGCGCTTTGTCGAACAATGCGTGGTCGAGCTGGGCGAAGGCATTATCGACGTCGCTGTCAGTGAACGGGTAAAGCGTGGCCATATCTGCAATCCTCAGGTGTCTGCCCCAAGTGGGCTGCGCGACACTCTAGGAACTACCCGGCGCACTGTGTGGTAGCCAGTTATGGCACTTCTCGCTACCCCTTCACACACACGACCTGGCGCAGGGTATGAACCACCTCTACAAGCGCCTGCTGGGCACGCATCACCGCGTCGATGTCTTTGTACGCCATCGGGATCTCGTCGACGACGTCCTTGTCCTTGCGGCACTCCACATGCGCCGTGGCACGCCGTTGGTCCTCGACGGTAAAGCGGCTTTTGGCCTTGGTCCGGCTCATCACCCGGCCTGCGCCATGGCTGCAGGAACAGAACGACTCCTCGTTGCCCAGCCCACGCACGATGAAGCTCCTGGCCCCCATCGAGCCCGGGATGATGCCCAGTTCCCCCTTCTGTGCCGACACCGCCCCTTTGCGCGTGACCAGCACTTCGCGGCCAAAATGCTGCTCACGCTGCACGTAGTTGTGGTGGCAGTTCACCGCTTCCAGGCTGGCCTCGAACGGTTTGCCCAGCGCCTTGCGAGCAGCGCCGACCACGGCCAGCATCATCAGCTCGCGGTTCTGCCGGGCGTACTCCTGCGCCCACTCCACCGCTTCGACGTAGTCGGCGAAATGGCGGCTGCCTTCTTCGAAGTACGCCAAGTCCTTGTCCGGCAGATTGGCCAGGTGCTGGCGCATGTCGGCCTGGGCCAGTTCGATGAACAGGTTGCCGATGGCATTGCCCACACCGCGCGAGCCGCTGTGCAGCATGAACCAGACGCGGTCGGCCTCATCCAGGCACACTTCGATGAAGTGGTTGCCACCGCCCAGGGTGCCCAGGTGGTGGCGGTTATTGGTCTTTTCCAGCCGCGGGTATTTGTCGGTAATGGCCTTGAACCGCCCGGCCAGCTGGCCCCAGGCCTTGTCCGCCTTGGCCGGCACATCGGCCCAGGCGCCCTGGTCACGTTTGCCGAAGCTCTTGCCATGCGGCACCGCCTGCTCGATGGCACTGCGCAAGCCATGCAGGTTGTCTGGCAGGTCACGGGCGTGCAGCGAGGTGCGCGCGGCGATCATGCCGCAGCCGATGTCCACGCCAACCGCTGCGGGAATGATCGCGCCGACCGTAGGGATCACGCTGCCGATGGTCGAGCCCTTGCCCAGGTGCACGTCGGGCATCACCGCCAGGTGCTTGAAGATGAACGGCATCCTGGCCGTGTTCAGCAGTTGTTGGCGGGCCTCGTCTTCGACCGGCACGCCATCGGTCCACAACTTGATCGGCTTGCCACCGGCGACCTGGAGAATATCCATGGGCTTGTTCCTCGAATGCATGACGGCATGATACCGCCAAAGGTCGTAGAGCCGTGGGTTGCCAGCGGGGTGGCAAGGTGCGGTATGCTTGGGCGGTCTTCAGGGCGGGGTGAAAGTCCCCACCGGCGGTAAATCGAAAGATGAGCCCGCGAGCGCCCCGGCCATGCCGGGGGTCAGCAGATCTGGTGCAACTCCAGAGCCGACGGTCATAGTCCGGATGAAAGAAGGCGTCAGGCAGGGGCCATCCGGGCGCCCCTGCGCGCGCATTTTGTTCGCCCCGAGACGTTCATCGATCATTCACGAGGAGCGTTTCATGTCCACCCGTAACCATCCGCAATTCCCCGCTGTTTCCGCCGCCATCGCCGCCTTCCAGGCCGGGCGCCCTGTGCTGCTGCTTGACGATGACGACCGCGAGGACGAAGCGGACATCATTGCCGCTGCCGAAAACATTACGCTGCAGACCATGGCCATGATGATTCGCGACTGCAGCGGCATCGTCTGCCTGTGCCTGGACGAAGCCACCGTCGACGCACTGCAACTGGCGCCAATGGTGCAGAACAACCAGGCCCGCCACGGCACCGGCTTCACGGTCACCATCGAGGCTGCAGAAGGCATCACCACCGGGGTTTCTGCCCAGGACCGCATCACCACCATTGGCGCAGCACTGCGCTCCAGCGCCGAACAACGTCATATCGTCAGCCCGGGGCATGTGTTCCCGCTGCGCGCCCGCAATGGCGGGGTGCTGACCCGCCGTGGGCACACCGAAGGCTCGGTGGACCTGGCGCGCCTGGCCGGCCTGCGCCCGGCGGCAGTGCTGTGCGAGCTGATGAACCCTGATGGCAGCATGGCGCGTGGCGAGCAGGTGGCGGTTTATGCGCGGCAGTACAACTTGCCGGTGCTGACCATCGAGGAGCTGGCGCGGTACCGCGAGGCGCTGCTGGAACGGGAAGCAGAGCCGGCCTGATCCTCCGAACAGGGCCGCTTTGCGGCCCTTTTGGGAGCGGCCTGTATCAGCCGGGCAGCTGTCGGAAGTTTGCTCCCCCCGCCCCGCTCTGCTAGTGTCGCGCCGTTCTGAATGCCACCGAGAAAGTCGCCATGGCCCGCAAAAAAGCCTCCCTCGATTTCGAGCAATCCCTCGCAGACCTGCAAGCACTGGTCGAGCGCCTGGAGAACGGCGAGTTGTCGCTGGAAGAGTCGCTGGCCGCCTTCGAGCAAGGCATCGCCCTGACCCGTGATTGCCAGGGTGCCCTGGCCCAGGCCGAACAGAAGGTGCAAATCCTCCTGGAACGCGACGGCGAACTGGCCGCGCAGCCCTTCGACGCGGAGCCGGAAGCATGATCGGCACCTACCAGGCCAGCTGCCAGGCTCGGGTCGACGCCGCCCTCGAACCGCTGTTCGTTGCCCCGTCCAAAGAGCTGGAACGCCTTTACGCCGCCATGCGCTACAGCGTGATGAACGGCGGCAAGCGCGTACGCCCGCTGCTGGCCTACGCGGCCTGCGAAGCCTTGGGCGCCCCGGCCGAACAGGCCAACGGCGCGGCCTGCGCGGTCGAACTGATCCACGCCTACTCGCTGGTGCATGACGACCTGCCAGCCATGGACGACGACGACCTGCGTCGCGGCCAACCCACTACCCACAAAGCATTTGACGAAGCCTGCGCCATCCTCGCTGGCGACGGTTTGCAGAGCCTGGCATTCAGTGCCCTGCTCGACCCTGGCCTGAGCCCGCAGGCCGACGGCATTCGCCTGGCCATGGTCCAGGCCCTGGCCAAGGCTGCCGGCCCGGCAGGCATGGTCGGCGGCCAGGCCATCGACCTCGGTTCGGTAGGCCTGAAGCTGGACCAGCAGGCACTGGAGTTCATGCACCGGCACAAGACCGGCGCACTGATTGAAGCCAGCGTGCGCCTCGGCGCCCTGGCCAGCGCCCGTGCCGAACAGGCGCAGCTGGATGCCTTGCAGGTGTATGCACAGGCCATCGGCCTGGCATTCCAGGTGCAGGACGACATCCTCGACGTGGAAAGCGATACCGCTACCCTGGGCAAACGCCAGGGTGCCGACATAGCGCGTGACAAACCGACCTACCCGGCCCTGCTGGGCCTGGAAGCGGCCAAGGCCTATGCAATCGAACTGCGCGACCAGGCGCTGATCGCACTGCAAGGCTTCGGGGAAACGGCCGAGCCGCTGCGGGCCTTGGCGCGCTACATCGTCGAACGCCGTAACTGATTGATTGGGGCCGCTGCGCGCCCAATGCCGGCAAGCCAGCTCCCACAGGTACCTCGGCGGCCTGTGATCTGTGAAGATCCTCTGGGAGCCGGCTTGCCGGCGATGGGCTGCAAAGCAGCCCCGTGCGACACCCGTCTGAATGGGCAGTATTTCCTACAATGGGGTAAACTGCCGCGTCTTCACACACCTATAACGACTCGCCTGATGCCCACGACGTTTCAAGAGATCCCCCGCGAACGCCCGGTCACGCCGTTGCTCGACCGCGCTGACACGCCTGCCGGCCTGCGCCGGCTGGCCGAAGCCGACCTGGAGACCCTGGCCGACGAACTGCGCCAGGAACTGCTCTACACCGTGGGACAGACCGGTGGGCATTTTGGCGCCGGTCTGGGCGTGATCGAGCTGACCATCGCCCTGCACTACGTGTTCGACACCCCGGACGACCGGCTGGTGTGGGACGTGGGCCACCAGGCCTACCCGCACAAGATCCTCACCGGGCGCCGTAACCGCATGCTCAGCCTGCGCCAGAAGGACGGCATCGCCGCTTTCCCGCGCCGCAGCGAGAGCGAGTACGACACCTTTGGCGTCGGCCACTCCAGCACCTCGATCAGCGCCGCACTGGGCATGGCCATTGCCGCCCGTCTGCAGAACAGCGCACGCAAGTCGATTGCGGTGATCGGGGACGGCGCGCTGACTGCCGGCATGGCCTTCGAGGCGTTGAACCACGCCCAGGAAGTCAACGCCGACATGCTGGTGATCCTCAACGACAACGACATGTCGATTTCGCGCAATGTCGGCGGCCTGTCCAACTACCTGGCCAAGATCCTCTCCAGCCGCACCTACGCGAGCATGCGCGAAGGCAGCAAGAAGGTGCTGTCGCGCCTGCCAGGCGCCTGGGAAATCGCCCGCCGCACCGAGGAATACGCCAAGGGCATGTTGGTGCCGGGCACGCTGTTCGAAGAACTGGGCTGGAACTACATCGGCCCCATCGACGGCCACGACCTGCCGACCATGATCGCCACCCTGCGCAACATGCGTGACCTGAAGGGCCCGCAGTTCCTGCACGTGGTGACCAAGAAGGGCAAGGGCTTCGCCCCGGCCGAGGTCGACCCGATCGGCTACCACGCCATCACCAAGCTGGAGCCGGCCGACAAGCCTGCCGCGCCGAAGAAAGTCAGCGGCCCGAAATACTCTGCCGTGTTCGGCCAGTGGCTGTGCGACATGGCCGCCGCCGACAACCGCCTTGTGGGCATTACCCCGGCGATGAAAGAAGGCTCCGACCTGGTCGACTTCAGCGAGCGCTACCCGGAACGCTACTTCGACGTGGCGATCGCCGAGCAGCACGCCGTTACCCTGGCGGCCGGCATGGCCTGCGAGGGCAGCAAACCGGTGGTGGCGATCTACTCCACGTTCTTGCAGCGTGCCTACGACCAGCTGATCCACGACGTGGCCGTGCAGAACCTCGATGTGCTGTTCGCCATCGACCGCGCCGGCCTCGTTGGCGAAGACGGTCCGACCCATGCGGGCAGTTACGACCTGTCGTACCTGCGCTGCATCCCGGGCATGCTGGTGATGACCCCGAGCGACGAGAACGAGCTGCGCAAGATGCTCAGCACCGGCCACCTGTACAACGGCCCGGCAGCCGTGCGCTACCCGCGTGGCACCGGCCCGAATGCGCCGATCAGCGGCGACCTGGAGCCACTGGAAATCGGCAAGGGCGTGGTTCGCCGCCAAGGCGAGAACGTCGCCCTGCTGGTGTTTGGCGTGCAGCTGGCCGAGGCCATGCAAGTGGCCGAGCAGATCAACGCGACGGTGGTCGACATGCGCTTCGTCAAGCCTTTGGACGAGGCCCTGGTGCTGGAACTGGCTGGCAGCCACGCGCTGCTGGTGACCATTGAAGAGAACGCCATCATGGGTGGCGCGGGTGCTGCGGTGGGTGAGTTCCTGGCCAGCCAGGCAGTGCTCAAGCCGCTGCTGCACCTAGGCTTGCCCGACATCTACGTCGAGCATGCCAAGCCTGCACAGATGCTGGCTGAGTGCGGGCTGGATGCGGCCGGGATCGAAGCGTCGGTGAAGGCCCGCATGGCCAGGCTCGGCTTGTAATCCCCGGGGCCGCTCTGCGGCCCATCGCGACACAAGGCCGCTCCCACAGCGACCTCACCGCTCCCCAGGCTTGCGCAATACCTGTGGGAGCGGCCTTGTGTCGCGATCGAGGGCGCAGCCCTCGCAAAATGGTACTGCCCATGAAAGCCCCAACTTTTGCCACCCTGCTCTGCCTCCCCCTCCCGCTGCTGGCCGCCGAGCGCGACGACGCCCTCAAGCTCCCCGACGTGCTGATCAGCGCCAGCCGCCAGGTCGAATCGCGCACCGCCACCAGCGCCGCCAATACCGTCTTCACCCGCACCGACATCGACCGCCTGCAACCCACCAGCGTCACCGACCTGCTCAGCCGCGTGCCTGGCGTGCAAGTGGCGCCTACCGGTGGCCGTGGCAGCCTGCCCGGCATCTTCATCCGTGGCACCAAGGCCGCACAAAGCCTGGTACTGGTCGATGGCGTGCGCATCGCCAACGCTACCTCCGGCGACAGCGGCCTGCAGTTTCTCGACGTTGACCAGATCGAGCGGGTGGAAGTGCTGCGTGGCTCGCGTTCGGCGGTGTACGGCAGCGATGCCATTGGCGGGGTAATCCAGATCTTCACCCGGCGCAGCAATGGCCCCGGCCTGCAGCCGCGCCTGCGCATGGCCGCCGGCAGCAACCAGACATTCCAGCGCAGCCTGGGGCTTTCTGGCGGCAACGACGCGACCCGCTTCAACCTCGGCGCCAGCCTGGATGAAACGGCCGGCATCGACTCGACCGGGCCGTCATTCGCCAGCGATGGCGACCACGACGCTTACCGCAACAAGGCATTCAACCTGAGCCTGAGCCACACCTTCAGTGAGCGCTTCGAGGCCGGGCTGAACCTGCTCGACAGCCGTGGCCGCAGTGAGTACGACAACCCGTTCGGCGGCTTCGACCCGGTCACCTTCGAAAGCTTCGGCCAACAGCCCTACACCGATTTCAGCGTCAGCAGCCTGGGCAGCTACTTCGATGCCCAGCTCACCGACGCATGGCATACGCGGCTGGAACTGGCCCACAGCGAGAACCGCGACGACAAGCGCGACAAGCTCAGCGCCGAACGCTTCGTGTTCAATACCTACCGTGATCAGGCCACCTGGCAGAACGACCTGACCCTGGGCGAGCGACACAGCGTGTTGCTGGGTGGCGACTGGTACGAAGACCGCGTGCACGCCAGCACCGACTTCACCGAGGACAGCCGGTGGAACCGCGCCGTCTTCGTCCAGCACCGATACCAGGGCGAACGGTTTTCCACCGAAGTGGGTGTGCGCCATGACCGTAACCAGCAGTTCGGCGGCCAGACCACCTGGAGCGGCAGCCTGACCGTACCGTTGAACGCACAGAATGATGTGCTGCTGTCCTACAGCGAAGGCTTTCGGGCGCCAACCTTCAACGACCTGTATTACCCTCAGTTCAGCAACCCGGACCTGAACCCCGAGCACTCCAGAAGCTACGAGCTGCAATGGCGCAGCCAGCTGACTGCGGACAGCCGCCTGGAAGCCTCGCTGTACCGCACCGACCTGCGCGATGCGATCGTGTTCGGCCAGGACTCGATACCCCGCAACGTCGCCTCGGCCCGTATCAACGGCTTCGAAATGGCCTTGGCGCAACAATGGGGCGCCTGGCACAGCCAACTGGGCCTGGCACTGATCGACCCTCGTGACCGTGACAGCGGCCACACCCTCGCCCGCCGTGCACGCCGCACGCTGAGCCTGGACCTGGACCGTGAACTCGGGCGTTTCACCGTGGGCGCAGGCTGGCAAGCGGTCAGCGGCAGCTATGACGATGAGGCCAACCGCAACCGCATCGGCGGCTATGGCCTGCTCGGTTTGCGCGGTAGTTGGGCAGCCACTGACGAACTGAAACTGGAAGCGAAGCTGGATAACCTGCTGGACCACACTCACAGCCGTGCCCTGTACAGCTACGAGGGTGCCTACCACCCCTACCGCGAAGAAGGCCGCACGCTGTTGTTCAGCGTTACCTGGACGCCGGCGCTTTAGCCGCGAGCAACGCGCACAAGCGTGCGGTGGCTTCGATCATCTGCCCGCTGGGCCGCTCCAGACCTTTGTCGGGCACCACCAGCAAGCAGCCATCGGCAACCGCACGCAATTGCGGCCAAGCCTTCCAGCTCGCCAGTTGCGCTGGATCGCCAGCCAGGATGACCTGTGGGTTGCGCAGCAGCACAGACTCCACATTCACCTGCGGTGCCGGCTGGTTGAGGTCGGCGAACACATTGCGCGCCCCGCACACTGCCAAGGCATCGCTCACCACCTGCCGGCCACCCAGGGTGTACAAGGGCTGGTCCCATACCTGGTAGAACACCTGCAATGGCTCGTCACGCCGGTACTGCTCACGTAACTGCTGCAGCCGCTCTCGCAGGGCCTGGGCGTACTGATGGCCTTGTTCGGCACGGCCGATACGCTCGGCGATGGCTTCGATCTGGGAAATCAACTGGTCGATATCATGGGGTTCCGCACTGAAGGTGGCGATGCCCAGGCGCTTGAGCTGGTCGCGCTGGGCAGGTGGCACGCTGCCCGGCCAGAGCAGCAACAGCTCGGGGCGCAGGCTGAGCAGGCGCTCCATGTTCAGTTGCCCTTGGCGCCCAACCGAGGGCAGGTCGCGCAGCGCTGCCGGCCGCTCGCCACCGTCGAGCACCCCCACCAGCAGGTCGTCGGCCCGCAGTTCGAGCATGATTTCAGTCATCGAGGGCGCCAGGCTGACCACCCGCAGGGGGTCAGCGGCCAGCGCGGTGCAGGCGAACAGCGCCAGCAGGCCTGGCAGCAGGCGCATCAGCCGAGCTGACGTGGAATGCGATAGAGGTACAGCACCACCACGGTAGACAGTGCCAGCAGGATTTGCGGCACCGCCTCAAGGCCGACCAGCACCGACAGTGCGGCGACCCAGGCCGGGAAGCAGGCGTACAACATGGCCATGCGCCGTACCCGGGCCAGTTCGATCCAGGCAGCGGGCTCTTCGCCCGTGCCGAGCACCTTGGAGGTGGCGATCAGTGCGCGCTTGTAGGCGCCGAAGCGCGGCAGGCTGAGGAACATGGTCGCCGCGCCGGCGATGAACAGCGGCATGGCCAGCACCGGGATCAGCGCGTCACCACCACCAAAGGCCCAGGCCATGACCGGCAGCGGCACCAGGCCCATCGCCAGGTACTGCCACCAGGCCAGTGCCAGGCGCCGCTTGACCTCGGCACGGGTCACGCCTGGGGCACCTCACCCTGGTGTTCATTGCCCAGCATGTGGCCGAGTTTGCCGGCCTTGGTCGCCAGGTAGTAACGGTTGTGCGGGTTGTGGCCGGTGTGCAGCGGCACACGTTCGGCAACCACGATATTCATGTCGGTCAGCGCTTTGACCTTGCGCGGGTTATTGGTCATCAGGCGCAGGGCTTTCACACCCAAGTGCTCCAGCATCGGCAAGCAGATGGCGTAGTCGCGCTGGTCGGCGGCAAAGCCCAGGCGTTCATTGGCTTCGACGGTATCGGCGCCACCATCCTGCAGCTCGTAGGCGCGGATCTTGTTCAACAGGCCGATGCCACGGCCTTCCTGACGTAGGTACAGCAGCACCCCACGGCCTTCACGGGCGATGGCCTGCAGCGCGGCTTCCAACTGCGAACCGCAGTCGCACCGCTGGCTGAACAAGGCATCGCCGGTCAGGCACTCGGAGTGCAGGCGCCCCAGCACCGGCTGGCCGTCCGCAATGTCACCCAGGCTGAGCACTACGTGCTCGCGGCCAGTGGCTTCGTCGAGGAAGCCATGCATGGTGAAGGTCGCGAATGGCGTCGGGAGTTTAGAGGCGGCAACAAAGACGACGGGCACGTTGTGCTCCTGGAATAAGTTGGAAATTTCTCGTGGGCCGATTGTATCAGCCGGTTGCAGGCTGTGGGCGGGCTGAATACCGCGGGTTAAGATCGAAAAGTTCGATGCTTAGCAGCGCGGGCTTGGCACGCTCTCTGTGGGAGCGGGTTTACCCGCGAAGCAGACAACGCGGTGCCTGGCACCGGCTCCGCCGGTGTTCGCGGGTAAACTCGCTCCTACAGGGACCGCGCAAACCCTTTGAATGCTAATGCGGGCGGCTATCTGGGCCGAAAGGGTACGGCTGTTTCCAGTGCTCGAAAATCGGCTTCAGCTCGCCGCTGCGCACCAGTTCGTCCATGCGTTTGTCGAACAGGTCACACAGCGCCTTGGCCTGGCCGTTGCGGGCAAACGCCAGGTACAGCGGCAGCTCGGCCACATGGGTACGGCGGAAGCGCTCGGGCTGGGATGACTGGCTCAGGACGTAATCGACTTCGGTCTGTGCATCGATGTAGAAGTCCACCCGGTCATGCTCGAGCATCGGCAGAATGCCTTCGCGGCGCTGAATTTCACGGTATTCATGTACATCTGGCAGGTAGCTGCCGTAGTCGTAGCCACGCACCCAGGCCAGGCGATACTTGCCCACATTCTGCGCAGTAGGCACAGGTTTGCTAGCCAGCCCCAAGGCATAGATGTGGTCCATGTCGAAGTGCCAGCGCGGGTACAGGTTGTCGTCGTTCTCTTGCTTGTAAGAGCCCACCCAGGCATCGGCTTCGCCACGCTTTACCAGCCCGACTGCACGGCTATAGGGCGCGCTCTGGGCCACCACCTTGACCCCTGCCGGCTCGAACACCTTGCGCAGCACATCCCAGGCCACCCCGGTACCGTCAGCGTTGGTGTAATCGAGCCACTCTTCACTGACCAGGTGGATCTGCTTCGGCACGCCTTCAGCAACTGCCACCCATGGGGCAACGCTCAGCAGCACTGCCAACAGCAACGTCCTTATGGCCATTCAAGCGCTCCCTGTTCAGGCAACCGCCCACACCAGAACCTGCATGCCCAGCCAAGCAAACACGCCGGCCAGGATATCGTCGAGCATGATGCCGACGCCCCCGTGCACATGGCGGTCGATCCAGCGGATCGGCCAGGGTTTGAGGATGTCGAAGAAGCGGAACATCAGGAACCCTGCCAGCAGCCACTGCCAGCCTTCTGGCACCAGCCAGAGGGTGATCCACATGCCGACGATCTCATCCCAGACAATGCCTTCATGGTCGTGTACGCGCAAGTCATTGGCGACTTTGCCGCACAACCAGAAGCCAAACAGCATGCTCACGCCCAGCAACAGCCAGTAGCCCCAGTCAGGCAACAGCTGCCACAACGGAATGAACGGGATGGCCACCAGCGAGCCCCAGGTGCCCGGGGCCTTGGGCAAGGTACCGGAACCGAAGCCAAAAGCGATGAAGTGCCACGGGTTGCGCCAGACCGAAGGCGGAACAAACTCCGCAGGCACCTGATTGGGGTGATCGGTCACGGTGTCTCCCTAAAGTGTTGATAGCCCCGCTGAACGGGGGTGATGTCCCGACCCTGTGCGTCGCGCAAGGTGACACCCTGCCCTTCGAGCACACGGCCAATGGTATGCACCTCGACCATGCCGAGGTCAGCCAGGAGCGCCAGCGCCTCAGGCGGCAGCGTGAAGGCCAGCACGTAGTCGTCGCCACCGGCCAGGGCTGCCTGTACTGCCGCTTCGCGCCCCAGGAACGCCTCTACAGCAGGAGACACTGGCACCTGGGCCAGGTTCACCTCCAGCGCAACGCCGGACGCCTTGGCGATGTGCCCGCAATCAGCGAGCAGGCCGTCGGAGATGTCCAGCGCCGCCGTGGCCCGGCCACGCAGCAGCGTGCCGAGGGTGAGCTGCGGCATTGGCGACCAGTAATGGGCCAGCAGCGGCTCGGCCTGTTCGGCAGGCGCCTCGCGTTCGCCCAGCACCAGCGGCAGCGCGCCGGCCGCCTTGCCCAGCACACCGCCGACGCACAGCAGGTCGCCTGGCCGTGCACCGCTACGGCGCAACGCCTGGCCTGCCGGCACGCGGCCAAACACTGTGACGGTGATGCTCAGCGGGCCCCGGGTGGTGTCACCCCCGATCAGGCTCATGCGGCAACGGTGGGCCATGCGGCTGAGGCCGTCGGCATACGCCGCCAGCCAGTCAGGGCCAACGTCCGGCAGGGTCAGGGCGAGGGTGAAGCCGATCGCAGTCGCGCCCATGGCGGCCAGGTCACTGGCGGCCACGGCCAACGAACGCTGGCCAAGCAGCAGCGGATCGCAAACAGCGGGAAAATGCACCCCGGCGACCAGGGTGTCGGTCGACACCGCCAGTTGCTCACCGGGGGGAAGGGCTAGCAGGGCGCAGTCGTCGCCAATACCCAGGGCCACGCCCTCGCCGCCCTGCGCACAAGGCGCGGCGGCGAAGTAATGGTTGATCAGCTCGAACTCACCCATGGCTCTACAGCGCCAGAATCAGCGCTTGTTCGCCTTGACTTCGGCTTCACGCAGCGACGGCGCCAGCTTGTCCAGCACGCCGTTGACGAACTTGTGGCCGTCGGTGGCACCGAAGACCTTGGCCAGCTCGACACCTTCGTTGATCACCACGCGGTACGGTACGTCGACGCGCTTGATGAACTCCCAGGTGGACAGGCGCAGCACAGCCAGCTCGACCGGGTCGAGCTCTTCCAGCGTCATGGTCATGCAAGGCGCCAGCGCCTTGTCGATTTCGCCCTTGATTGCCGGAACCCCATGCAGGATTTCACGGAAATAAGCACCGTCGACGTCGGTGAAATCGTTATCCACCCGGAACTGCGCTTCGATCTCGTTCAGCGAATGCTGCGCCATGTGCCACTGGTACAGTGCCTGGGTCGCGAGCTTGCGGGCTTCGCGGCGCTTGGCGCTTTTCGAGGGCTTGCCGGCATCCGCAGGTTTTGGATCGCGCGGGTTGAAACGATCGCTTTCGTCGCTAATCACTTGGCCTCCAACTGCGCCAGCAGGCTGACCATTTCCAGTGCGGACAGGGCAGCTTCAGCACCTTTGTTGCCGGCTTTGGTGCCGGAACGCTCGATGGCTTGTTCGATGGAGTCGACGGTCAGTACGCCGAAGGCCACCGGAACACCGAACTCCATGGACACCTGGGCCAGGCCCTTGGTGCATTCGCCCGCCACGTATTCGAAGTGCGGGGTACCGCCACGGATCACGGCGCCCAGGGCGATGATCGCGTCGTAGGCGCCTTGCTGGGCGACCTTCTGTGCTACCAGCGGGATTTCAAATGCGCCCGGGGCACGGATGATGGTGATGTCGCTTTCGCTGACACCGTGGCGTACCAGGGCATCAACGGCACCGCTTACCAGGCTTTCAACGACGAAGCTGTTGAAGCGGCCAACCACCAAAGCATAGCGACCTTTGGGGGCGATGAAGGTACCTTCGATGGTCTTCAGGGTCATTCCGATATTCTCATCTTCAAGAGCGAGGCCGCATACAAGCGGCCTCGACAGGGGTCTGGACTCGAGCAGAGGGCGTCAATGCCGCCTCAAGTCACTCGGAGGGCACGTATTCTACAACTTCCAGATCGAATCCGGATATCGCGTTGAACTTCATCGGCGAACTCATCAGGCGCATCTTGCGCACACCAAGGTCGCGCAGGATCTGCGAACCGGCACCCACGGTGCTGTAGGTGGTCGGTGCCTTGGCCGGTGCATCGCCTGCGCTTTCGCGGATGTGCGCCAGCAGCACGTCGCCATCCAGCGGGTGGCCCAGCAGCAGGACCACGCCGCTGCCGGCTTCGGCCACGGCGGCCATGGCAGCACGCAGGCTCCAGCGGCCTGGCTGCTTGACCAGCAGCAGGTCGCGCAGCGGGTCCATGTTGTGCACACGCACCAGGGTCGGCTCTTCGGCGCAGATCTTGCCCAGGGTCAGGGCCAGGTGCACGTCGCCTTCCACCGCGTCGCGGTAGGTGACCAGGTTGAACTCGCCCAGCTCGCTTTCCACCGGCTGCTCGGACACACGCTGCACGGTGCGCTCGTGGATCATGCGGTAGTGGATCAGGTCGGCAATGGTGCCGATCTTCAGACCGTGCTCGGCGGCGAACACTTCCAGCTCGGCGCGGCGCGACATGGTGCCGTCGTCGTTCATCACTTCGCAGATCACGCCGCTTGGCTCGAAACCGGCCATGCGCGCCAGGTCGCAAGCAGCTTCGGTGTGGCCGGCACGGGCCAGGGTACCGCCGGGCTGGGCCATCAGCGGGAAGATGTGGCCAGGGCTGACGATGTCTTCGGCCTTGGCATCCTTGGCGGCAGCGGCCTGCACCGTGCGTGCACGGTCGGCGGCGGAGATGCCGGTGGTGACACCTTCGGCGGCTTCGATCGACACGGTGAACTTGGTGCCGAAGCCCGAGCCGTTGCGCGGCGCCATCAGCGGCAGCTTCAGCGTTTCGCAACGCTCACGGGTCATCGGCATGCAGATCAGGCCACGGGCGTGCTTGGCCATGAAGTTGATGTGCTCGGGCAGGCAGCATTCGGCTGCCATGATGATATCGCCTTCGTTCTCGCGGTCTTCGTCATCCATGAGGATGACCATTTTGCCCTGGCGGATGTCTTCGACCAGTTCTTCGATGCTGTTGAGCGCCACGCGGCACCCCCTTCTCAATCAGGATTTCAAGAAGCCGTTGGCGGCCAGGAAGCTTTCGGTAATGCCACTGCCCTTGCTCGGTTCGGCAGCCTTGTCACCCAGCAGCAAGCGCTCCAGATAACGGGCCAGCAGGTCGACCTCAAGGTTTACCCGACGCCCTGCGCGGTAGTCGGCCATGATGGTTTCGGACAGGGTGTGCGGGACAATGGTCAGCTCGAACTCGGCGCCATTGACCTCATTGACCGTCAGGCTGGTGCCGTCGACGGTGATCGAACCCTTGTGGGCGATGTACTTGGCCAGCTCCTTGGGTGCACGCACACGGAACTGGATGGCGCGGGCGTTATCGCTGCGCGAGATGATTTCGCCGACGCCGTCGACATGGCCGCTGACCAGGTGCCCACCCAGGCGGGTGGTGGGGGTCAGGGCTTTCTCCAGGTTGACCTTGCTGCCGCTCTTGAGGTCAATGAACGCGGTGCGTCTGAGGGTTTCGACGCTGACGTCGGCCCAGAAGCCATTGCCCGGCAGTTCGACGGCGGTCAGGCATACCCCGTTGACGGCGATGCTGTCGCCCAGCTTGACGTCACCCAGATCGAGCTTGCCGGTTTCGACGTAGACGCGCACGTCACCACCCTTGGGGCTGAGGCTGCGGATGGTGCCGATGGATTCGATGATGCCGGTAAACATGGGGTCTTCCTCAAAAACGGTTTGCACGGGGCAAGCCCGGCATTATACGCCGGGTGCCGGCAGGGGGATGGCTGTGACCCGCCAGTCATCGCCCACTGCCCGCATTTCGGTAATTTTCAATCGCGGCGCTTCGCTCATCTTGTCCAGCGGCCAGTCCAGCAACGGGCGGGCCTGGGAGCCGAGGAAGGTGCCGGCAACGAACAGCTGATATTCGTCGACCAGGCCTTGGCGGGCAAAGGCACCGACCAGGCCGGCACCGGCTTCCAGCAGGATTTCGTTGACGCCGCGGGCGGCCAGGGCCTGCAGCAGCGCCGGCAGGTCGACCTGACCATTGTCACCTGGCAGGTTCAACAATTCGTGGCCGGCAGCGGCATAGCGCGGGTCATCTGCGACAGCGGTCACCACCAGTGCCGGGCCGGCCTGGAAGAACGGCGCATCCAGTGGCAGGCGCAGGCGGCCATCGACCAGTACGCGCAGCGGCGTACGGCTGAGAGCCAGGGCTGTGGTTTCGGCATCCAGGCCCAGCTCGGCGCCACGCACGGTCATGCGGGCGTTGTCGGCCAGCACGCTGGCAGCGCTGGTCAGCACCACGCTGGAGCGGGCGCGCAGGCGCTGTACCGCCGAACGTGCAGCCGGGCCGGTAATCCACTGGCTTTCGCCACTGGCCATGGCGGTGCGGCCGTCCAGGCTCATGGCCAACTTGGCGCGCACGAACGGCAGGCCAGTTTCCATGCGCTTGAGAAAGCCCGGGTTGAGTGCGCGGGCCTCGGCTTCGAGCACGCCACTGGCCACCTCGATACCGGCCTCGGCGAGGCGCCGCAGGCCTTGCCCCGCCACTTGCGGGTTAGGGTCCTGCATGGCTGCCACAACCCGCGCCACACCGGCCTTGACCAGCGCCTCGGCACACGGCGGCGTGCGCCCATGGTGGCTGCACGGTTCAAGGGTAACGTAGGCACAAGCGCCACGGGCACGCTCACCGGCCTGGCGCAGGGCATGCACTTCGGCATGCGGCTCGCCGGCGCGCACGTGCCAACCTTCGCCGACCACTTCGCCATCACGTACGATCACGCAGCCTACGCGCGGGTTGGGGTGGGTGGTATACAGGCCCTTGCGCGCCAGCTCCAGCGCGCGGGCCATGTAGTGGGCGTCAAGGATGGCGGCTTGGCTGGGCATGTTCACTCTTTGGCTGGCTCACGGGCCAGGCGGTCGATTTCTTCGCGGAACTCGTCCAGGTCCTGGAAGCGCCGGTACACCGAGGCAAAGCGGATATAAGCCACCTCGTCGAGCTTGCGCAGCTCGGCCATGACCATTTCACCCACCACCAGCGATTTGACTTCGCGCTCGCCAGTGGCACGCAGGCGGCTCTTGATGTGGGCCAGCGCCGCTTCCAGACGCTCGACGCTGACCGGGCGCTTTTCCAGGGCCCGTTGCATGCCGGCGCGCAGCTTGTCTTCGTCGAAAGGCTGGCGCGTGCCGTCCTGCTTGATCAGCCGGGGCAGCACCAGTTCGGCGGTTTCGAAGGTGGTGAAGCGCTCGCCACAGGCCACGCATTCGCGGCGGCGGCGCACCTGCTCGCCCTCGGCAACGAGGCGAGAGTCGATGACCTTGGTGTCGTTGGCACCGCAAAAGGGACAGTGCATGGTGGCAGGCAACAAAAAAAGGGAGGGCCATGGTAGCGCATTGCACTGGCAAGACAAGCCAAAGGGGTTAACATCCATGGGAAATCTGCCCGTTAAGGACTCCCCCATGCACTACCGAGCGCTCGTCGTGCTGTGCTGCGCCGCCCTGCTCGCCGCTTGCGGCAGCGACAGGCCGAAGACCGATACACCCCCGGCGCCCACGCCAACCCGCTCGGCCAAACCGGCCGAAGTATTGGGCCCGTTGCCGGCCTACCAGCGTGAACTGAGCGGCACCTTGCTGGAAATCCCGGCCGGTGCCGACGTGGAACTGGCCTTGCTGGTCATCGACGAACGCGACCGCCCGCAACGCCTGCTGGCCAGCAGCAACCTGACCGGCACCGGGCAAGCGTTGCCCTACCACCTTCGCTTCAACCCCGAAGCCTTCCCGGCCGGCGCGCGGGTCGAGCTACGTGGCCGCGCCAGCCGTTCCGGCCAGTTGATCATGCACCTGCCGCCGGTACGTATCAGCCAGGCCCAGACCCAGGCCACCGGCCCGCTGCGTTTCGAGAAGGCACCTTAAGTGGCGCCACTGGCCCTGCAACAGGCTCTCAGCGGCCTGATCGGCGAAGCGCGCCTGATCGTCAGCGAGCTGCCCGGCTGTGACCTGAAGCTGTGGTTGATCGACGACCAGAACATGGACCGCGCCTTCAGCAGCGACGAAACCCGGCGCATTCTTGACGAGCCGCCCTACTGGAGCTTTTGCTGGGCCAGTGGCCTGGCCATGGCCCGCTACCTGGCCGAACGCCCGGAATGGGTGGCCGGCAAGCGCGTGCTGGACTTTGGCGCCGGCTCCGGTATCGCCGGCATTGCCGCCGCGCGCGCCGGGGCACTGGAAGTGGTGGCCTGCGACCTTGACCCGCTGGCCCTCCATGCCTGCCGCGCCAATGCCGCGCTGAACGGGGTAGAGCTCAGTTACAGCAGCGACTTCTTTGCCGAGGACGACCGCTTCGACCTGATCCTGGTTGCCGATGTGCTGTACGACCGCGCCAACCTGCCGCTGCTGGATGCCTTCCTGAGCCGCGGCCGCCAGGCGCTGGTGGCCGACTCGCGGGTACGCGACTTCAGCCACCCGCTGTACCAGCAGTTGGGCGTGCTCGAAGCACTGACCCTGCCGGACCTGGCCGAGCCACACGAATTCCGCAGGGTCAGCCTGTACCACGCCAGCCGCGACGCCTTATAGTGGTGCCATTCACGAGTTAGCGAGAGTCGCGATGACCCAAGACACGCCTTACATTTTCGACGCTACCGATGCCACCTTTCAGCAACTGGTGATCGAGAACTCTTTCCACAAGCCGGTGCTGGTGGACTTCTGGGCCGAGTGGTGTGCGCCGTGCAAGGCACTGATGCCGTTGCTGGCCAAGATCACCGAGGGTTACCAGGGCGAGTTGCTGCTGGCCAAGATCAACTGCGACGTGGAGCAACAGGTGGTTGCCCAGTTCGGTATCCGCAGCCTGCCGACCGTGGTGCTGTTCAAGGACGGCCAGCCGGTGGACGGTTTTGCCGGGGCTCAGCCGGAATCGGCGATTCGCGCCATGCTCGAGCCACACGTGCAGATGCCCGCCGCACCCACCGCTTCGCCACTGGAGCAGGCCAAGGCGCTGTTTGCCGAAAGCCGCTTTGCCGAAGCCGAAGCGCTGTTGCAGGCGCTGCTGGGTGAAGACAACAGCAATGCCGAGGCGTTGATCCTGTACGCCCGCTGCCTGGCCGAGCGCGGTGAACTGGGCGAGGCCCAGGTGGTGCTGGATGCGGTCAAGACCGACGAGCACAAAGCTGCGCTGGCCGGTGCCAAGGCCCAGCTGACCTTCCTGCGCCAGGCGGCCAGCCTGCCGGAAGTGGCCGACCTGAAAAGCCGCCTGGCGCAGAACCCGCAGGATGACGAGGCGGCTTATCAGCTGAGCATTCAGCAGCTGGCGCGCCAGCAGTACGAGGCGGCGCTGGATGGGCTGCTGAAGCTGTTCCAGCGTAACCGTGGCTACGAGAACGGGCTGCCGCAGAAGGCGATGCTGCAGGTGTTCGAGTTGCTGGGCGGGGATCATCCGCTGGTTGGCGTTTATCGCCGCAAGCTGTCGGCGGCGATGTTCTGAGAATGCCGGGGGCCGCTTTGCGGCCCATTCGCAGCACAAGGCTGCTCCTACAGGGACCGTACGAAACCACGGCCACCTGATCCTTGTAGGAGCAGCCTTGTGCTGCGAACGGGCTGCAAAGCAGCCCTAAATTCTTGGCCCTCTCACCCAACCCAGTGATAGACCGGCGCATCCACGCCACTTTCCACCTTCACCTCACTGCTGTGCCGCAAGCGCACCAGCAGCCGCTTGCCCGCCGCCGTGCTTCCCGCCAGCCCTTCCAGCCGGTCCAGCAACTCCGGCCCGCTCATCTGCCCGGCAACGCGCAACACTTCACGCGCTGCGGACCATTGCCCGTCATCATGGCGCGGTGCCGCAACAGTAGCCGTCGCAGCACCCTGTACCACAACAGGCACCTCGATTTGCTTACCCAGTTGCGCCCACTCTTCAGGCGCCAGCTCGATGGTCAGGTCCACCGGCCAGTCACCAATCTGTCCACGAATTCTCATGATGCATTCCTTGAGCCCAGGTCAATGCAGCCATGCTACCGCAACATGAAACCTTAGCCACGCAGGCTGGCGGCGCGCAGAAAAGTTGTTATAACATAACCCAATCTTCCAGCCCGCCCCGGAGTCGTCCATGCGTCGTCTGCTGCTCGCCCTGCCCTTCGCCTTGCTGCCACTGGCCGCGGCCCATGCCCACGATGACCATGAGCATGACCACGGCACGCTCGGCGCCCACGAGCATGGCGTGGCCAAGCTCAACGTCGTGCTTGATGACAACACCCTGGAGCTGGAGCTGGACAGCCCGGCAATGAACCTGGTGGGCTTCGAGCATGCCGCCAGCAGCGATGCAGACAAGGCCAAGGTCGCCGCCGTGCGCCAGCAACTCGAACAACCCCTCAAGCTGTTCGGCCTTTCTGCAGCAGCAAACTGCAAGGAAGAACAACAGGAGCTGGAAAGCCCGCTGTTCGGTGATGCCCTGAAAGCCGACGACGAGGGTGACGAGCACGCGCATGGCCACCAGCACAGCGACATTGGTGCCCATTACCAGCTCACCTGCGCCAACCCTGACAAACTGGCACAGGTGGACCTGGCGCCCTTGTTCAAGGCCTTCCCGGCCACCCAGAAAATCAACGTGCAACTGATCGGCCCCAACGGCCAGAAAGGCGTGGAAACCACGCCGGCCAAGGCAGCGGTCGCCTTCTGAATGAGCCAGCCGTTGATCGAATTGCATGACTTGGTGTTCGGCTGGCCAGGTCAGCCGCCGTTGCTGGATATTCCGGCATTCCACCTGGACGCGGGTGAAGCCCTGTTCCTCAAGGGCCCCAGCGGCAGTGGCAAGACCACCTTGCTGGGCCTGCTCGGCGGGGTGAACGTGCCGGCCCAGGGCCGCATCCAGTTGCTTGGCCAGGACCTCGGCAAATTGGGCCAGGGCGCCCGCGACCGCTTTCGGGTCGATCACACCGGTTACATCTTCCAGCAGTTCAACCTGCTGCCGTTTCTCTCTGTACGTGAAAACGTCGAGCTGCCCTGCCGCTTCTCGCACAGCCGCAAGGCCCGCGCCGAGCAGCGCCATGGCAGTGTCGACCAGGCGGCCGGCACGCTGCTGGCCCACCTGGGCCTGGGCGACCCCGCCCTGCTCGCCCGCCGCGCCGACAGCCTGTCGATCGGCCAGCAACAGCGGGTCGCCGCCGCACGCGCCCTGATCGGCCAGCCAGAACTGGTGATTGCCGACGAACCGACCTCGGCGCTGGATGCCGACACACGCGAAGCGTTCATCCGCCTGCTGTTCGATGAATGCCGCGCAGCCGGTGCCAGCCTGCTGTTCGTCAGCCACGACCAGAGCCTGGCACCACTGTTCGACCGTCACCTTTCCCTGGCCGACCTCAACCGCGCCGCCAAGCCCCGGGAGGCCTGATGTACCTGCTCCGCCTTGCCCTGGCCAGCCTGGCCAACCGCCGCTTCACCGCCTTTCTCACCGCCTTCGCCATCGCCCTGTCAGTGTGCCTGCTGCTGGCGGTGGAACGTGTTCGCACAGAAGCGCGCGCCAGCTTCGCCAGCACCATCAGCGGCACCGACCTGATCGTCGGCGCCCGCTCCGGTTCGGTGAACCTGCTGCTGTATTCGGTGTTCCGCATTGGCAACGCTACCAACAACATCCGCTGGGACAGCTTCCAGCACTATGCACAGGACCCGCGTGTGAAGTGGGCAATCCCGATCTCGCTGGGCGACTCGCACCGCGGCTACCGAGTGATGGGCACCACGACGGATTACTTCAGCCATTACCAGTACGGCCGCCGCCAGCATCTGGAACTGAGCCAGGGGCGTGAGTTTGCCAGCGACCCGTTCGAGGTGGTGCTCGGCGCCGAAGTGGCCGAGGCGTTGCACTACAAACTGGGTGACAAGCTGGTGCTGGCCCACGGCGTGGCAGCCATCAGCCTGGTCAAGCATGACGACAAGCCGTTCACCGTGGTCGGTGTGCTCAAGCGCACCGGCACACCGGTCGACCGCACACTGCATATCGGCCTGGGCGGTATGGAGGCCATCCATATCGACTGGCACAACGGCGTACCGGCCCGAGGCGCCGGGCGCATCAGCGCCGAGCAGGCACGCACGATGGACCTGCAACCTGCCGCCATTACCGCGTTCATGCTGGGCCTGAACAACAAGATCGCGACCTTCAGCCTGCAGCGCGAGATCAACGAGTACCGCAGCGAGCCGTTGCTGGCAATCCTGCCAGGCGTGGCCCTGCAAGAGCTGTGGAGCCTGATGGGCACGGCGGAACAAGCGTTGTTCGTGGTGTCGCTGTTCGTGGTGCTGACCGGCTTGATCGGCATGCTGACGGCGATTCTCACCAGCCTCAACGAGCGCCGCCGGGAGATGGCGATCCTCCGTTCGGTCGGGGCCAGGCCGTGGCATATCGCGGGGCTGCTGGTACTGGAGGCGCTGTCACTGGCGGCGGTCGGGATCGTGGCCGGGCTTGGCTTGCTGTATGCGGGGATTGCCCTGGCGCAGGGGTACGTGCAGGCCAACTATGGCTTGTATCTGCCACTGGCCCTGCCGAGTGCTCATGAATGGACCTTGCTGGCTATCATCCTGGGGGCGGCGTTGCTGATGGGCAGCGTGCCGGCGTGGCGGGCCTATCGGCAGTCGCTGGCCGATGGCCTGTCCATACACCTCTGAGTGCGCGTAATGATCAGACACCTCACCGCCTGCTTCGCGGGCACGCCCGCTCCCACAGGGAGCCCCGCAGGCTTCGAACCTTGTGCAGGACCTGTGAGAGCGGGCATGCCCGCGCAGAGGCCGGCAATGCGCATGCTGCTGGCCCTGCTGTTGCTGGTAGCAATGCCGCTATGGGCCGCCGAACCCAAGGAGCTGGACTGGCCGGCCCTGATCCCCGAAGGCGCCCCGGTCATCCCGCCGCAACTGACGCCGCTGCACGACATGTCACAGCTCAGCAACGCCCTGTCTGCCGAGTCCGCGCCAGCCGCGCGCCAGCAAGCCCCCGATGCCCCAGTCGTGAGAGGCCTCGACGGCCAGCAGGTCAAGCTGCCGGGCTACATCGTGCCGCTGGAGGTAAGCGAAGAAGGCCGCACCACCGAGTTCCTGCTGGTCCCTTACTACGGTGCGTGCATCCACGTGCCACCCCCGCCGTCGAACCAGATCGTGCACATTTTCAGCGAGATGGGCGTGCGCGTCGAAGACCTCTACCAGCCGTACTGGATCGAGGGAAAGATGCAAGTTAGAGCCTCCAGCAGCGAACTGGCCGACGCCGGCTACCAGATGGAAGCCGAGAAAATATACGTTTATGACCTGAGATGAGAACTGTTTCGAATTCGTGAAGACGCTTCTTTGAGCTGGGTCAAACTTTCTGTTTAATCAGCTCCGTACCATTGGACTACTCGATTAATAACGTCCTTTGGGAGCTTCCATGAACAAGTCCTTGCTCGGCGCCTCGCTTGTGGCCCTTGCGCTCGCCGCCCCTGCCGCCCACGCCTACCAGGCGGGGGACATGATCCTGCGCGCAGGCGCCATCACCACCGCCCCGAACGAAAGCAGCGGCGACCTGAAGTTCGACGGCAACAAGGTGTCGGGTACCAAGGCGACCCTGGACAGCGACACCCAGCTGGGCCTGACCTTTGCCTACATGCTCACCGACCACATTGGCCTGGAACTGCTGGCAGCCACCCCGTTCAAGCACACCGTCGGCGTTAAAGGCCTGGGCGGCGGGCTGGACGGCAAGCTGGCAGACATCAAGCAACTGCCACCGACCCTGTCGCTGCAGTACTACCCGATGGAGCCGAATTCGCGCTTCCAGCCGTACGCCGGTGTGGGTATCAACTACACCCTGTTCTTCGACGAAGACCTGAGCAGCGCACGCAAGCAACAAGGCTTCAGCAACCTCAAGCTGCAGGATTCGGTCGGTATTGCCGGCCAACTGGGCATGGACTACATGCTGACCGAAAACTTGCTGGTCAACGCCTCGGTCTGGTACGTCGACATCGACACCAAAGCCAGCGTAAACGGCCCGACCGCGCTGGGCTACAGCAAGACCAAGGTCGACGTCGATGTCGACCCGTGGGTGTACATGGTCGGCCTTGGCTACAAGTTCTGACCTGAACACTGCAGGGCGGCTTCGGCCGCCCTCGCGCGTTGCAGCCATAGCCAGTAGCCCAGCGCTGCCGCACTGAAGGCCATGCCAAGCCCACACACCGCAGCCCACCCCCAACGGGCATGCACCCAACTCGCAAGCACCGCCCCCAGCCCGCTGCCAAGCGAATAGCAGCACATGTAGGCGCCGATCAAGCGGCTGGCCATCGCGCCACGCCCTGCCAGCAAAAGGCTCTGGTTGGTGACATGCACCGCCTGCACGGCAAAGTCCAGCATCAGCACACCTAGCACAAAGGCCATCAGCGACTGCCCGACAAAAGCTGTGGGCAACCACGACAGCGTCAGCAGCGCCAGCGCCAACCCGGTGGTGCGCTCTCCCAGCCCCTGGTCGGCCAAGCGACCGGCGCGCGCAGCCGCCAACGTCCCCACAACACCTGCCAGGCCGAACAGGCCAATCTGGGTATGGCTCAACACAAATGGCGCAGCGCTGAGGGGCATGACCATGGCACTCCACAGCACGCTGAACGCAGCGAAGATCAATACGCCAAACACGCCGCGCTGGCGCAGCGGCCTGTCTTCCCGATACAAACGGAACTGGGACACGATCAACGCCCGGTAGCCAGGCCGGTGTACGAGCGGCTGCCCACCGGGCAGGCTGCGCCACAGCACCAGGGCCAGCAGCGTCAGCAGCCCTGCGGCAACCAGATACACACTGCGCCAACCGGCCAAGTCAGCAAGCCCACCTGCCACCAGGCGCGCCAATAGAATACCCAGCACCACGCCACTGGTGACGGTGCCCACGGCCTGCCCCTGCGCACCGGGTGAAGCCAGGCTGGCCGCATGCGCCACCATTATCTGCACCATGACGGCCATCAGCCCGGTGATGGCCAAGGCCAGCAGCAACATCGCCCAGTTGGGCGCCATGCCGACGCCGACCAGCGCCAGGGCAGAAAACAGCAACTGGCCCAGCAACAGGCGTTTGCGGTCGATCAGGTCCCCCAGTGGCACGATCAATAGCAGCCCCAGGGCATAACCTGCCTGGGTCGCGCCGACAACCCAGCCAATTTGCTGTTGCGCCACACCAAGGTCGGCGGCCATCGATTCAAGCAAAGGTTGGGCGAAGTAGACCGTGGCCACCGCCATGGCGCTGGTGATGGCAAGCAGCAGGGTTAGCCCGCGTGTCAGCGCAGATGTCATCGGTCAGGCCTCGTCAATTTGGTTTCGATTTGAAACCACTTCTGGCTATTTAACAAATGTGGTTTTAATCTGCAACCAGACAATCAGGAAAGGCCCACCCCATGCTCGATGAAAACAATGCCCAATGCCCCGTGGCCCGAGCCCTGGAGGTATTGGGTGATCGCTGGGCACTGATGATCCTGCGCGATGCCTTCGATGGCTTGCGGCGGTTCAGTGAGTTTCAGAAGAACCTGGGGCTGGCGAAGAACATCCTCGCCTCACGGCTCAAGCTGCTGGTGGAAAGCGGGTTGCTGATGACACAGCCGGCATCGGATGGCAGTGCCTACAAGGAATATGTGCTGACCGAGAAAGGGCGGTCGGTGTTTCCGGTGGTGGTTGGCTTGAGGCAGTGGGGGGAGCGGTATCTGTTTGAGGCGGGTGAAGCGCGTTCTGAATTGTTCGAGGCTGCCAAAGGGCAGGCTATCGAGACTTTGCAGGTGCGAGCTTTGGATGGGCGGGTACTGGGGGCCGAGGATTGCCTGCGCAGGGTTGTGCGGCATGGGTGATTTTTGGGGCTGCGCAGCAGCCCCAAAAGTTCAGCTTTTACCGAGAAGCTTGGCCAAGCCCTCGACCATCGGCGTCGCCTGCGGAAACTCGAACCGCGCCAGCAACCGCTGGTTGTCCGCCCGCGAATGGCGAATATCACCCGAACGCGCCGCCACATGGCTGATCGCCGGCAAGCTGCCCACCACCTTCTCCAGCGCCACCAGCAACTGGTTCAGCGAGGTGGCCTGGTTGAGGCCGATGTTCACCGCCCCCTCCTCGACCTGCGGCTGCTCCAGTGCCTGCACCATCACCTGCACCAGGTCGCCCACGTAGAGGAAATCGCGGGTCTGCTCGCCATCGCCGAAGATGGTGATCGGCAAGCCCTGCACTGCGCGCTCGCAGAAGATGCTGATTACCCCGGAATACGGCGAGGACGGGTCCTGGCGTGGCCCGAAGATATTGAAGAAACGGAACACCACCGGCTCCAGGCCATGCTGACGGCGGTAGAAGTCCAGGTACTGCTCACTGGCCAGCTTGTCCACGGCGTAGGGCGTCAGCGGCGCCTTGGGCGTGTCTTCGGCAATTGATTCACCCTCGCCATTGTTGCCGTACACCGCCGCACTGGAGGCGAACAGCACCCGGCGCACACCCTGCACGCGCATGGCTTCGCACACATTGAGGGTGCCAATGAAGTTGCTTTGGTGGGTACGCACCGGGTCTTCGACCGAGGCCTGCACCGAGGCCACCGCCGCCAGGTGCACCACAGCACTGCAGCCTGCCGCAGCCTGCGTGACCAGCCCGGCGTCGGCAACATCGCCTTCAATCAGCTCCAGCCGTGGGTGGTCAACCTGCAGGTTGCTGCGCCGGCCGGTGGAGAAGTCGTCGAGAATGCGTACGGCGTAGCCTTTGTCCAACAACGCATCGCACAGGTGGGAGCCAATGAAGCCGGCACCGCCGGTGATCAGGATGGGGGCGTCAGCCATGGCGGTAGAACCGGTCCAGTAGAGGCGGCAGGCCGGCGCGCCAGGCGCGCGGCTTGATGCCGAAGGTATGAAGGATTTTCTTGCAGGCCAGTACAGCGTTCTGCGGCTCTTCGCTGGCATCCGGCCGTGCCGCATGGGCCTGCGGTGTCGGCGCCAGCACCGCCAGTTGGCGGTATTGGCCTGCTTCGGTAAGGATAGCCTGGCCTAGCGCCAGCGGCGTGGTCGCCTCGTTGCCGGCGTAATGGTATGTGCCCCACAGCGGCGCACTGCAATCGAGCTGCTTGAGCACCGACAGAATCACCCGTGCGGCATCGTCGACCGGTGTCGGGTTACCACGCCGGTCATCGGCCAGCAGCAGTTCTTGCGGCTGCTCTGCACGGGTCAGGAAGCGGCCCAGCGCGCCGTCGATGCTCTCGTCGAGCAACCAGCCGAAGCGCAGCAGCACATGCTGCGGGCAGGTTGCGCGCACACTCTGTTCGATGCGCCACAACGCCTGGCCACGCAGGCCCAGCGGCACCGGCTCGTCCTTTTCGCTGTAGGCCGTTGCCCGCGAACCATCGAAGACCCGGTAGCTGGAAGGTTGAACCAGGGTGATCTGGTGGTGCTGGCACAGCTCTGCCAGCCGCTCCACAGCCCGCTCCTGTTGAGCCAGGCGTTGCTCGCTGACCGACTCGGCCTGGAACCAGTCGAAGTAATAGGCCAGGTTGACCAGGGCGTCGGGGCGGTGATCGTCGAGCAACTGGGTGAGGTTGGCCGGCGTCCAGCCATTCTCGGGCGGGCGCGGCGCCAGGAAAGCAATGTCCTCCTCGGCCCCAAGACGAATCAGCGCTTGCCCGAGGGCATTGCCACCACCCAACAGCATTAGGCGCATACGCATAGAGTCAGCAGATCCGAGAGGTTGATGAAGGAAAGGGGCCATTTTGCGGTTTCCGGGCGGGGAAGTCCAACGCAGGGCCCGGTGAATGCCATGGACGGATTTGCTGATGCTGATTACCCGTCTGCTTCACCTGCCGTCAATGCCGAATGTACAGCCGCGCAAGGGGGAGATCTCGACTAGCCTCTTTTGCGTGACAATAGCGCCAATCATGGCTTTTCAGAGACCATCATGCACTTGCAAACTGGCACCCAGCAGCGCCTGAAATGGCAATTCGACGAGCCGGCCCCGGGCAAAGAGCTGTTCATCGACGAACAATTCGGAAGCTACCAGCAACAGGCCCGGTTGCTTGTACCTGATACCGAGCGCGCAGCGCCGGCATTCGTGCTGGGTGGCGCGCGCTCGGACTTTACCCGGCTCAACCCACTGCTCTATCGCTTGCAAGCCGCTGGCATCGGGTCGCTTACCGGCAATCTTTCTGGTCACAGCCTCGCTAGCGAGCCAGGCGCAGTGGCACCGTCACTGGCTACCAACCTCGAAGAGGCACAGCGGTTTCATACGCATATCGCACCTCGATGCCGAACACTGATCGGCCACAGCCTGGGCGCGGCAATCACCCTGAAACTTGCAGCACGGTTGCCGCAAGTGGACAGTATCGTGTTGATCTGCCCAGCGGTTTATCCAGATGATGCCCACCGGGCGCCGTTTGGCCCGGCATTCACCACAGCCATCAGCAAACCCTACGGCTTTCTGGACAGCGACAGCTACGCCTTCCTCAAGCAGTTCCAAGGCAGAGTGCTGATGGTGATTGGCGAGTATGACGGGCTCAACTCACAACGATTCGGCAAAGGCCCGGGGACCAGTGCAGGTAGCCTGTGGCTGGCCGGTGCCGAGCGCTACAGCCCGATTCCTGAAGAAGTTACCCAGGCCCTCATGCAATCAGTTCCAGCAGCGCGTTTGCAATGCCTGTTTCTTACCGACTGCGACCATGGCATCGCTTCCCACTTACGCAGTACGCCAGCGATTGCAGATCAGGTTGCCAGCGCCGTGGCGGGATTCATCCTCGAAGACGCCTGACTTGTTGAGCATTACTCGATCTCGAACAAACTGTTGCGCAACGGCCCCACACTCAAACGCTCACGCACATCATCATCTATACGTGGGTCATCCGGCCGGTACAGTTTCACCTGCCGATAGGCATTGATGCGATTGATCTCCTCGCCCAGGTACTCCCACACCACACGGGTGCAGGCCGGGTTGCGCCGGTCGCCGCTGGACACCCCGGCCTTGAGGCCGTTCAGGCGGGTGATGCGGCTTTTGAAGCTGGGGATCAGGATGGTCTGGCTCATTTCGTTGAAGGTGAGCGACTCGTAGTCGATGAGGAACACCCGGTCCTGCAGCTGAAACGCCGCGCCCAGGTAGCGGCAACGTACCTCGGCATGCTGGTCGTTGGCACTGGAACGCTCCTGGCGCTCCTGGCGCTCGAACAGGAAACGGCCGCGCTCCTCCCACAGGTGCACCAGCGACACCAGGATCGTGCCCGGTACCGACATGCAATTGGAATACTCGAAGTAGTAACCGCAATAACGCGACAGGTTGCCCGCATGATCATGCAGCGGGCGGAACAGTTCGCTGATCGGGTCGCTGGGCTGCTCGGCCAAGGTGGACACCCGTGCGCCGATCAGCCGGGCGAACTGCTCGGCCGGCAGGTTCAGTTCGTAATCCTCAACCCCGAAGAAGTCGCCAATGCGCTTGAGGTTGAAAGCCGTCGGACGGCTCTGACCGCTCAGGTACTTGTTGAACTGCGCGCGGTTGATAGAGAGCTGCCGGCAAACTTCGGAGATAGAGCGGTAGTGGCTGCAGGCCAGTTTGAGGTTGGTGGCGAAATGATCGCTCATGTGCGGAATCCAGGTGACGCGAATGACGCAATTGTAGCATCAAGTCGCATCAAGTCAGAGCAACCCGCGAAATTGTAACGGCTCTTGTCATGGCCAACCATTCGCCCCAACGAATAGCGGTGCGCCTGCCGTCCGCTGGTCATTCCACACGAAGAATAAGAATCGAGGTCATTTTCCAATGCTCGAAGTACTCAACGATTTCCTTTCAGGGAAACTCCTCATCGTGCTGATCGTAGGGCTGGGTAGCTACTTCACTATCCGTTCGCGTTTCGTTCAGTTCCGCCATTTCGGCCACATGTTCACCGTGTTCAAGGAATCGCTGCGTGGCCAGGCAGGCCAGCTGAGCTCCTTCCAGGCCCTGATGTTGAGCCTGGCCGGCCGCGTTGGCGCCGGTAACATTGCCGGTGTCGGTATCGCTGTGACCCTGGGTGGCCCGGGCGCCGTGTTCTGGATGTGGGTCACCGCGCTGGTGGGCATGTCCAGCAGCTTCTTCGAATGCACCCTGGCCCAGGTCTACAAGCGCGCCGACGGCGACGGCCTGTACCGTGGCGGCCCGGCCTACTACATCCAGCATGGCCTGAAGCGCAAAAGCATGGCCATCGTGTTCTCGATCCTGCTGCTGGTCACCTACGGCTTCGCCTTCATCGGCCTGCAGTCGTACACCGTGACCCACTCGCTGCAGAACGCCTTTGACTTTGCCCCAAGCCAGACCGGTATCGTCCTGGCAGTGCTGCTGGCCATCACCTTCATCGGCGGCATCAAGCGCATCGCCGCAGTGTCGGACCTGCTGGTACCGATCAAGACCTTGGCCTACATCGGCGTGACCCTGTACGTGATCGGCACCCAGATCGAACACGTGCCGGCCATGCTGGAAACCATCTTCAAGAGCGCCTTCGGCCTCGACCCAGCGTTCGCCGGCCTGCTCGGCAGCGCCATCGTCATGGGCGTGAAGCGTGGCGTGTTTGCCAACGAAGCGGGCCTGGGCAGTGCGCCGAACGTCGCCGCCGTGGCAGCCGTGAAACACCCGGGCGCCCAGGGCGTGGTCCAGGCCTTCAGTGTGTTCCTCGATACCTTCGTGATCTGCACCTGCACCGCGCTGCTGATCCTGCTGTCGGGCTTCTACACCCCGGGCTTCGAGGGTGACGGCATTGTCCTGACCCAGAACTCGCTGGCCGCCGTGGTCGGTGACTGGGGCCGTGTGTTCGTCAGCGTGGCGCTGTCGCTGTTCGTGTTCACCTGCATCCTCTACAACTACTACCTGGGCGAGAACAGCCTGCAGTTCCTCACCCGCAACCGCGTGGTGCTGATGGTGTTCCGTGGCCTGGTGCTGGCACTGGTGGTATGGGGCTCGATGCAAGACCTGTCGACCGTGTTCGCCTTCGCCGATATCACCATGACCTGCCTGGCTTTCGTCAACCTGGTGGCCTTGGCCCTGCTGTTCAAGGTCGGCCTGCGCGTCATGCGTGACTACGACGACCAGCGCAAAGCCGGTATCGGCCAGCCTGTGTTCGACTCGAGCAAGTTCGCCGACCTGGACCTGGACCGCAATGCCTGGCCTGCCAACCCGCAGGTGGAAACAGCCGCTGACAAAGCAGCCGTCCAGGCTCAGCCGCAGCGCTGATATCCTCCCCTGCCCAGCCGCCCCTTCCGCGGGCGGCTTTTCTTTCTCGGCTCACCGCTACGGATGTTTTCCATGCGTGCAGTAAAGAATCTTCTCGTTCTCTATACCGGTGGCACCATCGGCATGCTCGAAACCCCGGAAGGCCTGGCGCCGGCCGGTGGCTTCGAAGCGCGGATGCGTGAGCACTTTGCCAAGATGGCCGATGCCCCCCAGGTGCACTGGTCGCTTCAGGAGCTGAACCCGCTGCTCGACAGCGCCAACATGCAACAGCACAACTGGCTGGCGATGCGCGATGCCATCGTCGAAGCGGTGGATGTGGCAGGCCATGATGGCGTGCTGGTGTTGCATGGCACCGACAGCATGGCTTACAGCGCCGCGGCGTTGTCGTTTTTGCTGCTGGGCCTCCCTGTCCCGGTGCTGCTGACCGGCTCGATGCTGCCGGCAGGTGCCGCAGACAGCGATGCCTGGGCCAACCTGTGCGGTGCGCTGCGCCAGTTCGAACAAGGGCTGGAGAATGGCGTGCAGCTGTACTTCCACGATCAGCTGCTGCATGGCTGCCGGGCGTCGAAGCTTCGCAGCGAGGCGTTCGATGCCTTTGCTGCGTTGCCGCGCCATCGCGACGGCGAGCGGGCCGGGGCGATTCCCGCCGAGCTTGGCTACAAGCACCCGCGCCAGCCGGTCAACCTGGCGATAGTGCCGGTGTTCCCCGGGCTGCAGGCCGGGCACTTGCAGGCCTTGATCGACAGTGGTGTGCAGGGTTTGCTGCTGGAGTGCTACGGCAGCGGTACCGGGCCGTCGGATGACCAGGCGCTGCTGAATGTGCTGCGGGCGGCGCGCCAGCGTGGCGTGATGTTGGCAGCGATCAGCCAGTGCCCTGAGGGTTCGGTGGTGTTCGATACCTATGCGGCGGGTAACCGCTTGCGTGGGGCCGGGCTGGTCAGTGGCGGTGGCATGACCCGTGAGGCGGCGCTGGGCAAGATGGTTGCGCTGCTGGGGGCGGGGTTGGATGTGGATACTGCAGAACAGTGGTTTGCCCTGGATCTGTGTGGGGAGCGGGCTTAGGCTTCACCCTTCAGGGCCTCTTCGCGGGTGAACCCGCTCCCACAGGTACCGTGCAAGTCCCAAGGGCTGTGAAGCGCCCCGTAGAGCCCCGACAGGCGAATGAAAATGGCGGAAGGCAGCGGGAGTCGAACCTGCCCGGGAACGGCTGCCGTCCCCAACCGGGTTTGAAGCCCGGCCGCGCCACCGGGCGCGATTGCCTTCCTTGAACTCAGTGCCTGGCCTGTTGCTGGGCCAGGGCGCTGTCGGCGCGGATGTGACGCTGGTCGGCCACCCTCCGGGTCAGGCCGATGCGGTCGAAATATTCCAGAATCTGCACACTGCGCTTGCGACCGATGCCCAACATATCGCGAAACGCGGCCACCTGCACTATCGGCGTTTCGCTGGCCTGCCCCAGCAACAGCTCTGCCATGCGCTGTAGCGTCGCCTCTGGGTAGAACAGGTCACGCACCACCTGGTGCACCACACCAAGCCTAGCCAGCTTGCGCAGCAGCAGGCGCACGTCGGCTTCGGTGCAATTCTCCTCAGTTGCCAGCGTCCTTACCCAGGGCGGATCGTATTGTCCCTCCAGCAACTTCGGCTGCAAGCGCGCCCACAACGCACTGTCGGCTTCGCTCAACTGCACCTTGTGATCGGGCAAATGCAGCCAAGGCCCGCTGCTGGCGATGGCGCCGTCATCGAGCAGTTCATCCAGCAGGCTGACGAATGCCGGCCGCTCCAGCGGCAAGGCCGCAAAGCGACGCAGGCGATCACGGTCCGGGCCCAGTTGGTCAGGCTCTTGCTCATGGAACCGCGCCAAGTGCTCCAGCACCTGTTGCTTCAGCGCCTGCCACTGGGCGTTGGCGAACAGCAGCTGCCCCTGCCGCGTGGCCACCACCAATACCCCTTCTGGCAACTGCCAGGTTGCGCGCAGGCGATTGAACTGCCGCTCAAGCCGCTGGGGATCGATGCCACCGAGAGCGCTGGCGAGCAGCGCAGGCAGGGCCTGTTCCAGGTCCTCGGCATCCCGTAGCACCTGCAACTGGCGCAGGCGCTCATCGCTGCGGCGCTGCCGGCTTGGCGCGAATGGGTCGAGTACTTTGCCGCCCCCCAAGGTGCGCTGGGCACGCTGGTCACGCAACACCAGGCGATCGCCGTGCACGGCCTGCAACGGCGCATTGAGCAGTAACTGGGCGAACATACGCTGCCCCGCTGCCAAGGACTCACCTTCGAGCAAGGCCACGCGGGCCGTTACATCCTGGGTGCCGAGGTGCACGTGTACAGCGCTGAAATGTTCAAACGTACGGGGCTCGCCCGGCAGCAGGTTCAACTCGATATCGACGCGTACGCTGGGCGCGTGCAGCCACTCGGGCACCAGCCAGTCGCCCCGATGCAGCTGCTCCATCGCCAGCCGTTCGGCCGTGATATTCAACGCCACTCGCTGGCCTGCCTCGGCCACCAGCGCGGCTTGGTTCTGCGCATGCAGACCACGCACCCGCACCGGTTTGCCGGCCTTGCCCAGCAATAAGGTGTCGCCGGCACTGACCCGCCCGGCCAGCGCCGTGCCCGTGACCACCACGCCGGCACCGGTAACCGCGAAAGCGCGGTCGACGGCCAGGCGAAAACCGCCACCAGCGCTGCGCTTGCGCACCGCTGCTTCGGCCTCCAGCAAGGCCTGACGCAGCGCGTCTATGCCTACCCCGTTGATGCTGGAGACGGGAAACTGCCGCGCACCGGCATACGGCCCGGGCGCCAGCAGTTCGCTGACTTGCGCCCGCACTTCGGCCAGGCGCGCCGGCTCGACCCGGTCACATTTGCTGATCGCCACCAAAGCCTGAGGAATGCCCAACAGCTCGATGATCGCCAGGTGCTCGCGGGTCTGCGGCATGACCCCGTCGTCGGCAGCCACCACCAACAACACCAGGTCGATACCGTGGGCACCGGCCAGCATGTTGTGGATAAAGCGCTCGTGGCCCGGTACGTCGATGAAACCGGTCAGCGGTGCACCTTCGACCAGGGGCGCGTAGCGGTACCCCAGGTCGATGGTCATGCCGCGGGCACGCTCCTCATGACGCTGGTCGCCGGCCTGCCCGGTCAGCGCCTGCAGCAGTGCGGTCTTGCCGTGGTCGATATGGCCGGCGGTACCGACGATCACTGCACCGGCCCCAGTTGCAGGGCGGGCAACTGCGCCAGCCACTGGAGCTCGTCATCCAGTTGGCGCAGGTCCAGCCACAGGGCGTCGTCATCGATACGGCCAAGCACCGGCACCGGCAGTTCACGCAGTGCCCGTTCCAGCACATGCAGGCTGCGTCCTCGCAACTTCTTCGACACCTGCGGGCGCAGGCACAGGGCTGCACTGGGCAAGCGCGCCACCGGCTGGCTGCCACTGCCGATCATGCCCAGCGCGGGCTCCACGCTGACAGCCCACTGCTCACCGAGGTGAGCCTTTAGCCCAGGGGCCAGGCGCTCGGCCTGGGCCTGTATCTCGGCCTGGCTGCGGGTCAGCAGACGCAGGCTGGGCAGGCGCTCGGCCAGGCGGTCGGGGTTACGGTACAGCGCCAGCACCGCTTCGAGTGCAGCGAGGGTGATCTTGTCGACGCGCAGCGCACGCTTTAGCGGGTTTTTCTTGATCCTGGCAATCAAGTCCTTGCGACCGACGATGATCCCGGCTTGCGGCCCGCCCAGCAGTTTGTCGCCACTGAAGGTGACGATATCGGCGCCGTCAGCCAGTGCCTGACGCACCGTCGGCTCGGCGGGCAAGCCCCAACGGGTAAGGTCTAGCAGGCTGCCGCTGCCCAGGTCTTCGAGCAGCGGCAGCTCATGTTGGTGGGCGATGCGCGCCAGCTCGGCCGTGGGCACCTGAGTAGTGAAGCCCTGGATGCTGTAGTTGCTGCAATGTACCCGCATCAGCAGGCCGGTACGTGGGCCGATGGCAGCTTCGTAGTCGCGGGCGTGGGTGCGGTTGGTGGTGCCGATCTCGTGCAGTTTCACACCGGCACGGGCCATGATGTCGGGGATACGAAAGGCACCGCCGATCTCGATCAACTCGCCGCGGGAGATGATGCCCTCCTTGCGCGCGCCCAGGCTGTTGAGCGCCAGCAGCACAGCGGCGGCATTGTTGTTGACTACGGTGACGGCTTCGGCGCCGGTCAACTCGCGGATCAAACCTTCGATCAAATCGTCACGGTCGCCGCGCTTACCGGTAGCCAGGTCGAATTCCAGATTGAGGGGATAGCGGGCGGCGGTTTGCATGGCCTCGATGGCTTCTTCGGGCAACAGAGCACGACCGAGGTTGGTGTGCAGTACGGTGCCGGTGAGGTTGAACACGCGGCGGACCTGGCTGCGCTGCTGAACGGCCAGGCGTTCGCCGGTGCGGCCCAAGAGGATCTCGGGGGCCAGTTCGGCGGGGGTGAGTTCACCGTTGCGGGCGGGGGCGCGCAGGTCGTCGAGCAGCTGGCGCAGGGTGGCCAGGACCGCGTCGCGGCCGTGGCGGTCGATCAGTGCGAGGCCGGCCGGGTGGCGCAGGAGGGTGTCGATGGAAGGCAGGCGTAGGGTGTCGCTGGCGAGGCTTGAAGACATGCGGTACTACCTTGGCTAATCCGGTGTCTGTACTGGCCTTTTCGCGGGTGAATCCGCTCCCACAGGGTCCGCGAAGCGGGTTTACCCGCGAAGAAGGCAACTCGGTGTTTCAGTGTAGACACTCAGCCACCACCCGGCGCGAGCATCAGGTTTGGTGCCAGGCGATGGAAGCCCTCCTCGTCCAGGCGCATATCCAGCGCCAGGCTGGCCAGGTCGTCGGCCAGCGCCTCGGCCGCAGCGTCGTTTTCCAGATAATTCTGCTTCAGGTACGTATTGCACCCGGGGCAGCACTCCGCACGCAGCGGTGCCTTGCCCGGCGCATGGCGGTCATCTTCAAGGCTGGTGTAGCGCAAGTCCTTGCTCGACTCGCAGTACACACACTTGACCCGCACCACATGCCATTCACAGGCACACAGCGAACAGGCCAGATAGCGCAAGCCATTGTGCTTGCCGCGGTTACGCACCACCCCGGCCATTGCCGGCGAACCGCACGCCGGACACTGGGCCAGGCTACCGGCGGGTTTGAGCTCCGGCGCCGGGAGCGCCAGCAACCAACTGGACCAGGCCGCCTGCAACGCAGCGCCCAAAAACGGCACCAATGCCGCAGGCACCGCGTCGTACTGGCCCGCCAGCAAGGCGATGCCCCAGCCCTTGCGCTGATGGTCATCACTGCTGCGCAGCACCTGCAATGCTTCACCCAACGGGCCGCCTGTAGCGCCGCTGCAGTGCTCCAGCAGGGCCTGCAACCAGACAAGCCAAGGCCCTTCACGCACCAGGCTGTCGGCCGCCAGCGGCGGCAAGCCATGACTTATGCACAGGCGTTGACGCTCCTCGGCCACCGGCATACGACCGGGTGGGTTATCCACAAGCTGCTGCTGGATGCGGCACAACTGCGCGATCAGCCGCAGATAGTCGCCAAGGGCATTGCCATCGGCCAGTTGCTCAAGGCGCGCAGCGCGCAGTTCGAACAGATTGGCGGGGGGCAGATGCAGGAACGGCGGCGCTACCGCCGACGCTTCGATCTGCCCGGGTTCAAGTATCGTGCTCAAGCGCTCATCCTTCTTTTCGTCCGTGATCGCCCGGCGTCTTGTCGCCGGTCACTTCGCGGTACCACAACGCATGGTGCTTGCGCGCCCAGGGGCGGCTGACCCAGCCATGCAGCATGGCGCCGATCGAGCCCTTGATCCAGATGCCGGCGTAGATGTGCACGATGATGCTGAGGATCAGCACGAAGCCCGCCAGTGCGTGGGCAAGCGATGCCAGGCGAATCGAGCCTATATCAAAGAAGTGACTGAAATAGGCCCGCCAGATCACCACACCGCTGATCAACAACACCAGCATGCACAGCAATAGCGTCCAGAACAGCAGTTTCTGCCCGGCGTTGTATTTACCAATGGGGGGCACGCCGTCTTCGCGGTTGACCATCACCCGATCAATGCGACGCAACCACAGGCGGTCGTTGGCGGTGATGAAGTTGGCGCGCCAGAAGCGGAACACCAGGCCGAGGAAAAACACGAACATCGCCACACCCATGAACGGGTGCAGGATGCGCGTCCACGGCCCACCGCCGAACAGATGGCTTAACCAGAACAGCGCCGGGTGAAACAGCGCCAGCCCGGAAAGCCCGGCCATGAAGAACAGGATGGCGACAATCCAGTGGTTGGTCCGCTCGTTGGCGTTGTAGCGCAGGATGGGTTTGTTGTCGTTCATGGCCGCTGCTCCCCTTGCCCACCGGGCTGCTTCGGATCGTAGACATGCACCGCCGGATCTACCTGGTGCACGCTGTCATCGGGCGGCGCTGGGTGCTCGTCCTCCTCTACCCGCTGCGGGCCAACCCGCACGTAGTGGAAGAACCCGGCCAATACCGCCGCGCCCATGGCCAGCAGCGCCAGCGGTTTGGTGAAGCCCTTCCACAGCCCCACAAGCGGGCTGATCACCGGCTGGTCCGGCAGGCCGGCGTACAGCTTCGGCGTGTCGGCATGGTGCAGCACGTACATCACGTGGGTGCCACCGACGCCATCCGGGTCGTACAGCCCGGCCTTGTCGTAGCCCCGCGACTTCAGGTCGACGATGCGCTCGGCGGCGTGCACCTTCATCTCGTCCTTGCTGCCGAACACGATCGCCCCGGTCGGGCAGGTTTTCACGCAAGCCGGCTCCAGGCCCACGCTCACGCGGTCGGAACACAGCGTGCACTTGTACGCCTTGTGGTCCTTCTGCGAGATGCGCGGGATGTTGAACGGGCAGCCGGTGATGCAGTAACCGCAACCGATGCAGTGGTCCTGGTTGAAGTCGACGATGCCGTTGGCGTGCTTGATGATCGCCCCCGGGCTCGGGCAGGCCTTCAGGCAACCTGGGTCGGCGCAGTGCATGCAACCATCCTTGCGGATCAGCCACTCCAGGTTACCGTCGTCGCGCTCGTGCTCGGTGAAGCGCATCAGGGTCCAGGTCTCGGCCGTGAGGTCCTGGGGGTTGTCGTAGGTGCCGTGGTTGTGGCCGACCTCGTCACGCAGTTCGTTCCACTCCGAACACGCCACCTGGCAGGCCTTGCAGCCGATGCACTTGGTGGTATCGATCAGCTTGGCGACTTCCTGCTGCTGGCGTACCGAAGGCGGTACGGTGGTGGTGGCCGAGCGGGCGATGATGTCTTGGCTGGCCATCAGAGTTTCTCCACTTTGACGAGGAACGACTTGGACTCTGGCGTCTGCGTGTTGCCGTCACCCAGGAATGGCACCAGCGTGTTGGTCAGGTAGCCATGCCGCGTTGCACCGGTGAAGCCCCAGTGCAACGGGATGCCGATCTGGTGCACGGTCTGATTGTTGACCTGCAGCGGGCGAATCCGCTTGGTCACCACCGCCACCGCATCGATATGCCCGCGCTTGCTCGACACCCGCACCCGGTCGCCGGCCTTGATGCCTTTCTCATTGGCCAGCACCTCGCCGATCTCGACAAACTGCTCCGGCTGGGCAATGGCGTTGAGCCGGCAATGCTTGCTCCAGAAGTGGAAGTGCTCGGTGAGCCGGTAGGTGGTCGCCGCATAGGGGAACTCGTCGTGGGTGCCGAGGGTGTCCCACACCGAGTCGAAGATGCGCCCGGCCGGGTTGCTGACCACCTTCTTGTTCTGCGGGTGCAGCGGGTTGATGCCAATCGGCGTTTCGAATGGCTCGTAATGCTCGGGGAACGGGCCTTCGGCCATCTTGTCGATGGCGAAGAACCGCGCCACGCCTTCAGGGTTCATGATGAACGGGTTCATCCCCGCTTCCGGTGGCGAGTCGACCTTGAAGTCCGGCACGTCGGTGCCGGTCCAGGCCTTGCCGTTCCACCACACCAGGCGCTTTTTCTCCGGGTCCCACGGCTTGCCTTGCGGGTCGCTGGAGGCACGGTTGTAGAGGATGCGGCGGTTGGCCGGCCAGGCCCAGGCCCAGTTCTGCACCTGATGCATGCCGTAGGGGTCGCTGTTGTCACGACGGGCCATCTGGTTGCCCTGCTCGGTCCAGCTGCCGGCGAAGATCCAGCAGCCGGACGCGGTGCTGCCATCGTCCTTCAACTGCCCGAAGCCCGACAGCTGCTGGCCGGCTTTGAGCGTGGCGCCGGTGGCGTCGGTAAGGTCGGTGACTGCCCAGCCGTTCATCTCCTTGGCCAGCTCCTCCGGGGATGGCTCTTCAGGAATCTTGTACGGCCAGCTGATGTTCATCATCGCGTCAGGGTAGGCACCGCCCTCGGCCTGGTAGCGTTGGCGCATGCGCAGGAACAGCCCGCTCATGATCTGCACGTCGGTACGGGTCTCACCCGGGCCGTCGGCGCCCTTCCAGTGCCATTGCAGCCAGCGGCTGCTGTTGACCAGCGAGCCATCCTCCTCGGCGAAGCAGGTGGTGGGCAGGCGGATCACTTCGGTCTGGATACTGGCAGTATCGACATCGTTGAATGGCCCGGCGTTGCGCCAGAACTCCGAGGTTTCGGTAGCCAGCGGGTCCATGATCACCAGCCACTTGAGCTTGCCCAATGCCGCAGTCACGCGGTTCTTGTCCGGCAGCGCAGCGATCGGGTTGAAGCCTTGGCACACGTAGCCGTTGACCTTGCCTTGGCTCATCATCTCGAACATGCGCAGCACGTCATAGGCAGGCACGTCGAGCTTGGGCAGCCAGTCATAACCCCAGTTGTTTTCTGCCGTGGCGTTGGCGCCGTACCAGGCCTTCATCAGGCTGACGTGGAACTTGCCGTAGTTCTGCCAGTACGACAGTTGCCCCGGGCGCAGCGGTTTGGATGCGCGCTTGTCGATGTAGGTGGCGTAGTCCTGCTCGGCATCCCCAGCCAGGGTCAGGTAACCCGGCAGCGAGTTCGACAGCAGGCCGAGGTCGGTCAGGCCCTGGATGTTGGAATGCCCGCGCAGTGCGTTGACCCCGCCACCTGGCATACCGACGTTGCCCAGCAGCAGCTGGACCATGGCCGCGCTGCGGATGATCTGCGCACCGATCGAGTGTTGCGTCCAGCCCAGTGCATAGAGAATCGTCATGGTCTTGCCCGGTACCGAGCAGGTGGCGATCTCTTCCCAGACCTTCATCATGGCGTCCTGTGGCATGCCACAGATCATGCTCGCCAGCTCAGGGGTGTAGCGGCTGTAATGCTGCTTCATCAGCTGGAACACGCAACGTGGGTGCTGCAGGGTCGGGTCGACCTTGGCAAAACCGTCCTCACCCAGCTCGTAACCCCAACCGGATTTGTCGGCATACACGCGCTTGGCCTCGTCGTAGCCGCTGAACAGCCCGTCCTCGAAGCCATAGCTCTCTTTGACGATGAACGACACGTCGGTGTAGTTGCGCACGTATTCGTGCTGGATCTTGTCGGTGCTCAGCAGGTAATTGATCAGCCCGCCCATGAAGGCGATGTCGGTACCGGTACGGATCGGCGCGTAGTAGTCCGCCACCGAAGCGGTACGGGTAAACCGTGGGTCGACCACGATCAGCCGCGCCTTGTTGTGCGCCTTGGCCTCAGTCACCCATTTGAAGCCGCACGGGTGCGCTTCTGCTGCGTTGCCACCCATCACCAGGACCAGATTCGCGTTGGCGATATCGGACCAGTGATTGGTCATGGCGCCACGGCCGTACGTCGGGGCAAGACTTGCCACCGTCGGGCCATGTCAGACACGTGCCTGGTTATCGAACCCCAGCATGCCTGTTGCGCGGACGACCTTGTGGGTCAGGTAGCCAG